>OBZO01000259.1_pt1 | contig 12316 bp, 10 predicted proteins | sample 1477001 | NCBI WGS metagenome assembly OBZO01 (sample SAMEA2580258, study PRJEB22360) | human gut metagenome | biome: human gut; feature: human-associated habitat; material: faeces | place: Denmark | collected 2008/2010 | reverse complement strand
AACTGTTAGAATTACAGGACCAACAAGGGTGTTGCACTTCTAAATAGACATCGGGGCTCTCTCCTGGGAGGCCGAGCTTGATATTTCTTGGCTCCCCTCTCTGAGATGGGAGCCAAGAATAAATGCCGTTTACGTATTGAGAAGTGCCGTTTACGCCATTAAGGTCGATTGCCCTGACCGGATGTGGTAGCAAATTATGCGCTCGAAATGACAGGATAGGTGCGTGGGCGGGTGCGCCAGTCGTGAATTTGCGACTCTATAACCATCGGCATCAAGGATGTGTCGGCGGTGACCCAAAGGTGAGCCAGCCGGGCACATTCAACAGTGGCACAGCGATGCAAGGGCAGTATCGTGAGCCGCTGATCGAATCGATAACGATATCAGATTCGAATGCCGCGACTTCGCCGGTCGTACCTTCGAATACTTCTCCGAAGACGGCTACCTGTTCGGCGTGATGGCCTCCCAGCAGGTCGCTGGCGCTCCGGTCAAGGCCTGAGGTGTGTCTCCGATAACTGAATAGCTAAATAGAATGGACGGCCTGCTGAGTGCTACTCAACAGGCCGTCCATTGTGTATCTGAATGCGAAAAGTCATTATATGGAACGGAATATATCGATACTGTGCATTGTGCCGATTACTGATTCCGACGCAAGTATTCGCGCAGGAAGGGCACGGCAAAATCGACTTCGCCTCGTTCTGTTTCGCGGATAACGAAGGCGTCAAGGAGGCGTTTGCGGTAGGTGGCGGCATAGTTAGGCGTTTTGCCCATGCGCTGTGCAACATTCACGGTGGGAGAGGGACCATCTGACGCTGCCATGGCTTCGAGATACTTACGGTCGTTTTTGGATAAGCCTTGCAACTCCGGGATGCACACGGCGTTATCAAGGTCAATACGTGCTTCCTCGATACCTGCCGTAACATCAGCGTCGATGATGGTATCCAAGTCCCGCATGTCTGCGGCATCCCAGATATGGTAGCCAACCAGTTGAATCATATAGGGGTATCCGGCTGTCACATTGGCTGCAGTGCTTAATTGAGCGTCGGTGATGGACATGCCGGAGGCGCGGAATGTTGTGGCGAAAGCATCGCGCACTTCATCAAGAGGAATATCTGTGAGTATGTTCGTTTTCGCGCGACGTAGGAACGTGATGACTTCGTCATTGAACAAATCAGAAATCATCTGTGGGAGACCGGCGAACACGATGGCGATATTGCGTCGTTCCCTGATTTGATGCTGTATGGCAGTGGCGATGGCAATCATGTCGGATCGCTCAGCCGCTTGAGTCTCATCAATGGTGATAAGCAACCCAGCATGGCGCTTCTCAAGCGCATCCAACCGTCCGGCAATGGCACTTCTCAACGTTTCGGGCATACGCTTCGGGGATAGTTCGGCTTCTCCGAGGCCGATGCCCGCTCCAGCAAAAGTCAACGATGGTCGGATAGTGAGGTGGTCAAGGGCCCCTCGCCCGGTTCGTAAGGCATCAACAAGGCGTTCGCATAGTCCGGCAGAGGCCGTTTCTTCGATGACATCCCATCTGCGCGCTTTGGCCCGGTCTCCGAACACAGTGAGCATCACGGTTTTTCCGGTTCCACGAGCGCCGGTGACGAGCATAATGCGCCCTGGGGCACCGACTCCGTTATCGAGACCTTTCTCGAAATCGCGGATAACTTTGCCTCGGCCGATGAGCAGGGGCGGTTCCCCTCCTGCCGTTGGCTTGAATGGGTTTTCCTTTGCCTTCATGTGGACCGCCTCCTCGCTGAATCAACCTAAAATAAAAATTATCAAAAATATCAAAAAAATAAAAATTATCAAAAGCTGGGTTGAGCCGACTGAAGAAAACAGCCGTGGCGACAATGATCCTGCCGCAATCCGCGGTGACAACAACTGACGCGGACCTTCTTGGCAGAATCGTTGTTTGTCCCGCTTCGCCAATCAACGTCGCTCAAGTTCGGTGCGCAGACCGGCTACCGTAGCGGTCAGCTCACGCACTTCCTCGCGCAATAGGTCGATTTCGGGATTGGCTGATGTTGCAATAGCCTCTTGCGCGGCTTCCTTGGCCACTTCCTTCTCCCGAGCGTCCTCGCGCCGATCCGTCTCCAGATTGACCTGATCCACGATCCACGAGGCCAGCGTGGCCGTCACAATACCGATCAACGCGATGCCGGTGAACATCAGCACCACCGCAATGATCTTGCCTTGGAAGGTGACCGGCGAGAAGTCGCCATATCCCACGGTGGTCACGGTCACGAACGCCCACCACAACGCCGTGCCGAAGTCGGTGATCGTGGATCCGGACGCCCCGCGCTCCACGGAATACACGGCCAGCGCGCCCACGTACATGAGCATTCCCACCGCGCCGACCGCGTATACGGTGATGCGCCCGCGCACCGCCATGCCGGAGGTGCGGTTCAGCACGTGCAGCACGGTCAGCAAACGCAACAGTCGCAAGGGCCGGAGCATCGGCAGCGCGATGGTCAGCAGCGTGAACAGGTTGTGCTTGAACCACCGCCAGCGATCGTCGGCCAACCACAGCGAGACCACATAATCGACGACGAACACCACCCAGATCACGTTGATGACGGTTTCACACAGCGCGATATGCGTGCGGGAGAGAATTTCCCACGAATACACCACCAGAAACACCACGGACAGCACCATCAGCGGCCAGTCCGTCCACTTCTTCCACGTCTTCAGTCCCATATTCCGATTGTAGTGGCGCGCCCGCTGCGCCACTGCGGAGCATGACTCCGGACGTCAGTGTTGTATACGTTCGTATACATTTCACGTTGTGTACGAACGTATACAACGGTATCTTTCATCTCGCATTTCCCTTATGACTATCACCACAGTGATATAATCAAGAATATGTAAGGAGAGAGAGAAGGAGCCGGCCAATGGAGACCGCATCGATCGAACTGTGGCATGGCTCTTCGCATGTCATCAAGCATCCTGAATACGGGCTGGTCAAGCCGAACAACGATTATGGCCGCGGATTCTATTGCACGCGCAGCGTCGAGCTGGCCAAGGAATGGGCGTGCGCGGGACTGGATGACGGTTTCGCGAATCGGTACACGTTGACCACGGACGGGCTCCTCTTCCTGGACCTGTCCCAGCCGCCCTACACCATCCTGAACTGGTTGGCCCTGCTGGTCGAAAACCGTCGTTTCCAGCCGACCACCACCGTCGCCGCGCAAGGCATCGAATATCTGAAACAAGTGTTTCTGCCGGATACCAGTCAGTCTGACGTCATCGTCGGATATCGTGCCGACGATTCGTATTTCTCGTTCGCCCGCGCTTTTGTCAATAACGCGATTTCCCTCGACCAACTCGCCGAGGCGATGCGGTTGGGTGAGCTCGGCAAGCAGATCGTACTCACCAGTCCTCAGGCATTCGCGGCGCTGCGGTTCCAAGGCTGCGAAATCGCCCGCGCTTCGACCTACCACGTATTGCGCAACGAGCGCGACCGCACGGCTCGTGAAGCCTACCGTCGCAACAGCGCTGAAGCCGATCTCGACGGCCTGTTCATGCGCGACATCATCCGTGAGAAAGTGACCAACGATGATCACCGCCTACGATGAGACATACTTGCCGGACGCCATGGCCAACTTGGCCGGCGCCTTCGATTATGCGCTGAACGATTGCGGGTTGCCGGTCGGCCTATTCATGGACTTCTTCGCCACCTCCGAGGCGGCCGCGCTTTTCGGGCGAGGCACGCCCAAATACGTGTGTGGCATGTCCGGCGAGGAGCTGGTGGCCGAAATCATGCGGCAAACCGGTTGGGCGCGCATTATCGATATGCCGCCCGTCGCACTGCGCACCGGCGCAACACCCGAATACTGGGGCGGCTGGGCGCTCGCATACTGCCAATGGGCCAGGGGAGTGCGGTTCTCGGACATTCTCGACGTGCTGCCGTTCGGCGATATCGTGCGACTTTACCCGGCTTTGCACGAAGCCGACGAAAGCCGATTCGTCGACGTGTACGACGAACGGGCCGCCGGTAATCGCACCGAGGGCGGCTCCCGTCTGCACACAGTCCGCGTTCGCGCCGGACTCAGCCAATCCGGGCTGGCCCGTCGCTCCGGCGTTACCCTGCGCTCCATCCAAATGTACGAGCAGCGTCGCAAAGACCTCGGCAGAGCCGCCGTCTCCACCGTGCTCGCGTTGGCCCGCACGCTTGGCTGCCGCATCGAAGATCTGTTGGAGCCGTAAAGACGCGGAGTAGTATCGCGCCGCATCGATTCTGATAACTGAACAACTACTTTTAAGGCCCGGCCGGATGCTCGTTTGGACATCCGGCCGGGCCTTCTGGCTCCACACGGGGTGCCGAGGTATCCGTTCTCCGCTTCGAGGGGCTGATTTGGCCTTCCGTAGAGGTTTACTCCCGTTTCGAGGGGCTGGTGGCCCGCTAGAACACGGGTATAAACGGCTTCGCCCCACCGTCATTCCGCCATTTTGGGGATGCGCTTACTTGAGTACCAGCCCCTCGAAACGGAGATAGATCTCCGGAAAGGGTCAAAACAGCCCCTCGAAACTCAAGATGGCGGTTGCAGGGCGGTTGAGGATCAGTCGAAGAGCGGTTCAAACGCAAATGTGAACAATGCCACATGTGATTGGGCGGGTCGCTGCACGCCGATTTTCGGGGGTGCATGGGAATGGCGGAATATCAATGAAAAACCCTATATCTAGGTTTGTTATGTGACACGCGCCACTACATATAGTGCCTTGATTTCAAATCACACCGCTGTAATATGGCCTTCGCTTCACTGTTCATCAGAACCACATCAAGGGGAGTCGCCATGACCGTCACCGTGTTCACCAAGCCGCATTGCCCGCAGTGCGATGCCACCAAGCGCCAGCTCACCAAGCTGGGTGTGCCGTTTGAAACCGTGGACCTGACGCAGAACCCCTCCACCCTTGAGCAGCTGCAGGCCGCCGGTTTCCAGCAGGCTCCGGTGGTCATCACGCCGGACAACTCCTGGACCGGCTACCGCCCCGACCTGATTCGCGAAGTCGCCCAGCAGGTGGCCGCCGACAACCGCGCCGCCGCCACGGTGTCCGCGTGAGTCTGAGCCAGCCCGAATTCGCGGCCGAAGGCAAGACGATCGGCGCATTGGTCTACTTCTCGTCGGCCTCCGAAAACACCGCACGGTTCGTGGCCGGATGCCGTTTGCAGGACGAAGGCATCAACGTCTACCGCATCCCGTTGCGGGCCGCCGCCCCGGCGCTAAACGTCCGCGAACCGTACGTCATCATGGTGCCCACCTATGGCGGCGGCGTGGTCAAGAAAGCAGTGCCGATTCAGGTCAAACGCTTCCTCAACGATCCAGCCAACCGCGAGTGGATTCGCGGCGTCATCGCCTCAGGCAACACCAATTTCGGTGAGGCCTACTGTGCCGCCGGAGACATCATCGCCGCCAAATGCAAGGTGCCCTACCTCTACCGTTACGAACTCATGGGCACCCCGGAAGACACTGCCGCCGTGCGAAACGGCCTCGTCCGCTTCTTCACCGAACAGTAAATCTTGACCCCCTCGAGGTATTGGCTCCCCTCTCCGAGGGGAGCTGTCAACGAAGTTGACTGGGGGGAGCAACTGTCTGAGTAAACACACTTCTGCCATATTCCAAGGATTTCCAATGACTGACCTCACCGCCACCGGCCTGCCGCTCGACAATACTGCCGACACCGCAGCGGAACAGTACGACCCGGCGCACGATTACCACGCGCTCAACGCGATGCTCAACCTCTATGACGCCGACGGCAAGATCCAGTTCGACAAAGACAAGGCCGCCGAACGCGAATACGTGACAGGGCACGTGGCCACCAACAGCAAGCGGTTCGCCTCCACCGCCGAGCGTCTCGAATACCTGATCAGCAACCAGTACTACAACCCTGCGGTCTTCAACCAGTACTCCGCTGAATTCCTCGACCGCATCTACGAGCACGTGGAATCCGCCGGCTTTGAGTTCGGCACTTTCCTTGGTGCGTTCAAGTTCTACACGTCCTACGCGCTCAAGACGTTCGATGGTCGCCTCTATCTTGAGGACTTCCCGCAGCGTTGCGCCGCTGTGGCCCTGGAGCTCGCCGCCGGCAATGAGCAGCAGGCCATCGAATACGCCGACGAAATGCTTGCCAGCCGCTTCCAGCCCGCCACCCCGACCTTCCTGAACCTCGGCAAGGCCCAGCGTGGCGAACCGGTCAGCTGCTTCCTGGTGCGCATCGAAGACAACATGGAGTCGATTTCGCGCGGCATCAACGCGGCCCTCCAGCTCTCCAAGCGCGGCGGTGGCGTGGCCCTGCTGCTGAGCAACCTGCGCGAGCTCGGCGCCCCGATCAAGCACATCGAGAACCAGTCCAGCGGCGTGATTCCGGTCATGAAGCTGCTGGAGGACTCCTTCTCCTATGCCAACCAGCTCGGCGCACGTCAGGGCGCGGGCGCGGTGTACCTCAACGCCCACCACCCTGATATCCTGCGCTTCCTGGATACCAAGCGAGAGAACGCGGACGAGAAGATCCGCATCAAGTCGCTGGCTCTTGGCGTGGTGATTCCGGACATCACGTTCGAACTGGCCAAACAGAAGGCCCAGATGGCCCTGTTCAGCCCGTACGACGTGGAGCGCGTGTACGGCAAGCCGTTCGCCGACATCTCCGTTACCGAGCATTATGACGAGATGGTGGCCGACGACCGCATCAAGAAGACCTACATCGACGCCCGTAAGTTCTTCACCACCATCGCCGAACTGCAGTTCGAATCCGGCTACCCGTACATCGTGTTCGAGGACACGGTCAACCGCGCGAACCCGATCGAAGGTCGCGTGACCATGTCCAACCTGTGCTCGGAAATCCTGCAGGTTCAGGAGCCGAGCGCATACAACGAGGACCTCACGTATGCGCATGTCGGCCGCGACATCTCCTGCAATCTAGGTTCGCTCAACATCGCTAAGGCGATGGATGGCGGCTTGGGCCACACGGTGGAGACGGCGATCCGCGCACTCACCTCGGTGGCCGAGCACACCAGCATCAACGCGGTGCCTTCGATTCGCCGCGCCAATGAGGAGGGCCACGCCATCGGTCTCGGCCAGATGAACCTGCACGGCTTCCTGGCCCGCGAAGGCATCCAGTACGGTTCTGAAGAGGGCCTCGACTTCACCGACATGTACTTCATGACCGTGGCCTACCACGCCTACCGTGCCTCGCACGCGCTCGCCGTGGAGCATGGCCGCACGTTCGCCAGCTTCGCTACGAGCGACTACGCCAAGCCGGCCGGCCAGGGCAACTACTTCGACAAGTACACCGATGGTCGTCGTTCGCTCACTCCGCGCACCGAACGGGTCCGTGCGCTGTTCGAACAGTACGGCATCGCGATCCCGACTGCGGCCGACTGGGAGGCCCTGCGCGACGCGATTCTGAAGGACGGCATCTACAACCAGAACCTGCAGGCCGTGCCGCCCACCGGCTCGATCTCGTACATCAACCATTCCACGAGCTCGATTCACCCGATCGCCTCCAAGATCGAGATTCGCAAGGAAGGCAAGATCGGGCGCGTGTACTACCCGGCCGCCTACATGACCAACGACAACCTCGGGTACTACAAGGACGCCTACGAGATCGGCTGGAAGGCCATCGTCGACACGTACGCCGAGGCCACCCAGCACGTGGATCAGGGACTGTCGCTGACGCTGTTCTTCCCGGACACCGCCACCACCCGCGACCTCAATAAGGCCCAGATCTACGCCTGGCGCAAGGGCATCAAAACCCTCTACTACATCCGCATCCGCCAGCAAGCCCTGGAAGGCACTGAAGTCCAAGGCTGCGTCTCCTGCATGCTCTGATCGTTCGAGGGAGCGTATACCGCCTTTCTTCGGCACTCGACGTACCTTCGTACGCCTTCGGCCTCAGACGGCGGTCTCCGCACGCATTGAACAACCAGAGAGCCGTTGTTACTCCCCTCACTCGGCTAACGCCGACAGCTCCCCTCAGAGAGGGGAGCTGGCCGCGAAGCGGACTGAGGGGGGCTCCACCATCTAAGGAACCAACAATGTCACGAACCGTCTATAGAGCACTGCTCCGGCTGACCGCGCCGGAGGAGTTCGAAAACAAATCCAACGACGATAACGACAACGAGTAAAAGGAACACTACTCATGGCACCTATCTCCATTCCGCGCAAACCGCTGAAACTCATCGACCGCGTCTCCGCAATCAACTGGAACCGCCTCGAAGACGAGAAAGACCTTGAGGTCTGGGACCGCCTGACCGGCAACTTCTGGCTGCCCGAAAAAGTTCCCGTCTCCAACGACATCCCCAGCTGGCAGAAGATGACCGAGGACGAGCACACGCTCACCATGCGCGTCTTCACCGGCCTGACCCTGCTTGACACCATCCAGGGCACGGTCGGCGCCGTCTCCCTGATTCCGGACGCGCTCACCCCGCACGAGGAGGCCGTGTACACCAACATCGCCTTCATGGAATCCGTGCACGCCAAAAGCTACTCGTCCATCTTCTCCACCCTGTGCTCCACCGAGCAGATCGATGCCGCATTCGACTGGAGCGAGAACAATGAGTTCCTGCAGAAGAAGGCGGAGATCGTGCTCGACTATTACGAGGGCGACAACCCGTACAAGCGCAAGGTGGCCTCCACCCTGCTCGAATCGTTCCTCTTCTACTCCGGCTTCTATCTGCCGATGTACTTCTCCGCGCACGCCAAGCTGACGAACACCGCCGACGTGATTCGTCTGATTATCCGCGATGAGGCCGTCCACGGCTACTACATCGGCTACAAGTACCAGAAGGGCATCGCCCAGCTGAGCGATGCCGAGCGCCTGGATCTGCAGGACTACACGTACGACCTGCTCAACGAGCTGTACGACAACGAGGTGGAGTACACCCAGTCGCTGTACGATCGCGTGGGCCTGACCGATGACGTCGAGAAGTTCCTGCGCTACAACGGCAACAAGGCGCTGATGAACCTCGGTTACCCGGCTTTGTTCCCGGCTGAGATTTGCGATGTGAACCCCGCGATCCTGGCCGCCCTGAGCCCGAACGCCGACGAAAACCACGACTTCTTCTCCGGCTCCGGCTCCTCCTACGTGATGGGCAAAGCCGAAGAAACCGATGACGACGACTGGGACTTCTAAGGGTTTCGCGGTCCGCGAACCCGCAGCGCCGCCGCGTTCGCACGACGGCGCTACGCTGGAGGCATGGAACAGGAGCCGTTGGTCAGCATCATCATCCCGGTATATAAGGTCGAGAAATTCCTCGACGAATGCGTGAAGTCTGTGGTTGCGCAGACCTATCGCAACCTCGAGATTCTGCTGGTCGACGACGGCTCGCCCGACAATTGCCCGGCCATGTGCGACGCCTGGGCCGCCCGCGACCCGCGCATACGCGTGATTCACAAGCCCAACGGCGGCCTGTCCGACGCCCGCAACTCCGGTATCGCTGAGGCTATCGGCGCGTACATATACTTCGCCGATTCCGACGACACCGTGGCACCCACGTTGGTGGAGGACTGCCTGAACGCCATGCGCGAGTATGACGCCGACCTCGTGATGTTCCAGTTCGACACCATCTCCGAGAACAACAAGCCGCTGCTGTCCAACTATCGCCACAACGACTTCACCGAGGTGCAGGTCCTGACCCCGGTCGAGGTCATCAAAAAGCAAGTCAAGGCTGAGATTGACGGCTATTTCTGGGCCTTCCTGGCACCCGCCTCCACCTATCAGGGCACCGGATTCTCCTTCCCGGTGGGTCGCAAAATCGAGGATCTCTCCCGTATCTGCAACGTGATCGGCGAGGCCACGCGCGTGGTCCGTCTGCCCAAGGCGCTGTACCACTACCGCATGCGCGAGGGGTCGATTACCGCCAGCTGGGATCCGCAGCTCACCCGCGACTGGACCCGCGCCGCCGACGACCGCGAGGAATACATCGTCCACCGATTCCCCGAGCTCAAGGGCTTCATGACGCTGCAACAGCTGAATTTTTTTGCCAACCTCGATTACGAGACCATGCGCCAGTCGCTGATCGCCGGGCTCAAGATCGATCCCGAGGACGCCGACGCGCTTCGTCGCCGCATCGAGGGCCTGACCAAGTCCGCCGATGAGGGCGATGAGCCCGTACCGGAAACGTTGCGTGAGTTGCTCGGACTGCTCAAGCTGGGCATCGCCAAGGTGGCCGATGGCACGTTCGGTAAGGCCGATGGCACGTTCGGTAAGGCCGATGGCAGCAGTACTGATGGCGATGCCGAGAACGATGACGTAACGCTGGCCGACCGTTTCCGCGACATGCGCGAGGACTGGCGCCAGCTGCGCATCCAGCGCATCGAAGACGCCGAGGAGCGCAAGGCCGAGCGCAAAGCCGCCCGCAACGGCGTCACCTTCGAGTCTGTGTCGCATTAGTCGGCGACTGATGGAATCCATCAGTCCGGGAAGAGCAGACCTGCTCTACGTCGGGCGTGCCGGTTCGCACGTTCGAGAAACAGGCGTGTCATGGGCCGAACCACACAACACCCCCAGAAACGCCCATAAAGTTAACTACATTTCAGACACGCCACTTGCCTTGGTCCACGGTCCGTGTATAGTAGTTCTCGGCTCAACGAAGAGAACCTTCACTGAACCGGAAAAAAGTAAACGCTGAAGCTTGCAGTTTCCGAAAGCAAAGTTGTACGTCGGTGGCGAGGGCGGAAGCGCAGTAAAGAACAAATCCCTTTACAACGGATCGTGAGGCACGTACCTGCCTCTGAAAGGATTAGTAATTATGGCAGAAGTCGTTTTCGACCACGTCACTCGTATCTACCCGGGCAACGATAAGCCCTCCGTGGATGATCTGAATCTTGATATCAAGGATGGCGAGTTCCTCGTCCTCGTTGGCCCTTCTGGCTGTGGTAAGTCTACGACCCTTCGTATGCTCGCCGGCCTGGAAGAGGTCAACAAGGGCCGCATCCTCATTGGTGGCAAGGATGTCACCACGATGCAGCCGAAGGACCGCGACATCGCAATGGTGTTCCAGAACTACGCTCTGTACCCGCACATGACCGTTGCCGACAACATGGGCTTCGCCCTGAAGATCGCCGGCACTCCGAAGGACGAGATTCGCAAGCGTGTCGAGAAGGCCGCTGAGATTCTCGACCTGACCGAGTACCTCGACCGCAAGCCGAAGGCTCTGTCCGGTGGTCAGCGTCAGCGTGTGGCCATGGGTCGTGCAATCGTCCGTGAGCCGAAGGTCTTCCTCATGGATGAGCCGCTGTCCAACCTCGACGCCAAGCTCCGTGTCCAGACCCGTACCCAGATCGCTGCTCTGCAGCGCCAGCTGGGTGTCACCACCCTGTACGTGACCCACGATCAGACCGAGGCCCTGACGATGGGCGATCGCATCGCCGTCATCAAGCTCGGTATCCTGCAGCAGGTCGGCGCCCCGACCGAGCTGTACGATCGCCCGGCCAACGTCTTCGTCGCCGGCTTCATCGGCTCCCCGTCGATGAACCTGAACACCCACCCGGTGGTCAACGGCAAGGCGAAGATCGGTGAGGACACCGTGGACCTGCCGGCTGAGGCCGTCAACAAGCTCACCGCCGAAGACAACGGCCAGATCGTGGTCGGCTTCCGTCCTGAGGACGCTGGCCTGGCCCCGGCTGACGACCCGAACGCCTTCTCCCTGAAGGTCGTCAACGTCGAGGATCTGGGCTCCGATGGCTACATCTACGGCAACATCATCACCGATGGCTCCGCCGCTGAGGCTTCCCAGGTCATGTCCGACCAGAACAAGCTCACCACGATTCGTGTGAATCCGCGTGCGCTGCCGAAGGTTGGCGCGACCGTCAAGATCAAGATCGACCCGGCCAAGATGCACCTGTTCGCTCCGTCGACTGAGCTGCGTCTGAACTAATAGATACTTGGCGAGGTCTAATCGCTTCGTCAACCATTAAACGAGGTTATTCTCTTCCTCTCTTATGACCTCGTTGGAAAAGCCCTGCATAGCTGCGGGGCTTTTCTTTTTGCCTAGAAAACGTACGCTAACCGGCCCCCGCAAATGAACGTTTTTTGTTCTTTTGTCCCCAATTGTATGATTGTATGCAGTAACCTCCCGAAAAGGAGATTGCGAATCTATGAGGGGAAACAATGGGCTCGAAATTGAAGTTCGTCCGTTGCGGGTTTAACGGAGGAACAGAAAGGAATCTGGACGGCAGCGCCATGCCTTGAAGCGTTGCCTTGCTTCGGTTATTGCTGTTTCCTTGTCCATCGTGTGCATGGTGCCTGCAGCATAGATAAGGGGCTGCGGACATTTTCTTGGAGATAATCACGCAGCCATTCCTTGGCTTTGACG
>OBZO01000249.1_pt1 | contig 13632 bp, 2 predicted proteins | sample 1477001 | NCBI WGS metagenome assembly OBZO01 (sample SAMEA2580258, study PRJEB22360) | human gut metagenome | biome: human gut; feature: human-associated habitat; material: faeces | place: Denmark | collected 2008/2010 | reverse complement strand
GAATTATGGTTGGTTTTGACTATGTCAAAACCCGCACTCTGGCATATGTTCAATCATTTCGATTGATTACCTATCATTGTTCAGTTTTCAAAGATCTGTGCCCCTTCATATGGGGTACTTGAATATAATAACATTTCCATATACTGATGTCAACAAAATTTGGGCAAATTTTACTATAAATTTCAGAAAATTTTTGCCATTATTTTTACACACTTTCACAGCCTAATTTTACAAATTTAAAACTTGAGTTATATCACGTTTCCACACATATCATATAAGGAGAATTTAAAATAAAAAGAAGCCGCAACAAGAATACATATTGCATTCTGTTGCGGCTTCTTGCCTATATAACAGTGTATTTATAGAATCCCTTATTTGCGTCTCAACACTGCATATTAAAAACTTTTATATATAAGGTATTGCATCTGCATACTCTATACAACAAAAGTTATACATATAAAGATTTAATTATATATGTATTAGATAATTAGTTATCTGTTTGAATCGCTTCACGAAGGTTGATTTCGTGCATATCGCCAACAGAAGGTTCTTCTGCAGACATATTTTTTACAGTTTGTTTTGTAGCAAACCAAACTGCTTCGTTCATGTAATAACGCAATTCTTCATTAGATACATGTTCTTGATCTTGAGCCATGATATCAAGCATAGCATCTTCCAATGCTTGTGCTTCTTCATCAGTCAAAGGACCGCCAACGGCCTTTTGTTTTTGAAGCAATTCATTCATGCGATCAACCATGCTGCGCAATACATTGTAACCATAGCTATTTGTGTAACCTTGGTCCTTATCATATTTAGGGAATGTGTAATAGCTATACTCGTTTTTATTACGGTTTTCACCATTCCAGTTCAATGCAGTTTCTTGGCCATGTACATAACCTAAAGAATGTTTACGGAAATAATCAGCATAGTTATGCTTATCTTTAGAATGTAACCATTTAGCTTCTTCTTTAGTTAACGCTTGATGATTATTCTTTTTGCTTTCAGCTAAAGCAATGTGTTTTTCCGCATTTTCCCATGCTTTCACAAATTCATGGATACTTTGCACTGCCTGAGGGCTAGCCACAGGAACCAATACAACAGAACCTGTTGTAGGCGCTTTAGCCGGATTTGGTAAAAGCAATGGATCATCAAATGTAGCAGATGCCGCATTAACATGGAATACGCCACTGCCGAATAATACTGCCGCTGTGAAAGCAAGCAAAGTGGATTTTTTCATTATATATTCCTCTTTTCTATCAACGAATTAAATCGGGTGAGAGGACCCCCAAAAGGGAATCCTCAACCCGTAATGTTCAGCATGAACGTATTATAAACCTAGTCTTGCCATCATTGCAGCAATATTAGCTTTCATTTGTTCATTTTCAGCTTTCAAATCAGCTACTTCACCTTTTAATCCTTGATTTTCAGCTTTCATTGCAGCAAGTTCACGTTGCATTGCATATGTAGAACTGATAGGTCCTTTACGATAACGATCTGCAGTTTCTGCTTCACCGTCTCTGTTGCCTACTTTCCAAGTTACACCAGCATTTGCCATCATATGGCTATTGCTACCCGCCCAAGCTACGCCAGCATGTAACATCATGGATTCATTTTTGTAATGAGCCACGCCTAATGCCAATGCGGAGTCACCACGGTAGTTACCATAACCTGCCATGATTTGAGTAGGTTCGTAAGGATCATAAGCCATAGGTTTCAATGCAGACAACGCGGAGGATAAAGCACCAACTTGACGAACTTCTTTTACAACATTATTCATGCTGTTTGCAACACGATTAAGTTGGGAACCATTAACAGCATCAGTAGAAGTGGAGCTAATTTCACCTGGTGCTACGTTAGTAATCTTATTACCACCGTTATTCAAACCAGAGCTTGTTAAGGATACGCTGCCACCACCATTATTTTTGATTGTGATACCATTACCGTTTGTTACAGTTGTATGACCGGAGTTATCCATAGTTGTAATGGAGTTGATACCAGTAATATCTTTTGCCAAACGAACATTCAAGCTGCCGTTGTTATCGGAAATAACACCGATATTGTTTGCAGAGGAAAGTTTGCTTTCATCAGTAACGCCACCTTTAACGGTTACTTTTTCACCTAAGTTACGATGGAATTCACCTTTGTCACCTGCAAAGTCTAAGCCAGCTTTCTTAAGGCCATCGATACCTTTTTTCAAGTCGCCGATGTTAGCACCATTTGTTAAGCTGCTGCTATTATCAGCAATATTGTTGATATCTTCGCCTTCGCCATAACCACTTGCCATGTTAACAACTTTATTGCCACCATTGTTCAAGCCGTCCTTAGTCAATGTTACTGCACCAGTACCATCTTGAGGGGACCCTTGACCTGCTGGAGGAGTAGTAATTGCAACACCGTTGCTGCTAACAGTAGTAGTTACTTTAGTACTACCCATGCCAGATGTAACAACCACACCATCTGCAGTTGTGCTTGTTCTCTTAGTCTTTTTGTCAGTAGTTACAACACCGTCAACAGTCAACTCAGTGGCCTTAGTTGGATTATCTACAAGTACACCTTTAGCTGTTGTTTGAGTTGTATTATTTTGACTATCAGATACTTTCACATTATCTGCAGTAAGAGTAGTCTTATTACCAAATGTATCAGTGCTTGTAACACCTCTACCGTTTGTTAAAGTGGAGTGTTGTTGATCGTCTGTAGTTGTAGTTACACTGCGTAAGTTCAAGTCTTTTTTGATATCTACAGTGTATGTTTTAGACTTATCTGCATTAACTGTAGTTTCTACAGTTGTATTGCCGCTATCGCCAGCTTTCACTGTCGTAGTTGCTGCCGCCATGCTGCTCTTCAACTGTTGAACGTTAACTGCATCTGTATCATTTACACCAGCTGCCACGTTAGTAATCTTTTGATTATTTGCGTTTAAGCCTTCGTTAGAAATGTATGTTTTACCACCTACAGATACACCTTTATTGTCAAGTACAACTTGTTTATTTGGATCGGAACCAACTGTTACAGAGTCAAGACCTTTAAGGTTCTTAGCAAGTTTAACGTTCAAGTTACCGTTTTCATTAACTACGCCAATGTTACCATTTGAAAGTTTAGAAGCATCAGCTTCGCCACCTTTAAGTTCCAATGTTTGACCGAGGTCTTTATGGATAGCTTCACCGGAGTCGCCTTTGAAGTTCAAGCCTTTCTTAGTCAAGTCTTGAGTGTTCTTATCAATTTTATTATCTACAACTTTCAATTGATCTTCTGTTGCAGCTTGACCGTTAGTGATCTTATTAGGATCCCAAGTTCTGTTAGTCAAATCGTTAACAGTACCAGAACCACCGTTGATAGTTACCTTACCGGAGTTGATTGTACCGTTTGTACCATTGATATTTACAGCATTAGCACCTTCGCCAGCTCTAATGATACCTGTTGTACCATCGAAATGAACTGATGTATTGCCGGAGCCCAATGTCACTGTGTCTTTCAAGTTTACAGTGTATGTTTTAGCTTTTGTAAGATCGTTGATTTCTTCTTCAACATGAATGTTCTTGCTACCTTTTACCTTAGTATCGGACGCAGCTTTTACTTCGTTCAATTGTTTAAGGTTAACAGCATCGCTATCTTCTGTACCAGCTTTAACATTTTTGATTTGTGTATTGTTTGCATTGAAGCCGTTGTTTGTAACAAATGTATTACCACCAATTGTCAAACCATTGTTGTTGATAGTTGTTTGACCAGTTGTTACGCTGTTCAAGCCTGTTAAATCTTTTGCAAGTTTAACATTCAACTTACCGTTTTCGGATACAACACCGATATTGCCATCAGACAATTTAGCTTTATCAGAAATGCCACCTACAACATCCAATGTTTGACCAAGGTCTTTATGAATTAATTCACCAGAGTCAGCTTGGAAGTTCAAGCCTTTCTTAGTCAAGTTTTCAGTGTTCTTATCAATTTTGTTATCTACAACTTTCAATTGATCTTCTGTTGCAGCTTGACCACTTGTGATGTGTGCAGGATCCCAAGAAATGTTAGTCAAGTTGTTTACAGTACCGTTTGCACCGTTAACAAGAACTTTACCAGCATTGATGTTACCTGTTACACCATCGATTGCTACTTTACCAGCGTTGATTGTGCTGTTTACACCATTGATAGTTACTGCGTTCGCACCGTTACCAGCTTTCACGATACCAGTTGTACCGTCGATGTTAACAGCTGTGTTACCGGAACCCAATGTTACAGTGTCTTTCAATGCAACTGTGTAAGTTTTAGCTTTTGTAGTTGGATCTACAGCTTCATCAACGTCGATGTTTTTGCTACCTTTTACTTTTGTATTAGATGCAGCTTTTACATCGTTCAATTGTTTAACATTTACAGCATCATTATCTTCCACGCCAGCTGTTACGTTTTTAATTTGCGTATTGTTAGCGTTGAAGCCATTATCTGTAACGAATTGTTTGTTGTTGATTGTCAAGCCATCGTTGTTGATAGTTGTTTGACCAGTTGTTACGCTGTTCAAGCCTGTTAAATCTTTTGCAAGTTTAACATTCAACTTACCGTTTTCGGATACAACACCGATATTGCCATCAGACAATTTAGCTTTATCAGAAATGCCACCTACAACATCCAATGTTTGACCAAGGTCTTTATGAATTAATTCACCAGAGTCAGCTTGGAAGTTCAAGCCTTTCTTACTGTTGTCTGTAACTTTTTGATCTACAGATTGCAATTGATCTTCTGTTGCAGCTTGACCGTTAGTGATGTTATTAGGATCCCAAGTTCTGTTAGTCAAGTTGTTTACAGTACCATTTGCACCGTTAACTAGAACTTTGCCAGCATTGATGTTACCTGTTACACCATCGATCGCTACTTTACCAGCATTGATTGTGCTGTTTACGCCATTGATAGTCACTGCGTTAGCGCCTTCACCAGCTTTTACGATACCTTTTGTACCGTCGATGTTGACTGCATTATTACCGGAACCTAATGTTACAGTGTCTTTCAATGCAACTGTGTAGGTTTTAGCTTTTGTTACATTATCTACAGTTTCATCAACATTGATGTTTTTGCTACCTTCTACTTTTGTATTAGATGCAGCTTTTACATCGTTCAATTGTTTAACATTTACAGCATCATTATCTTCCACGCCAGCTGTTACGTTTTTAATTTGCGTATTGTTAGCGTTGAAGCCATTATCTGTAACGAATTGTTTGTTGTTGATTGTCAAGCCATCGTTGTTGATAGTTGTTTGACCAGTTGTTACGCTGTTCAAGCCTGTTAAATCTTTTGCAAGTTTAACATTCAACTTACCATTTTCGGATACTACACCGATGTTGTTGTCGGACAATTTAGATTTTTCAGTAATGCCACCTACAACATCCAATGTTTGACCAAGATCTTTATGAATTAATTCGCCAGAATCAGCTTGGAAGTTCAAGCCTTTCTTAGTCAAGTCAGTGCTGTTGTCAGTGATTTTCTTATCAACAATTTTCAATTGGTCTTCTGTTGCAGCTTGACCGCTTGTGAAGTTTTTGCCATCCCAAGTAATGTTTGTCAAGTTGTTTACAGTACCAGCAGCACCGTTGACAGTCACTTTACCGGAGTTAATAGTGCCGTTTGTACCATTGATAGTTACAGCATTTGCACCGTCACCAGCTTTTATGATACCTGTAGTACCGTTGATGTTGATTGCATTATTGCCGGAACCCAAAGTTACATCGTCTTTCAACGCTACTTTGTAAGTTTTAGCTTGTGTATTAGGATCTACTGTGGAGTTAACATTGATGTTTTCGCTACCTTCAACTGTAGTGTTGGATGCATTTTTAACTTCATTCAATTGATTCAAGTTAACTGCATCATTGCCATCAGTACCAGCTTTTACGTTTTTGATTTGTGTATTGTTAGCATCAAAACCGTTAGCTGTAACGAATTTCTTACCACCAATTGTTAAACCTTCGTTATTAATTGTTGTAGCACCAGTTGTTACACTTGTTAAGCCAGTCAACTCTTTAGCAAGTTTAACATTCAACTTACCGTTTTCAGATACCACGCCGATGTTATTGTCAGACAATTTAGCTTTATCGGAAGTACCACCTACAACATCTAATGTTTCGCCAAGATCTTTATGAATGCTTGTAGCGTCATCGCCTTTGAAGTTCAAGCCCTTCTTAGTCAAGTTACTACCATTGTCAGTAATTTTCTTATCAACAACTTTCAATTGATCTTCTGTTGCAGCTTGACCGCTTGTGATATGGTCAGCATCCCAAGTGATATTTGTTAAGTTGTTTACAGTACCTTTAGCACCGTTAACAAGAACTTTACCGGAATTGATATTGCCTGTTACACCGTCAATCGCTACGTTACCAGCATTAATTGTGCTGTTTGTACCGTTGATAGTTACAGCATTATTGCCTTCGCCGGCTTTCACAATACCTTTTGTACCGTCGATATTAACAACTGTATTGCCGGAACCCAATGTTACTGTGTCTTGTAAACCAACTGTGTAAGTTTTAGCTTTAGTAAGTGGATCTTCAGAATCAGTTACATTGATGTTTTTGCCAGCTTTTACAACAGTTTTAGCTGCAGCTGCGTTGTTAGATACTTCTTTCAACTGTTTAAGGTTAACTGCATGGTTATCCTCTGTACCAGCTTTCACGTTTGTGATTTGAGTATCGTTAGCATTGAAGCCGTTGCTTGTAACAAATGTGTTACCACCGATTGTCAAACCGTTGTTGTTAATAGTTGTAGCACCAGTTGTTACACTGTCCAAACCTTTAAGGTCTTTCGCAAGTTTAACATTCAATACGCCGTTGTTATTAACTATGCCAATGTTATTTTCTGAAAGTTTAGATGCGTCAGCTTGACCGCCAGAGATTTTCAATGTTTGACCAAGGTCTTTATGAATTGCAGTACCTGCATCGCCTTGGAAATTCAAGCCTTTTTCTACGATTTCAGTTTTTGTAGTATCAATTTTATTGTCTACTACTTTCAATTGATCTTCTGTAGCAGCTTGACCATTAGTAATAGCTTTAGGGTTCCAAGTTCTGTTAGTCAATTCGTTAACAGTACCTGTAGTACCATTAATAGTTACTTTACCGGAGTTGATAGTACCATTTGTGCCGTTGATAGTCACAGCATTATCGCCAACGCCAGCTTTCACGATACCTGTTGTACCGTTGATATTGATAGCTGTGTTACCTGCGCCTAATGTTACTTCATCTTTCAAGCCTACAGTATATGTTTTAGCTTTAGTTACATTGTCGATGCTTTCATCAACTTTAATGTTTTTACCTTCAGCTACCTTTGTATTTGCTGCAGATGCACTGTTGGATACTTCTTTCAATTGTGCCAAGTTTACTGCATCGCTGTCGATTGTACCACGAGCAACGTTAGTAATCTTGTTACCACCATTATCCAAGCCTGTTTTAGTAAGGGATACAGATGCATTGTTTGTAGCGCCGTTGCTGATAGTTACACCGTTGGAAGTAACTTTTGTATCACCTACAGTTACGCTGTTCAAACCTTTAAGGTCTTTAGCCAAACGAACTTTCAAGTCGTTAGAGCCATCGGATACAACACCGATATTGTCTTCAGCAGTCAATTTGGATGCTTCTGTGATGCCACCTTTAACGTTTACTTGTTCACCAAGTTTTTTATTGATTACGTTACCGGAGTCAGCACCGAATTTCATGCCTTTATTGATCAATTCTTCTTTAGTCTTGAACAATTGGCTACCATTAATAGCATCTGTAGATGTAGCTGTTACAGCACCGTCTTTTACATTTGTAATAGTAGTGCCATTAGCGCCTTCCAATGTTACCTTAGTTTTATCAACAACACCGTTATTGATGTCATATTTAACAGCACGATCTGTCAATTTATCTACAGAAGTCTTGGATGCAATGTTATTGATTGTAACTTGCTCTTTAACGCCTGCATGGTTTTTATCCTCTACAGTCAAGGATACTTCACCATTGTCGTTTACCTTGTAGGAACCATCAGCACTGGAGTTTCTTACAAGACGATAGTCAGTTGCACTGCTACCTTGTTGAGTAATTTGCTCGCTAACTTTTTTCAACTGATCTTCAGTCGCTGCACGACCGGATACGATAGATGTGGAATCCCAGTTCTTATTGTCCAAGTTAGTTACATAATTACCAGTTTCGCTTGCATGTTTCGTATTTTGAACAGTTTGAGCGCCCATTACAACGCCACTAGCAGTTACTCTACCTGCTGTACCATCAAGAACTACTTGATTGTTACCGCTACCCAATGTCACTTTGTTGTTCAAACGAAGATCATATTTAGCACCTTCAGTGCTTGTAGCAGGAGTAGTTGTCAATTTGAGGTTATCATCGGAAACAGTAACTTTAGAATGTTTACCTGCTTCGATTTTCACATCATGTAATTGGCTACCGTTTACAGCATCTGTAGAAGTAGAAGATACTTCACCAGCTTTCAAGTTAGTAATTGTTGTACCGCCTTGGCCTTCCAAAGTAACCTTGTTTTTATTAACAGTAGTACCGTTAAGATCATATTTAACAGCGCGTTCTGTCAATTTATCCAATTCAGTTTTGGATGCGATGTTGTTGATTGTTACTGTATTAGCAGGGCTGTTAGGATGAGCTTCATCTTTAACTTTTAAATCAACCTTGTTGTTTTCTACAGAGTAAGAACCGTCTGCAGAGTTTGCATTGTTGATCAAACGGTAATCTGTTTTAGCCGCATTAGTAGTCTTAATTTCATCAGACACTTTTTTCAACTGATCTTCAGTTGCTGCACGACCAGATGTAATGGTAGGGTTTTGAACATTCCATTCTTTATTGTCCAAACCAGTTACATAGTTTTTATTGTCGCTATGTTTACCTACGCGAACAGAACCTGCAGTTACGCTGTTCAAACCTGTTAGGTCTTTTGCCAACTTAACATTTAGATTGCCGTCTTTAGCTACAACACCGATGTTGTTGTCAGACAAAGCACCTGTAGCGCCACCAGTAACACCTAAAGTATCACCAAGTTGTTTATTGATTTTAACATTGTCATCGCCTCTGAAGCTCAAGCCTTTAGCGATTTTGTTAGTGTTATTTGTGATATTAGTAGTATTGATATCTTGTTGCTCTTTAGAAGCAAGGTTCGTCAACTTAACTTGTCTAGGGTTGGAACCATCAGCATCAGCAACAGTCAATGTCATGCTACCATCAGCAGCTACTTTATATTCGCCATTGCTACCTGCTGCAGGGTTTGCAATCAAACGGTAGTCAGTTTTGGAAAGACCATTAGAGATTTTAGAGATATCAACATCGAATGTTTGATTGTCATTACGTGTCAATGTCAATCTCTTACCGTCATTGGATACTGTACCGGATGTAACATACGTGTTTTTCAAACCTGTTACTTCAGCAGTCAAACCATTTGTACCGGTCATGTTAATCTTGCCATTACCGTTTGCTTCATACGTTGCAGAACCACGTTGCAAGTATTTATCGTATTTTGCAGCAATACGAGAAATATCACCGATATTAGCCGCATTTGTTAATGTATCACCGCCAGATTGTACATTGGTAATTTGATAACCACCAGCATTGATACCGGTTTTGCTCATAGATACGCTACCAGTTGTAACGGAGTTGAAGTTTGCATTATCAACTGTTGCAACTGTAACATTGTCTCCGGCGCCTTCTAATTTAATATTTTTACCAGCGTTAAAGTTCACTGTACGGTTTGGAGCTTTTACATCTTTAACCTTTTGGCCATTAACTTGAAGTTCCCAACCGGAGTTTGCGGATTTAATAGCTTCATGAACAGTGTTTTTACCTGTATCACCAATATTAGTCATGGTGATAGTACCGTTTTGGTCAACCTGAGCATTACCGCCCAAGATATTCTTAGTGCTGTTAGCTACATTACCTACTGCATTAGCAACGCCATATAATTGGCTACCGTTAATAGCATCTGTAGATTGTGCGCTTACACGACCAGCAGCAACATTAGTAATTGTACGTTTTGTAGAAGTATTACCTACGCTAACTGTGGAATCAGCACTACCACCTGCATAGTTGTATTTCAAACCGTTAATTGTTTCACTAGCAGTACTTACAGGAGCAGCTGTTGCAGAATTAGCACCTAAGGCAACGCCACGAACGTGATTTACTGTTGCTTTGCTACCGAGAGCTAAGCCTTCGTTTTCTTGTACACTTGCTTCGCTACCGATTGCTACCGCATCAGTTACTTCTTTTTGAGCTTTAAGTTTAGTGATTAATTCAGGATTATCTTTGTAAACGCTACGATCACGTACACGTTCTAATGTACCAGCTTGAGCGCTTACGCCCAATGCGATGGAACGGGAACCAGTTGCTTGTGCATCATCACCGATAGCCACAACATTTTTCTTGTCCCCATCTTGAGTGCTCAAAGCACTCGCTTCACGACCCATAGCAATAGAGCCGTAACCTTCGGAATGAGCATTGTTACCGATAGCTGTGGAACGTTCTCCTAATGCCCATGCCGCATTACCTGCAGCCACAGAGGATCCGCCCAATGCATATGTATCATTACCAAGAGCAACACCAGAACCACCATGAGCACGTGCAGAGTTACCTACAGCAACGGAGTTATTTACTTTATAAGTTGGGTCATTTTGAATGCCGGATTCAGCATTATTACCAATAGCGATGCCATCTTTCGCACGAGTTTGCGCATTGTTACCAAGAGCAACCGCATTATCACGATAATGTGCTGCACCGTTACCAATAGCTACACCTTGTATTCCCTGAGAAAGGGCATTACTGCCGATAGCTATGCCGTGAGTATAATTCTCGCCTTTATAATTTGTGCCTGCTACTACATTAGCACCTGTACCCATAGCTATGCTATCTACGGTATTTGATTTAGCACCTTGACCGATAGCAATAGAACGAGCTGCATTAGCTTGAGTATTAGTAGTTCCGTCATATGCTGTATACGGTGTACCTTTATCATCCTTCATTGGTGTTGGATTTGCAGAGCCAATAGCAATAGATTGATCACCTGTTGCTAATGCGGAGTGACCCATAGCCAAGCTCGCTTTACCTTGTGCAGATGCTGCCGTACCAATAGCTGCCGCATATTGTTCACCTGCATAGGCTTGACGCATCATCGCCAAAGAGTTAAAGCCTTTTGCCTTCGCAGCAGAGCCAACAGCAATAGCACCGATTTGTTCAGATTGAGCATAGTGGCCTAAACCGATACCCAACGCACGAGATTGGGAATAGTCACCGATAGAAATACCAGACACAGAACCATCATTAGCACGGGCATTCGCATTGTTACCGATTTGGATGCCAAACACCTTATTATTTGTATATAAATATCCTTGTCCTGGATTCCCCGGTGTTTTGTAATCATACATTTGAATATAAGGAGAATTTTGGCTAGGGTATAAATATGTAAACCCACCATCATTAGGACCTTCACCAGGAGCCAAAGAAAGGCCTCTGTTAGGCGCTGCATCAACACCCGAAATCAACCCACTACCGCAGGTTAAAACCATAGCCGCCAAGCCAACTTTTACCGAAGCTTTAGCGGAATTACTAACAAAGCTTTTGGAGCCACGAGTATGGCTTTTTGCGATTTCAGATACAACGACATATGCGCCTCGTACCTGACTCCAAATTACCCTATAAATACGATTCATTTAGTAGTACCTACCTTTCACACAGTTTTATAAGGGATTCTAAAACCAACACTAAAACACTAAAAATAATAAAATTTTCATCAAAAATTTAATTACTATACATATAAAATATCAGATTAGTTTATGAATGTAAATATATTTTTTTCATATTTCGCTCATTTATTTTCAGAACTTTAAACTTCTTTTAAAAATTGATTTTCTTACTCATTTAAATATATTTTCAATCATAAAAACCCTTACAACAATGGGCCAAACAACACTTATAATCTAAAGCTAATGATTTTATAGTAAATTAATCACATTTATAATTTTCGATTAAAATTATATGTTCTGTATTATACACTATTATGAAAAGCTTGTGAAGTCAAACACAAAAAAAAGAACGAAAGTCCTTTCACAGTAGACTTTCGTTCTTTCATTTTATATACCATATAGGGTTAAAATCATCTAATTTTCATGGGTATTTTCTGGTACATCAGCTCGCTTTTTATCGCATGAACGTAAGATGAAACAGGTATGAATTACATGCCTAAACGACTCATAATAAGAGCCAATTGTCGCTTAGTTTCTTCGTTATCTTTCTGTAGACGAAGATTATCTTCTTTTAATGCCGCATAGTCTGCAGTTAATTTTTCATCCTGCGCTTTCATGCGTGCATTTTCAGCTTTCAAAGCGGTCATTTCATCCTGCATTACGTACATAGAACTGATAGGACCGCCCTTGTAGCGTTCAGGAATAGCCTTCTTCTCATCAGAAGAACCGAATTTACGAGTTACACCAGCATTCACCATATTATGACGACTACCAACAGATACGCCTGCATGGAACATAGTGTCTTCCGATGTGTAGTGAGCAACACCTAAAGCTGCTGCAGTTTCGCCTCTGTAATTACCAATACCAGCCATCACTTGAGTTGGTTCTAACGGATCATATTGAATCGGTTTCAACGCAGACATAGCCGCCGCATGAGCACCTACACGTTGCGTTTCGCCCGCCACGGAATTAATAGCATTGGCCATGCCCTCTGTAACTCCTTTCAATTGATTTACGTTAACCGCATCCGTGCCGTTTACACCAGGACCTACATTGCTAATTGTTTTACCACCGTTATTCAATCCATCTTTAGTAAGGCTTACAATGTTACCGCTAGCAGGAGTAATGGTTATGCCACTGCCGTTCACAACCGTAGAGTTACCTGCGGCATCCTTAGTCGTTACTGACGTAAGACCTTTCAAATCTTTCGCCATACGAACTTTAAGATTAGTGCCGTCAGATACAACACCTACATTATCTTCTGTAGTCAACTTGCTAGCATCAGTAATACCACCGATTACATTTACCTGTTCGTTAAGCTTTTTGTTAATCACATTACCGAAATCACCACCGTATTTCATACCATCGTCTTTGGTTGCCACTTGATGTGTCTTGCCCTGTTCATCTTGGTACTTAATACGAGTAATAGCATTACCGCCTAGATCAGAATCGCCCTTATCAGCAATCATATCTGCATTGCGACCATCTTTGCCAGTTAAACCGATATGACCAACGCCGTCCTTGCCAGACATAGATACAGCATCTTTACCGTCTTTACCTGTAATAGCTACTTTACCATCTGTACCATTCGCAGCGTCTGGACCTGTAATGGAAACGCCATCTTGACCGTTTTTGCCAACTTTCACCTTATCAGTATTAACCGTATCGGCAGTGACCGTTTTGGTAGTAACGCTATCGGTCTTAAGATTCTTAGCCATTTTAATAGTAACATTACCATTTTCGGCTACTGTTTTGATATTTTCACCGGAATAATCACTATCAGCCCCTTGACCTTCACCTTTGATAGTAACCTTTTGACCTAAATCACGGTGGAAATTGCCTGTATTACCGGCAAAATCCATACCTTTCTTCGTAATGTCATCACCTAAGTTATTAATCTTATTATCCAAGGATTTGTGAGATTTTTGCAATTGATCTTC
>OBZO01000248.1_pt1 | contig 14326 bp, 13 predicted proteins | sample 1477001 | NCBI WGS metagenome assembly OBZO01 (sample SAMEA2580258, study PRJEB22360) | human gut metagenome | biome: human gut; feature: human-associated habitat; material: faeces | place: Denmark | collected 2008/2010 | reverse complement strand
AAAGTATAATCAAATAGAATTCTTTTTTATCCATAATCCCTCCAAAAAAGTAATACATCTTTATGCACTTCAGTTTAACATCATATCAACTTTTTGTATAGGTTGTTTCAGAAAATTTTCATTATTTTTTAATTTATTTTATGGTTTTCTGCTTCCAAAATTATATCATCCTATTTTGAATTATTAGAAAAAGGTTCGGAACAAGTTGTCCAAACCTTTATTAAATACGATATAAAGTTCTTTATGTAACCTTATTAGCACAGGCAAAAATATCTGTAGACCTCTACTAAGACTCAATCATTTTACTTGTTTCTTTGGAGAGATTTTTGAATCTGACGATCCAACTCCAGTTTGATATGTGGTTCTGGCGCAAAGCGTTCCTCCCAGTCATCTGGTTTCAGAATCTTGTGGGTCACTGGATCAAAATGAGCCTTACCATCTGGGAAAATTTTACCCATATTAGCCTCATGAACCGTATCAAAGAAAGGCTTAGGGTCCACACCCATAAGGACAAAGGAGCCATAAGTCAAGTAAAGCAAATCTGTCAAAGCATCGACCTGACCAACCATCGTTGACTCTGAATGTTCTTTAGAGCTAACCTTGAGAGCTGCCTTATCAAGAGCAGCATGTAGGTCCAAAACAGCCTGTCCAAAGACACGCTTGTCCCCACCTGATGAAGCATAAAGGAATTCGACGATTTCTTCCAACTTGAAATCCGAACGATGACTAGCTTCCTCAATACTATAGACACGAGGCATATCATTGGTAGAGCCATCCATCAAGTGATGGAAATCCTTAACCTTGTTAAAGTTGTCATCATCACTGGTAAATGAATTTTCTGTTTCAAAGTGAATTAGGCCATAGTGTGATAGAGCTTTGGCAATCCCATTCTGGTTGTTGGTGTCCGTGACATGGGTCGCCTGATCCTTCAGTTCATCTTCACCATTTCCCATGGCAACACCGATACCGACACCAGACAACATTTCCAGGTCATTTTCCGAATCTCCAAAGGCCATAACCTCGCTGAGCTCGAAACCAAATACCTCACCTAAATGAGCAATCCCTTTGAGCTTAGATTGCCCAGCAGAAATAATATCCGCAGAATAAGGACTTGAGCGAGTAATCTTAACGTGTGGAAATTTCTCCTCAATAGCTTGAGTCTCACCCACTGTCGCTACCATAACTACTTGGTAGACCGGTTCACGCATAATGGTTTTGAGAGCTTCCATGCTCTGTGGTTTAAAACGACGAATGAGAGACTTAAAACTACGTTCCACCATCTTAGCCCAAGATTTGGGCACGATACGACTCACTATTTGACCAAACTTGCTAGTCCCCATACTGATGATGTTAGAACCGACAAGCCCCGTACTTGTACCTAGAGAAATCTCTCTACGTTGCTTGGTCGCATAACGAATCAAGTTGTAAATCGTTGATTTAGGGAGTTGATTTTGATAGAGAATCTTGTCATGAGTAAGGATATACTGACCATTATACGTCACCGCAAGATTATCCATGAAAGGCTGAACAAATCCTGGCCCACGGCCTGTCGCCAAACCAACCAAAATGCCATCTTCCTTCATCTGACTGATAGCCTTTTTGGTTGAAGTTGACACACGTTTTCGGTCATTTAAAAAAGTCCCATCAATATCAAAAAAGACTGCTTTAATCGCCACTTGGCTCCCCCTCCGTCTAACATTTATGCTAAAATAAATTATAACATAAATATGATAGTGAGTAGTATCCAAATGACAAAAAAAATTCTCGTCCTTCATACTGGAGGAACCATTTCCATGTCTGCAGATGACGATGGCAAGGTCAGTCAAAACGCTGATAATCCCATGAACCATGTTGGACTTGATTTGGACAACCTAGAACTGACCGTTCTGGATTTTCTTAACATTCCTAGTCCACATATCACCCCCTACCACATGCTTGATATTTACAAAAAAATCAAGGAAACAACTGGACAATATGATGGTGTAGTCATTACCCACGGCACAGACACCCTTGAAGAGACAGCCTATTTTCTAGATACTATGGCTGTTCCTGAGATTCCAGTCGTCCTAACAGGTGCCATGCGTTCATCAAACGAACTGGGAAGCGATGGCGTTTACAACATGTTAAGAACCCTTCGTGTTGCAAGCAATGACAAGGCTGCCGATAAAGGCGTCCTAGTCGTTATGAACGATGAAATCCATGCAGCCAAGTATGTGACCAAGACCCATACCACAAACGTAGCAACCTTTCACACGCCCACTCATGGCCCTCTAGGAATCATCATGAAACACGACATTCTTTGGTTCAAGACGGCTGAACCTCGTGTTCGCTTTGACTTGCAACAAATTTCAGGAACTGTGCCAATCATTAAGGCCTACGCTGGTATGGGAATTGGCGATGGCATCATCAGCCTCCTAGATCCTGAAAAAATTGACGGGATAGTCATTGAGGCACTAGGTGCCGGAAACCTCCCACCACTAGCTGCAAGAGAAATTACGTCACTTATGAACAAGGGAGTGCCAGTTGTACTCGTATCCCGTTGCTTTAACGGTATCGCCGAACCTGTCTATGCCTATGAAGGTGGTGGCGTTAAACTCCAAGAAGCAGGCGTTATGTTTGTTAAAGAACTCAATGCACCAAAGGCTCGCCTCAAACTCCTCATTGCACTTAGTGCAGGACTAGAAGGCCAAGAATTGAAAGATTATATTGAGGGATAAGACATGAAACTTAGCATTGAAGCAACCGATAAATTGGAAAATAAAGATTTCCACTATGAACTAACCGTCTCACAAACACATGTCGCCATGGTCTGTGGTACTGTGCTAGCCAGTCTAGCCCTAATTGCTTGGATGAAGAAAAAATAAAAAAGCTTGAAGCATGGTCACTAGAAAGGTGATTTAACTGCTTCAGGCTTTTAGTTTTCTTCGTCTGGTCTATATTCAAGAATATCCCCTGGTTGACAATTTAATTCCTTACAAATGGCATCCAGAGTCGTAAAACGAACTGCCTTGGCCTTGCCTGTCTTAAGAACCGAGAGATTGGCTGGGGTAATGCCAATGCGTTCTGCCAGCTCACCCGAGCGCATCTTCTTCTTGGCAAGTTCAACGTCTAAATTGACAATAATCATAAGCCCCTCCTAAATCGTGTACTCATTTTCCTCAGCAATGGCATTAGCCTTGGTCAAAATCATAGCGACAGCATAGAGGACAAAGCTAACTAGCAAATAACTGATGTTAAAGAAACTATAACTCTGGTTGCCAGTTCCAAATGTAAAGATACCATTATTGATAAAAGCCCCAAGAACCAGCAAATGCCCTGACCAACGAACCAACTTAGCATTTTTAGCAATGAAAATATCAGAGCGATAAAGATTAATCAAAAAGGCACGTAGGCACAACAAGAAACCTATGTTGACTACCATACGAAGGAAATCAATGGTTGCTGCAAAAAGCGTCAGACTAGGGCCCTTGCTTTTCACGGTAACTCCCGAACCGAGAAGCATACGCAAACCTTGTTGTAAGAGTCCTTCATGACCAGTCAGAATAAAGGCGTCATTAAGAATGGTAATAACAAGACTTAAAAAGCCTGCAAAAAGGAGGACATTAACGAACAGGAGAACACTACGCAGACGTTTTTGTTCTTGCGTCTCCTGACGATTTTTAGCACTTTTAGCCGATTTCCAACCATAATAACTAGAGCCAGCCAAGGCTAGGACGATTAAAAAATAGAATAAGATAGTTGTCATGTGTTACCTCGATTGTAAAGACATTTTGATTTTTTAGGAGCATAGACTATAAAAAGCCAAGGTGCCTCTAGGAGCCCTTGACCTTATACTAAATCAGTAGCTAACTATTAACAGTATCAATTATATCGAATATCAATATAAAATACTAGTTTATAGATAAGATTTTACTACTTTTCAACTAAGATACATTCAATTATTTGACAGCTGTTTGTCCCTTACGAAGACGGATAGCATCACAAGCTAGAGAGACCAAGAAGAGCCAAACTGATGTACTAAAGTCCATTACCAGGTAATCTGTCGTTCCCAACTGCAAGAAGATATTCAAGGCTGATGGCACAAAGGTTAGAAGGGCAGCCTTTTTCAAGAAAAGAGAGAAATCTTCTGTCCAAAGTGCCTTCCAAGTAAAGTCTTTAAGCTCTTTACGAAGGAGCCAAATCAAGGCAAGATAGAAGGCAAATTGTAGCTCTGCGACCAGCCAGTAACCCCAGCCAGAAAGGTATTGAACCTCTGCACCTGGGAAAAGATTGGCCACGTTCACAAAAGGAAGGATAAGTAAAGCAAGCATTGCAAGACCGTAGATTGCCATAAGAAGAATAAGAAGAGCGTTGATGATTGGTTTAAGTGTTTTCATGATAAGTATTTCCTTTGTTAAATAGTTTTAGTAAATAATTTCTCTTTTTCGCGAATAAGGTTATCTTTATCGAAAACTTATTATCGTTTTTCGATAATTATATATTACACTCTTTATTTCTCCTTGTCAACACATTTTTATCGTTTTTCGATATTTTTTAACCAAAATCCATAAAAGCACTAAAACCAGTTAAGAAAATCTTAACTGGTTGCACTTCTTATTTTAGTCACCTAGACTGGTCGTTCATACGTCTAGGCTTTTTCGTTTTTTAGGAAAAGGGATTCTACGTTTATGAAAAAAGGAAAAAGGGATTTTGGGAAACTGAGGAATGAAAGTCGTAGAATAGTGGAAAATATTGCCTCTTCCTAGCTCAATACTAGTCTTGATAAACCTTAAAGTCTTGAGGATGCTTTTGGAAATTTGGATTGTAGGTTACTTTAATTTTTACTGTCATGATGATGTCCTCCATTTTAGGAATGATTTGGCTTTGCCAAAACCTTTTATTTTCAAAACCTATCTCGTTTTGATGGTTTTATTATAGGTTTCCTAACTTAAAAAAAGCTTTTAATAAGCTTGAAGGAAACTTAAAACTCTCAGTTGTTTACTGAGAGTTGATATGTCTATAACATCGATAAGATAATGCCCAGCACCAAAGCCACCCAGACAGCATAACGAATTGTCGCATGGTAGCGGTAACCTTCGATAACCTTAGGTATTTTTGTAAAGAGGTAGGCAATGTAGGCAACTATGGAAAGAAAATAACCTTTAAAATTCAAAGTGGAACCTAGAAGACTATATTCTTCAAAGACTGGCACTAGCACCAGGACAGCCGTAAGCATGCACCAAACCGGTAGAAGCGTTTTTTCCCTTTGATGACAAAGATGAATAATGAGTTGAGCTATGAAACCAGCTACATACATAATGAATAGTACTGAACACAGTAGAGAGATCAAAAGTGAATAAAAATATAAGGTATGAAAGTCCATCTTTCCTTGTATCATCTCTACCAATCCAGTAATAAACCAAATCAAGATGAAGGCGAACAAATAAAATAAGAGACCTAACATTATAAGAAACAAGGGATGCAAGATAGCAAAAAAATCTAGTTTTAACCGTCTTTTGTTCATTAGTTTTCTCCTCAATCAAACTCTCCTTGGCTTCTCAAATAAGCTCCTAGCACCTGCCATTCAGGATTCTCTCGCCAGTTAGGGTCAGAGACAATTTGACTAGCCACCCGTCTGGCTTCCTCTAAGATATTGTAGTCTTCCACAATATCGGCCACTTGAAATTCAGGAATACCTGACTGACGTGTCCCAAAGATTTCACCTGAGCCACGCATTTTAAGATCCTCCTCAGCTAGAACAAAGCCATCCGTGGTCTCACACATGGCCTGCATGCGTTTTTTACCAGTATCATTTTTAGGATTAGCCACCAAAATACAGTAGGACTGCTTATCGCCACGACCTACACGTCCTCGAAGCTGGTGAAGCTGGCTAAGTCCAAAACGATCCGCATCCATAATAACCATAACTGTAGCATTTGGCACGTTAACACCTACTTCGATAACTGTGGTTGATACTAAAATCTGAGATTTTCTGTCCTTGAAATCTTGCATAATTTGGTCTTTTTCATCATTCTTCATACGACCGTGCATCAGAGCCACCGAAGCCGACTCACCAAAGAAATCGGTGAGTTCCTGGTGAAGAGCAACGGCATTTTTCAAGTCAAGTGCCTCAGACTCTTCAATCAGAGGAGAGATAAAATAGACCTGAGCATCTTTTTCCAACTCGCCCTTAATCCAAGTCAATACGGTGTCCAGCTGCTCATGTTTAACCCAACGAGTAATGATGGGTTTACGACCAGCTGGCATCTGATCTATGAATGACACATCCATTTCCCCAAAAGCGGTGATAGCCAAGGTCCTAGGGATAGGGGTCGCTGTCATCATGAGAACGTCAGGATTATCTCCCTTCTCACGGAAAATACGACGTTGATTAACCCCAAAACGGTGCTGTTCATCAGTAATGACTAGCCCAAGACTATGATAAGTCACAGCATCCTGAATCAAGGAGTGAGTCCCTACAATCATCTGAGCCTCTCCAGATTCAATTTTGGAAAGAGCTACTTTCTTATCCGCTGCCTTCATCCCAGAAGTTAGGAGCACTACCTCTAGCTCAGGAAAAAGCCCCTGTAAACTCTGATAATGCTGCTCTGCTAAGATTTCCGTCGGTACCATAAGGGCAGACTGAAATCCTGCCGTGTAAGCCCCATACATGGCCAAGCTAGCGATAACTGTTTTCCCTGAACCCACATCTCCTTGTAAGAGACGGTTCATGTGAGCTCCAGATTGCATATCAGCTAGGATTTCTGCTAGACTGCGCTCCTGAGCCTGCGTCAAGGGGAAAGGCAAGGTAGCAATCTTGACTTTGATTTTGCTTTCATCGTAAGCGATTGCTATACCATTAGTCTCCGATTTATTTTCAGCCTTTAGCACCTGTAAGTTCATTTGAAAATAAAAGAGTTCCTCAAACTTTGTTCGGCGTAGGGCCTGCTTATATTCAGCTAAATCTTTCGGAAAATGCATGGCACGCACAGCCTCTTGACGTCCCATGAGACGGTACTTGTCCATCAGTACCCGGGGAAGACTTTCCTCCAACAACTCAATAGCCCCACTTTCGAAAGCCGCCTTTATGGCCTTTATCAGCTGAGCTTGACTGACACCTTGAGCCACATGGTAAACTGGCTGCATATCGTCCTCAACTTGAGTCAAGACTTTCATACCAGTCACAGCCGACTTCTTCTGGTCCCACTTGCCAAAGATAGCCACTTCTGCCCCCATCTCAATCTTGTCCACAAGATAAGGCTGATTAAAGAAACTAATGGCAATCACAGCCTCACCCTGCTTGATTTTAAAGCTCAGACGATTACGTTTAAAGCCATAATACTGCACATTGGCAGGTGTTACCACTGTTCCCGTAATAACGGCTTTTTCGCCATCCATCAGTTCAAAAATAGATTTACTCTTAAAATCCTCATATCGGAAAGGAAAATAAAGCAAGAGGTCCCCAACCGTGTGCAAATCTAATTTGGTAAATTTTTCAGCGGACTTAGGCCCAAAGCCTTTCAAATCCGCAATTGGTGAATCTAGTTGAATCATATCCTCTATCATTTCTATCGTGTTCTTCTTCCCGTGAAAAAGGAAGTCTTACCAGCTATTATATCACATGAGATGAGTCTTCACGAAAAGCAAAAAATCCAGCCGAAAGCTGGATTCCTCTTTTTTACTCATAACTGCGAGGGACACGATCACTAAGTAAACAAAGAACTTCGTAGTTGATAGTACCACGTTTTTCAGCCACCTCTGTCGCAGTGATGCTTGCTCTCCCATTTTCGCCAATAAGCGTAACAGGAGTACCTAGGGGATAGACTTTAGGCAAGCGAATGGTAATTTGGTCCATAGACACGCGCCCAACAATCGGGCAAAATTGACCATCCACAATAACGTGAAAGCCTTGTAAATCTCTAGTCCAACCATCCGCATATCCGATTGGAATCGTTCCAATAACCTCGGCAGTCGTCGTTGTATAAGTGGCACCATAACCGACATCTTGACCTGCTGGTAGGATTTTAACATGAACAAGAGCTGTTTCCAAACTTAGGGCAGGACGAATCTTATAAGGAAGATTCAAAGCACTACCACTAGGATTGAGACCATAGATGACAACACCCAAACGTACCGCATTAAAGACGGTTTCGGCATGCCAGATACTTGTCGCTGAGTTGCTTGCGTGTACCAGACGAGGACGGTCAGCCAAATTTTCCACCAAATTTGTGAAGAAGGCCAATTGGCGCTTGAATTTACTATCGTCCGCCTCATCAGCCGTTGCAAAATGGGTAAAAATACCTTCAACATCGGCACCAAGTGTCTTCAGACCAGCAATTAAGCTATCTGCATCCTCTTGGCTACGCACCCCAATGCGCCCCATACCTGAATCAACCTTAATATGACAGTTTAAGCCTGTCAAATCAAGTCCTTGTTCCTTGGCTATTTTCAACCAATCAAGTGAAGCCACCGTTAAAGTAATATTTTCTTGAATAGCCAAGGGAACACCATCAGGCAAAACCACTCCCAAAATGAGTATTGGCTGCTCTAAGCCAGCTTGACGGAGTTCAAGCGCTTCGTCCAGATTGGACACACAAAAACCGTCTACCTGTTCAGACACCTGCTTAGCCACTGCGACTGCTCCATGACCGTAAGCATTTGCCTTAACCACTGCAAAAGTCTTTACCTTTTTAGGAATATGACTAACCACTTGTTCAATATTTTCTGAAATTGCTGATAGATCAACCTTTGCCAAGGTTGGTCGATGTAAACTTGAAATCATAAGCTATCCTCTTCCAACACCTATCTTTTAATTTTCTTCTAAAATGACACTTGCCTGAACAAAATCACCACTATGGGAAATCGAGATGAAGACTTTCCCCTCAAAAGGTGACTGGGTTACCACAGGAGCTCCTTTGTCATTGTTCAAAATTTCAATATCCTTAAAACCGACCGCTCCAATTCCAGTTCCCCAGGCTTTTGAAAAAGCTTCCTTACCGGCCCAGCGCCCTGCTAAATAGGACATCTGACGACTCCCAGAAAGAGACTCAAAGCGCTCCCATTCTTTTGGCGTCAAGACCTTCTTTGCAAAGCGCGGATTGCGATCATAAGCCCTTTTCACAGCTGAAATTTCCTGCAAGTCTATACCATGTCCAATAATCATAGCTACTTACTATAGTCGGTCGTGAATTTCACGAATAAGACTGTCTGTCTTAGCCCAACCAAGACACGGATCTGTGATTGATTTTCCGTAAATTTCAGGCGTATCTTGACGACCATCCTCAAGATAAGATTCAATCATGAAGCCACGAACAGTATCTGCAATACGCTCATTCCACTCACGGTTAAGAAGGACTTCACGCACAATTCGAACCTGCTCAATAAAGTTTTTACCAGAGTTATCATGGTTGGTATCAACAAGAATAAATGGATTTTCCAAACCAAAATTACTGTATTTATCCAAAGCCTTAACCAAGTCCTCATAGTGGTAATTGACAAGATTCTGACCATTTTCATTGTTAGCCCCACGCAAAATAGCATGCGCCAACGAGTTCCCATCCGTCTTGACTTCAGCTCCATTAAAAATGAAGTGCTGTTGGTTCTGCGCAGCATAGATACCATTAAACATCACATTCAAATTACCTGATGTTGGATTCTTAAAGCCAGTTGGCACGTCAATACCAGAAGCCACGAAACGGTGTTCTTGGTCTTCAACCGAACGTGCGCCAATAGCATGGTAGCTAAGCAAATCCTCAAAAAAGTCAAGGTTTGATGGGTAAAGCATCTCGTCTGCAATAGGCAAACCTGTTTCAATAATAATACGTGATTGCAGGTGACGAACAGCCTTAACTCCCGCAAGAAGGTCTACGTCACCTTCTGCATCTGGTTGGTGAATAAGACCTTTATAACCATCTCCATTAGTACGTGGTTTAGCTGTATAAACACGCATAACAATGAAAATCTTGTCTTTCACTTCTTCCTGAAGCTGAGCTAGACGATGGGCATAATCAAGAACAGCCTCTTCATTATCAGATGAACATGGCCCGATAACCAAGAGGAGACGTTTGTCCTCCCCCTTGATAATTTTTGCCAAAGCCTCATCATTAGCTTGTTTGACTGCTAAGGCATCTCCTGTAAGGGCATGCAATTTTCTAACTTCCGCCGCATCAATAAGCGGACTATTTTGGTGAATTCCCATTTAATTCCCTCTCTTTGCGAAAAGAGAGCGAACCGTTTGGTCACCCAAACGGCTCACTCCCCACATATGGTTTCTGTTATCTTATTTTTTTGACAAAGTGTCGTGAATTTCACGAACCAATTCTTCTGTCTTAGCCCAACCAAGACATGGGTCTGTAATTGATTTACCATAAACATCTGGTGCATCTTGACGACCATCTTCAAGGTAAGATTCAATCATGAAGCCACGTGCAACTTTGTTGATTTTTTCATTCCAATCACGGTTAATCAAGGTTTGACGAACGATACGGATTTGCTCCAAGTAACGTTTACCTGAATTATCATGGTTTGTGTCAATAACGATGAACGGATTTTCAAGACCCATTTTTTCATAATGTTCAATTGTATCAAGAACATCATCATAGTAGAAGTTAGGCACGTTTTTACCATATTCGTTCGTTGAACCACGAAGGATAACGTGTGCCAATGGGTTACCTGATGTTTTCACTTCTTCACCGTTAAAGAGGAAGTCTTGTTTATTTTGTGCAGCATAAATACCGTTAAACATCACGTTAAGGTTACCTGATGTTGGATTCTTCATACCAGTTGGAACATCAATACCTGAAGCCACAAAACGGTGCTGTTGGTCTTCTACAGAACGTGCACCAACGGCAATGTAGGATACAAGATCATCTACCAATGTAAGGTTTTCTGGATAAAGCATTTCATCGGCAGTCGTAATGCCAGTTTCAGTGATAACACGGTAGTGAAGGTTACGCACAGCTTTAATTCCGTTAATAAGGTTTGGTTTTCCTTCAGCATCAGGTTGGTGCACAAGCCCTTTATAACCATCACCATTTGTACGAGGTTTAGCTGTATACACACGCATCACCATAAAGACCTTGTCTTTAACTTCTTCTTGAAGTTTAGCCAAACGGTGAGCATAATCAAGAACGGCTTCTTCATTATCAGATGAACATGGACCGATAACCACTAGCGTACGATCATCTTCACCCTTAATGATTGCTTCAAGTTCTTTATCACGTGCTTGTTTCTTGGCAAGAGCTTCACCTGTCAATGTAGTTGATTCTTTAACTGCATCAAAATCAATTTTTTTACTTACTGCTTTAAAAACCATAATAATTACCTACTTCTTTTTTCCTAAAATTGCTTACGACCGTGACAATTTTTAAATTTCTTACCTGAGCCACATGGACAGAAATCATTACGACCAACTTTACTAAAGTCAATATCCTGACCATTCGCATCTGTCTGTTGTGCTTGGATATTACCTGTTGCTGTTGTTGAAACACGTTCATTCACATTTTCACGAGATTGTTCGTGGATTTGTGCTTTCATCATGGTACGTGTCACATCATATTCAATCGCTCCAACCATGTCTTGGAACATCTTGAACCCTTCAGATTGATACTCAACAATTGGATTGTTTTGCGCATAACCACGCAAACCAACAGCGTTACGTAATTGGTCAAGGGCATCAATGTGATCTGTCCACTTGTTATCAACAACCATCAAAATCAAAACTTTTTGGAATTCACGGATAGCTTCCTCTGAACGTAATTTCTTGATTTGGCGATCATAAACATCATCTGCTAATTCATTCAAGTAAACTTTAATAGCTTCATAATTAACACTACGTTTAGTGACTTCACCCACTTCTTTCAAGTCTTTAAGTGAGATGGCATTTTCAGGAACCAAGGCCTGACGGGCAAACGTCAAGATTGCCCTAAGAGCTTCATCTTGATCATTGCGACTGTGACCTTCAACCGTACGATTAATTGTACGCTTAATCATAGCCTTAATTTCAGGTTCAAGATCACGCTCTGCTGTGATAACATCATAACGCTCAGCGTAAATGATTTCACGTTGTTCACGCATAACGTCATCGTATTGAAGGACTTGTTTACGTGTATCGTAGTTATTCCCTTCAACACGTTTTTGAGCTGATTCCACTTGACGAGTCAACATACGTGATTTGATGACAATATCTTCATCATCAGCATTAAAGCGTTCCAAGACATGTTTGACACGATCAGAGCCAAAACGACGCATCAATTCATCTTCAAGTGAGAGGTAGAATTGAGATTCACCTGGGTCCCCTTGACGTCCTGCACGACCACGCAACTGGTTATCAATACGGCGGCTTTCGTGACGCTCTGTACCAATGACACAAAGTCCACCAAGATCCAGAACCCCTTCCCCAAGTTTGATATCGGTACCACGCCCAGCCATGTTGGTCGCAATCGTAACCGCACCACGTTGACCTGCATTCATGATGATATGGGCTTCTTTTTCGTGGTTCTTGGCATTAAGCACTTCGTGAGGAATACCTGCTTCAACCAGCATCTTAGAAATCAAGTCAGACGTTTCAACGGCAACGGTACCAACAAGAACTGGTTGACCCTTTTCATAACGACGTTTGACATCTTGCACTACCGCACGGAATTTGGCATCCAAGGTTGGGTAAAGAAGATCATCATGGTCAATACGTTGAATTGGACGGTTGGTTGGAATCGGAATGATTCGCATGTTATAGATTTCACGGAACTCATCTTCCTCAGTCTTACCTGTACCAGTCATACCTGACAATTTCTTGTACATACGGAACATATTTTGGTAAGTGATTGAGGCAGATGTCTTGGTTTCCTCTTGAACTGGTACGCCTTCTTTAGCTTCAATAGCTTGGTGAAGTCCATCAGAGAAACGACGACCTTCCATGGTACGACCAGTAAATTGGTCAACGATAAGGATTTCTTGCTCCGGACTTACCACATAGTCAATATCATGCAACATGATATAGTTGGCACGAAGGGCATTATCAATATAGTGAGTCAAGGCTACATGGTCAATATCGTACAAGTTATCCAAGTTGAAGAATTCTTCGGCCTTATCAATACCAGAGTCATTCAAACCAATGGTTTTGGTTGGAACATCAATGGCATAATCATCTTCAGTCAATGTCTTAACAAAAGCATCTGAACGATGATACAACTGGTTAGTCTCTGAACTTACAGGACCTGATACAATCAATGGTGTACGAGCTTCATCAATAAGAACCGAGTCAACCTCATCGACCAAGGCATAGTTCAAAGGACGTTGTACCATGTTTTCCTTACGAACAACCATGTTATCACGGAGGTAGTCGAAACCGACCTCTGAGTTGGTTGAGTAAGTGATATCACAGTTATAGGCTTCACGCTTTTCAGCTGGTGATTTGGCAGAAAGGTTAATCCCTACTGACAAGCCAAGCCAACTATAAAGCTCACCCATTTCAGTTGCGTCACGCTCTGAAAGGTATTCGTTAACAGTAATAACGTGTACACCTTCACCTGAAATAGCGTTAAGGTAAACAGGCATTGTCGCCGTCAAGGTTTTCCCTTCCCCTGTACGCATCTCTGGTACGTCACCATGGTGAAGAACAATACCACCCATGATTTGCACACGGTATGGGAAAAGTCCAAGGACACGTTTTGCCCCTTCACGAACAACCGCAAATGCCTCTGGCAAGAGTTGGTCTAGGCTTTCTCCGTTTTGATATCGTTTTTTAAATTCATCTGTTTTTGCCTTAAGTTCTTCATCTGAAAGGGCTGCCATTGCATCTGCATAGCCCTCAACTTTCTTGGCAGTTTTTTCTAGTTTCTTAATTTCGCCTTTATCATTTTCAATGATTTTGCGTAATATATTTGCCATCTTATTTCCTTTCGACAGTCTTTATCTCCATATTTTACCACAAAAACACCCTTTAAACAAGAAATCACACAAGGATTGACAAAAGAAAAAAGCCCTAGTTTAAAGCCTTTCACAACAGATTGACAAATAAACTAAAACTTTTTTATTAGATTCACTGAAAATAACGACAATATCACTTTAGAATTTTTCCTCAGATAGTTCTTGCTTCTCTAGGATTTTCTGAAAATCCTGCAAGAGCTTATCAAAGGCTTGATCAAAGAAAGCTCGGTCAGAACTGCTATAAGCCGTCATAAGCATTGGACTAGCTTCAAAATCCACATAAAATTGATAGTCCAAAGCCCCATTTTCCCAGTGAAATTTAAGGCTGGGAGAGGCCGTCTTTTCACCACACATGCCTGGAACCGCTCGTTGCAAACCATAAATGTGGTCGCCATAATCTTTCAAACGGTAATAAGCCCCT
>OBZO01000244.1_pt1 | contig 14499 bp, 9 predicted proteins | sample 1477001 | NCBI WGS metagenome assembly OBZO01 (sample SAMEA2580258, study PRJEB22360) | human gut metagenome | biome: human gut; feature: human-associated habitat; material: faeces | place: Denmark | collected 2008/2010 | reverse complement strand
TTATTTTTGTATCTGTCAGTTGATAGATTTAAATAGAACTGTAATATTGACGTAACAAAGTTTGCGTCATTTTTTGATACAATTATAAGGTCTTATCGAAAAGGAGTAGTATTTTATATTATGAAAAAACGTATTCTTTCAGCAGTGCTGGTAAGTGGTGTAACCCTTTCAGCAGCTGCAACTGTACATGCAGAGGATTATGATTCGCAAATCGCTGCTGCAGATAACACAATTAGTAACCTTGCTTCTCAACAAGAGACTGCACAAGCTCAAGTTACTACAATTCAATCACAAGTATCAACTCTTAGAACTCAGAAATCAGAATTAGAAGCTAAAAATGCGGAACTTGAAAAAGTATCAGCAGGATTAGAATCTGAGATTCAAGAATTATCAAGTAAAATTGTGGCTCGCCAAGATTCTTTGGCTAAACAAGCTCGTAGTGCTCAACAAAATAATACTGCGACTAGCTACATTAACTCTATTTTGAATTCTAAGTCAATCTCTGAAGCGATTACTCGCATTACAGCTATTTCAAAAGTGGTAACAGCGAATAATGATATGTTGACAAAACAAGAGTCTGATCAAAAAGAGCTTGCTGCTAAGCAAGAAGAAAATCAAGCTGCAATTAATACTATCGCAGCTAATAAGTCAGAACTTGAAACAACAGAAGCTGGTTTGACAACTCAACAAGCAGAACTTGAAGCAGCACAAGTTGCTTTGGCTGCTGAATTGACAACAGCTCAAAATGAGAAAACATCACTTGTTTCTGCTAAATCAACTGCTGAATCTGCAGCTGCATCTACTGCCGCATCGGTAGCACAATCTCAAGCAGTTGCTGAATCAGAGGCAGCTGCACAAGCTGTGGCTTCTTCAGAAGCGGCAGCATCAGTAGCACAATCAGAAGCGGCAGCAACTTCACAAGCTGTAGCTCAGCCTTCAGAGGCACCAGCTTCTGAAACATCGACAGCTTCAGAGGCTGCACAAGCACCAGCTTCATCAGAAACATCAGAAGCACAAGCACCTGCAGCTTCTACTTCAGAAGCACCAGCAAGTCAAGCGACAGAAACATCAGAAGCAGCACAAGCACCTGCAGCGCCAGCTAGTCAAGAACAACCAGAGTCGGCTGCTCCTGCAACTTCAGAAGCTGCTCCTACCTCTACTTCAGAGGCACCAACTAGTGAAGCACCAGCTGCATCAGAAGCTCCGGCTCCTGCAGCACCAGCTGAAACGGCTAAAGTTGAAGCCGCTGCGACACCTAATACATATCCAGTTGGACAATGTACTTGGGGTGCAAAATCATTGGCTTCATGGGCTGGTAATAACTGGGGTAATGCTAAAAACTGGATTGCTAGTGCGCAAGCAGCTGGTCACTCAGTAGGTACAACTCCTGTAGCCGGTGCAATTGCAGTTTGGCCAAATGATGGTGGTGGTTACGGTCACGTAGCTTACGTTACATCAGCATCAGGTGCAAACTCAATTCAAGTTATGGAATCAAACTACGCTGGTAACATGTCAATTGGTAATTACCGTGGTACATTTGATCCTACATCATCAGCTCACGGTGGTTCTGTATACTATATTTATCCATAATGATATTAAAGATGCGATTCGAATGTTTTCGAATCGTTTTTTGTTTTTCAAAATGGGTGTTATGATATAGACATTTAGATAGCAAATTACTGTTATTAATAATTGTATCTTATGATACTTGTTAAGTTCCTATGACACCATTTATTTGACGTTGAAAATCAGTTTAAAAAAAGGTAGAATGGAGTAGTAAATATTTTGGAGGAAATCATGTCTTATACGAATTTAAAGTTGTTCGCTTTGTCGTCTAACCAGGAATTGGCAGCAAAAGTTGCTGATAAAATGGGTATTGAACTTGGAAAATCAAGTGTTCGTGAGTTTTCAGATGGCGAGATTCAAGTTAATATTGAAGAGTCTATCCGTGGTCATCACGTCTTTATTCTTCAATCTACAAGCTCTCCTGTAAATGATAATTTGATGGAAATCTTGATCATGGTTGATGCGCTAAAACGTGCGAGTGCTGAGACAGTTAGTGTTGTCATGCCTTACTATGGTTATGCACGTCAAGACCGTAAGGCTCGTTCACGTGAACCAATTACATCTAAATTGGTTGCTAATATGCTCGAGGTGGCTGGTGTTGATCGTCTTTTGACTGTGGACCTTCATGCTGCCCAAATTCAAGGATTCTTTGATATTCCTGTAGACCATTTGATGGGTGCTCCTCTTATTGCTGATTACTTTGATCGTGCTGGTCTTACTGGAGATGATGTAGTTGTTGTTTCTCCGGACCATGGTGGTGTGACTCGTGCGCGTAAATTGGCACAATGTTTGAAAACGCCAATCGCTATCATTGACAAACGTCGTAGTGTTGATAAAATGAACACTTCTGAAGTTATGAATATCATTGGTAATGTTGAAGGTAAAACATGTATCTTGATTGATGATATGATTGATACTGCAGGTACTATCTGTCATGCGGCAGATGCGCTTGCTGAGGCTGGTGCAACTCATGTCTTTGCATCATGTACACACCCTGTATTGTCAGGTCCAGCACTTGATAATATTCAAAAATCTGCTATTGAAAAACTTGTCGTGCTTGACACGATTTATCTTCCAGAAGAACGATTGATTGATAAGATTGAGCAAATTTCTATTGCTGATTTAATTTCTGAGGCAATCATTCGTATTCATGAAAAACGTCCGTTGTCACCATTGTTTGAAATGGGCCATAAATAGACTAAAGCTAGCCTAGGCTAGCTTTTTTGGTGTTTAAATGCGTTTGAGTTTTTGATATAATGTAAGGCATAATTGCAAAGAGGTGACCGTGATGGATTTAACACAACGTTTTAATAAAAATTTAGATAAGATTGAAGTTTCAATGATTCGTCAGTTTGACCAATCAATTTCAGATGTACCAGGGATCAAAAAGTTGACACTTGGTGAACCTGATTTTACAACTCCAGATCATGTAAAAGAAGCTGCTAAAGCTGCTATCGATGCTAACCAGTCGCACTATACAGGTATGGCAGGTCTTCCTGTCTTACGTCAAGCAGCTGCGGATTTTGTTAAGGAAAAGTATAATCTTACTTATAACCCAGATAATGAGATTTTGGTGACTATTGGGGCAACAGAAGCCCTTTCTGCGACTTTGACAGCTATCTTAGAACCTGGTGATACAGTTCTTCTTCCTGCACCAGCATATCCTGGATACGAACCTATTGCTAATCTAGTTGGTGCTGAAATTGTTGAAATTGATACAACTGCTAATGATTTTATTTTGACTCCAGAGATGTTAGAAAAGGCAATTTTGGAGCAGGGAGATAATCTTAAAGCAGTTTTGCTTAACTATCCAACCAACCCAACTGGTGTGACCTATTCGCGTCAACAGATTGCAGATTTGGCTGAAGTTCTGAAAAAATACGATATTTTTGTTGTTAGTGATGAAGTCTACTCTGAGCTAACTTATGTGGATCATCATGTCTCTATTGCGGAATATTTACCGGAACAAACGATTTTGATCAACGGCTTGTCTAAGTCTCATGCGATGACAGGCTGGCGTATTGGTTTGATTTTTGCACCAGCAATTTTGACGGCTCAGTTGATTAAGAGTCACCAGTATTTGGTGACGGCTGCAGCTACTATGGCACAATTTGCAGCTATTGAAGCCTTATCTGCTGGTAAGGATGATGCACAACCAATGAAAGTTGAGTATTTGAAACGTCGTGATTATATTCTTGAAAAAATGTCTGAACTTGGTTTCAAGATTATTAAACCTGATGGTGCTTTCTACATCTTTGCTAAGATTCCAGAAGGCTATACTCAAGATTCCTTTAAGTTCTGCCAAGACTTTGCACGTGAAAAGGCTATTGCGATTATCCCTGGTGTTGCCTTTGGGAAGTATGGTGAAGGCTATGTTCGCTTGTCATATGCAGCTAGCATGGATACTATTGAAACAGCTATGACTCGTTTGAAAGAGTTTATGGAAGAACATGCAGAAGCTTGAGAGTAGAGGGCTTGTCCTCTTCAATCGTAATTATCGTGAGAATGATAAGCTGGTTAAGATTTTTACTGAACAAGCTGGTAAACGGATGTTTTTTGTTAGAGGTGGTGGGGCAGGTAAATTAAGTGCTGTCATTCAACCTTTGACCATCGCTGAATTCATGATGACTGTAAATGATGAAGGTCTATCTTTCATAGAAGATTATAGCCAGGCAGAGTCCTTCAAGGAAATTACAAGCGATATTTTCAAGTTGTCTTATGCGACTTATTTGGCTGCATTGACGGATGCCGCTATTGCTGATGGTATGGTGGATGAGCAATTATTTGCATTTTTGGAGAAGACGCTTGAATTAATGGAAGAAGGTCTAGATTACGAAATTCTGACTAATATTTTTGAGGTTCAGGTTTTGGACCGTTTTGGTGTAAAATTGAATTTTCACGAGTGTGTCTTTTGTCATCGTGTAGGGCTTCCTTTTGATTTTTCATATAAGTACTCAGGTTTGCTTTGTCCAAATCATTACGCAGAGGATGAAAGGCGTAGTCACTTAGACCCTAATGTGCCTTATCTTTTAGATCGCTTTCAGGGACTTTCGTTTAAAGAATTGAGAAGCATATCTGTGAAGGATGACATGAAACGAAAGTTGCGACAATTTATTGATGAGCTCTATGATAATTATGTTGGGATACATCTTAAAAGTAAGAAGTTTATTGATAATCTAAATTCATGGGCTCATATCATGGATAAGGAAGATAGTGCTGATTAGGCATTGTCTTTTTTTGTTTCACGTGAAACAGTGAATCAAAGGTTTTCAGGCTCAGGGGTTAAAATGCAGGTCAGTTCGTGCTATAATAAGAAGATAATAAGCTGAAAGACTCTGCTGGAAATAGAAAATTGGATATGTCTATTTTAATTATAGATTGTTTGATTGATGAAAATTCGAGTCTATTTTTTAGAGCAGAGGATGAGAGGGAGAATGCTATGCATGTAATTGCAGTTGATGCTATGGGTGGCGATAATGCGCCACAAGCAATTGTAGAAGGAGTCAATCAGGCTTTGTCAGATTTCAAAGATATTGAAATCCAGCTTTATGGTGATGAAACTAAAATTAAGACCTATTTGACAGCGTCTGAACGTGTGAGCATTGTACATACCGATGAAAAGATAAATTCAGATGACGAGCCAGCTAAAGCCATTCGCAAGAAAAAGAAAGCATCTATGGTTTTGGGTGCACAAGCTGTTAAGGAGAAAACGGCAGATGCAGTGATTTCTGCAGGGAATACAGGTGCTCTCCTGGCAGCAGGTCTCTTCGTGGTTGGACGTATTAAGGGAGTTGAGCGTCCAGGTCTGATGTCAACAATGCCAAGTTTTACAGGTCAACCCTTTGATATGCTTGATTTAGGTGCTAATGCAGAAAATACAGCTAGTCACTTGCATCAATATGCGATTTTAGGATCCTTCTATGCAAAAAATGTTCGTGGAATTGCCAACCCTCGTGTAGGTCTACTTAATAATGGGACTGAGGAAACCAAGGGTGATAGTCTTCGTAAGGAAGCTTTCGAACTCTTGTCTCAGGAGCCCAGTATTAACTTCGTCGGAAATGTTGAGGCGCGTGAAATCATGTCTGGTGCTGCTGACGTTGTTGTGTCTGATGGCTTCACAGGAAATGCGGTTCTTAAAGCAATCGAAGGAACGGGACTTGGTGCTATGAAGACTCTTAAGTCGGCCATCATGAATGGTGGTCTTAAAGCTAAGTTAGGTGCTCTTCTCTTGAAGGATAGTCTAAAAGGTATGAAAAAGACTATGGATTACTCAAGTGCCGGAGGTGCGGTTCTCTTTGGTCTTAAAGCTCCCGTAGTAAAATGTCATGGATCTAGTGATGCTAAGGCAGTTTATTACACCATTAAGCAGGTTCGTACGATGCTTGATACTAAGGTAGTTGACCAACTAGTTGAAGCCTTTAGTCCGAAAGAGGAGGCTGAATGATGAGTAGAGTAGAAATTCTTCATAAAATGCAACTTGTTATTCAGGATCAGATGGGGAATAAAGACATTGTTTTAACCGAAGACACTAAATTAGATGACTTGGGTGTGGATTCAATAGAACTTATGGAATTCATTATTAATTTGGAAGATGAGTTTGCTCTTGAAATTTCTGATGATCATATGGATAAGGTAGCCGATTTGTTGGACTATTTGTCTGAGCAATTGAATAACAGATAAGCTAGTTAAACTTTAGTTTCTAGATTTCAAGTGAATCTAGTACTGCAGTTATGCCAGCATTTATAGTTCATATCTTATAGGAGTGGGACAAGAAACTAAATGTTACCTTGATTTAGTTCTGTCAGGCTCCTTTTTTTCTATACATTATTTATTAAAAAAATCTAAATAAGCCACTAAACACGAACGATTTAATTTTACCCAAGTGACAAAGTTTGTTATATGTTGGTTTTTGGTTTTTTGTATGGTATAATGAAGAAGAAAAAACTTGAAAGGCGAACAATTCCATGTCAAACCAACTGATTTATACTGGGAAAGCTAAAGATATTTATAGTACAGAAGACGAAAATGTGATTAAGTCGGTCTATAAGGACCAAGCAACCATGCTTAATGGTGCTCGTAAGGAGACTATTAAGGGTAAAGGTGTGCTGAATAATCAGATTTCGTCTCTTATTTTTGAAAAATTAAACGCTGCCGGTGTGGCAACACACTTTATCGAACGTATTTCTGACACAGAACAACTCAATAAAAAGGTGAAAATCATTCCTTTGGAGGTTGTTCTTCGTAACGTGACTGCAGGTTCATTTTCAAAGCGTTTTGGTGTTGAAGAAGGAATAAACTTGGATACACCTATTGTTGAGTTTTATTATAAAAACGATGATTTGGATGATCCATTTATCAACGACGAACATGTGAAATTCTTGGGTGTCGCCAATGATGAACAAATTGCTTATATTAAGGCAGAAACACGTCGTATCAATGAACTGTTGAAAGATTGGTTTGCACAAATTGGTCTTCGTTTGATCGACTTCAAATTGGAGTTTGGCTTTGATAAGGACGGCAAGATTATCTTGGCAGATGAATTTTCACCAGATAACTGCCGTCTTTGGGATGCTAAAGGTCACCACATGGATAAGGATGTTTTCCGTCGTGATCTCGGTAGCTTGACAGATGTTTATGAAGTTGTATTGGAAAAATTACAAGGCTTGAAGTAATTTTTTGAATTCCTCTCCAATGCAGTTTTTAAGTAGAAATAAATAAAGGAAATAAAATGGATAAACGTATTTTCGTTGAGAAAAAAGCTGATTTTCGTGTGAAATCTCACTCTTTAGTAAAGGAATTACAGCATAATCTTCAGTTGAAAACCTTGAAGGACCTTCGTATTGTACAAGTTTACGATGTCTTTAATTTGGCAGAGGATTTGTTTGCGCGTGCAGAAAAACATATCTTCTCTGAACAAGTGACAGATACTGTTTTGAATGAAGCTGCAGTGAAGGCTGATCTTGAGAAGTATGCTTTCTTTGCCATTGAAAGTTTGCCTGGTCAATTTGACCAACGTGCGGCCTCTTCACAAGAAGCTTTGCTATTGCTGGGTAGCTCAAATGATGTAACGGTGAATACTGCTCAATTGTACTTGGTTAACAAGGATATTGCTGCGAATGAATTGGAAGCTGTCAAAAACTACCTCTTGAACCCAGTGGACTCTCGTTTCAAAGATATCACTGTTGGCATTGCGAAACAGGATTTCTCTGAGTCCGACAAGACTATTCCAAACTTGGATTTCTTTGAAACTTATACGGCTGAAGATTTTGCTAAGTATAAGGCAGAGCAAGGATTGGCAATGGAAGTGGATGACCTTCTCTTCATTCAAGATTACTTCAAGTCTATTGGACGTGTGCCAACTGAGACTGAGTTGAAGGTTTTGGATACTTACTGGTCTGACCACTGCCGTCATACAACTTTCGAGACTGAGTTGAAAAACATCGACTTCTCAGCTTCTAAATTCCAAAAACAATTGCAAGCGACTTATGATAAATATATCGCCATGCGTGATGAGTTGGGACGTACAGAAAAACCTCAAACTTTGATGGATATGGCGACTATTTTTGGCCGTTATGAGCGTGCCAATGGTCGTTTGGATGACATGGAAGTGTCTGATGAAATCAATGCCTGCTCAGTTGAAATTGAAGTGGATGTCAATGGTGTGAAAGAACCATGGCTTCTTATGTTCAAGAACGAAACTCACAACCACCCAACTGAAATTGAACCATTTGGTGGTGCGGCTACTTGTATCGGTGGTGCCATTCGTGACCCATTGTCAGGTCGTTCATACGTTTACCAAGCTATGCGTATCTCAGGTGCTGGTGATATCACAACACCAATTGCTGAAACTCGTGCTGGTAAATTGCCACAACAAGTGATTTCTAAAACAGCGGCCCATGGTTATTCTTCATACGGTAACCAAATTGGTCTTGCAACAACTTATGTTCGTGAATACTTCCACCCAGGTTTCGTTGCTAAACGTATGGAGCTAGGTGCAGTTGTCGGTGCAGCTCCTAAGGAAAATGTTGTCCGTGAAAAACCTGAAGCAGGTGATGTGATTATCTTGCTCGGTGGTAAGACTGGACGTGACGGTGTCGGTGGAGCGACGGGTTCTTCTAAAGTTCAAACGGTTGAATCTGTTGAAACAGCTGGTGCCGAGGTTCAAAAAGGGAATGCCATCGAAGAACGTAAGATTCAACGTCTTTTCCGTAATGGTGAAGTGACACGTCTCATCAAGAAATCAAATGACTTTGGTGCTGGTGGTGTCTGTGTGGCTATCGGTGAATTGGCAGATGGTCTTGAAATTGATCTAGACAAAGTGCCATTGAAATACCAAGGTTTGAACGGTACAGAAATTGCCATCTCTGAATCTCAAGAACGTATGGCCGTGGTGGTTCGTCCGGAAGATGTAGAGGCCTTCGTTGCTGAATGTAACAAAGAAAATATTGATGCTGTTGTCGTTGCAACAGTAACTGAAAAACCAAATCTTGTCATGCACTGGAATGGCGAAACAATCGTCGATTTGGAACGTCGTTTCCTTGATACAAATGGTGTGCGTGTGGTTGTAGATGCTAAGGTGGTTGACAAGGATGTCAAGCTTCCAGAAGAACGCACAACAAGCACTGAAACCCTTGAAGCGGATACTCTTGAAGTCTTGGCTGACCTTAACCATGCCAGTCAAAAAGGGTTGCAAACCATCTTTGATAGCTCAGTTGGTCGTTCAACAGTCAATCACCCACTTGGTGGTCGCTACCAAATCACACCAACGGAAGCTTCTGTACAGAAATTGCCAGTCCAACATGGCGTGACAACAACTGCCTCTGTCATGGCGCAAGGCTTCAACCCTTATGTAGCAGAATGGTCTCCATATCATGGTGCTGCCTATGCAGTAATCGAAGCAACAGCTCGTTTGGTTGCTACTGGTGCAAACTGGTCTAAGGCTCGTTTCTCTTATCAAGAATACTTCGAGCGTATGGATAAACAAGCAGACCGTTTTGGTCAACCAGTATCAGCTCTTCTTGGATCAATCGAAGCTCAGATTCAACTTGGTTTGCCATCTATCGGTGGGAAGGACTCTATGTCTGGTACCTTTGAAGAATTGACAGTACCACCAACCTTGGTTGCCTTTGGTGTGACAACAGCAGATAGCCGTAAGGTTCTTTCTCCGGAGTTTAAAGCTGCTGGTGAAAACATCTATTACATTCCAGGTCAAGCTTTGGCACAAGAAATTGACTTTGATCTTATCAAGTCTAACTTTGCTAAGTTTGAAGCTATCCAAGCTGATCATAAAGTCACATCTGCATCAGCTGTGAAATATGGTGGTGTCCTTGAAGCTCTTGCACTTGCAACATTCGGTAACCATATCGGTGTCACTGTAACCCTTGAAGATCTTGAGACTGCCTTAACAGCTCAATTGGGTGGATTTGTCTTCACATCTCCTGAAGACATTGCAGGTGTTGCCAAGATTGGACAAACAGCGGCCGACTTTACACTGGTTGTCAACGATGTAACGCTTGATGGACGCAAACTTGACAGTGCTTTCCAAGGTAAATTAGAAGAGGTTTATCCAACTGAATTTGCACAAGCAACTGAACTTGAAGAAGTGCCTGCTGTAGCATCGGATGCTGTTATCAAAGCTAAAGAAACAGTTGAAACACCAGTGGTTTACATCCCAGTATTCCCAGGTACCAACTCTGAGTACGATTCAGCTAAGGCCTTTGAAAAAGAAGGTGCAAAAGTCAACTTAGTGCCATTTGTCACACTTAACGAAGAAGCAATTGTCAAGTCTGTTGACACCATGGTTGACAATATCGAAAAAGCTAACATTATCTTCTTTGCAGGTGGCTTCTCAGCAGCGGATGAACCAGATGGATCAGCTAAATTCATCGTAAACATCTTGCTCAATGAAAAAGTACGTGCAGCTATCGATAGTTTCATCGAACGTGGTGGTTTGATCATCGGTATCTGTAACGGATTCCAGGCGCTTGTCAAATCAGGTCTCCTTCCATACGGTAATTTTGAAGATGCAAGCAGTACGAGTCCAACCCTCTTCTACAATGATGCCAACCAACACGTGGCTAAGATGGTTGAAACACGTATTGCCAACACGAATTCACCATGGCTTGCCGGAGTGGAAGTTGGTGACATCCATGCCATCCCAGTATCACACGGTGAAGGTAAATTTGTCGTAACAGCTGAAGAGTTTGCTGAGCTTCGTGATAATGGTCAAATCTTTACACAGTATGTTGACTTCGAAGGTAAACCAAGCATGGATTCTAAATACAATCCTAACGGATCTGTTAATGCTATTGAAGGTATCACAAGCAAGAACGGTCAAATCATTGGTAAGATGGGCCACTCAGAACGTTTTGAAGACGGACTCTTCCAAAATATTCCAGGAAGCAAAGACCAACACCTCTTTGCCTCAGCTGTGAAATATTTTACTGGAAAATAATCGAGCGTGGTGAGCTCATTAGGGATATTTTTCACTACAGCAGTAGTCTTAGAGAGCTTGAAAATGATGCATTTTTGAGTTCAACACTTAGAAAAAGATGTTAGAAATGTCTGCTTTTGTTTAGGCTAGCTAAGGAAAATATCAAAAATAAAAGGTATAAAAAATGACATACGAAGTTAAATCTCTTAATGAAGAATGTGGTGTTTTTGGTATCTGGGGTCACCCAGATGCTGCCAAATTAACTTATTTCGGACTTCACAGTCTCCAACACCGTGGTCAAGAGGGAGCAGGAATTCTCTCTAATGATGCGGGCCAATTGAAGCGTCATCGTGATATGGGGCTTCTCTCAGAAGTTTTTCGTAATCCAGCCAATTTGGACAAGTTGACTGGTACAGCTGCTATCGGTCATGTCCGCTATGCGACTGCTGGTGAGGCTTCTGTAGATAATATTCAACCTTTCATGTTTAAGTTTCACGATGGACAATTGGGCCTTGCTCATAATGGAAACTTGACTAATGCAGAGTCACTTAGACGAGAGTTGGAAAAGAATGGGGCTATTTTTAGCTCAACTTCTGATTCAGAAATCTTAGCTCACTTGATTCGTCGTAGCCACAACCCATCATTTATGGGCAAAGTTAAAGAAGCTTTGAATACTGTTAAAGGTGGATTTGCTTATCTTCTTATGGTTGAGGATAAGCTCATTGCAGCCTTGGATCCAAATGGGTTCCGTCCACTTTCTATTGGTAAGATGGCCAACGGTGCTATCGTGGTTTCATCTGAAACTTGCGCTTTTGAAGTGGTTGGAGCAGAGTGGATTCGCGATGTAAATCCAGGTGAAGTTGTTATCATCGATGATAATGGCATCACTTACGATAACTATACAACGGACACACAATTAGCTGTTTGTTCAATGGAGTATATTTACTTTGCTCGTCCTGATTCAAATATCCAAGGGGTCAATGTCCATACAGCTCGTAAACGTATGGGGGCTCAATTGGCACGTGAATTTAAGCATGAAGCAGATATTGTCGTTGGTGTGCCTAATTCATCACTTAGCGCAGCCATGGGATTTGCAGAAGAATCAGGCTTGCCAAATGAAATGGGCTTGATCAAAAACCAATACACTCAACGTACCTTTATCCAACCAACACAAGAGTTACGTGAGCAAGGGGTTCGTATGAAGCTCTCTGCCGTATCAGGTGTTGTTAAAGGCAAACGTGTGGTTATGATTGACGATTCTATTGTACGTGGGACAACATCACGCCGTATCGTTAATTTGCTAAAAGAAGCGGGAGCAACAGAGGTTCACGTGGCAATCGGTAGTCCAGCCCTTGCCTACCCATGTTTCTACGGTATTGATATTCAAACACGTAAGGAATTGATTGCGGCCAATCATACAGTTGAGGAAACACGAGAAATCATCGGTGCGGATAGCTTGACTTACTTGTCAATTGATGGCTTGATTGATTCTATTGGAATTGACACAGATGCACCAAACGGTGGCCTTTGTGTGGCTTACTTTGATGGCAAATATCCAACACCATTGTATGACTACGAAGAACGCTATTTGGAAAGTTTGAAAGAACACACTTCTTTCTATTAAGAGCAGTCTAGAAGGAAAAAAGAGTAAAAAATTATGTCTAAAAATGCTTACGCTCCACGTCTCACTACTGACTAAAAGCTAAAGCATTTGTCAGTAGACGCTTTGCCCTATGGGGCCAAGGCTGGAGACCTGACTAGTATTTTTAGATAAAAAGATGGTTTATCTAAAAATACGTCGCAATTTTTCTCGAAAAAAGAAAAGGAATAAACAAATGACAAATAAAAATGCGTATGCCCAATCGGGTGTGGACGTTGAAGCAGGTTATGAAGTTGTTGAACGTATCAAAAAACATGTTGCCCGTACAGAGCGTGCAGGTGTCATGGGAGCTCTCGGTGGCTTCGGTGGTATGTTTGACCTTTCAAAAACAGGTGTCAAAGAGCCCGTTTTGATTTCAGGTACAGATGGTGTCGGTACTAAGCTCATGCTTGCTATCAAGTACGACAAACACGATACTATCGGTCAAGACTGTGTGGCCATGTGTGTCAACGATATCATCGCTGCAGGTGCTGAGCCCCTTTACTTCCTTGACTACGTAGCGACTGGTAAAAATGAACCAGCTAAATTAGAACAAGTTGTTGCCGGTGTGGCTGAAGGTTGTGTGCAAGCTGGTGCAGCCCTCATCGGTGGTGAAACTGCTGAAATGCCTGGTATGTACGGTGAAGACGACTATGACTTGGCTGGTTTCGCAGTAGGTATCGCTGAAAAATCACAAATCATCGACGGTTCAAAAGTGGCTGAAGGTGATGTGCTTCTTGGACTTGCCTCAAGCGGTATCCACTCAAATGGTTACTCACTCGTGCGTCGTGTCTTTGCGGATTACACAGGTGAAGAAGTTCTCCCAGAACTTGAAGGTAAAAAACTTAAAGACGTTCTTCTTGAACCAACTCGTATCTACGTTAAAGCAGCTTTGCCACTCATCAAAGAAGAATTGGTTAACGGTATTGCCCACATCACAGGTGGTGGTTTCATTGAAAATGTACCACGTATGTTCTCAGATGACTTGGCTGCTGAAATTGACGAAAGCAAAGTGCCAGTTCTTCCAATTTTCAAAGCCCTTGAAAAATATGGCCAAATCAAACATGAAGAAATGTTTGAAATCTTCAACATGGGTATTGGTCTCATGCTTGCGGTTAAACCAGAAAATGTTGAACGCATCAAAGAACTTCTTGACGAACCTGTTTATGAAATCGGTCGTATTGTGAAGAAAGATGGCGCTAGTGTGGTGATTAAATAATGGTGCTATCACCATTTTGTACGGAGAAATTGTAGAAAGGAGTGTTTGGTTAGTAAGCCTAACTGAACACGGGACTCATTTTCTAGGAAAAAAGAGAAATCATTTTGTGTGCAAGAACCCAGCAATGATTTCCTATTTTTCTACGAAACTGTTCGGCTAGCCGAAACGTCCCTTTGTATCGAATATGAAGATTGCTGTTTTTGCCTCTGGCAACGGCTCAAACTTTCAGGTGATTGCGGAACAATTTCCAGTAGAATTTATCTTTTCAGATCACCGTGATGCCTATGTCTTAGAACGTGCCAAGAATCTTAATGTGGTTAGCCATGCCTTTGAACTCAAGGAATTTGACAATAAAGCGGCTTATGAAGAGGCTATCGTCAAACTCTTGGATGATCACCAGATTGATTTGGTTTGTTTGGCTGGTTATATGAAAATCGTCGGCCCAACATTGCTAGCAGCTTACGAAGGCCGTATTATAAATATTCACCCGGCTTATCTCCCTGAATTTCCGGGGGCTCACGGTATTGAGGATGCTTGGAATGCAGGTGTTGACCAGTCTGGTGTAACTATTCACTGGGTGGATTCTGGCGTTGATACCGGTAAGGTCATCAAACAAGTCCGTGTGCCACGCCTTGAAGGTGA
>OBZO01000224.1_pt1 | contig 18711 bp, 16 predicted proteins | sample 1477001 | NCBI WGS metagenome assembly OBZO01 (sample SAMEA2580258, study PRJEB22360) | human gut metagenome | biome: human gut; feature: human-associated habitat; material: faeces | place: Denmark | collected 2008/2010 | reverse complement strand
GGTCATCGGGCATTATCTGAACATAAAACACTATCAGTAAGTTGGAGTCATTACCTCCTCCCGAACTCAAAGCTATCATACAGATAATTACTGGTTAACCCTATATAGGGCATTTTAAAGTGTTGATCTTATCCAGCAATAATGGACACGCGGCTAAGTGAACCGCCCCGGGTTTCCTGGAGAGTGTTTTATCTGTGAACTCAGGCTGCCAGATCATCGTTTCCGATGGAAGCATAATAAGCTTTTTCTGCTTCTGCCGGTGGGATATGGCCCTGCCTTTCCAGCAATCGTCGATTGTTATACCAGTCCACCCACGTGAGTGTGGTCAGCTCATTATACTGACACGTGCATTACCCCTACCGCGATAATGCAACCGTACAATATAGGGCGTTTCCTAAACGCAGCCCTCATCACTCCAATCCAACAAGACACAGCATTTTTGATCACGAAGAAAGACAAATAATTTCCGTAAATGTTTCCGTTGTTACAAATAACAACAGTGTTTTACATTTCTTTGGCCTCAGGCCCGCGCATGTTGCCATTCGATGTTATTTTCCTGACTCGTTTCTTCTTTATGGTGTAGTGTGATCTTCACTTTATGGATGCTAACAATATGAAAAGAAAAATTATTCCCGTGCTAATCGGTTGTACGCTCTCTTTCTCTGCCCTGGCGGCACAACCTACGGCTGAGCGCTATGTCGTCAGTTTTCCAGAAGGCACGCACGTGAACTACGCCGGCGCATTTGCCAGTGCATTCCCGAACGGCCTTCCGGTTGGGATAGGTTCTGGCCTGCTGTTCACCGGTAAACAGGGCGATGCCCTGACATTCGCAACCATTACCGATCGCGGTCCGAACGCGGATTCACCGAAAGAGGGGAAAAACGAAACTAAAATTTTCGTTACGCCAGATTTCGCGCCGCTGCTGATGACGATTCGTGTACAAAACGGCAAAGCGGAGGCCATCGATCCCCGTCCTCTGCATGACGATAAAGGCGCGATCAACGGTCTGCCGCTGGCAAGCGACGTGATTGGCTCCACCAATGAAGTGGCCTTCAGCGACACGTTACATAGACTGAAGGGGGATAATCGCGGGCTGGATACGGAAGGGATCACTCCGGATGGTAAAGGAGGTTACTGGCTGTGCGATGAGTATGGCCCGTTCCTGATTAACATCGACAGTAAAGGGAAAATCCTGGCAATCCACGGTCCGCAGGCGGCGGAAGGGGAAAAAGCGATTGCGGGCGGTTTGCCAAATATCCTCAAATGGCGTCAGGCGAACCGCGGCTTTGAAGGCCTCACCCGTATGCCGGACGGGCGTATTATTGTCGCCGTGCAAAGTACGCTGGATATCGACGCTAAGAGCAAGAAAAAGGCGCTGTTTACGCGTCTGGTGAGCTTCGATCCGGCAAGCGGAAAAACCGCGATGTACGGTTATCCTATCGACAGCGCGGCCTACAGCAAAAACAGCGACGCTAAAATCGGAGACATCGTGGCGCTCGATAACCAGCACATCCTGCTGATCGAACAGGGAAGAGATAAAAACAACAGAATGCGTAACCTGATTTACGAGGTCGATCTCAATAAGGCGAGCGACCTGTCAGGCTTCGACAAGCCGGGTGAGTATCCGGAGTTTGATGATGAGAAAACCCTGTCACAGCGCGGCATTACCCTTGCGCAGAAAACGCAGGTTGTTGATCTGCGCTCCTTGGGCTGGCAGCAGGAGAAGGCTGAAGGGTTGGCGCTGATCGACAGCAAAACGCTGGCGGTGGCGAACGATAACGACTTTGGCGTGAAGGTGGCGATGCAACATCCGGTCGAGGGCAAGACATTCAAGGATTATCGGGTGAACACGGAAGGAAAGCTGACGCTTGACGACAAGCAGGTTGAAACGACCCTCAGAGTGAAGTCACTGGAGAAACCGGAGTCTGACAGTGAACTGTGGATTGTGACGCTGCCGGAAGCGTTGAAATAAGTTTATAAGGTACGGACAGCAGTATCGCTTAGTTTTTCAAATTCATGTATGTGAACAATATTGGGGTTCCGGCGTAGACCCTCAATGAAAGCGTCACCACGTGAAAACATGCCTGCACGGTTTACACGTCATCCCATGGTGGCAGCCGGTTAACTTTCCTGCTACACCAGTGGAAAAAGGCCATAAGCAGTCCGAACAAAAGTAAGCGTACAGCGAGGGACGTATTGACGGGGATGTGTTATTCAGCTGGCAGTGCTATGCGCCACGGAAGCAGTTCGCTGACCCGGTTGACCGGCCAGTCTGCTATGACGCCAAGCACATGGCGAAGGTAGCTTTCTGGATCCACGTCATTCAGTTTGCACGTCCCGATCAGGCTGTACAGTAGCGCTCCCCGTTCACCACCATGGCCAGAGCCGAAGAACAGGGTCTTCATCTTTTCACGCAACCAGCTTTCCAGGGATTTCAACAGCGGTTTCGTTTTTCGCTGACGTTCAGCAAGCCGCTGCTCTGCCGGCATTCCCCTTATATCCGCCTCTATGGCGTACAACTGACCGATCTGCTCCAGGGCTTCTTCCGTCAGTGCTGACGGGATGCGGACGTGCACATCGTGGATCTTTCGGCGGGCATGAGCCCAGCAGGCAGCTTCCGTTATCCCACCATTGCGATACAGCTCGTTGAACCCGGCGTACGCATCCGCTTGCAGCACACCGCTGAAGCAAGCAAGATGAGTCTGCGGATGGATGCCTTTTCTGTCCGGGCTGTAAGCGAACCTCACTGCAGGTGCCAACGCTGACCCGGCATTGCGGTCATCACGAACATACGCCCACAACCGCCCGGTCTTCGTCTTCTTATTACCCGGCAGCAGTACCTGGACCGGGGTATCATCGGCATGGAGTTTGCCGTCAGTCATGACATAGCCATGAAGCGCCTCTTCCAGCGGAGAATGTAGTGGTCAAGTAATATTGGCCACGGTTTTACAGTAAAAATGGTATCTGTTCTCTGACTCTTCCGGCGTCAGCCCACCGTTATAATGGTGAGGTCTGACGCTGTTGTAGTAGTTCAATATGTAATCATTAATTCGCTGCCGGGCCTCGTCCTTGCCTGCGTAACCATTCGTTGGCACCCATTCTGTTTTCAGACTGCGGAAGAAGCGTTCCATGGGGCTGTTATCCCAGCAGTTTCCCCGCCGACTGACGCTTTGATTTATTCTGCAACGCCAGAGAAGTTGTTGATATTTAAGGCCTGTATACTGGCTTCCCTGGTCGCTATGGAACACGACATCCCGGGGTTGGCCACGCGTCTCATAGGCCATCCGCAGGGCACTGCTTATCAGTGCGGTATCGGCATGCGCTGACAGACTCCAGCCGATAACCCTGCGGGCAAAAAGATCCATAACAACCGCCAGATAGCACCAGCGATTTCCTGCCCAGAGATACGTAATATCTCCACACCATACCCGGTCTGGCTCCGGTACTGCGAACTGACGCTCAAGCAGATTCGGCAGGCTGGTATGCTCCTGACGGGCATTTTTATACTGATGTTTTCCGGGCTGACAACTGCTCAGGTTCAGATATTTCATCAGACGTCCGGCACGGTAACGGCTCATCGGGACGCCGTTTTGAGTCAGCATTTCAGCCAGAGTGCGCGCGCCCGCAGAGCCCCGACTTTGGTTCCACGCCCGGCGTATTTCGCTGCACAACCTGACTCGTGCCGGATTAACCGTATCGCGTCGTTTTCGCCAGTACCGGTAACTGCTGCGGTGTATTTCCAGAGCAGAACACAGGCTGACAACCGTGTGGCTGTCACTTAGTCTGGCGGCTATCGTGAACCGTTCAGCGAGTCGGACATTAAGAGCGCGGTAGCCTTTTTTAATATCGTATTTTGTTCCTCCAGACGGCGAACTTGCTTTTCCAGCTCGCGGATACGTTGCTGGTCTGGAGTAATGGGTGTGGCAGAGGGCGTAATACCCTGGCGCTCTCGCCTGAGCTGGCGTACCCAGCTCTCAAGCGTGGTTGAACCGACATTCATCGCTTCACTGGCCTGTCGATATGAGTAGCCCTTATCAACAATCAGCTGTGCACATTCCAGCCTGAACTCAGGGGTGAAGGTTCGTTTGGTTTTCTTGTTCATTAAGTCACCTGTTTTGTGTTGTGGTGAGAATATCACCTTTCATCAGGTGGCCAAATTTAGTGTGCCACTACACAGGATAATGAGGATACTGTTCGTCAACAATTACTGATGATGTTACGTACGTTAAAATCATTTCGTCATATTGCCTCCTCTGAATCTGGCGTCAAAATATCTAAAATGCCTCTGATGGATATCTTTATTCAACAATTTATAGAGAGCGTGCGTAAGATTGTGCAGAGAGGGTTAAAACGTGACTATTTACGTCAGGAAGATAATCTTCCATGGATGAAAGGAAGATTACGGATCTCTGCACAATTAAGCAAAAACTGTATTAGGCGGGATCGTTTTCAGGTGGAGTATGACGAGTACAGCGTCAATCGTCTGGAAAACCGGATACTCAAAACTGCAATCAATAAGATTAGTCGCCAGACCAGTAATCCACAATTATTACAGCAGATAACACAGCTGCAGTTTCACTTTGAAAATATCACGTCAGTTCATGATGCTTATATAGCTTTCGAGCAGTTACACTTTGATAGACACATGCATCACTATGAGCAAGCATTAGCGTGGGCGAAGATGATTTTATTGGGCGATTCTCCACACTGTATGTATGGGGATGTTTATGCTTTTTCACTGCTTTTCCCGATGGAGGCTGTTTTTGAATCTTTTGTGACGACATGGATGCGTTATCGTTATTATGATAAATGGCGAGTGGACGCACAGGTAAGTTCAAAAAATTTGATTAGTTATAACGGTAAAGCTTTATTTAAGCTGCGGCCTGATATTTGTTTACGGCCTCGTAAAAGTACTACTGGTTCAGTTATTACCTGTGATGTTAAATGGAAGATAGTAAATGGCAGAAAGGACAGTCTTGAACAATCTCAAGCCGATCTCTACCAAATGCTTGCCTATGGATTGAATTACCAGGAGGGGGAAGGTGATATGATTTTGATATACCCCTATCATAACGGATTTAATCAGCCATCTCCTCATCCTTATGAATTTAGCCATCAGAAGGAAAATAGGTTACGTTTATGGGTTGTACCTTTCTTTATTGGCGAGAGTTTACAGACATCAGAGTTGCGTTTTCCTAGTGGGGCTGAATTTATTTAGTATTTGTAGGCTATCTCTTTATACAATTTATTTGTCTATTTATATGCACAAGATAGCCTACCTCACCCCCTAAAAACCTCATTCCGATGCCACTCTACAAACACCTCATAAGGGTAATTTTTACGCACCTGCGGCAACGCAATAGTTTTCCCGTCAAAATCCCAGAATAATCTCTCAACGATCCCTCCGCCGTTTACCGCATCTGATACCAGTACCCGCATATTTTCATCCAGGCCAATCGATCCTTTATCAAAGGCTTTATGGTGAATTGCGCAAAGCGCCAGGCCATTAGGAATTTCACAAGGACCGCCGTGCTGTTTCCATTTTATATGCGCCGCTTCCAGCGCGACGGTGGTGTCATCGTGGCGCATATTAAAGCCACATATTGCGCACTGGTAGTTATAAGCGCGTAATACATTTTTGCGAAATAACGGGTCGCGCTGTTTACGGATTTGCTGGAGATCAAAACCCAGCTCGTCAGCGATTTCTTCCTGAATACTCTCGGTGAAGTGCGCTTCGAGTATCTGTTGCGCCAGAGTATTGATGAGTTTTTTATTGCCGGTTACCAGGGCGTAGTGCTGTTCATCGAAACCGCCTGCAACGTGGTATTCGTTCAGTTCCTTCACTGGCGGTTGTCGGCTGCTCCCTGCTGTTGAGCAACGCTCGGCATTGTGTAATTGCCAGAATCCGTCGCCTTGTAATCGCCAGAACGGCATATCAGGTCGGTACTGTGAACGCTGTGGCCCAAAACGTTCCAGTAAACTGTGCAGAGGTTCGTAGATTTCCGAGCCATAATCGAAAAGGCGCGGATGTCCATGCAGGTATCCCGCTAATACGTATAGCAATAACAATGGCTTATGCGGCGCGCGCTGTTCACCCTTGTGCCAGATTTTTATATTGGCAATTGCCTGCTGTAGCGACTTACTGGAAGCCATTGATATCCCAGGCAGTGAAATAATTGCAATCATGCTCGCAAATTTTCTGCTGTTCAAGCCTGCAAGTGAAGATATATTACTTTGATCTCATTTGTTTTTTTGCTGCCTGTGTGCCCTAATTGCCATGCGATGTTGCACCGACGCAAACCACCGTTTACGCCGGAGGAGTTAAAAGCGTTGATGGATGCGAATAAATCAAATTAATGAACGCTCACCTTTCGCGCCAAAACTGTAAAATTGCTTCTACAAACCTGTCAGAAATAATCCCCCGACGGGCTGCCGCGCTGAAATGACTGCTTCGCAGTGCCGTCGTCCAGTTCTCCGGTGACCGGTACGCTGAACCGTAATATCCCGTGCTTAAATCGTCCGGATCTTCATCAGGCGCGTTCGTCAGTCCTCTTTCACCTTGTTGCTGGAAGTCGACGAAAATAATATTGGCTAAAACATTATTTTGATAATTGCCATAAATAACTTCATACGCATGAGGGAAATTTTCTTTCCAGTACCAGGTGGTATCGCCGCAAAACCACGGCGCGTCAGTAATATTATTAAGCTGAGAATGGTATTTTTTTAGATCCCTACGAAAGGCTTCAACCATATGATTAAAGTGTTGAGTGTGTGACGCGTAGTCACTGGTCATTAAGTCAAATTCGCCTTGCATCCAGCATACACCGAGGAATTTGTTCTGCGGATTTTTTGCCAGTGCGGCTCGCGTTCTGCTGACTAAATCCTGGTATAGCGGAGTATCCGTTCCCCAACGACAAGCATCATGGCTGGCTCCGTGCCGTTCTGAATATGTCCCTTCGCTGCCTGCGATAAAAGCCGAGCCGCCACGACAACATGGAACGATGAGAACCCCTGCATTATCAGGAATGAAGGGCAGTAATTTCCGTGCAATATGCAGTGCCTGGCCAACGGTGCCGTACTGTGTTTGATGATTCGTTGCCAGAGGATGGTGATAACCCTGCATATCCTGAACATCGTGTGGGCAGTGAGTCAGTGGAATAATGTCGTTAAAGTGACATGACGGGCCTCCGGGATGCGTATGCGCAAATCTCGCTAATTGTTTAATTCTGGGATGAGGCGCATCTTCCCTGTCCGGTAATGGCAGTCCTTCGCCATACGCCATGGCATTAGACTGACCAGCAACGGTAAGAACATAGTAATAATCAGGCGATATTATTGCGTTCATATAAATTTCGCGTAATTGAAATGACAAATTGATAGCAGGGCCCTTTACTGGGGCCCTGAAGCGTTAGTTTTGTACTGTAACTTTATTATCCTTCACAGAGATCAAAACTGAATCCGTCACCGCTTTGCCGCCTGCAGTTTCACCGCCAATAATTAATAGACTATTATTCCAGGGCAATGATACTCCGTAGGCCCGACCTTGCGATAATTCACCCGATTTATCCCATTTCCCGTTATGCCAAAGATGAATATCAGCGCTATATGATTTTTTCAGGCCTTCATGCGCATAGTTCTTACCGTTCTGGTAATTTTCTCGTGAACCTTTGAATCCGGCCCCTCCGGCAAATATAAGAGAATCATTGCTTATCCCCGCAAAACCGCCAGCGACGCCATCTGGTGATGAGACGGGAGCAAGCTTATTCCATTTTAAATTATTACCGGTGAAATCAAGTTCAAATACGGCATCCGTTCGCAATCCGGGTTTGGCTTCGCCATTAATAAGCCAGGTTTTATCACCTTTATTCACAACCGCCGCACCAGCCGTCCCGTACCAGGGAGATTCGCCAGCGTAACTCCATTGCTGTGTAGAGGGATCAAAAGACAACAGAAACTTATTAAAGAAATAATCTTCTGCTTTTTTGTCAAAATAGTGTGCATTGATTTTATCTATAGCGGTTGAATCTTTTCCAGCTTCGTTGAGATCTTCAAAATAGCCATTGAAGATATTCTGGTTAACACCGCCAGTAACATAAGCCTTGCCGTTGTGTACAAAAGTCACATGGCCCGCCATGCCCATCGGTGCGTGCGATATCAATTTAACCCAGCTATTGGTTTTGGGGTTGTATTTGTGTACGTCATTAAATACCTGAGTCAAGCCCTCGCTGTTTTTGCCAATGCCGCCAAACACATACAGATTGCCATCAATAAATGCCGAGGTTGCTTGATCTCTTGGTCCACCAGGGAATGCAGCTAACGCTGTCCATTTTTTATCTTTGGCCTGTGTATCCAGCTTGTACCATGCCGTACCTGCGCTACCTAAACCAATGTAGACAGTGTCGTTATCAATTGCTCCGGTACCACTTTTAAATGGTACAGGAGTTTCCGGTAATACAGACGCGTTTGCGGCAAATGAAGCCATTAGGATAGCAAGCGCCGTTATTGTTTTATTCATTGTGACTGTCTCCTGTCTACTACAGTTTAAATGACACACCAATGCGATAACTGTTTTCCGATAAATTATCTCTGCCGTTGTAAACACCCTGACGGTCCAGGTAGTCATATTCTATGTATGGCGTAATATCGGGCGTCATATGGTATTGTAGAACAAATGCATTTTCCGTCGCCCATTTCTTATGGTTTGCATAGCGATAATCGTTCTGTTTGCTGTATAGCGTCGTTTGCCATGCGAAGGTGAAATCACTATTAATATGGTAAGTGACATATCCATCCCAACGATGAACGTTATCACGAGACATATCACCGGATAAGTCTTGTTGTCGGTAAGCTTTCCAGTCGTAACGATAGCGAATGCCAAAATTAAGATCTTTTGTCGCGTCCCAGGACAGTTTTACGTAGGGTCCGTAGCGTGTGCCGTTGCTGCTAAAATGCGTTAACATTCCCGGGCGCACCGTCCATTGATCATCAAGTTTAATCGCGTAATTAACTTCAACCTGAACATCATTGAGTGCGGCATTTTCCTTTTTATTATCATGAATGGTATTCCAGGTATTACTTTCCATGCTTGCCCACCATCCATTTTGCCATCCCTCACTGACTTTGAGTCGAGTCTCATAGGCGTGGCTTCCACTACGATATCCACCACGTACGTCCAGTGTCGCAGCCTGAGAAATTAATGGTGACGAAAAGCACAGTAATAATACGCCAGAAAGTATTTTAGCCTTTTTCATAAATTTCACTCATTTGTAGGATACAGAAAGCAATACAAAGCCCGCATAAACAATTAGCATTTATGTTGTGTAATATTTTTTTGCCAGGCTTATAGTGTCTTTGGCAACCGGTAGCTGTATTTTATATTTTTTGTATAATGTCTCCTGTGAAAAATCTCTTTCCACATTATTTAAATAAACAGAGAGCCAGATTAAATACCTGAGTATAAAATCTATTCTGATGTTTAATTGATTTGAATGTTCGTAAGCTATATCACTTACTCAATCCATTTTACCCGGAGTCATAAAATAGAGTGTCTGTTGATCTCATTTTCATATTCCTTTCAGACTGAAGTGCGTTTTCATCACCCGATGAGAAAGAACTGAAGTGATGTTTGCCATAGATTACGAGATGCCCAGTCTCATTGACTATCGTGGTGCACCTTTATACCTGTTATACCAGATCAAAAATCACGCAATCCATACAACAAAACCAGATTTGCAATTCGTGTCACAAAATATGTCGATCTTTTTCTAAGAAGAAGATGCCATATGAAGCCAAACGAACACTTGCGGAGGCCATCACAAACCAAAGATTGTTGTTTAATTATCTGTTTTATAAGTAATTTATTTAAAGTATAAAAAAGGAAAGATTTGCAAGCTAACTCAGTGGGTGTGGTGAAAATAAGTGTTTACCCGCCATCAGGCTGAGCATAATTCTCATCATGAAATATGTTTCCTGGTTTGTGGCTTGTAACTGGTCACTTCTGAAGTCGATCTGGAGAGGCTTGTTGATGCTGGTGTTTTCAGGATGATGTTTCAGATAGTTTGTTTGCCGTATCGCCCGGCGAATAGCTGTGATTGAGGAAGGTTTAAGTCGTAGTAACCAAAGCCATATTTACCAACGAATGTAGATGAAAAAATCATCTCCTGCGTTCCCCCATATCTCCAGGATAAAAAGGAATGTAACAATCTCATGGCCTAAACTGACGAACCAGCCAGGAATAATCGCTAGGGACCTAAGAATTAGCATGATAATAGCCACTAAGAAATTACTGCGTTCCATGAAATAGCCATTTTGTGGCAAATGGAGTTGACTAATAATGTCATATGTGAGACGGCTAGTTGAACGAATATTAAATTTTGCTGAATTTTTTATGTTGATTTTACTTGTTACAGAACATATCACATGATATATAGATAAGATTAGTTGCATTAATGATGAGGGTTATTATTAGATTCGTATCCGATTGATAAATATATAAAGGTACATAGCATGCAAGAGCATAGCGTTTGTATGGCAACGTTATTATAATTAACTGTTGCTACTCCATTTAAGTTCACTCAGAAGAACTGGTCCACTTACGTTAGTTATTAAGCAAACGTTCGCTTTTATAAACATAATCAGGATAAAAATGTTGGATTATTGCTAACCCAGCACAGCTAGTGCGCGTCTGTAATTATAAGGGAAAAACGATGAAGAATAAGGCTGATAACAAAAAAAGGAACTTCCTGACCCATAGTGAAATCGAATCACTCCTTAAAGCAGCAAATACCGGGCCTCATGCAGCACGTAATTATTGTCTGACTTTGCTTTGTTTTATTCATGGTTTCCGGGCGAGTGAAATTTGTCGATTGAGGATTTCGGATATTGATCTTAAGGCAAAGTGTATATATATCCATCGATTAAAAAAAGGCTTTTCAACAACGCACCCGCTATTGAACAAAGAAGTTCAGGCTTTAAAAAACTGGTTGAGTATCCGTACTTCGTACCCGCATGCTGAGAGCGAGTGGGTATTTTTATCGCGTAAGGGGAATCCGCTTTCTCGGCAACAGTTTTACCATATTATCTCGACTTCCGGTGGTAATGCCGGGTTGTCACTGGAGATTCATCCGCACATGTTACGCCATTCGTGTGGTTTTGCTTTGGCGAATATGGGAATAGATACGCGACTTATCCAGGATTATCTTGGGTATCGCAATATTCGTCATACTGTCTGGTATACCGCCAGCAATGCAGGGCGTTTTTACGGCATCTGGGATAGAGCCAGAGGACGACAGCGTCACGCTGTTTTATAGAGATAGTTGAGATACCAGGGATGGTGTTAAAAACTACATTATTCTTACGATATATCAAAAATGATTAACCATTTATTAATTGATATTATTGTAAGTGTGATTCTTAATTATCATAATAAACATTAAGTTAACCATATCCATACAAAATAAAATGGTTTATGTTCTTCAAAATAAATAAACAAAATCATTCATAAATTTACACATCACTTAAATTCATCTGTTTTCACATTTTTTCTTTATTTTTTAAGCAACTGGAAGTTAATCCACTGCAATCTATTGTTATATTGAATCAAATCAATGAAAATAGATGTTATCACATCAGTGATATTTTATTTTTGTATGATATTTAATGTAATTGACTGATAGCCACATCACTTCGTGTGTGGTTATCTTTTTATCTATTGGGCTAATTTTGACCGATTGAGGTTTCCTATAGGTATTCATTCAAATATATCTCAGTCAGGAGTACTACTATTGTGAGTAAACGTCGTTATCTTACCGGTAAAGAAGTTCAGGCCATGATGCAGGCGGTTTGTTACGGGGCAACGGGAGCCAGAGATTATTGTCTTATTCTGTTGGCATATCGGCATGGGATGCGTATTAGTGAACTGCTTGATCTGCATTATCAGGACCTTGACCTTAATGAAGGTCGAATAAATATTCGCCGACTGAAGAACGGATTTTCTACCGTTCACCCGTTACGTTTTGATGAGCGTGAAGCCGTGGAACGCTGGACCCAGGAACGTGCTAACTGGAAAGGCGCTGACCGGACCGACGCTATATTTATTTCTCGCCGCGGGAGTCGGCTTTCTCGCCAGCAGGCCTATCGCATTATTCGCGATGCCGGTATTGAAGCTGGAACCGTAACGCAGACTCATCCTCATATGTTAAGGCATGCTTGCGGTTATGAACTGGCGGAGCGTGGTGCAGATACCCGTTTAATTCAGGATTATCTCGGGCATCGAAATATTCGCCATACTGTGCGTTATACCGCCAGTAATGCTGCTCGTTTTGCCGGATTATGGGAAAGAAATAATCTCATAAACGAAAAATTAAAAAGAGAAGAGGTTTAATTTAACTTATTGATAGTAAAGGTAAAAAACAAATAAATACAAGACAATTGGGGCCAAAACTGTCCATATCATAAATAAGTTACGTATTTTTTCTCAAGCATAAAAATATTATAAAACGACAAAAAGCATCTAACTGTTTGATATGTAAATCATTTCTCTTGTAAATTAATTTCACATCACCTCCGCTAAATGTAAAGCTAACGTTTCTGTGTCTCGAAGCAACTTCCTCATTCTTCTCTCCAAAAACCACCTCATGCAATATAAAAATCTATAAATAAAGATAACAATAGAATATCAAGCCAACAAATAAACTGAAAAAGTTTGTGCGCGATGCTTTCCTCTATGAGTCAAAATGGCCCCAAATGTTTCATCTTTTGGGGGGAAACTGTGCAGTGTTGGCAGTCAAACTCGTTGACAAAACAAAGTGTACAGAACGACTGCCCATGTCGATTTAGAAATAGTTTTTTGAAAGGAAAGCAGTATGAAAATTAAAACTCTGGCAATTGTTGTTCTGTCGGCTCTGTCCCTGAGTTCTACAGCGGCTCTGGCTGAAACTACACCCACGACGGTAAATGGTGGGACCGTTCACTTTAAAGGGGAAGTTGTTAACGCCGCTTGCGCAGTTGATGCAGGCTCTGTTGATCAAACCGTTCAGTTGGGCCAGGTTCGTACCGCTAGTCTGAAGCAGACTGGAGCAACCAGCTCTGCTGTCGGTTTTAACATTCAGCTGAATGATTGCGATACCAGTGTTGCCACAAAAGCCGCTGTTGCCTTCTTGGGGACTGCGATTGACAGTGCTCATCCTAAAGTACTGGCTCTGCAGAGTTCAGCTGCGGGTAGCGCAACAAATGTTGGTGTGCAGATACTGGACAGAACGGGTGCTGAGCTGACGCTGGACGGTGCGACATTTAGTGTACAAACAACCTTGAATAACGGTACCAACACCATTCCGTTCCAGGCGCGTTATTATGCAATCGGCGAGGCAACCCCTGGCGCAGCTAATGCGGATGCGACCTTCAAGGTTCAGTATCAATAACCTACCCAGGTTCAGGGACGTCATTACGGGCAGGGATGCCCACCCTTGTGCGATAAAAATAACGATGAAAAGGAAGAGATTATTTCTGTTAGCGTCGTTGCTGCCAATGTTTGCTCTGGCCGGAAATAAATGGAATACCACGTTGCCCGGCGGAAATATGCAATTTCAGGGCGTCATTATTGCGGAAACTTGCCGGATTGAAGCCGGAGATAAACAAATGACGGTCAATATGGGGCAAATCAGCAGTAACCGGTTTCATGCGGTAGGGGAAGATAGCGCACCGGTGCCTTTTGTTATTCATTTACGGGAATGTAGCACGGTGGTGAGTGAACGTGTGGGTGTGGCGTTTCACGGTGTCGCGGATGGTAAAAATCCGGATGTGCTTTCCGTGGGAGAGGGGCCAGGGATAGCCACAAACATTGGCGTAGCGTTATTTGATGATGAAGGAAACCTCGTACCGATTAATCGTCCTCCAGCAAACTGGAAACGGCTTTACTCAGGCTCTACTTCGCTACATTTCATCGCCAAATATCGTGCTACCGGGCGTCGGGTTACTGGCGGCATCGCCAATGCCCAGGCCTGGTTCTCTTTAACCTATCAGTAATTGTTCAGCAGATAATGTGATAACAGGAACAGGACAGTGAGTAATAAAAACGTCAATGTAAGGAAATCGCAGGAAATAACATTCTGCTTGCTGGCAGGTATCCTGATGTTCATGGCAATGATGGTTGCCGGACGCGCTGAAGCGGGAGTGGCCTTAGGTGCGACCCGCGTAATTTATCCGGCAGGGCAAAAACAAGTGCAACTTGCCGTGACAAATAATGATGAAAATAGCACCTATTTAATTCAATCATGGGTGGAAAATGCCGATGGTGTAAAGGATGGTCGTTTTATCGTGACGCCACCTCTGTTTGCGATGAAGGGAAAAAAAGAGAATACCTTACGTATTCTTGATGCAACAAATAACCAATTGCCACAGGATCGGGAAAGTTTATTCTGGATGAACGTTAAAGCGATTCCGTCAATGGATAAATCAAAATTGACTGAGAATACGCTACAGCTCGCAATTATCAGCCGCATTAAACTGTACTATCGCCCGGCTAAATTAGCGTTGCCACCCGATCAGGCCGCAGAAAAATTAAGATTTCGTCGTAGCGCGAATTCTCTGACTCTGATTAACCCGACACCCTATTACCTGACGGTAACAGAGTTGAATGCCGGAACCCGGGTTCTTGAAAATGCATTGGTGCCTCCAATGGGCGAAAGCACGGTTAAATTGCCTTCTGATGCAGGAAGCAATATTACTTACCGAACAATAAATGATTATGGCGCACTTACCCCCAAAATGACGGGCGTAATGGAATAACGCAGGGGGAATTTTTCGCCTGAATAAAAAGAATTGACTGCCGGGTGATTTTAAACCGGAGGAATAATGTCATATCTGAATTTAAGACTTTACCAGCGAAACACACAATGCTTGCATATTCGTAAGCATCGTTTGGCTGGTTTTTTTGTCCGGCTCTTTGTCGCCTGTGCTTTTGCCGCACAGGCACCTTTGTCATCTGCCGAACTCTATTTTAATCCGCGCTTTTTAGCGGATGATCCCCAGGCTGTGGCCGATTTATCGCGTTTTGAAAATGGGCAAGAATTACCGCCAGGGACGTATCGTGTCGATATCTATTTGAATAATGGTTATATGGCAACGCGTGATGTCACATTTAATACGGGCGACAGTGAACAAGGGATTGTTCCCTGCCTGACACGCGCGCAACTTGCAAGTATGGGGCTGAATACGGCTTCTGTCTCCGGTATGAATCTGCTGGCGGATGATGCCTGCGTGCCATTAACCTCAATGATCCATGACGCTACTGCGCATCTGGATGTTGGTCAGCAGCGACTCAACCTGACGATCCCTCAGGCATTTATGAGTAATCGCGCGCGTGGTTATATTCCTCCTGAGTTATGGGATCCTGGTATTAATGCCGGATTGCTCAATTATAATTTCAGCGGAAATAGTGTACAGAATCGGATTGGGGGTAACAGCCATTATGCATATTTAAACCTACAGAGTGGGTTAAATATTGGTGCGTGGCGTTTACGCGACAATACCACCTGGAGTTATAACAGTAGCGACAGTTCATCAGGTAGCAAAAATAAATGGCAGCATATCAATACCTGGCTTGAGCGAGACATAATTCCGTTACGTTCCCGGCTGACGCTGGGTGATGGTTATACCCAGGGCGATATTTTCGATGGTATTAACTTTCGCGGCGCACAATTGGCCTCAGATGACAATATGTTACCCGATAGCCAAAGAGGATTTGCCCCGGTGATCCACGGTATTGCTCGTGGTACTGCACAGGTCACTATTAAACAAAATGGGTATGACATTTATAATAGTACGGTGCCGCCGGGGCCTTTTACCATCAACGATATCTATGCCGCAGGTAATAGTGGTGACTTGCAGGTAACGATTAAAGAGGCTGACGGCAGCACGCAGATCTTTACCGTACCCTATTCGTCAGTCCCGCTTTTGCAACGTGAAGGGCATACTCGTTATTCCATTACGGCAGGAGAATACCGTAGTGGAAATGCGCAGCAGGAAAAACCCCGCTTTTTCCAGAGTACATTACTCCACGGCCTTCCGGCTGGCTGGACAATATATGGTGGAACGCAACTGGCGGATCGTTATCGTGCGTTTAATTTCGGTATCGGGAAAAACATGGGGGCACTGGGCGCTCTGTCTGTGGATATGACGCAGGCTAATTCCACACTTCCCGATGACAGTCAGCATGACGGACAATCGGTGCGTTTTCTCTATAACAAATCGCTCAATGAATCAGGCACGAATATTCAGTTAGTGGGTTACCGTTATTCGACCAGCGGATATTTTAATTTCGCTGATACAACATACAGTCGAATGAATGGCTACAACATCGAAACACAGGATGGTGTTATTCAGGTTAAGCCGAAATTCACCGACTATTACAATCTCGCTTATAACAAACGCGGGAAATTACAACTCACCGTTACTCAGCAACTCGGGCGCACATTAACACTGTATTTGAGTGGTAGCCATCAAACTTATTGGGGAACGAGTAATGTCGATGAGCAATTCCAGGCTGGTTTAAATACTGCATTCGAAGATATCAACTGGACGCTCAGCTATAGCCTGACGAAAAACGCCTGGCAAAAAGGACGGGATCAGATGTTAGCGCTTAACGTCAATATTCCTTTCAGCCACTGGCTGCGTTCTGACAGTAAATCTCAGTGGCGACATGCCAGTGCCAGTTACAGCATGTCACACGATCTCAACGGTCGGATGACCAATCTGGTCGGTGTATACGGTACGTTGCTGGAAGACAACAACCTCAGCTATAGCGTGCAAACCGGTTACGCCGGGGGAGGTGATGGTAATAGCGGAAGTACAGGCTACGCCACGCTGAATTATCGCGGTGGTTACGGCAATGCCAACATCGGTTACAGCCATAGCGATGATATTAAGCAGCTCTATTACGGAGTCAGCGGTGGGGTACTGGCTCATGCCAATGGCGTAACGCTGGGGCAGCCGTTAAACGATACGGTGGTGCTTGTTAAAGCGCCTGGCGCAAAAGATGCAAAAGTCGAAAACCAGACGGGGGTGCGTACCGACTGGCGCGGTTATGCCGTGCTGCCTTATGCCACTGAATATCGGGAAAACAGAGTAGCGCTGGATACCAATACCCTGGCTGATAACGTCGATTTAGATAACGCGGTCGCTAACGTTGTTCCCACCCGTGGGGCGATCGTGCGAGCAGAGTTTAAAGCGCGCGTTGGGATAAAACTGCTCATGACGCTAACCCACAATAATAAGCCGCTGCCGTTTGGGGCGATGGTGACATCAGAGAGTAGCCAGAGTAGCGGCATTGTTGCGGATAATGGTCAGGTTTACCTCAGCGGAATGCCTTTAGCGGGAAAAGTTCAGGTGAAATGGGGAGAAGAGGAAAATGCTCACTGTGTCGCCAATTATCAACTGCCACCAGAGAGTCAGCAGCAGTTATTAACCCAGCTATCAGCTGAATGTCGTTAAGGGGGCGTGATGAGAAACAAACCTTTTTATCTTCTGTGCGCTTTTTTGTGGCTGGCGGTAAGTCACGCTTTGGCTGCGGATAGCACGATTACTATCCGCGGCTATGTCAGAGATAACGGCTGTAGTGTGGCCGCTGAATCAACCAATTTTACTGTTGATCTGATGGAAAACGTGGCGAAGCAATTTAACAACATTGGCGCGACGACTCCTGTCGTTCCATTTCGTATTTTGCTGTCACCCTGTGGTAATGCCGTTTCTGCCGTAAAAGTTGGGTTTACCGGTGTTGCAGATAGCCACAATGCCAACCTGCTTGCACTTGAAAATACGGTGTCAGCGGCTGCGGGACTGGGAATACAGCTTCTGAATGAGCAACAAAATCAGATACCCCTTAATGCCCCATCGTCCGCGATTTCGTGGACGACCCTGACGCCGGGTAAACCAAATACGCTGAATTTTTACGCCCGGCTAATGGCGACACAGGTGCCTGTCACTGCGGGGCATATCAATGCCACGGCTACCTTCACTCTTGAATATCAGTAACTGGAGATGCTCATGAAATGGTGCAAACGTGGGTATGTATTGGCGGCAATATTGGCGCTCGCAAGTGCGACGATACAGGCAGCCGATGTCACCATCACGGTGAACGGTAAGGTCGTCGCCAAACCGTGCACGGTTTCCACCACCAATGCCACGGTAGATCTCGGCGATCTTTATTCTTTCAGTCTGATGTCTGCCGGGGCGGCATCGGCCTGGCATGATGTTGCGCTTGAGTTGACTAATTGTCCGGTGGGAACGTCGAGGGTCACTGCCAGCTTCAGCGGGGCAGCCGACAGTACCGGATATTATAAAAACCAGGGGACCGCGCAAAACATCCAGTTAGAGCTACAGGATGACAGTGGCAACACATTGAATAGTGGCGCAACCAAAACAGTTCAGGTGGATGATTCCTCACAATCAACGCACTTCCCGTTACAGGTCAGAGCATTGACGGTAAATGGCGGAGCCACTCAGGGAACCATTCAGGCAGTGATTAGCATCACCTATACCTACAGCTGAAGCCGAAGAGATGATTGTAATGAAACGAGTTATTAACCTGTTTGCTGTACTGCTGATGGGCTGGTCGGTAAATGCCTGGTCATTCGCCTGTAAAACCGCCAATGGCACCGCTATCCCTATTGGCGGGGGCAGCGCCAAAGTTTATTTCAAACTTGCGCCGTTCTCGAA
>OBZO01000222.1_pt1 | contig 19003 bp, 18 predicted proteins | sample 1477001 | NCBI WGS metagenome assembly OBZO01 (sample SAMEA2580258, study PRJEB22360) | human gut metagenome | biome: human gut; feature: human-associated habitat; material: faeces | place: Denmark | collected 2008/2010 | reverse complement strand
TCCGCGCAACCGGAAAAATAAGGAAAATGCATGCAACTGCCTAAACCCGAAAAAAATACATGACTAAACACGAAACACCGACTTGACGAAATACAACATGTTCAGGTAGCGACGGCTCGACCAATCGTTGGCGGTGACGTATCGGATCCTGGCGCAGACGAGCATGAGCGCGCTCCTGCCGTCGGGGAAGCTGCCGACGACCCTGGTACGCCGGCGGATCTCCCTGTTGAGGCGTTCGATCATGTTGTTCGTGCGGATCCGCCGACGGTGCTCGACGGGGTAGTCGTCGAGCAGGTAGGTGGTCGACTCGCCTATGCCCTCCCTGAGGCAGGATGCGGCGGCCTTCAATCCGCGGGATTCCATCTGCGCGGCCACATCCTCCGCCTTCCTCAACGCGGCGTCGCGGGATTCCAGGCGAACACGGCCTTGAGCGCGCCGGCCGCCCATGCCGCGTGTTTGCGGCTGACCCTAGAGAGCACGTTGCGCATGAAGTGGACCGTGCACCGCTGGTATCTCGCGTCCGGCAGCATCGAGTTCACCGTGGCCACCAGCCCGGCGCACCGGTCGCCCACCACGAGCCGCACGCCCCTGAGACCGCGTTCGATCAGGCTCCTGACGAACTGCTCCCAGCTGGCCCTGTCCTCCTTCATGCCCTCCGCGACCCCGACGACCTCCCGATGGCCCGTGTCGTCCACGCCGATCGCGACCAGCACGCTCACGTTCTCGACCGACCCGCCCCACGTGCGCTTGTGCCACACGCCGTCCACGAACAGGTACGGGTACGAACGCTCCAACGGCCTGTTGCGCCATTCGTCGATCTGCGCGTACACCCCCTTGAGCTTGTCCGAGAGCGTCTGCGAGGGCATCCGCTCGCCCCACAGCAGGCGGCTGATGTCGTCGACCTGACGGGTCGAAACGCCGGCCAGGTACATGTCGATCAGCGCCTCCTCGACGCTCTGCTCACGACGCCTGTATCGTTCGATCACCGCCGACTCGAACAGCGCGCCCTTGAGCTTCGGGACCTTGAGGGTCACGGTCCCGGCCTTCACGGTCAGGTCACGCTCGTAATGACCCACTCTGTAGGCCTTCCTGTCCCCGGTGCGCTCCTAGCGGGCGGCGCCCGTGATCTCGTCCGCCTCCGCGTCCAGCATCGCGTTCAGCAATTGCTCGACCTTCTCCGACACCAACCGGTCGAGTCTCGTCTCGAGCATGTTCTCATCGACCTGTAGAATCTGATCCTGCATGGTTCCGTCGCCTCTTTCCATAGCGGTTTTGTTTGGCGACTGAAATCGTACCCAGACGACGGGCCATGCCTCTTCATTCAGGCTTCAACCAAAGTGCGCAACAAACCGGGCGTTATCGACGGAGAATCACGATGTGTGATTTGTCATCCTCCAGCCTGAGGGGTTTTCTATTGCGACAGGGGCTACAACGCAGGCATACGCCCCTGCCAGGAATCACGCAGAGGCTATAACGTCTTGCGCGTACAACGCACTGCACAGCAATAATGCCGGCGACAGTGACAAGCCGATACAATGCCAAGTGACAACGCTAAGCATCGGTGTTGTCACTGACGATGCCGGCGACAACACGAATGTTCTTATCGTGTTACACCCATTTGGAATCGGCATCGCCTTGGCTCGGCACCAGCAGCTGCAGGATGCGATCCATATCCTCTGGTGACGAAAAGACGATTTCGATGCGACCATGCTTGGTGCTGCCCTTAATCGACACCTTGGTATCGAAATGATTTTCCAAACTCTGCTGGATGGCGGAACCAACCCAAGGATTGGTCTTAGACGTCTTAGGCTTCTTCGGCTGCTCCCCCGACGCAATCTTCATGGCGACGATTTCTTCGGTGCTGCGTACAGAAAGACCTTCCGCAATAATACGAGAAGCCAGCTTGTCCATTTCCTCCGGATCGCTCAGGCCCAATAGCGCACGCGCATGACCGGACGATAGCACACCGGCAGCCACTCTCTTTTGCACAGAAGCCGGCAGGTTCAGCAGTCGCAAGGTATTGGCGATTTGCGGGCGAGACTTGGACACCGACTTGGACAGTTGTACTTGTGTCAACCCGAACTCTTCAATCATCTGCTGGTAGGCAGCCGCCTCTTCCAGCGGATTCAAGGCCACACGGTGCAAGTTTTCCAGCAATGCATCGCGGAGCATATCATCATCCGCAGTGGTTTTGACGATGGCGGGAATCGTCTCCAACCCAGCCAACTGAGAAGCACGCCAACGGCGTTCACCCATAATGAGCTCATACGGGCTGTCCAAATGACCGGCAAACGGATTCGTGCTGGATTCCGTCTCGTCGTGCTTGGCGGCTTTGGCCGCAGCAATCTGGCTTGCCGGACGCTTGCGCACGACTATCGGTTGCAGCACACCAACTTCCTTAATGGAAGCAGACAGCTCATTCAACTCATCTTCGTCGAAGATGGTACGAGGCTGATGTGCATTGGGCCCGATATCAGACAGTTTGAGTTCAGCCAGATAACCACCGGCTACCGGCTTGAGCTCGTCCTTCTTATCTGTGTCAGCGGTCTTTGCCGCCGATGCAGTCAAAGATGTTTCACGTGAAACATCTTTGACAGTGACGGATGTACGATGTGCCGTCTGAGACGCAGACGACTTGCCGCCCTGCTGAGGTGCGGCGACCTTACCGGTTTGAGGTTTCTCCGTACCGAAAAACAGGTCGCTAGGATGAGTAATGGTGTCCAATGCGGGCATGGATGCGCGTTTACCGGCGGCTTTCTTGACTGCCTTGCTGGACGATATCGTCTGAGGCACGGCAGGTTTTGATTCCTGCTGGGCAGTAGCCTTCTTGGCGGGGGTTATGTCAGCAGTGGCCTCCGGAGTAGACGAATCCTCCGCAATCATTGCGGGCTGCTCCGCCACCGGCTCCTCCCCTGGCAATGTGGGGAACAAAGCGCCAAGGCCCTTACCAAGTCGTGATTTTGATGCCATTACTTGTTCCTCCTCGCATCAATGGTGTCAAGGACTTGTTGCGAACGCTGTGCGATTTCCAAAGCTGCTTCACCATACGATATGGCACCTATGCCACGAGGATCATAGGCAATCACCGATTGGGAGAAACTCGGCGCTTCGGAGATCTTGACTGAACGCGGGATGGTGGTATTCAGCACAATGCTGGGATAGTGTCCCTTAACCTCGTTATATACTTCACGGCTCAATAACGTTCGGCGATCGAACATCGTGACGAGCATGGTGGACACCAGCAGTACGGGATTGAAATGCTCTTGCACCAAACCAATCGTGTTAATCAGCTGGCCAAGACCCTCCAATGCGTAATACTCAGCCTGGATAGGAATCAGCATCTCGGTCACTGCACACATGGCGTTAATGACCAAGAGGCCCAAGCTGGGCGGGCAATCAATGAACACGTAATCATAGTGTTTATCTGATTGACGCAGGTAGAGGTCCAAGGCCTCCTTCAACAATGTGTTTCGGTTGGGTAGATCAGCCACTTCCAACTCGGCACCGCTGAGATCGATTGATGCAGGCACAACATCAAGTGTGGGAAAATCAGGACAGACCGTGATAACATCACCCAGATCGGAACGCCCCTCGATAACGTCATAGACCGAGGGCTCTCCCGATGCATGAGATACACCCAACGCCGTAGAGGCATTGCCCTGCGGGTCCATATCGATGACCAACACCTGCGCGCCCTTGTTCGCCAGCGCCGCAGCGGTGTTTACCGTGGATGTGGTTTTACCCACTCCCCCCTTCTGGTTGGCCACGGCAATACGACGGGTACGTTGAGGTTTGGGGAAATCGGTTTTCTTGAGTACATCGTAGCGTGAGCTTTCATCAGCCATCTGGCTGCCAAGCACTGAACCGTGACCATCGAATATTCGCTGAAGCGTTTCGGAAGCCGATTCTATAGGTTCCGACTGATGATCCTTGGTGGACATCGCTCCTCCTTGCACAGACGTAAGTTCCAGTGTTCTCATTCGTATGGACATGGTGCTCGTTATCCACAATTGCGATATGCAATGTGGATAAGTGTGGATAAGTGTGAATGACGTTGAGTGTTAGATTATGTATTCGCAGACGAAAAACATTGAAAAATCAGTGTTTTCATCATTCTGCACATCGTCCCGTAAAAATGTGGATAACTTTTACGCACATATGGAAATGTGGATAACTCAATCAGTACTCCACTCATCGCTTATCCACAATCACCACGTGGGTAGGCTCAAGATCCGGTCCGACAGCCGCCTCAACGACGCGTGGACGACGACCACCGAATTTTGCAATCTCCTTGCCAGCCTTGTCGATTTCAGCCTGAGCAGACCGTCCCTTCAGTGCGATCAACTGTCCTGACGGTTTCAGCAACGGCAACGTCCAGCCAGAGAGTTTGGTCATAGGAGCAACCGCACGACACGTGACAACAGCGAACGGATGAATTTCCCGCTTCCGTACCTGCTGGATGACGGCATCGGAGCGTCCACGAATAATCTCAACGTTCTGCAGTTGCATCAGGCCAACACATTCATGCAACCATTCGATTCGCCGCTCCATCGGTTCAATCAGCGTGAAGTCATGATCCGGCAAACACGCGGCAGCCACCAATCCAGGAAAACCACCACCACTGCCGACGTCGGCAACTGTTTTGAAGCGAATACCATTCGTCGCATTCCGAACGTACGGCACAATCGCAGCGGAATTCAGAATATGCCGTTCCCAAATGATATCGACGTCACGGGGGCCGATCAATCCACGAGGTTCACCCTCTTCGGCAATCTTGGCATGGAAACGCTCCAACTTCGGCAACGCATCACCCAAGACCTCAGCAAGTACAGGTGACCCCTGCAGCTGATCCGTCATAGCCATCTCCCTCACCATGTTTCACGTGAAACAATCAACATGGAGAATGGCGCCGCTCATTACGACGCCATTCTCCATGCGGTCACTTTAGTTTGTTCAAAGACGACATCCGTCGAACGTCCCTGTCATCTCAAAAAAACTCGCCGAGCAATTACTCCTGATCAAGCTCGTCGTCTTCGGCGGTATCCTCGACTCTATTCTTGAGATACACCGTCACGTAACGATGAGGCTCCTCACCGTGCGAGCGAGACTTCAGCCCCTCTTCCCGAACCACATCGTGAACGACTTTACGTTCGAAGGAATTCATCGGCTTCAAGTCATACGGCTCGCCGGAATCCTTCACTGCGTCAATGGCATCCAAGGCGATATCACGGAGGTGCTGACGCTTGCGCTTCAGGAAACCGTCGACATCCACAATCAGATGAGAACGCTCGCCGGTCTTCTGCTGTACAGCCAGACGAGTCAATTGCTGCAGAGCATCAACGACTTCACCATTACGGCCAATAAGATGTTTGATGTCAGTATCGTCATCAGCAACGATTTGCACGGTGGGGCGGTCATTACGCACGCCCATCTCAATGTCGCCCTCATAGTCGGCGATATCCAGTAGGCCTTCAAGGTAATCCGCGGCGATGTCAGCCTCTTCGTTGAGCTGGTCGATCGACTTCACGTCATCCTGTGCCATACGCTACTCCTTCATGTCGTGTTTGAATTCCAAGTCTAAGCCCTGCTCCCCCGAACAGAGAAAGTAATGTCGGTGCGTGTTGAATGTTTCACGTGAAACATCGAACTCGCACCGACATAGTCGTCACTTCTTTTTGCGCTTACGCACGGGCTGTTGACGCTGATAGCCCTGAGTGGCCTTACGCTCGGCCTCTTCCTTGGCCTTGGCCAATGCTTCTTCTTCCAGAGAGGGCAGGCCGGCCTTTGCGCGGCGAGCATTCTCATTACGATGATCGCGCTTCTCCTTGTCCGCCGCAGCCGGAGAGCCAGGGGTCGGGAATGCGTACACCTGCCACAATGTGCGGCAGAGGTTGCACACGTTGTTGGTCAGCCAGTAGACCAGCACGGCGAACGGCATGGCGACACCGGAGAAGATGTACATCACCGGGAAGAGCCACAGCATAGCCTTCTGCATGGTCTCGGTCTGCTTGTTCATCGAAGCAGCTGCCATGTTGCGCTTCATGCTGAAGTACTGCATAAACCACAGGCAGAAACACATCAGGAACACGAAGATACCGATGACCGCCTTGCCACTAGCGGCAGCACTGGTGAAGTTATCGGTCACGCTGACAATGCCGAACACATCGGTTTGGGTGAATTGCTTGGCGGTTGCTACGTCGAACGCGCCCAACGCATCGCGTTTACCGTTGGCAATGTATGGAATGGCCGACAGCGTATAGAACATGGACATGAACACCGGGCCCTGAATGAGCATAGGCAAGCAGGAGCCAGCCGGATTGACGTCATTGTCTTGATACAGTTTCATGGTTTCACGGCTCATGGCCTCCCTGGAAGCCTGATCCGTCTTGCCTTTGTACTTGTTCTGAATACGCTGCATCTTCGGCGCCAATGCCTGCATCTTGCGCATCGACTTCATCTGCTTGTAGAACAGCGGGAAGATACAAGCCTGCACCACCAGCACCAGGATGATAATGGCAAGCACCCATGAGACACCAATCGGGCTCACGCCCAGCATCACGAAGAAGTCATGCACGATCTTCATGATCCAGGTCTGCAACCACTCAACGGGAGTCAGGATTTTATATAGAAATCCCCAAAACCCGCTATCAAGCAGAAATTCATTTGAGTTCATCGTTGGGCCTCTCTTTGGGTTGTGGCCAATGGTGTCAGTCGAGGCTCTTCATGAGCCTTCGACCACGAAAATCTGTAAAAAATGGAATACCGTTGTGGAACATCGTCGATTCCCCCACGACTCCACGGCCGGCAACGCAGTAATCTCAGCACGGCGAGCACTCCCCCTTTGAACGCGCCATACCGTTCCAATGCCTCAATGGCATAATTCGAGCACGTTGGATAATACTTGCAACAAGGCGGTGTGTTTGCCGAGATGTGCTGTTGATACCAGCGCACCCCACCAATCATCACCGCCTTGAAAGAAGCTGTCATGCCTCAGCCACCTTATGCGCCACCGTGGCAAAAGCCTTCGCGATCTGCTGATCTAGCGAAGCGAACGATGCGGTCGCTGCACTGGGCTTGGCGCGCAAAACGATATCGCAATGCGCGGGCAGCAGATCCTCATGGGCTCTGGCCAATACACGAAACCTACGCTTCACCGTATTACGGGTGACCGCATGTCCTACCGATTTGGAGACAGCTAATCCCAAACGGCGATGCACCGTCCGGTCGTCATCATCATGATGGTCGTCGGGCACCAAATAGTGTACGACGATATCCTTGCCACCTGCTTTGCGCCGGCGTTTCAGCACGGTGACGAAATCACGATGGCTTTGAAGCCTCTCCACCTCGACTATGCCTGTGGCACTGATCGGAATGATCAGGCGGAGAGGGACTTGCGGCCCTTGGCACGGCGACGGTTAATCACCGCACGGCCAGAACGGGTGCGCATGCGCAGGCGGAAGCCGTGCTTCATGTGGCGACGACGGTTGTTCGGCTGGAACGTCCTCTTCATAATCCATTGCTCCTAGGTCTATTCGGCAACGCTTCGCGCTGCCCTCACGTGAGTCAAGCTATACCAAAGTACTCTCACCCCTACCCTCAAGTCAAAACGGACGGAGTATTTTCACATTTCGACACGTTGCGAGACACGCCCCAAATCTCTTATAATCGGCGGAATACCAACCATTCACGGCCAAAAGTTATCCACAAATTACATGTTTGTTATTCACAATCCAGTTATTTCAACACGCGACACGGTGGATAACTTGTCTAAACCAGAGTAAATATTATCTGTTGTACGTATTTCGCCACACCGATAGAAGGGGCCACCATGGTTAACGCTTCCGGCGACCCCGTAATCGAGGCCGCCCACATCTGGTCAGACACGCTGACGGTGCTCAAACACAGCGCTTCGCTCAGCCCACGAGAAAAAGGCTGGTTGGAAGGCGTTGTTCCTGAAGGCGTCTTCGGTTCGACCATCGTGCTGTGTGTGGACAACAACGACACGCTTCAAGCCATTCAGGGTGATTTGAACGATTCCCTGCTTCAGGCATTGCGTACGGTAACCGGCGAAAATATGTTTCCCGCGTTCAAGGTCGTGCCGAAAACCGAGCCCGAACCGCTTTCGGAGGCAAAGCCGGCGCAGCCATATCCTTCGGAAATTTCTCCGACTGTCGCCGAATTCGGTAAAGAATCCTATGGTGCAAAGCCGGCAGCCGCACCGCGGGAACCGATGCCCGCCACCGAGCCGCAGTTCCCGGTCGGTCAGCAGAAGATGAATCGCGATCCCGAGACTCATCTCAATAAGAACTTCACGTTTGATTCCTTCGTGCCCGGCGATTCCAACCGTTTTGCCCGTACGGTCGCACTGGCCGTGGCCGAAGGTTCCGGTCAGGATTTCAACCCGTTGTGTATCTATGGCGGATCGGGCCTGGGCAAAACCCACTTGCTGAACGCCATCGGCAACTATGCACTGGTCAAGGATCCCGGGCTGAAGGTTCGATACGTCACGTCTGAGGAATTCACGAACGAATTCATTGACGCGCTGCAAAACCCGAACCAAAGCCAGGGTCAGATTGCTGAATTCAACCGTCGATACCGACAGGTTGATGTGTTGCTTATTGACGATATCCAGTTCCTCGGCGGCAAGGAAGCCACCTTGGATCAGTTCTTCCATACGTTCAATGCACTGCATCAGGCAAATAAGCGTATTGTCATTGCTTCCGATGTAGCGCCCAAGAATTTGAAGGGTTTCGAGGCTCGACTCATCTCGCGCTTCGAATCCGGCCTGACCGTAGACGTCAAGCCGCCGGATCTGGAGACCCGAATCGCCATTCTTCGCATGATCGCCTCGATGAACGGCTCGAAAATCCCCAGCGATGTGTTGGACCTCATCGCCGAACGCTTCACCGAGAACATTCGTGAACTCGAAGGCGCGCTAACCCGTGTTACGGCCGTGGCCTCGCTGAGTAATCAGCCGGTGACCCGCGCCTTGGCCGAGCAGACGTTGCAGGACTTCTTCACCACCGATGTGGAAATCAAGCCCACGGACATCATCAGTCAGGTGGCGAAGTACTTCCACCTGACGTTTGAGGATCTTGTCGGTAAATCACGAACCAAAAACGTGGCTGTTCCTCGTCAGATCGCCATGTATCTGGCTCGCGAAATGACCAGTATGAGCCTGATGGATATTGGCCAGGTCTTTGGCGGACGCGATCACACCACAGTAATGCATGCCTGCACTCGAATCAGTGACCGAATGCAGCAAAAACAGGAGATCTATAACTACGTTATGGAGCTCACGGTTCGCCTCAAGCAAAGCAACACCAACTGACACAACGCTTCTGAGAGACGAAAAACGGCACTTTTTGGACTGACTTTCCGAAAAGTGCCGTTTTTGGTTGCTCAGGCGGATTCTGGTGGATACGTCGAGGCAACGGATTCGAGACATTAGATTCCTCATGGCTCCCCTTTGTGAGGGGATCTGTCGGCGCAGACGACTGAGGGGAGTTTCGAAGGGGAACACGCAAAAAAACCATGAAACGAGAGAATCGATTCTGAGGACCGATTTTGCGGGTTTGGGCGAGCGAGACGGAAAAAGTGCCGAAAACGGTCTCCAGAATCGATTCTCCTCGACGAAAAACAGTCTTCAACACGCCGTGCGAAAGTGCGAAAACCAAAAAAGTTATCCACATAGTTGTGCACAGATGTGGGTAAACTCGGCGGATAACTCGTGGATTACCCACTATTTTGTTGTGGAAAACTCGTGCATAACCGCGACCTCGATGTGGAAAACTCAAATTCGACGAACTGGCTGTGGAAAACTCGCCCACTTATCCACAAGCCATGCAGAATTTGTCCACAATTTTCAGGGACTTATGAACCGTTGCAATTGTAGGGCTCAGCCCTACTTATCCACACTATCCACCGGCCTTATTATGGCGATTACTTACTCAGTTACGTGAAAAGCATCATCGCCATAGTAACAGCCGGTCATCCAGCGTACGTAAGTTCGCCACCTAACGGCTAGAATATTCCTCAGCCAATCCGACGAAGGGAACAATCACACATGAAAGTCGAAATCGATACCGCAGCCCTGGCCGACGCCGTAGCCTGGACCTCCCGAGTCATCGACGCACGTCCCTCCAACCCGATTCTCGCTGGCGTCAAGCTGGAAGCCATTGACGGAACGCTGCAATTCTCCGCCTTCAACTACGAGATTTCCGCTCGCCACCACATCGAAGCCGGCGTTGACGAAGCCGGTTCCGTACTGGTTCAGGGCAAGCTGCTGGCCGATATCACCAAATCGCTGCGTTCGGAGAAAACGTACCTGGTCACCGACGGCTCCACGCTGACCATCACGTCCGGCAAGTCGAAGTTCACCTTGCAGCTCATGCCCGACACCGAGTACCCGGATCTGCCCGTGGTACCGGCCATGCTCGGCCAAGTCGATGCCCCGACTTTCGTTCAGGCCGTGAACCAGGCGTGCGTTGCCGTCTCCCGCGAAGAAAACCGCCCGGTACTGACCGGCGTTCGCATGCAATTCCAAGGCGACAAGGTCGTCATGACCTCCACCGATCGCTTCCGTTTGGCCCGCGCCACCTTCACTTGGACTCCGCAGAACCCGGACGTCGACACCACCACGCTGGTTCGCGGCTCCCTGCTCAAGGATGTGGCCCGTGCTCTTGATGAGCACCAGAACATCCGCCTTGATTTCGACGCCGATAGCCCGACGCTGCTCGGCTTCGAAAACGCCGGCCGCGTCTCCACCTCCCAGCTCATCGACGGTGAATTCCCGGCGGTCGACCGCCTGTTCGCCGACGAATACCCGATTCAGGCCGTAGTCAACAAGCAGGATCTGCTCGACGCCATCAGCCGTGTGGCTTTGGTCGCCGAACGCAATGCTCCGATTCGCATGACCTTCACCGGTCAGGAAGTGGCGCTGTCCGCCGGATCGGTCGACGAGGCCCAGGCCAACGAAACACTGGACATCGACATGGATGGCGACGACATCACCGTGGCATTCAACCCGTCCTACCTGAAGGAGGGTCTGTCCGCCGTGACCGAACCATTCGTGCGCATCAAGATGACGACCCCGGTCAAGCCGGTCGAGTTCAACGGCCAGCAGGAAGCTGATTCCGACGAGTCCATGGACTACCGATACCTGCTCGTGCCGATGCGCTTTAACAACTGAAATCCCTGAATTTCCAACGATTCGCTAATGCACATTTCCCGTCTCGCACTCGACCACTACCGCTCATGGAGTCAGGTAGTGGTCGATTTCGTACCAGGCGTGAATATCCTGTTCGGCAAGAACGGTCTGGGCAAAACCAATCTGGTGGAAGCCGTCGAAGTGCTGTCCACCGGATCGAGCCATCGCACGTCCAGCACGTTGCCGCTGATCGAACGCGGGCAGACCACGGCCACCATCCGCGCGAACGTCGCTGATGATGCCGGTCAAACCACTACGTATGAAGCGTCAATTCATGCGCGTGGTGCCAACCGAGCCCGCATCAACTCGGGGTCGTCGCTGTATCTGCGCGATATCATCGGCAAGATTCCCAGCGTTTCCTTCACTCCCGAAGATCAGCGGTTGGTGTCCGGCGATCCGGGAGCACGCCGCACCATGATGAATCAGGCTGCGGCTCTGCTCGAGCCCGGATACATGCAGACGTTGCAACAGTTCACGCGCATCGCCAAACAGCGTGCCACATTGTTGAAGCAATTGAATGCCAATGTCAACAATGGCCAGCCGATGGATGCGGTTCTGAGCGGTTTGGAAATCTGGACCGGCCAGTTCATCGAAGCCGGTGTGGCGTTGACCCGTATGCGCGCTCATGTGATCGGTCTGCTTGCCGAGCCATTTGCCGCGATTTACGCCGACTTGGCCGGTGCCGGCGAGCAGGTGACGCTCACTTATGCGCCTTCATTCGACGAAGTGCTGATGTTCGACGATCCGCATCCGCAGATTAGCGAGCATTTCCAACGCATCTACCCCGGTGAAGTGGCTCGCGGCGTGAACCTTATCGGTCCGCAGCGCGATGACATGAACCTTGAGTTGGGCGGTATTCCCGCCCGCGAGTTCGCTTCGAACGGCGAGATGTGGACGATGGCGTTGGCCTTGAAAATGGCATTGTTCGAAATAGTGCGTGACCGGTTGGGATTGCAGCCGATTGTGATTCTCGATGATGTGTTCGCCCAGCTTGACGACAGCCGGCGCACGCAGATTCTTGATTTCGCCAGAAAACAGGATCAGGTGCTGATTACCGTGGCCGCTGAAGGCGATGTGCCCGACTATGAATCGGCCCATCGCATCGACGTGGCCGCACTGGACGAACCAGCTTCCGTGATATTGCCAACTCTGGGCAATTTGTCCAATTCGCGGGAAAATGAGAGTTTGGGTGGGTATGACGAAAAAACCGCGGTGGACAGCGCGTCCGTAGAACGGAAAGTGTCATGAACCCGCCGATCGCCCGCCAACTCAACCTGGACGAGACCAAACTGCCGGCCGAAATATTCGAGCGGCTCTCCCGTCGCGGGGCGACCTTGAAGGACTACAGACGCCGCCGTGAAGAGGCCATCGAAAACTTCGGCAAACCGGGGCGCGATCCGGCTGAACTGGGCAGCGTGATGACCACCATCGCCGGCAACGGCGTCTGGACGGCGAATATGAAGCTTGCGCAATTGCGCAACCATTGGGACCAAGTGGTGGGTCAGGCCATCGCCAGCCATTCGGCAGTCGCCGATTTCACTGACGGCGTACTGACCATCCGCGCCGAATCCACGGTCTGGGCCACGCAGCTGACCTACCTTATCCCCCAACTCACCGATACCATCCGTCGCAATCTCAAAGGATTGACCATCACCGAGATTCGCGTGACCGGCCCGGCCGCCGGATACACACGCAAATGGGCTCGGCGGCGGTAGCCAAGATACCAAACAAATTCGCAGAAGCCTCGCTATGGCGCTCGTCGGGTTAGACGAGTAAAATCACATGCAGTATGGTCAAATGGCTAGAAGAGCCCTTTACGGGCCTCGTAAGCCATATCACCTCCGTGAATGACCTTCATGACGGAGGTTGACCCTGTAGTCACGGAAGGAAGCCTGTTGGCAGACGAAACCAGCAAAGAGGAGCAGCTGAAGGCGGCTGCGGAACGCATCAACAATGCGGAATTGACCGAAGGCGAACTTGACGAATCCATGGCCCCCGAGCATTATGAGGCCTCCGATCTGAGGGTGCTCGAAGGACTTGAGGCCGTGCGTATCCGCCCCGGTATGTACATCGGTTCCACCGGCCCGCGCGGTTTGCACCACCTGGTCTATGAGATCGTCGACAACTCGGTCGACGAGGCGCTGGCCGGATACGCCAGCCATATCGAGATCACCATTCTGCCGGACAACGGCATCCGTGTGGTGGACGATGGTCGAGGTATCCCGGTCGATGAGGTGCCCGGCGAGGGCGTCTCTGGTGTGGAGACCGTGATGACCAAGCTGCACGCCGGCGGCAAGTTCGGCGGCGGCGGTTATGCAGTGTCCGGAGGTCTGCACGGCGTGGGTATCTCCGTGGTCAACGCACTCTCCACCCGCGTGGACATCGAAGTGCGCCGTCAGGGCTTCCACTGGACCCAGATGTACATCGACCAGCACCCCACCGCGCCCTTGAAGCAGGGCGAGCCGATGACCGAAGGCGAGTCCACCGGTACGTCCGTGACTTTCTGGGCCGACCCGAAGATCTTCGAGACCACCATCTACGACTTCGAGACGCTGCGTTCCCGTTTCCAGCAGATGGCCTTCCTGAACAAGGGCCTCAAGATCAGCCTGACCGACGAGCGTGAGAACGACCAGGCCGGCGACGAGGTGGCCGGCGACGCCGCGGACGAGTCCGGCGCAAAGCACCAGACCGTCACCTACCAGTACCTCAACGGCATCAAGGACTATGTCGACTACCTGGTCAAGGTGCGCAAGGCCACGCCGGTGGAAGAGGACGTCATCAGCTTCGAGGCCGAAGACCTGAAGCTCGGCATCTCCGCCGAACTCGCCATGCAGTGGACCACCGCCTACTCCGAGGCCGTGCACACCTTCGCGAACACGATTTCCACCACCGAGGGCGGCACTCACGAGGAGGGCTTCCGCGCCGCGCTGACCTCGCTGGTCAACCGTTACGCGCGAGACAAGGGCATCCTCAAGGACAAGGACGAGAACCTCTCCGGCGACGACGTGCGTGAAGGCCTGACCGCCGTGATCTCCGTCAAGCTCACCAACCCGCAGTTCGAAGGCCAGACCAAGACCAAGCTCGGCAACTCCGAGGCCAAGACCTTCGTGCAGCGCGTGATGACCGACAAGCTCGGCGACTGGTTCGACGCCCACCCGGCCGAGGCCAAGAACATCATCCAGAAGGCCATCGAGGCCTCCCGTGCCCGTCTGGCCGCCAAGAAAGCCCGCGAGAACACCCGCCGCAAGTCCATCTTCGAGTCCGCCGGCATGCCCGACAAGCTCAAGGACTGCCAGTCCTCCAACCCGGAAGAGTGCGAGCTGTTCATCGTGGAGGGCGATTCCGCAGGCGGCTCCGCCATCCAGGGCCGCAACCCGATCACGCAGGCCATCCTGCCGCTGCGAGGCAAGATCCTCAACACCGAGCGCGCCAGCCTGGACCGCATGATGAAGTCCGACACCATCGAATCGCTGATCACCGCGGTCGGCGGCGGCTACGGCGAGGACTTCGACATCTCCAAGGTCCGCTACCACAAGGTCATCATCATGGCCGATGCCGATGTGGATGGTGCGCATATCGCCACCCTGAACCTGACGCTGTTCTTCCGCTACATGCGCCCGATGATCACCGCCGGCTACGTGTACGTGGCCATGCCGCCGCTGTACCGCCTGAAGTGGACCAAGGGCCCGCACGACTTCGTGTACACCGACGCCGAGCGCGACCGCGTGCTCGCCGAAGGCAAGGCCAACGGACGCCAGCTGCCCAAGGGCGAAGGCATCCAGCGCTACAAGGGTCTGGGCGAGATGAGCTACCAGGAGCTATGGGAGACCACCATGGACCCCGAGCACCGCATTCTGAAGCAGGTGCACATCGAGGACGCCGCCGCGGCCGACGAGACCTTCTCGATGCTGATGGGCGATGAGGTCGAACCCCGCCGCCTCTTCATCCAGCGCAACGCCAAGAACGTGCGTTGGATCGATGCGTAACGGAATCCTCCAACCTCCCTCGTCAGAGGGAGGTACACAACGGACTTAGACAACTAAAGGAACAACAGTGGCAGATGAAAACAACACCGGCGACGAGCAGTTCACGCCGGACGGCTCGATGGAGCCGTTGAGCCCGCAGGAGGCGGACACTACCGACTACGGCCTGATGGACACCGGCGAACGCATCCAGCGCAAGGACCTGCAGCAGGAGATGCGCGAGTCCTATCTGGCGTATGCCCTCTCCGTGATCGTCGAGCGCGCCCTGCCGGACGTGCGCGACGGTATGAAGCCCGTGCATCGCCGCGTGATCTACGCGATGTACGACGGCGGCTACCGCCCCGATCGCGGCTACAACAAGTGCTCCCGCGTGGTCGGCGACGTGATGGGTAAGTACCACCCGCACGGCGACTCCGCCATCTACGACACTTTGGTGCGTATGGCCCAGTCCTGGTCGATGCGCAACATGCTCGTCGACGGCCAGGGCAACTTCGGCTCCCCCGGCGACGACCCGGCCGCCGCCATGCGTTACACCGAATGCCGTATGGCCCCGCTGGCCATGGAAATGGTGCGCGACATCGACAAGGACACCGTCGACTTCGTGCCCAACTACGACGGCAAGACCCAGGAGCCGACCGTGCTGCCGGCCCGCTTCCCGAACCTGCTCGTCAACGGCTCCGCCGGCATCGCCGTCGGCATGGCCACCAACATCCCGCCGCACAACATGCGCGAGGTGGCGGACGGCGTCCACTGGGCGCTCGACCACCCGGACGCCAGCCGCGAGGAACTGCTGGAAAACCTGATCCGCATCATCAAGGGACCGGACTTCCCCACCGGCGCCACCATCCTCGGCCACAAGGGCATCGAACAGGCCTACCGCACCGGCCGTGGCCTGATCACCATGCGTGCCGTGGTCAACACTGAGGAGATCAACGGCCGTATGTGCCTGGTGGTCACCGAACTGCCCTACCAGGTCAACCCGGACCGCCTCGTCGTCTCCATTCGTGAGGCCGTGCGCGACGGCAAGATCCAGGGCATCGCCGACATGCGCGACGAGACCTCCGGCCGTACCGGCCAGCGCCTCGTGCTCGTGCTCAAGCGCGACGCCGTGCCGAAGGTGGTCCTGAACAACCTGTACAAGCACTCCCAGCTGCAGCAGACCTTCGGCGCCAACATGCTGGCGCTGGTCGACGGCGTGCCGCGCACGCTGAGCCTGGACGCCTTCATCCGCCATTGGGTGAACCACCAGCTCGACGTGATCGCCCGCCGCACCGCGTACCTGAAGCGCGAGGCCGAAGAGCGCGACCACATCCTGCAGGGCTATCTGAAGGCCCTCGACATGCTGGACGAGGTCATCGCCCTCATCCGTGCCTCCGAAGACACCGACACCGCACGTACGGGCCTTATGGGGCTGCTGGACATCGACCAGGTGCAGGCGGACGCCATCCTGGCCATGCAGCTGCGCACGCTGACCCGCATGAACCGCGACAAGATCGTGGCCGAGCATGAGGAATTGCAGCGCAAGATCGCCGACTACATCGACATCCTCGCCAAGCCGGAACGCCAGCGCAAGATCATCGGCGACGAGCTCGACGAGATCGTCGCCAAGTACGGCGACGACCGCCGCACCAAGATCCTGCCGTTCTCCGGCGAGATGAACGTCGAAGACCTGATCGCCGAAGAGAACGTGGTGGTCACCGTGACCCACTCCGGCTTCATTAAGCGCACCAAGGCCGACGAATACCGCTCCCAGCACCGCGGCGGCAAGGGCATCAAGGGCACCAAGCTGCGCGAGGACGACGTGGTGGATCACTTCTTCCTGACCTCCACGCACAACTGGCTGCTGTTCTTCACGAACAAGGGCCGCGTGTACCGCATCAAGGCCTACGAGCTGCCCGAGGGCTCGCGCGACTCCAAGGGCCAGCACGTGGCCAACCTGCTGCAGTTCGCGCCTGATGAGTCCATCCAGACCGTGCTGTCCATCCCGAACTACGAGGTGGCCAAGTATCTGGTGCTCGCCACCCGTTCCGGCAAGGTCAAGAAGACCCCGCTGGCCGAGTACGATTCCCCGCGCCAGGGCGGCCTGATCGCCGTGCGCCTCATGGCCGACGAGAACGGCGAGAACGCCGACGAGCTCATCGGCGCCGCGCTGTGCAACGCCGAGGACGACATCATCCTGGTCTCCAAACTCGGCATGAGCCTCAAGTTCCAGGCCGACGACGAGCAGCTGCGCCCGATGGGCCGCCAGACCGCCGGCGTGCAGGGCATGAAGTTCCGTAACGACGACAGCCTGCTGGCCATGGATGTGGTCCCTGGCGACTCCGACAAGGACCTGTTCGTGGTCACCAACGAGGGCTTCGCCAAGCGCACCGCCATCAGCGAATACCGTCTGCAGGGCCGCAATGGCCTGGGTATCAAGGCCGTGCAACTGGTCGAGGGCCGTGGTGCTCTGGTCGGCGCGCTCGTGGTGTCCGAAGACGATCAGGTCATGGCCATCATGAAGTCCGGCAAGGTGATTCGCTCCAACGTGGACGAAGTCAAACGCACCGGGCGCAACACCCAGGGCGTGACCTTTGCCAAGCCCGACAAGGGCGACACGATTCTCTCCATCGCCCGTAACGAGGAGAAGGACGAGCCCGAGGATGGCGGCGATGCCGCGGCGAACGGCACCGCCGAGACCGCACAATCCGGCGAGAATGTGAACAACGCGGACGAGGCGTGAGCAGCGTCCTGAAAAGCTGGTAGCCTCGCATACAGCAGAGGCTACCGCCAAGCCTGTTAAGGAGAAACGATGAGCGAGAATCTCGAAGACAACGAGCCCCGGATCATACCGCCGGCAGTCGGCAATACGCAGAACGAGCATGTCGAGCCGCTGATCGGTACTGAGCACGCTCCCCGCGTGGCACGCTCCGTGTCCAGCGATCCGGAAGAATCCGCGTTGCCTTCTTCAGGTGCCGCCACTCCCGTGCGTCCGGCACCTCGCCGTAGCGCCCCCAGGGCTCGCCGCATGAGCTTGTCGCTGACCCGCGTGGATGCTTGGTCCGTGGCCAAGGTGACGTTCATGCTGTCCATCGCCGTGGCGATTATTCAGGTCGTTGCCTCCGCGATCGTATGGGTGCTGCTTGATGTGGTCGGTGTATTCAGCCAGATTACGCAGATTGTGTCTTCCACCGGTCTTGATGCAGGCGGTTTCGATCTCAAGAACGTGTTGTCCCTTACCACCGTGGTCTCCGGCGTCACCATCTTCTCGATTGTCGAAGTGGTGATCTTCACTCTGCTGGCCACCATTGCGGCACTGATCTACAACGTGGTCAGCTCTCTGGTCGGCGGTGTGCACGTTACGCTCGGCGACGACTGATATAGCTATACTGACGGAACTCCCCTCAGTGAACCGCACCCCGGTTGTTGGACTGAAGTAATTCAGATTCGATGATCGGAGGTGCGGTTTCTTATGTGTGGGGATCGCAGGCGTCGTTGCTGGGCCGAGACTTGGGACTCCGGCGACGCTGGGGGTGGCAGGCGTCGGTGTTGGGACAGATTTTGTATCTCTGACGACGCTGTGGAGGGCTTACCGTCGTCAGCGGTACAGATCTTGGAGTTCTGCCGACGCTGAGGGTGCGTTCTGTGTCGTATGCGTCCAATTCTTGGCCCTCTGCCGACGCTGGGCACAGCAAGCGTCGTTGCTGGGCCAAGTTTTGGACTGCCGCCGACGCAGAGAATGCACACAGTGGTGTTGGTCTGCCAGCGTGTGGGGCGGATTCTAGTGGTGGTTGCAACACCTGAGGTTTGAGCGGCCTTCCATGGTCACGTT
>OBZO01000220.1_pt1 | contig 19216 bp, 26 predicted proteins | sample 1477001 | NCBI WGS metagenome assembly OBZO01 (sample SAMEA2580258, study PRJEB22360) | human gut metagenome | biome: human gut; feature: human-associated habitat; material: faeces | place: Denmark | collected 2008/2010 | reverse complement strand
GAAGCCTCGACCTCATTAGAAGAATTGACAGAGCAAATCAAACGCAACAAACGAACAGAACAGCGCCTTAAAAGGCAACGTGACACATGGGCCGTGGTAAGCGGTGTATTCGGATTAGCAGGTGCAATTCGTCGATGACTGAGAGGTGATCCATATATCTCCTGAGCATGAGCAGGCGGACTCATGGATTGATTTCAAAAGATTATCGAAAGAATGACAAAAGATTAAAAGAGCCTACTAACTTAGAAAATATCTAGGCTGGCAGGCTTTTTATTTTTGCACTTTTTTGAAATTTATTAAAATTAGTACTTGCAAATACATCGTATTCGATGTATAATATAGACAAAGGTAAGGGAAGTAGTAAAGGAGTACATACCATGAGCAAATACAGTGAATTTCTAAAAAGCGTAAAAGAATCTCAATTGACTAAGTTCTTCGGTGAAGTGAAACACACTTCGAACAAATATTTCAAATTTAACCATGTAATTAGCGACGATGAAATCATCATCGTAACTAACAACGTGAAATTCGTTAAAGGCAATCCTGTTCTAGTCATCGACAATAACAAAGTCGTATATTTAAAAGAATGGAACGTTGCAGAAGTTCGCAACTATAACAAAGACCTATACGCCTATGCAGTTAAATTGAACCGCAAATACTGGAAGGAATACACCTTCAAAAGTGATTTCGATGATATGTGCTTCGAACAAGCTGATACATTCGATAGCTTAAAAGCTGTAGCAGAAATGCAAAATGATACTGAAATCGCATTAGGTTGGGGCAAATAAGGAGGTACTTATGAAATTCGAGGACGTTATGACCTCCGCAGAAGCTGCGGAGCGTTGGAAGATTAGTCCTGTTACAGTGAAGCAGGCGTGCTCCGGTCAACGGAACACACCACCGCGATTCACACCAGATGAGTGCAGAAAGGCAAAAGGAACCTGGCTAGTATCCCGCCAGGGAATGGAACGATTATATGGGGAGGAACCTAAAATGTTAAAAGTCTACAGCACAGCAACTCAAAAGCCTTGGTTCATGGGGACCGCAGAAACTTACAAGGGAGCATGGGGCATGATATATGAGCATGAAATGCGTCAATCTCCATGCATTGGCAAGTGGGATAAGGGAGCCTGGGATGATGGCGACATGGAAGAAGAATTTCCTAACTTCGTATGGCCAGAAGGTATTGATTACGTTTGGACGGCTGACTGGATATCGGAAGTCGTTCCTGATCCGAAGGAGTACAACGAAGAAGGTGTACGCGGTCTCATCGATAATCTATTATTATCCTATGAGATTGTGGGCGAAAGCATTTGATTGTCTTGTAAATATACTATATAATTGAAACGATAAACGTTTATAATTTGTTAGAATTTAGAACGGTAGCTCAACCGTGGCTCACCATAAAACGTTAAGAATATAGTAATAATCAGCGTTTTAGGGGTATCACTACTATCGTTCGCGGGGATTAGTCCAAAGCTAAAAACCCAGTAAACACGTAGTTTACTGGGTTTTTGCTTTTCCAAAATTGTCAAAAATTGCTATATTTCCTCACGGTAGCTCAACCGTGGCTCACCCTTTATTAGGTCATCATAGGTAGGTAATTTATTCACAGCTTCCACATATTGATTCGTGGTCTTGTGCGTATAAACGTCCTGTGTGATATTGCCGGCGGTGGAGTGGCCAACAATGTGCTTAACGATAATTTCCGGAATTTCTGCGTTACTGCACATGGTAATAAACGTATGCCGGGTATCATGTGGCACATGTTCGCCCAGGTTAAGTTCTTGGCATATTTTCGTAAAATGAGTACGATATATGTTCTTACTTGGAGATTTTAATAGTACATTTGAACGATTGAATAGGGCTTCATTGTAGAAGGCAGATACGATGGGGTAAATACATTCCGCAATTGGTATGATTCTATGCTTACCTGCATCCGTTTTTGACCCGCCAATCATATATCGTTCCTTTAAATGCACATCCTCGAGTTTAATGCCGTATAACTCTGAAATTCTGAGTCCGGTGTAAATATAAAGTAGCAATATTTGAGCCGTACGCTCGTTTTTATGCTCCCATAATGTAATTATATGGCTTGCCGTAAAAACTTCCGCTATGCGTGTGCTAGGGGCGTTTTTTGAGATTATAATATCCCGCATATAGTTCTTAGATAACACTTCGTGTTTAATTCCAACATTCATCACACGAACCAAGATAGCCTTAACCGATTGGAGGTATGACTGTTTCCTAGTTGGGTCGTCAAAGAAGGATTGAACGTGAGGAACACGTAATGTGGTGACATCCAGTGATAAGAGATGCGCAAAATGGTCTCGCACAATTTCAATCTGTTGAATACGCCCTTTTGTCAGCCCTTGACGCCTTGACTCTTCAATCGTCCAATCAAACACCTGGCCAAAAGTAGTCATCTTACGTTCTGCAAAGGCATCTGGGTTACTCGCAAATTGTGCTAAGGCCTGGTATGCGTCAGCTTGCTTCGCAAAAGTCCCTAGTGAGCGCTTAATAGGTTTTCCTTCAGCTGTCCAACCAACTGTGATAACAGCACGGTAAGGCTTACGAAGGTTTTTATGTTTCATTTTATAAACGGATCCTGTTCCGTTGGCTCGTTTCATGGCCATAGTATATCCTCCTATAGCTAAGCCCCTATCTGAGTAGTATCGGATAGGGGCTTTACTTTATTTAAATTGAATCTGTTTAGCCTCTCCGTTTAGGTAGTAGGTTACGGTCGGTTTATTAGCGTTGATGTAATCAACAAGTTCCGGCTGAACCGGTGCCACATATATGGTGTGGTAAAAGAACGATTCAGGGAATATATCAAATCGGTGTGCAGGTGGCACGGTCTGCACGAGTTGCCAATGCGCTTGTACGGACTTCCCATTAGGGAAGGTGAGAGTGGAGTTCTCTCCGCCCTGGGCTGATGTGAGTGTCCAGTCCTCAAGGACTACACTGGTTACGGTATGGCCAAGAACTGACTCTTCCCTAAACTCGATGGATGGTTTAGGCCATAGGGCGAATAGGGTGAGACCTATGGCGACTATAAGGATAATAAGAATAGCGATAATTGATTTAATCTTCATAATTTTCTTCTCCCGACTTTTGATAGTCTGTACTATATTTTAGATATTTGAGAAAGCCCATTGATATATCAAACTCTTTAGTTTCTTTGGTAGGTTTGTAGAACTGGTCGATGGTGAAGTTTATAAACGAATCCAGTTTACCACGTTGGTGAAGCTGACCAAGTGTTAAGAAAAATCGAATAAATGTATCTGGATCATCTAATAACGTAGCAATTATAGATCCCACTTCTCTATATGTGTCTGTTAGAGATTTATTTACCAATGGGAACGATCCTCTCAGTGTGGATACTATAAGCTCCTCGAATGAGCTCTTATTAGCTCTAACAAAAATGGAATTTTTATCACTTGAGCGTGTAGATATCCCGGTATTGAATAATTCTTGTAATCGGGAGGCCAGTTTACGGCGCGCTTCTTTTGAATCTTCGTCACTTTTAACATAATCATATATTTTATCATCAAGTTTAAGCGTATAATGGCTTAACTCTGTAGAGTCAGTGGATTGTAAATCTTTTCCCAATATGTAGTTCATATCAACATTAAATAAAGTAGCATATGCCCGAATATAAGGAGCGGATGGTTGGCTCTTGCCATTCTCCCAACGGGATACCATACTTTTGGATACACCATCGCCCTTAACATCAAGTCCGGCCTTTTGAACTTCCAAGGAGAGTTTTTCCCTGAGCGCGTCAATAGTTAGCCCTTGCGCCGTTCGAAGTTCTTTTAGGCGTTGCCCGATTTTAATTTTTAATTGATCTTCTTTAAGCCTTGAGTTTATATTTAGATTTGTAGTCATTTTTTAAATTCACCTTTCCTCACGTAAACCCTCTTCCTACCTATATTATACTTCAAAAGTTCCTCAGTAGGCAATTAAAATTTACGAGAAATCACAAATATGTTGTTGACAGGAACTTTTGACGGTGCTATCATGTACACATAAGGCAACTCGGCAACATTAGAGAGCGGCCGATATAACAATTTGATATTGAAAGGGGGCGGGGTATGTGTTACCACGTAAAGCAATTTCTCCATATCGAAAGCTCAAAAGCTTTATGGTAGAAAATGATATTTCTAATACCGCAGCCGCAAAGGTGATAGGGGTTAAGCCAAACACTTTCAGTAAGAAGCTTAACCGCATCAACACGGACTTCACATTACAGGAAATGCGTATGTTGTGTATAACCTATGACCTTGATGCGAACGTATTTTTTTTACATTAGAGGTTCCTATTTAGGCAACTTTTTATTTTTACCTAGAAGTTCCTAATTAGGCAACTTAAAAGGAGGAAGTCACTATGAACAAACGTAAATCTTGTGTAGCGTACCTGTACCAAGATTCACTCGCTCGTCGGATGAAGGAGCTCGGTGTATCTCGGTCAGAGCTAGCCACTATGACCGGGCTTTCACCCCGCACAATCCTTACGGCGTGTAATGGTAGACCTGTATCGGTTCGAACAATCGCCAAAAGTCTTGAACACTTACAAGTTGATTCATCTGAAGAAGATGACTTCTGGGGCATTGACCCTGTATAGGAGGTAACTATGAACAATGAAAAAGATGATCGTATCATCATCGAAAACTTATATGTCCAACAGGTTCAAAGGACCGCTAAGATTGACCTCTGGTTCAACCGAATCCTTGGATTGTTGTCCTTTATAACGTTAACCGTTATGATTATCTACTTTGTAATCATGTTAAAGGTATTATGAACCCAACCATTACCGTAAAACAAATGGCTAGCGTTTTAGGCCTAACCCTTACAGCGGTTAGAGAGGGCATCGCTAACAACCATTACATAGCCTTCGCCTATTGTTACGGCAAAGGTAAGAAACGAACCTTCGTCATTGACAGGTTTGGATTTGAAACATACCTGGCTCGAACAGGGAGAAGTGAAGAGTATATCAAGGAGGCATTTAATCATGCACGCATTTCTTAAATTAGTAGCCGGATTAATCCTCATGGGCTCCGTTGGTAGCCTCGAGATTGACCGCATAGGCTTTACTCAGTATTTTGTGCAATGCGCATTAGGGGTAGCTTTATGGATTGTGGCTGAGCAAGGTCAAACCATCAGACGGCTCAAAAGGAGACCACGGTGAGACGGAAACCAATCATCCCGATGATGCGGCTCAAGAACAGTTTCGACCTTAAGAAACTGATTTACGATAACACACCATACGGGTTATGTAGTTTCGCCGAAGTTATCGGCGTAAATCCTATGACCCTGGTCAAAATATCTAAGCACTTACCGGTGAGGATATGCACTGCTAGGTTAGTAGCGAAAGGACTTGGCCAACGAATAGACTTCTTATTCGACCAGTGTTCGATTCAACAAAAGACCTGGGGCAATCGATTTGGTTACCGCATGAAGCCTGAAGTGTTTCGTAAGGTGCTAGCCGATAAGGGCTTGTCCATTCAAGATGTCGCTGAGATGTGCGGGATGCACTATGCAACCCTATACAGCCATCTCAAGGGCACCAATAAATCGATGTCATTTAGTAAGGCGGTTATCTTAGCCGACAATCTAAACGTCGACATTGGATTGCTATTTGACTTTAGTCAGTATTAAGTGAGGTATCCCTCACATGGGCAATGATGGCCAATTGGTACGGAGCCCAACGGTAGTATATTTTGCAATTTAGCAGAAAGGAGGTTCCTATGCAGAACCCTACAAAGAACAACGTACGGACCTTTGTTAGAAGTCTGTACAACGCTCGGCTCTTGGAACAAACAGAAGCGGAAAGCGTAGCGCTCGAATCACATTACATTAGCCTTAAAGCTGATGGGCGTATAGCAGCTGCTGAAGCGTTCCACAAAGTCATTAACGGCTTACGTGAAGCACGGAAAGGCGCCCATCGTTTGGAAGAACTGGGCTACGGTACACTAGCGAGTAAGCTAGTACCTGATGCGGATAACTTCATCAAGCGTATGTGCAAACCGCTCCACGAATGGTGGTATGACAATCTCGATGTTAACTCCGAGAAGGGCCAAAAGTGGCGCGCAGTCCTTGAAGTGGCCAAACCTTACGAAATTGAGATTCGTAAGCTGAAGTCCGCACGGAATGCATTGAATAGCATTATTGATCGCTCCGCTTCAGGGAAGCAAGCCGTAGCCGAGCTTAAGAAATTTGGATTCGACTATGACACCTGGGCACACGCACAAGTTGATATTGGCGGTCCTTCTGACTTCGATATTCTTAAACGCCCAAAAGAAAACGACCGCATCAGTACTGGAACTACTGACACGGCCACATCAAAATAATTTGACACTTATATTATACGAGGTATTTGAACTATGAACAAGAAAGTAATTGTATCCACGCTCGCAATCTCCGCGCTAGCGGTTAACGTATTCGCACAAGGTAGTAACTTAGGACCTAATGGCACCGCTAATGGTGACGCAAGCCTAGTGATTGGTACGAATAATACAACGACTACAAACGCTACATCCGCCTTCATCGCGGGCACTCAAAATACAGTATCTGCTCCAAACGGTATCGCCTTTGGTACGAATAATACGGTTTCCGGCGAAAATGGTTTCGCCGGTGGTAACGATGCAAAAGCATCCGGCCGTAACTCCTTTGCCTTCGGCTCTCACGCTGAAAGCCTAGTGGAGTACACCATCGCTATCGGCAATCAAGCCCGGGTTTCCAGTTACGATAGCGTCGCTATCGGTAATGGCGCGTTCGTATCTGGTGAGTCTAGTGTGGCCTTTGGCCGGTCCAACAACGTAACTGGAGAAAACTCCGTCGCAGTTGGGGCCAATAATGGCACAGTAGCAGGTGGCCAGTCCGCCGTAGTAGGCTACAACAACAAAATTGGTCCCCAAAAGGAACAGTTAGTATTTGGTTCAAACTCAGGGGCAAATGGTCAGGGCGCGTTGGTGTTCGGCACGCATGCCAAATCATTAGCAACTGATGCCGTTGCCTTCGGCAATAATACAATTGCAGATCGTGCAAACGCCGTTGCTATCGGCACCAACTCGGTGACCGATGATGCGGTAGGGGTTGACGGTGTAGACCTTAACGGCACTCGTCACATCTTCGCCGGCGAACAACCAGGCGCAGTCGTATCCTTCGGCTCCAAAGCTCGCACAGGTGCAGGCGGGGTGACTCAATATAACAGACAGTTGCAGAACGTCTCCGCAGGACGTGTTGAGGCTGACAGTTTGGATGCTGTTAACGGCTCCCAGTTGTATGCAGCTTACGATGAAATAAACACGTTAGGCGCAAAGGTGCGTACTAATACATCTGATATCAGTGCCCTTCAAGATACATCTGCTAACCACGAAACGCGTATCACGAATTTGGAAAACCGCCAATACAACATGGCCAGTGAAATCAACAACCGCATCAATACTACAAACCAACGCATTAACAAGTTGGGGGCGTCTAGTACCGCATTAAGTGGCTTACATCCGCTTGACTTTAATCGTAATGATAAAGCCTCTTTTGCGATTAGCTATGGGCATTACCGCAATGCTAACGCAGTAGCATTGGGAGCATTCTATCGCCCTAATGAACGTGTAATGATTGGTGCTGGTATGACATTGGGCGCTGAAAACCAATACACAGTTAACCTTGCCTTCAAGACTGGTAAGGGCTCTGACTACATTGCTGAAGCCAAGGATGCGCAAAGCCGTATCAGTAAGTTAGAACGATTAGTTGATGAGTTAACGCAAGAAGTTGCTGCGCAACGTCGCATTTAGGAGGTCGCCATGAATAAACCTAAAACTCACACGCTATCAATCAATATGGATTTGAGCGAAGATTACAGCTTCTGCCGTTGTACATGGGGAACCACAGTAACTGACCAGAAGGTGCTTGGCGCACTTCTTGCTAATGCAGTAGTATCTATCGCTCACGACTATAGCCGAGACCCGCACGCGTTTGCAAAGGCAGTAACCTGTACGGTTATGGAATTTATTGATAAACCGGGATTTACAAAACCCAAAGAACAATTATCTTAGGGGTGATGCAAATGGCCCAAAAGAATAGAAGAAAACGGATAGTGAAAGATACTGCAATAGAGCAGTTGATTTCGCCTAAGGAACCTATTACGCCTCCGCCTAGTCCGTGGGATGTTAGAAGCTCCCTAAGAGAACAAGCTAAACGTGAAAAGATTATTACTAATCGACTTACTAAGATTGATACCTGGGTGACTAGAGCTTGCCAAGTCGTATTCATCATCTTAGGTATTTGTGTTCTCCTACTGCTACACTTTCACGGCATTATTTAGATATTAACTAGAAAGGATTTCCTCATGATCAGAATCACTTTTGAAGCAAAAAACTATATATCCCTTTGTGAAGAACTTAAATTGTTCCTCAGCTACAGTAATATACCTACGACGAAAGAACCGCCCACAGCTCCTGTGGAACCCGCCACAGTCCAAGCTCCGCCGGTGGCTCCAGTCGCTCAACCTACTCCAGCAGCACCTGTGGTACCGACATCTGTGTCGGTACCAACCACTCCAGAACCTCAACCTGCACCACCTGCGCCACCTACACCGCCTACACCGGCTGTACCTGTAGCACCGGTTAAGGAATACACATTAGAAGAAATTCAAGTGGCGTTGCAACCATTAATGGATGCAGGCCGTACGAATGAAATCGTTGGCCTAATGCAAAAATACAAAGTGGCAAGCCTTCCTGAACTTCCAAAGGATCAATTCCCTAATCTCGTAGTTGACCTTCGCAACATGGGGGCTCGAATCTAATGGCTAGCCATGCGCTACTAAGCGCGTCAAGTTCACATAGATGGCTACATTGTACGGGGGCGCCTCGTTTAGAGGCGACCTTCCCTGATACTACATCAGAATATGCAAAGGAAGGAACCCTCGCACATGAACTATGTGAATTGAAACTGAAAAAATACATTACGGTAATGGCCAAAGGCTCGTACACTCGGGGCTATAACAAAATCAAAAAGAACGAGTTATGGGCACCTGAAATGGACGAAACTACAGATGTGTATCTCGAATACATCAAGTCCATCATGTTAAGTTACAAGGTCGCTCCTGTAGTCGTCATCGAAAAGCGTGTTGACTTTAGCCAATACGTGCCTGAAGGCTTCGGTACTGCGGACTGTATCATCTTAGCCGGTGATACGCTCCACATCATCGATTATAAACACGGTAAAGGTGTTGTAGTTGATGCGGATCATAACCCGCAAATGATGTTATACGCCCTTGGTGCGATACACGATTACAGTCTCTTGTATAAGTTCAATACTATCAAGATGACTATTGTACAGCCTCGTGTTAACAACATTTCAGAGTTTGAAATGTCCTCCGATGACCTCCGTAAATGGGGGGAGGAGGTAGTCGCGCCAAAGGCTAAGGAGGCCTACGAAATGGAAGGCCACACGTTTGAGGCCGGTGCCTGGTGCGGGTTCTGTAGAGCAAAGGCTCAATGTAGAACACGATGTGAACATTTCGATGCGATGCACGTGTTCACGAGCCAAGACCCTCGTCTGATTAGCCTTGAAGAACTAGGTACATACCTAGAACACGGCAAGGATATTGAGTCCTGGTACAAGGACATCAAGGAATACGCCTTATCTGAATCCTTAGCCGGTGTGGAGGTGCCTGGTTGGAAAGCCGTAGAGGGCAGAGGCTCCAGAGCGTTCCAAGATGGCGATACGGCCATTCAAACCCTTATCAATGGTGGGGTAGATGAATCTATCCTCTATGAACGTAAGGTTCTTACCTTGGCTCAGATTGAGAAGGCTATAGGCAAGAAAGAATTTAATGATCTCGTAGGCGACCAGGTCGTTAAGAACCCTGGCAAACCTACTCTTGTAGTTGATACGGATAAGCGTCCACGTATCACAAACCAACCTAGTGCGGCGCAAGTATTTAATACCAATGGAGGTAACTAATTATGGCATTCCAATGCAGACCAACAGAAGTTCTTTTACAAAACGTACGTTTATCCTTTGTTCATTTACTTGAACCATATACAAACCCTAATAATTTCAGCGAAGCGAAGTACAGCGCGATGATCCTTGTACCTAAATCTGACACCGCACAAGTTCAAGCTATCAATAACGCTATTGAAGCAGCTATTGCCGACGCTCGTGTGAATCATGGCGCCAAAGTACCGGCTCAACCTAAAACACCAATTCATGATGGTGATGGCTATACACCAGGTGGCAAAGAATACGGCCCTGAATGTAAAGGCCACTATGTATTCAACGCGTCTCAATCCATGAAATTCAAGCCGGAAGTAGTCGACCTTCAAGGTCAACCACTTACTGAACCTGGCCAAGTATATTCTGGCATGTATGCCAACGTATTGGTTAACTTCTATTTCTATAACAATCAATCCTCTGGTATCTCCGCCGGTTTAGGCCCTGTACAAAAGGTACGTGATGGTGAGCCTTTTGGCGGTGGCCAACCTGCATCCGCTGCATCCGTATTCGGTGCTCCGCAAGGTAGTGCAGCAAATGTATTTGGTGGCGCTGAAGCGGTGCAAGCTATTAACCCTGTAACTGGCCTTCCAATGTAATAGGGGGCCATTATGCGCCACTTAAACATTGATATCGAAACATTCTCATCCAATGACATCGGCGCAGGGGTGTACAAATATGTCGAAGCGGAGGATTTTTCAATCCTCCTATTCGCATACGCGTATGACTTTGGCCAGGTTGAAGTTGTGGATCTAGCACAGGGCGAAACAATACCTGATGCGGTGATTCAAGATTTGCAAAATCCGGACGTGATTAAACATGCTTACAACGCGCAGTTTGAAATCACATGCTTGAACAAAGCCGGATATACGACTCCATTATGTCAATGGCACTGCACGAGGATACACGGAGCCTATTTAGGGTATCCTATGGGCCTTGCTAAGTTAGGCGTGGCCCTAGGGCTACCTCAAAATAAATTAAAGGATAAAGCCGGAAAGGCTTTAATCCGATATTTTAGTATTCCATGTAATCCGACCAAAACTAATGGTGGTCGAACTCGTAATTTGCCACATCACGAGCCTGAGAAATGGCGAACCTATGTCGAATACAATCGTCAAGACGTAGTGACAGAGATGGAATGCTATAAACGGCTTGCATCGTTTCCTGTACCTGATGAAACCTGGAATGATTGGTACATCGATATTGAAATCAATAATCGTGGTGTACTTATCGACCGTGACCTCGTCCTCGGAGCACTATGTATCGATGAAGAAAACACGAACATCCTTACAAAGGAAGCTCAGGAAATTACACGCTTGGCCAATCCTAATTCTACGCAAGCCCTACTCAATTGGATTAACACCAACACAGGGGCTAACCTTCCTAATTTAACTAAGGATACAGTTGACGGCGCTCTCAAGAGTGATATTAACCAGGTGGCCAAACGCGTTCTTACCTTACGTAAGAAACTGGCCAAGTCCTCTGTATCAAAGTACGTCAAGATGGAAGAGTCCTGGGGCGCAGATTATCGCCTCAGAGGCGTATTACAGTTCTACGGAGCCAATCGTACGGGGAGATGGGCCGGACGACTGATACAGGTCCAAAACCTACCGAGAAACTACATCGAAACGCTTGATGTCGCACGTTCCCTCGTGACACATCGTAATCGTGTAGGGCTCGAACTCTTGTATGGGGATGTAGCCGATACGCTCTCACAATTAATCCGTACGGCTATTATCGCCCCAGAGGGTAAGACACTATGCGTGGCTGACTTCTCCGCCATTGAAGCTAGGGTTATCGCCTGGTTAAGCGGTGAGCAGTGGCGTCAACAGGTATTCGCCCATGATGGTGATATCTACTGCGCCTCGGCATCCTCGATGTTTGGCGTTCCCGTCGTGAAACATGGCGAAAACGGTCACCTACGACAAAAGGGTAAGGTTGCAGAACTAGCCCTTGGATATCAAGGAGGTGTGAACGCATTAAAGGCTATGGGTGCCCTTGATATGGGGCTAGCAGAAGAAGAACTTCCGGAGATTGTCCGATTATGGCGTGAGGCGTCACCTCGTATTCGTGACTTATGGTACCAGGTTGAAAACGCTGCGGTGTATACCGTAACTACAGGTAACCCTATGGGCCTTGACCATGGTATTATATTTCGCTTAGAAATTGATCCGATATACGGCTATCGCTACATGACGATAGAGTTACCAAGCGGGCGGAAGCTATTCTACCCTGGTGCGTACATCAAGGAAAACCAATTTGGTAAGGACGCCGTCCATTTCAAGGCGCAATTCAACAACGCATGGGTGGATGACAGCACGTATGGCGGAAAACTTGTCGAAAACATTACCCAAGCCGTAGCTCGAGACTGCCTGGCCGTAACATTACGTCGATTGACGATGGCAGGGTATCCGATTACTATGCACATCCACGATGAAGCGGTTATGGAAATCCCTTCCGAGGGTAAGGAGAAAACCCTTGATAAGGTTAACGCTTTATTTGGTGCGCCGATTCCCTGGGCGGAAGGGTTACACCTCTCTGCGGCCGGATTCACCAGTGAGTATTATATGAAGGCTTAGAAAGGGCGTTAGCCATATGATTAATGATAAAAAACTAATAATTAGCGTAGGCCAAAGTCGCACGTCTAAACAATGGATTCAAACGGAGCTCATGTGGTCCGAATTTATCGAACGGCTACGGAATCCGCAACGCACTACGGAAACCGTTGAGCAGTATCATCAGCTACCTAAATCTGCACAGGCTAAACTAAAGGACATCGGCGGGTTCGTCGGTGGTAGCTTAATCAATCTCCAACGTAAGGCGATTAATGTCACAGGCCGTGACCTTATCACTCTTGACCTTGACGTTATTGAGCCTGGCCAAACAGATAATGTAGTGCGTACAGTGGACAGTTTGGGTATGGCGTACGTCGTGTACAGTACTCGCTCACACACGCCACACCGACCACGGTTACGGGTAGTCATTCCAACGGACCGCACTATGACACCGGATGAGTACGAGCCTATCGCTCGTAAGGTGGCCAGTTTAATCGGTATCGGCATGATGGACTCGACCACGTTCGAAGCCTCGAGGCTCATGTACTGGCCAGGATGTTCAAGTGATGCACAATATGTATTCAGATTTGCAGATAAGCCGTTCTTATCTGCGGACGGTATCCTAGCTGAGTACACCGATTGGCGTGATGTGGCATTGTGGCCACAGGTACCAGGTTCTGAGACATCGGTTAGAGTGAAACAGCTACTTACGAAGCAACAGGACCCGTTAACCAAGCATGGTATCGTGGGAGCCTTTTGTCGGCAGTATGGTATCCGCGAAGCAATCGATACGTTCCTACCTAACGCGTACACATACGTTGACGGCTCCAACGACCGCCTAACTTACGTCGAAGGGTCTACCATCGGCGGTGCGGTGATATATGACGATGATAAGTTTTTATACTCACATCACAATACGGATCCGTGCGGTGGCCAACTCGTGAACGCGTTCGACCTGGTTCGACTTCATAAGTTCCACGACCTCGACGAGACGGCCAAGGACGGCACACCACCGCATAAGATGCCATCGTTCCTGGCGATGAGTAAGCTAGCCTTTGAGGACTCAGAGGTGGCCATCAGTATCCAGCAGGAACGTGCGCGTGAGTCAGCTACGAACGTGTTCCAAGAATCGATAAGTAATACTAATACTACCGATGTAACTGACCTTGACGCCAACGCTATGCTCGAGACTGAATGGATGAAGTCCGCCGGCCTCAAATATAACGATAATCAAGGGCTTAAGAAAACGCGTGATAATATTCTTAAACTATTAACGCATGATCCGGCCATCAAGGGACGCATCGCGTACGATAAGTTTGGCAGTCGGTATATGGCGATGGGCGCCTTACCATGGGCGTTATCGGAGCATGGTAAACGCATATGGACTGACACCGATGATAGTGGTATCCAGTGGTACTTAGAGAACCGATTCGATATCACCGGTAAGGATAAAGTCCTTGACAGCGTGCTACTGATAGCGAAACAAAACGCATTCAACCCAGTGACCGATTATTTAGACAGTCTCACCTGGGACGGTGTGGAACGCTTAGATACAATCTTCATCGATTACCTGGGTGCAGAAGATAACGTGTATACCCGCGCGGTAGGTCGTAAGGCCTTCGTAGCTGCAGTAGCACGTGCGTACGAGCCAGGGTGTAAATATGACACTATGCCGGTACTAGTCGGTGCCCAAGGAATAGGGAAATCATCTCTTATTCGATTAATGGGCAAGGACTGGTACGCTGATGGGCTTAACACATTTGATGGTAAGGAAGCAGCTGAAAGTATCCAGAATAGTTGGTTAGTTGAAGGCGGTGAAATGACCGGATACTCTAAATCGGAAAACAATGCATCGAAACAATTCTTATCACGCCAGGTCGACGTATTCCGTAAGGCCTATGGTCGCCGTACTGAAGAGTATCCACGCCAATGCGTGTTCTTTGGTTCCACTAATCAACACGAGTTCTTAAAGGATATTACGGGTAACCGCAGATTCTGGCCAATTCAATTAGGTTTAAAGAAACCAACGAAAAATGTATTTAAGAATTTACCAGGCGAAGTGGATCAGCTGTGGGCGGAGGCCAAAGCTAGATACCGCCAAGGTGAAAGCTTAATCATTGAAGATAATGAGGAAGTTTTACGCCTTGCAAATGTAGCACGTGAAAGCCATATGGAAGGAAATGCTAAAGCAGGTGTGGTAGCTGAGTTCTTAAAACAGAAAGTACCTGAGAATTGGAGCACGATGTCACCTAAAGCACGTGACATGTTTATGTCAGGCACACATGCGGTACCTGGACAGGTGCTAGTATTCCGTGACAGGGTATGTGCTGCGGAAGTATGGGTCGAATGTTTTGGACGCCCATTATCTTGGATGAAAAAGTCGGATAGCCGTGAGCTTAATCAAATTTTAGATAACATCCCTTTCTTAATGAGGTTTGATTCGATGAAAAAATTTGGGCCTTATGGAGCCCAAAGAGGATTCTCAATTATACCTGGATTGATGTAATTTTCGAAGGTAACATTCCTGAAAATACCCCCGTATTCTCAAAAAGAATGTTACCTGAGAATGTTACTATGTTACCAGAATGTTACCCGAATGTTACCTAGAATGTTACCCTAACAAACCTAGTATTTATCTATATTTATAGTACTTATTATATATAAAGGTAACATTTATATATATATGTAGTAGAAATATATATATTTAAGTACGTTATAGGGGTTAAACGGGGTTAAACGGGGTATGTATCTATATGTAAAGAAAAAAAGCGTAACTTTGTTACCTTTCGTAAATGATAATCTCAAAATGGAGGTGTGATAATGCTTGAAAAACTTGTCGAACAGAAATTGGTTCGGGGTGTTAGAGAGTTGGGCGGTAAGGCCTATAAGTTCGTATCGCCTGGCAACATCGGTGTGCCTGATCGGATTGTGATATGGCCAGACGGTACCGTTCAATTCGTAGAGCTTAAAACGACACGAGGTCGATTAAGCCAATTACAGGATGTACAGTGCAAGAAACTATTGAGCCTACTGCAGACCGTTTACATCCTTTACGGCCCTGAAGCCGTTAAGGACTACCTAACGAATGAAGGTGGTATTCATGGCGAGAGTTCCGTGTAAGAACTGTACCAGGCGTACACCTGGCTGTCATGGCATGTGTTCCGACTATAGCTTGTATAAGGTATTGAGTAAGTACGAAAAAGCGAAGGAGCATGATGATACCGTCGTACAGTCATCTATCATGACTAACGTTCGAAAGATTCGGCATAAGATGCAAAAGGCAAAATACGGATGCACGGTTAAGGATTAGGAGGAGGTGATGCCGTATGATATTCAAGCCACATCCCTATCAAGATTACTGTATTTCACGAGTGATTAAGCAACAAAAGATAGGGCTGTTCTTGGATATGGGTTGAATGGTTTAGGAAAAACCATCATAACCCTATCCGCTATATACCAGTTGAAATACAACTACTTCCAGGTTAAGAAGGTGCTTATCATAGCGCCTAAGAAGGTAGCGGAAGCCACCTGGCAACGTGAAGCGGCCAAATGGGACGGCGTTGGTATTCTTAGGATATCCACCGTATTAGGCCCATTAAAGAAACGCGTACAAGCATTAAATACACCGGCGGATATATACATCATCAATCGCGAGAATGTATCGTGGCTGGTTAGCTATTATAAGAACGCCTGGCCATTCGATATGGTGGTAGTCGATGAATCGAGTTCCTTTAAATCTCATCGTGCCAAACGATTCAAGGACTTATCAAACATGTACAACCATATCAACCGAATGGTGCTGTTAACCGGCACACCATCACCGAATGGGTTGATTGACCTATGGGCCCAGGTCTACTTATTAGACCGTGGCCAAACATTAGGTAAGACATACACCGCATTTAGGGAACATTATTTTGACCCGGACCAACGAGGTCGTGATGTGATCTACAGCTACAAGCCAAAGGCGAATACAGATGATGCGATTATGTCAGCCATAGCGCCATTATGTATCTCGATGAAGGCTAGCGATTACCTAGACCTACCACCGATTGTGTACGATACGGTGCCGGTAGTCTTAGATGCTAAGGCGAAGAAAGCCTATGAAAGCATGGAACGTGATGCCGTCCTTGAAGTATTTGGAGCAGATGAGGAAATCACCGCCATGAGTGCGGCCGCATTATCCAATAAACTCCAACAGTTGGCTAACGGTGCCGTGTATGATGATGAACGTAATGTCCATGAAATCCATGATTGCAAGATAGAAGCCTTCATGGAGCTTATCGAACAACTACACGGTAAGCCGGCGTTAGTGTTCTATAACTTCAAACATGACTGCGCCAGGTTGAAGGAATCCCTAGCAAAAACGGGTCTGCGTGTACGCGAATTAAAAGGTGCCGATGAAGAGTTCGATTGGAACGCCGGCAAGATTGACATACTACTAGCACATCCCGCATCAACTGCCTATGGGCTTAACTTACAAGATGGTGGTAATCATGTAATATGGTTCGGGCTGAATTGGAGCCTAGAGCTATACCAACAGGCGAATAAGCGTTTGCATCGTCAAGGGCAAAATGAAAAGGTTATCATCCATCACCTTATATCCGTAGGTACACGGGACGAGGATATGATGGAAGCCTTAGAAAAGAAAGACGAAGCACAAGAATATGTCCTTCAGTCATTGAAGGCACGGATTGATAAATATGTGAAAGGATAACACTATGAAGAAACTATTAGCGTATGTGCAGGGATACCCTAACCCTACCGGATTATATAAACCTGTGGGTTGGCTAGTTATGCCAATATCAGATGCGTGTGTAAATGTGGTGTGCGTTATTCATGATGGCGCTAGATTGTCTATGACGACTTGGCGCCAAGTATATTCCACGATATCGAGAGAATTGGTTAAAGCCCCATGGCAACCTGTTTATAAAAATCCATTTAGGGTTGATGGAGATGGTGAGGTACGAATGGTTAATTTTGACACGTGCCTACAAGGGGAATTTTACGTGACCGATTTCATGGTTATGGATGAGCGGGAATACGATTTACGATGTACAAAGAAGGAAAGGTAACAACCATGAGCAGAATTTGTAAGACTTGCGGAAGCCTATTCAAGGCTACCGGTAACGAACAAGAGTGTCCTACCTGTAAGGAAGGGTTCAACGATATCATGAGTATCATTAATGGCAAAGACAGAACGGAGACAGTAAAAGACAGTAAAAAGACAGAAGCGCCACCTACTACATCAGAGCCATCGGCTAAGATGACTATCTGTAAGGTATGCGGCAAGAAGTTCGAACAAACTGGCAAAGGTCGACCTGCTGTCAATTGCCCGGAATGTCGAGAGGCTTTGAAACATGAATCTAAGGCGCCATCTAAGGTGAAACCTGCTGAGACTAAAGCTAAGCCAACAGTATCCGTAGCGACGGAAGAAGAGAAGGCTAAGCAGTACGGTAAGATTGAGCCTAAGTCGGAAGTAGCAGAAACACCTACAATCGATGTACCTATTGTTGATGGTACGCTTAACGAGTCAATGAACGATGCGGTACATCATCCACAGCATTACACCTTGCCAGGTCTAACCGTTGAGAGCGTTGATGTCATTCGTGCTGTATTGACGCCAGAAGAGTTCAAAGGATGGTGTAAGGGGAACGCATTAAAGTATTCCCTTCGAGCAGGTCGTAAGGATCCGACGAAAGAAGTTCAGGACCTAGCGAAGGCAGGAGTGTTCTTGAGTTGGATTACCGGGGAGTAGCCTATGCATACCAGTGCGAGTTTCGAAAAACTGCTACACGGCCACGGGCATTACCTGGATGACCTGTATATAATCACTGTCCGATATGTCAACTACTTGGAAGAACAATACGAGATGGCATACATACGAAGCGAAGAAGTCATCCGCGAATATAAGGAAGCGGGTAATGACCAGTTCGATGATAAGACATATTCGTATCCTTGGTATCATGACGAGCGTTGGGACGAAGCTACCGATACGTTGGAAGCGATAGAGGATGAAGTCGATGAGCTGTACAAGATTGTAGAAGGGATGGATTACATATGACACAGGATAGTATTGATAGGATGTGAACGTATGGGTAAACGTACGAGTAAGGGGACACATCCTGGCATAAGTAAACTGCAAAGGCTGATGGATAGTCATAGGCGACTAACTGACGTTGAATCACACTTGCAACGCCTGGAGCAAGAAGCACGAAGTGAGTACCCTATCACCGAAGAGCAACAGCTAAACCTCAAGACGGCGTATCGTGATTTGCTTGAAGAGTCAAGGCGACTATCAAAGGAACGATATGAGCTATGGGCTATCATCCATCAAGTGCCGAGCGAATGTGAGCGTACATTCCTTGAATATCGCTACTACTTTGGCCTTGGTATGAAGGACGTCATTGAGGCGATGCACTACAGCGAGCCACAGGTCTACCGCATACGTAAGATGGCTGTCAAGTCTTTTTGCAAACTTTTTGAAAATTACTAAAACATGATATGAAATGATAGTTACACTTTGTGGTACCTTATGGGAGTGGATACGGAAACGAGCGCTGTGTCCACGCACTGTAGGGTAGTTCATAGTGATACCTTTCATGTACTTACACTTCTCTCCTGGGCAGTAGCCCAAACATGAAGCGAAGCATTGAGGACTACGAA
>OBZO01000219.1_pt1 | contig 19225 bp, 20 predicted proteins | sample 1477001 | NCBI WGS metagenome assembly OBZO01 (sample SAMEA2580258, study PRJEB22360) | human gut metagenome | biome: human gut; feature: human-associated habitat; material: faeces | place: Denmark | collected 2008/2010 | reverse complement strand
AGATAAATAAGTGAGGTCTGAATACCAAGAGTTTCAGGCTTTTCTTTGTGTTCAAATAGCAGCCCACACTTTGTGTGTAGCAAATAACTTGTCTAAATAAAAAAAGGCATTAAGCCTTTTTTTCGTTAATCAAATAACTTCTGACTTCTGAGATAAAGTAAAGGGACCCAGTAATGACAAATAAATCATCAGGACTCGCTGAATCAGCTTGGATTAACCAGTCTTTATAGTCGGTCGCCTGTTTGAAGTGTTGAGGATAGTCATCCAAGGGCAGTGCTTCAAAAAAGTCAAAGCTAGTTACCGTTATATCATAAGCTTTCAGCTCCTCTAGTAAGTCTGCTAGAGGCTTCCGCCTAAGTCCTGAAAAGAGGATATGGACCCTACGATTGGCGAAGTTATCTTTTAGTACCTGTTTTAAACTGGCAATACCTTGAGGATTATGGGCGCCATCTAGGTAAATGTTATTTCCAATCCACTCACTGCGACCAGGCCAATGCGTCTCTTCGATGCCTTCTTTGATACTCTTATCGGTAATCTTAGGAAATATTTGAGTCAAGAGATGGGCAGCAGTGACGGCTAAACCAGCATTATTTTCTTGATGCTGCCCTAGCATGGAGAGCTTAAGTTTTGAACTCTGCCACTTACCATAAGTAACTTGAAGAGCTTGATTAGATGCATGAATGAGCTGGATTTCCCTATCAATAACAGCCAAAGGAGCCCTAAATTCATGTGATTTTTGTCTAAAGAGCTGTTCAACTTCTTCAGGAACACGACCTAGTAAGGTAGGGGTATTTTTTTGCATGACACCAGCTTTATGCTCAGCAATTTCCGCAAGACTATTACCTAGAGTTTCAGTGTGGTCAAAGCCAATCGAAGTACAGATGACAAGCTCTGGTGAAAGCACATTGGTCGAATCAAGACGGCCACCAATTCCGGCTTCGATGATAGCAATATCAACCTGTTTCAAATCAAAGTAGAGAAACATGAGTAGGGTGACCAACTCAAATTCCGTTGGTCGGTCAAAATCAGTGTTATGTTCTAAATCATTGAGAAAAACTTGAGCTTTCTCAACAATAGCAATCAGGTCCTTATCAGGAATCTCTGTGCCATTAATACTAATACGCTCGTTAAATCGAGTAATGTAAGGAGAAGTAAAGGTTCCGACTTGATAGCCTGCCTTACTTAGAATATGTTGTAAGTAACTGGTTGTTGATCCCTTACCGTTGGTTCCGACGATATGGACTGTTGGATAGTGCATTTGAGGATTTCCAGCTTGCTCCAAAAGCCAGCGCATACGCTCAAGCTTGGGACGACGACCATTACCTTTAAAAGAGTGAATGAAATTTATGGTTTCTGTATAGTTCATAGGATTATAGAAAAAGGCAGGAAACTCCTAGCCTTTCAAATGTCTTAGTTGGAAGCAGCGCCACCAGTTGTTGCACCACCAGTTGTCGCATTGCCAGTAGTTGTGTCTGCAGTGGCTGCTGATGAAGAAGTAGTTGTATTTCCACCAGTTGTTGTATCTGCTGATGAAGAATAAGTGTTATTACCAGCTTGGCTGCTTGTTTCTGTTTCTGAGTCAGTCGCATTACCATAGCTAGATGAGGCAGCGCTTGAATCTTGGGTCTTATTGTTACCTTCTTTGATGACTACAGTTGATTGATTTGCTGAAGAATCAGATGTATCCTTATCTTTATTAGAAGATGTGAAATTCATAATAGTGATAGACGCTACGATGATTGACAAAATGGTCCCGACAGCAGTAAGGACTTTTTGGAAGGCAGTGAAGCCTTTAGAAACGTGTTCAGTCACTTTAGGGGAAGATTTGCTTTCTTCATTGGACGTATGGTTACGGCGTGAGTAATTTTCAGACATGATGCTCTCCTTAAAAATTATTTCGTACTCTCTATTATATGATTTTCTCGCAAAAAATGCTAAAAAAATTATGCTATAATAGGGAGTAACTATTAATCGAGGAAAAAACATGATTTATTTTGATAATTCAGCCACAACCATGCCCTATCCAGAGGCTCTTAGAACCTACCAAGAAGCGGCAACGAAAATTTTTGGGAATCCTTCTAGTTTGCACCAATTAGGGACATCTGCGGCACGTATTTTGGAGGCTTCTCGTAAGCAAGTTGCGGACCTCATTGGAAAATCAGCCGATGAGATTTTCTTTACGTCTGGTGGAACCGAGGGAGATAACTGGGTCATTAAGGGAGTAGCTTTTGAAAAAGAACCCTACGGCAAACACATTATTGTTTCTGACATTGAGCATCCTGCGGTCAAAGAGTCTGCCAAATGGCTTTCTGAGCATGGCTTTGAAGTGTCCTATGCACCAGTTAATTCTCAAGGGTTTGTGGATGTGGAAGCTCTTGCTCAACTGTTACGCCCTGATACTATCTTGGTTTCAGTGATGGCCGTTAATAATGAAATCGGCTCTATCCAACCCATTCAAGCGATTTCAGACCTTCTAGCTAATGAGCCGACGATTTCTTTCCACGTTGATGCTGTCCAAGCTATTGGTAAAGTTCCTGTATCGTCTTATTTAACTGATCGTGTAGACTTTGCGACCTTCTCTGGTCATAAGTTCCATGCCGTTCGTGGTGTCGGTTTTGTCTATAAAAAAGCTGGCAAAAAGATTACGCCTCTCTTATCAGGTGGTGGGCAAGAAAAAGACCTTCGTTCAACGACTGAAAATGTTGCTGGGATTGCGAGTATGGCTAAGGCCTTGCGCTGAGTCACTGATAAAGAGGCCTTGTCTCTGCCTAAAATTGCCAAGATGAAAAAAGTTATCTTTGACGAATTGTCGAAGTATGAGGACATTACTCTCTTCTCAGGTGAAGGTGATAACTTTGCTCCCAATATTTTGACCTTTGGCATCAAGGGAGTTCGTGGTGAAGTTGTTGTCCATGCTTTTGAGGAACATCAAATCTATATTTCAACGACATCAGCCTGCTCCTCAAAAGCCGGTAAGCCAGCAGGAACCCTTATTTCTATGGGTGTACCAAGTAAGTTGGCCCAAACTGCCGTTCGTATCAGTCTCGATGATGACAATGATATGGGACAGGTTGAACAATTTCTCACGATTTTCAAGCAGGTCTACGCTAAGACACAAAAAGTGAGATAAAACGATTAAATAAAACTAAATTCAAGTTCAAAAGGAAAAGGAATGACACTAACGTATTCAGAAATTATGGTGCGCTACGGGGAATTGTCAACCAAGGGCAAAAACCGCATGCGTTTCATCAATAAACTTAAAAATAATATCAAGGATGTCCTATCCATCTATCCAGAGGTGAAAGTAACTTTTGACCGTGACCGTGGACACATCTATCTAAATGGCACAGACTACGAACCAGTCGCAGAGTCTTTGAAACAGATTTTCGGGATTCAGGCCTTTAGTCCTGTTTACAAATGTGAAAAAAATGTCGAAGTATTGAAAAAAACTGTTCAAGACATTATGACTGGGCTTTATCATGATGGACTTACCTTTAAGGTGACGGCTAAACGTAGTGACCACGACTTTGTTCTCGACAGTCGTGAGCTCAACCTTACTTTAGGAAATGCTGTATTTGCTGTATTGCCTGATATTAAAGCACAAATGAAGGGTCCAGATGTTAATCTTAAGGTAGAGATTCGTGCGGAGGCTGCCTATATTTCTCATGAGGAAATTAAGGGTGCTGGTGGATTACCTGTAGGGACAGCTGGGAAAGGCATGCTCATGCTTTCAGGTGGGATTGATTCGCCTGTTGCAGGTTATCTAGCCCTTAAACGTGGTGTGGATATTGAGGCTGTCCATTTTGCAAGTCCTCCATACACCAGTCCTGGTGCACTGAAAAAGGCTCAAGATTTGACCCGTAAGTTGACTAAGTTTGGTGGCAATATCCAGTTCATTGAAGTACCCTTTACTGAAATTCAAGAGGAAATCAAGGAAAAAGCACCAGAGGCTTATTTGATGACTTTGACTCGTCGTTTTATGATGCGTATTACTGACCGCATTCGTGAGGAACGACGTGGTCTTGTAATTATCAATGGAGAAAGTCTTGGTCAGGTTGCCAGTCAGACTATGGAGTCTATGCAGGCCATTAATGCTGTCACCTGTACGCCAGTGATTCGCCCAGTTGTGACTATGGATAAGTTGGAAATCATTGATTTGGCACAAAAAATTGATACCTTCGACATTTCTATTCAACCTTTCGAAGATTGCTGTACCATCTTTGCACCGGACCGTCCAAAGACCAATCCAAAAATCAAAAACGTTGAACAATATGAGCGTCGTATGGATGTTGACGCCTTGGTTGAACGGGCGGTTGCAGGAATTATGGTGACTGAAATCACACCTATCGAAGAGGCACAAGACGAAGTAGACACACTTATTGATGACTTGCTCTAGTCCCAAAGTATATAGTGACTGCTTAGATTTTATTAGCATCAGCTGTATCAAATAAAGAAATAATATCGATGTTGCATTTTACCTAGAAAGGAAAATACATGACTGTTTATAACATCAATTTAGGAATTGGTTGGGCGTCAAGTGGTGTCGAATATGCTCAGGCCTACCGTTCTACCATTTTTAAAAACACTGGTATCAAGGCTAAGTTTGTCTTTATGGATATGTTCTTGCAGGACAACCTGTCTGATTTGACCCGTAATATGGGTTTTGCGGACGAAGATGTCATCTGGCTCTATAGCTATTTTACAGACCTTAAGATTGCTCCAACGACCTATACCGTCAAGGATTTGGAAAATGAAATTCCTTATGATATTACACGTCGTGAAATTAATGGTAAGGTAGTGAAGCTCTTTTGTGCTAAAGAGGACATTTTTTATGCGGCATACTTGCGTAAAGAGGGTGAAGAGATTGTTCACCGTGTGGAAAAGGTTTCTCGTGGTTGCTTGATTCGTAAAGATTTTTACTCTTATACCAAGATGTTCACAGAGTATTACACACCAGTGGACAACAAGGCTCATCTTTACCAACGTCGTTTCTTCAATGAAGATGGTAGTGTTGCCTATGACGAAATCGTTGATGGAAAGGATAGTATCTTCCGTTTTTCAGATAAGATTTTGTCTTCTAAGCACGAGTTTATCGCTTATTTTATGTCTCAACTTGGCCTCACGGACAAAGATATAGTCATCTTGGACCGTGCAACTGGTACAGGGCAAGCCGTTTTCCGTAATGCCAAACCTGCCAAACTTGGGGTAGTGGTCCATGCAGAACACTTTAGTGAGAATGCGGTAACAGACAAGACCATTCTTTGGAATAATTATTACGAGTATCAATTTAGTAATGCGGACAAGGTCGATTTCTTTATCACGGCGACAAATCGTCAGCGTGATATCATGCTAGATCAGTTCAACAAGTACACACCATTTAGGCCTCATATCGTAACCATCCCTGTGGGAAGTGTGGATAAACTGAGAAAACCTGATGGCAATCGTAAACCATTCTCTATCATTACCGCTTCACGTTTGGCCAATGAAAAACATGTGGACTGGTTGGCTAAGGCTGTCGTTAAGGCCAAGGAGAGCTTGCCACAAGTTAATTTTGATATCTTTGGTACAGGGGCTGAGGAAGCTAAACTTAAGGCTATTATTGAGGAAAATCAAGCTCAGGATTACATCCATCTCAAAGGTCATCAGGAGTTGACAGAAGTCTACAAGGACTACGAGCTTTACCTGTCAGGTTCTAAGAGTGAAGGCTTTGGCTTGACTCTTTTAGAAGCTGTTGGTTCAGGTCTTGGTATGATTGGATTTGACGTGCGCTATGGGAACCAAACCTTTATTAAAGATAATGAAAATGGTTACCTCATTCCTCGTTTCGAAAAAGATGATGAACCTGCCATTGTAGCGGCTTTGGCAGAGAAAATTGTAGCCTTCTTTAACCGCACAGATTTGGACCATGTCCATCAAGTCTCTTATGATATCGCTAAAGGCTTTTTGACAGAGGAAATTGAGCAGAAGTGGCTTAACTTAGTAAAGGAGATGACTAGTCATGATTAATTTATTTGAAAGTTATAGTCAGGGTAGTTGGGATCTCCATTACTCCTTAATCGTTGCTGGCTATGCCAATACAACGGTTTGCCTTTCGGATGATGGCTTTCTACCTAGTGATGTAACCTCGCCCTACCTTTATTTCACTGGTTTTGATAAGGTTCAGGGATCTGCTCTTTACTTTAATCAAGTGCCCGTGCCAGATTACTGGGAAATTTTAGGGACTAATAGTAATGCAGAAATTTTCCGTTTTGATAAAAAACGTGGACATATTCATTATGCGCATCCTGAACATCAACGTTTGGTAAATGCTGTGGACTGGTATGATGAGTCAGGCCGCTTGCGCGTGACTGACCGCTATAATAACAAGGGCTATCGTTTTTCTCAGACAACGTACAACGTTAAACAAGAAGCGACCATCACTAGTTATTTCACGCCAGATAACAAGGAAGTTATTGTTGTTAACCATTTGACCAAGGATGTTATCTTGAATTGGAAGGAAAAAGTCTACATTTTCAAAAACAAGTCGGAATTTGTAGTCTTCTATCTCCAAGAGGCGGGTTATGATTTAAGTCGTATCCTTTATAACTCACTGTCAACGCCTTTCTTGACAACGATGAACCTTCCAAATTCTGGCCAAGATGTGCTTTTCTGGCAAGAGCCAATTACAGACACGGTTCCTGGCAATATGCGTTTGCTCCTTGATAGCAATCACCGTCAAACCAAGATTGTTGTTCAGGATTACACAGCCTACACGAATTTGCTAAAATTGATTAGTCCCCAGCAGGCTTCTCATGTAGCTTTCCTTGGCTTCATGTATCCATTTGCACGTCAAAATCATTTCCAAAACCATGCACTTATCTTGACCAATTCCGATCAGGTTGAACATCTGGAAAGTATTGTTAGTGAAGTACCTACCATGCACTATCATGTCGGGGCTATTACAGAGATGTCAAGTCGCTTGATGGATTTGGCTAAATATAGCAATGTTAGTCTTTATCCTAACATTACAACAGAACAGGTTAAACGCCTTTATCAAGAAGCTGATTTCTACTTGGATATTAACCATCAAAATGAAATCTTGTCAGCGACCCGTGCAGCATTTGAAAATAATATGCTTATCCTTGCCTTTACGAACACTAGTCATGGTTCAGAGTATACAGCGCCAAGCAATATCTTTTCACCGATGGATGCCGGTCACTTCAAGCAAACCCTTCATGAAGCCTTGGGCAACCATGAGTTCTTTAGACATCTTCTTGACCGTCAACGTGAGCATGCTCGTGTGGCGACACCAGAAGATTATCAAAAGGTCATTGGTTAGGGTCATGGCAGTTCAGGTTCGTAAGGTTTACCCTTTTACACCAACGTTTAGACAGGTCGCTTCGCTTTATGAAGCGGCTTTTCCTGCTTGTGAGCGTCTTCCCCTCTGGCAATTGTCTTGGAATGGCTTGAAAAAAGGACAGGAATTTTTGGCTTATTATGATAAGCAAACTTTTATTGGCTTAACCTATACCATCTATACTGATAGCCTAGTATACTTACTCTTTCTTGCGGTTGAAGAAAGTAAACAGTCTCAGGGATACGGTAGTCAGATTTTGGCACAAGTTAAGAAAGAAGCAGGCGTTTGCCCATGTGTTCTCACGATTGAGCCCATGGATGATCCTAATGTTTCTAATCGAGCTCAACGTCTAAAACGTCTAGCATTTTACGAAAAAAATGGCTATCAAGCTTTGAATCATTTCTATTTTGAAGGGACTGAGCGTTATCAGATTTTAACAACCAATAAGACGCTTTCTCTAGCAGCTTTGGAGAACGCTTTGGCTAAGACCTTTTTAGGCAAGCATGGTGTCAGAGTGGATTAGAAGCTTGGTTTTGTAGTTAAATCTAAGTTGACAAAATAAGAAAAAGTAAAAACTTTTTCTCTTGCTATTAGAGTAAAAAAATGATAGAATTGAAACGTTGACTAAATGCACGTCCTGTGCAACCGCACGACTACTGTTTGCAAGTGGGTTCGTCCCCGCAGTACTAGGCGAGTCTTCACAGAGGGAAACCTCAGATACATTAAAAATTTTAATAGGAGGTGCATCATGAGCACATACGCAATCATCAAAACTGGTGGAAAACAAGTTAAAGTTGAAGTAGGTCAAGCGATCTACGTTGAAAAAATCAACGCTGAAGCTGGATCAGAAGTAACTTTTAACGAAGTTGTTCTTGTCGGTGGTGATAAAACTGTAGTAGGTACTCCAGTTGTTGAAGGAGCTACTGTTGTCGGAACTATCGAAAAACAAGGTAAACAAAAGAAAGTTGTTACTTTCAAATACAAACCTAAAAAAGGTAGCCACCGTAAACAAGGTCACCGTCAACCTTATACAAAAGTTGTTATCAACGCTATCAATGCGTAAGCTAACGACTAATCACTAAGAAAGGACACAATCTTATGTTGAAAACTCTTGAAAACTTGCAACTTTTCGCCCACAAAAAAGGTGGGGGTTCTACTTCCAATGGTCGTGATTCAGAAGCTAAACGTCTTGGTGCCAAAGCTGCTGATGGTCAAACTGTAACAGGTGGATCAATCCTTTACCGTCAACGCGGTACACACATCTATCCAGGTGTAAACGTAGGCCGTGGTGGTGACGATACACTCTTCGCTAAAGTTGAAGGTGTTGTACGTTTCGAACGTAAAGGTCGCGACAAAAAACAAGTATCTGTATACCCAGTTGCTAAATAATTCAGCTAAAGTCTGCACTTTTGTGTAGGCTTTTATTATTTATGAAAGGAAGATACCTATGCCTTTGAATCAGTACCAACAAGAAGTCGGACCAAGCTTAGCGGATGCCAGCCCTGGGAAGATGCCGGATATCACACTCTTGGACGGTCGCTATTGTAGTGTTGAACATTTGACAGTAGCAGAACACTACGAGGATATTCTTGACTTTTACTTTACCAATCGGATTCTTTCTGACTGGACCTATATGTATGCGGATCCTTTTGAATCTGAAGAAGCAGTACGCCAGTGTTTGGAAGACTATGAGCAGTCTTCTAATCCTTATTTCTTTGCCATTAGAGATAAGGCCTCAGGAAAGGTTCTGGGCACTTTCTCACTCATGGCTATTACGCCTAAAAATCGTAGTGTAGAGATGGGACGAGTCATTTTGGCTCCAGCCTTACAAAAAACGCGAGCAGCTACCGAAGCCCAATATTTAGTGATGACCTATGTTTTTGACGTGCTAAACTACCGTCGCTATGAATGGAAATGTGATAGTCTCAACCGTCCTTCTGCCAATGCAGCACAGCGACTAGGCTTCACCTACGAAGGACGTTTCCGTAACCACGCTATCTATAAGGGACGTAGCCGTGATACGGACTGGTTCTCTATTATTGACAGTGAGTGGCCTGCACTAAAAGAGCGCTTTGAGAACTGGTTAGCTCCTGATAATTTTGATGAAAATGGACAACAGAAACGTTAATTAAAGGAATGTTAGTGCTTGTTTAAAGGGTTCTCTTATTGTTGAGAGGGCCCTCTTTTAGTTCTTTACTCGTTCATTCAAGTTTTGCCCTACTCTCGTCTTTATTTTCATTTGTCAGTTACTCCCGAATTATAGTGTTAAAAACTCATTAAAATACTCATTTTTCTGTCAATAATATTTCCATCAAAAACCATATTTATGCTATAATAAAGAGTAATTGTATCAAGGAGAATAATGACTAATGGATTTAATTCGCGAAAAAGTATTCGTTAACCGTTACCACTATGATGTTCGTAACCATGAGTGGGAAAAAGAAAATGGTGTTCCTAAAACTAATGTTGAGGTAACTTTCCAGTTGCACAATAAAGATGAAGAAGCTAACAACACGTCAGTTGTTGCTGTTTTGCAATTTATGATTGTCCGTGATGAGTTTGTTATCTCAGGGATTGTCTCTCAAATGGATCATATTCAAAACCGTATTGTCAATGAACCTAAAGACTTTTCACAAGAAGAAGCTGAGGCTTTGGCAGCCCCTTTGTTGGATACGCTTCAACGTTTGACTTATGAAGTCACTGAGATTGCCTTGGATCGCCCAGGTATCAACTTGGAGTTCTAAGATGTCTCTTGCAGTTATTACGGATTCGTCGGTTAATCTCCCTACTGATATTCAGGGGCATGCTGATGTATATATTTTAGATATTCCGGTCATCATTGAGGGTCAGCCTTTTGTTGAAGGGAAAAACTTGGACTTGAAACAGTTTTATGAGCAAATGGCGAACTCAGAAGAACTGCTCAAGACGTCGCAACCTAATCTGGCTGATTTGGATAACCTACTGATGGAGTTAGAGGATAAAGGTTACACCCATGTCATTGGGCTTTTCCTTTCTTCAGGCATTTCTGGTTTTTGGGCCAACAGTCAATTTTTGATTGAAGATCATGCCAAGTTGAAAATTGCTTTTCCTGATACTAAAATAACGGCAACTCCTATGGGTGCCATGGTGAGAAACGTTTTGCATTGGTCAGCTCAAGAGATGTCTTTTGACAATATCTTGAAGAAACTAGATGAGCAAATTGCACAAACAACAGCTTATATTCTCGTGGATGACCTTAACCATTTGGTTAAGGGAGGACGTTTGTCCAATGGTTCGGCGATTTTAGGAAATCTTTTGTCTATCAAACCTATTTTGAATTTTAATGATGAAGGAAAAATCGTTGTTTTTGAAAAGGTGCGTACAGAGAAGAAAGCTGTGAAGCGTTTGGTTGCCCTAGCTGAGGACAATCAAAACATGGAGCTCAGCATTTTGCATACCAATGTTCCTGAAAAGGCAGAGGATTTTAAAGAACAGCTTGAAGCCCAAGGTGTTAAGGTTTCAACAGTGGTGTCCCTCTGTGCCGTGATTGCTACCCATTTGGGAGAGGGAGCGTTAGTTCTAGGCTTGACACCTAAGTTCACCAAATAAAGAACAATCCATTTTGAATGGGGATTGTCTACGACTATGATCAATAGAGAGGAAAAATGATATGTCTATTAAAGTTATTGTTGCTGGATTTAAAGGAAGAATGGGTTCAACTGCGGTTGATATGGTCAAGGGAGATGATGAATTGACCTTAGCTGCCTTGCTTGACCCATTTGCGACAGAAAAAGAAGTGGACGGTGTTCCTGTCTTCACGGATAAGGCGGATTTGGTTGGCTTTGACGCAGATGTCTGGGTGGATTTCACCATGCCAGCTGTTGCCTATGAAAATACCCATTTTGCTTTGGAAAATGGTTTTGCACCAGTTGTGGGTACGACAGGATTTACAGAAGCACAGATTCAGGACTTGACAGCCCTTTCTAAAGACAAGTCAATTGGTGGCTTGATTGCTCCAAACTTTGCTATTGGTGCTATCCTTCTGATGAAGTTTGCGGCAGAAGCCAGCAAATACTTCCCAGACCTTGAAATCATTGAGCTTCACCACGATAAGAAGAAGGATGCCCCTTCAGGTACAGCAGTGAAAACGGCTGAACTTATTCGTGAAGTTCGTGAACCTAAACGTCAAGGAGCTGAAGATGAGGTGGAAACACTTGCTGGGGCACGTGGTGCGGAGTTTGATGGCTTCCGTATTCACAGTGTGCGTTTGCCAGGTCTTGTGGCTCACCAAGAGGTCATCTTTGGTGCCCAAGGAGAAGGCTTGACCTTGCGTCACGACTCTTATGACCGTATTTCCTTTATGGGTGGTGTTAATCTTGGGATTAAAGAAGTGGTTAAACGTGACCAGCTTGTTTATGGTTTGGAACATTTACTATGAGATTAAGTTATTTGCCTTCTGAGTTTCAGGAGGCTTTACCAATATTAGAGAAAATTAAGGCGGCTGGATTTGAGGCTTACTTTGTTGGAGGATCTGTTCGTGATGCTCTTCTCAATCGTCCCATCCATGACGTGGACATTGCATCGTCTTCTTACCCTGAGGAAACCAAACAGGTTTTCGAGCGTACGGTAGATATCGGCATAGAGCATGGGACGGTCTTGGTTTTGGAAAATGGCGGTGAATATGAGGTGACAACCTTCCGAACAGAGGATGTTTATGTAGATTACCGTCGTCCGTCTAGTGTGTCCTTTGTGCGTTCGTTGGAAGAGGATCTTAAGCGTCGTGATTTTACAGTCAATGCTTTTGCTCTTAATGAAAATACTGAGGTTATCGACAAGTTCAATGGTCTTGCTGACTTGGACAACCGTGTTTTGAGGGCTGTTGGTAAGGCTGAGGAACGCTTTAACGAGGATGCCCTTCGCATCATGCGTGGGTTACGTTTTGCAGCAAGTTTAGACTTTGATATCGAAGAAAAGACTTTTGAGGCGATGACCAGCCATGCTCCGCTTTTGGAAAAGATTTCGATTGAGCGAAGTTTCATCGAGTTTGATAAGCTACTTTTGGCCCCACATTGGAAGAAAGGAATCAAGGCCCTTCTAGAGACTAAGGCCTATCAGTACCTTCCAGATTTTCAAGAGACAGCTGAGAAATGGCAGTCTTTTGTGGCAGATTATGCTGAGGGATTTAGATTTACAAGTTCTGAGCAGGCCTGGGCAGCAACGCTTTTGGCTCTCAAGCATGACAATCCACGCTCTTTCCTTAAAAAATGGAAGACCTCTGTGAATTTCCAGAAGACAGTACAATCTCTGGTTGGGATTTTTAAATTCCGTATGGAGAGAGCTGTGACCAAGCCAGATGTTTATCAGTATGGTAAGGAGCTCCTAGAGGAAGCTGAAGGTTTGAGACAAGCTCAGGGCTTGACAGTCGATTATGAGCGTATTGCTGAGTTGGATGGTCAGTTGCTCATCCATGATAAGCACGAAATCGTTGTAAATGGCGGTATGCTGATGAAGGAGTTGGGTTTCAAACCTGGACCGGACCTTGGTCGTCCACTCAAAGCTATTGAAAATACTATTGTTAATGGAAATCTAGCTAATGACAAGGAAGCCATTATAGCCTTTGTTCAAGCTATGAAGTGAGTCTTTAGACGTTATAAAAATGACACACCGCTACAGAGCATGCGTAAGATCCGTAGCGGTGTTATTTGTAAAAAGGAGGTAAGATGTCAGATTTTATTGTTGAAAAATTAACCAAGTCCGTTGGAGATAAGACGGTTTTTAAAGAGATTTCATTCATTATCCATGATTTGGATCGTATTGGGATTATTGGTGTCAATGGGACAGGTAAGACAACCTTGTTAGATGTTGTATCTGAGCGTATTGGATTTGATGGTGATGTCTCGCCTTTCACCAAGGCCAATGGCTACAAGATAGCTTATTTGACTCAGGAGCCAGAATTTGATGATAGCAAGACAGTTCTTGATACAGTCTTGTCATCGGACCTTCGTGAGATGGCCTTGATTCGTGAGTATGAAACGCTTATGGCGGATTATTCTGAGGATAATCAGGCTCGCTTGGAGAAGGTTATGGCTGAGATGGATAGTCTGGATGCTTGGTCTATTGAAAGCGAGGTTAAGACAGTATTGTCTAAGCTTGGTCTTTCAGACCTCTCGCAAAAGGTTGGTGACCTCTCAGGGGGTCTTCGACGTCGTGTTCAGTTGGCTCAGGTTCTCTTGAATGATGCTGATCTTTTGCTTTTGGACGAACCAACCAACCATTTGGATATTGATACCATTGCCTGGTTGACAAATTTTCTCAAGTCGTCTAAAAAAACCGTGCTTTTCATTACCCATGACCGTTATTTCTTAGATAATGTGGCAACACGCATCTTTGAGCTAGACCAGGCTAATCTGATTGAGTACCAAGGAAATTATCAAGATTACGTGCGACTCAAGGCTGAACAAGATGAACGAGATGCAGCGGCTCTTCACAAGAAAAAGCAACTCTATAAGCAGGAGTTGGCATGGATGCGAACGCAACCACAGGCACGCGCGACCAAGCAACAAGCTCGTATCAATCGTTTTAAGGAGCTTAAGGGTGAGGTTCACCAAACGGTCAATAATGACGATCTTGAAATTAACTTTGAGACTAGCCGTATTGGTAAGAAGGTGGTTAACTTCGAGCATGTCGATTTTGCTTATGAATCTGGCAAGCAAATTCTCAGTGATTTCAACCTTATCATGCAAAATCGTGATCGTATCGGTATTGTTGGTGATAACGGTGTCGGGAAATCGACCTTACTCAATCTCATTAATGGTGATCTTGTGCCTACAGCTGGTGTCCTGGATATTGGTGAGACGGTACGTATTGGTTATTTCTCACAGCAAATTAAGGACATGGATGAGAAGTAAGCGTGTCATTAACTACTTGCAAGAAGTGGCGGATGAAGTCAAGACAACAGTTGGAACAACCAGTATCACCGAGCTCTTGGAGCAGTTCCTTTTTCCTCGTTCTACCCATGGAACACAGATTGCTAAGCTCTCTGGTGGGGAAAAGAAACGTCTTTATCTACTTAAGATTTTGATTGAAAAGTCCAATGTTCTGCTCTTGGATGAGCCTACAAACGACCTGGACATTGCAACTTTGACGGTTTTGGAAAACTTCCTTAATGGTTTTGGTGGCCCTGTCGTTACCGTAAGTCACGACCGCTATTTCTTGGACAAGGTGGCAAACAGGATTCTAGCCTTTGAAGATGGCGGCGTGCGTGAGTTCTTTGGCAATTATACGGACTACCTTGATGAAAAAGCCTTCTTACAAGAGCAATCGGCCCTTCTTGAGAAGGAAAAAGCACAAGCTAGCGTTAAGGTTGAAAAAGTCAAAGAAGACAAAAAACGCATGAGTTACTTTGAAAAACAAGAGTGGGCGACTATTGAAGATGAAATTGCTGAGCTTGAAGCCAAAATCGAAGAGATTGAAGCAGCCATGCTTGAAAATGCTAGCGATTATGGACAGTTAGCCACCCTCCAACGAGACTTGGATGCTGCTAACGAAACCTTGCTTGAAAAGTATGAACGCTATGAGTATTTGAGTGAGCTAGAAGGCTAAGTTCTTTCGTAATCAAAGTATGACAAAAGCCCTGCAGATGCAAGGCTTTTTTAAGTTTATCTAGTGAATGGTTCTATCCTACCACAAGCGGAATGAAAAGGAGAGAACAGAGACACCTGCAAGCCACTAGGCGACCTATTAAAAAGGCAGAGAAAAATGGTTCGCTAAAGAGTAATAGGCCAAAGATGAGGCAAACCATTGCAATTGATAGGGCAGGTTGACCTGAAAAGCCAAATTGACGTTGGCGATAGGCATGAAAACCTTGAGCAAAGGCTGAGACCAGCAACCACCAAGCAATAATAGTTACGGCAACACTTGAGAGTACCCATGCTGATGTTGAAAGCAAGATAATACCAAAAATGATTGAAATAATGCTTTGAAGAAGTTGAATAAAGGAACGCTTCTCATTATCACGTTTGAAATAAACCATGAGGCTTGATACACCTGATACTAACATCACTAGAGCAAAAAGCCAACCGACGATGGCGAGAAGATTGGTAGGATTAGCGAAGAAAAAGACACCCAAGAGGGTTACGAGGATCCCGCTAATCAATGTAAAACTTTTCATACGATACCTCTTATTAATTTTTTTTAATACTAGCATGTGAGCATCGAATTGTCAAACAAAGACCCTCTTTAAGGAGTCTGGACTTTATAGGAATAAGTGGCAGCTTTTTTGGTTCTCGTTGCCATCTGGCGACCTGTTTTTTGAAAAATATGCTTAAAGCGACGTAAGAAATTTGTGGAATCCATTTTGAGATAATCTTCGTTAAATGTCCCAAAAAGCTGACGGTAGGTGGTTAAGGTGTTTTCATTAGGCATGATGCTGAGTATGGTTGGATGATATTCTAATCGTCCCTTAATGCGTTTCATGGCAGTCAACAGAATATCCCAATGGTCGAAAGCAAGGTCATCTTGAGTCAGTTGCTTGTCACCGTCAATCAGTTGTAACTGGCCATTTACCATCGCAATGTCTAGCCAATGGGTCGATGCGGCATCATCTGCAGCCTTTTCTACTAGGTGGTCATTATAAGACATAAAACAGAGATAGGCTACTGAAATTGTCCACATTCGAGGGTCACGATAAGGTGTCCCAACGGTGATGAGTTGTTCAATATGTTCTGGATTGAGTTGAACCGATGTTTCTTCAAGAACTTCGCGACAAACAGCTATATTGAGATCTTCTTGTTCTTGGACGAAGCCCCCACTAAGCGCATATTTTCCCAAGAAGGGATGGTTTTTTCGCTTGATAAGTAAGGTTTGAACGCTTCCCTCATAATAGCGGAAGATGACTGAGTCTACAGTTACTGAGGGTCTGACATACTTATCCATTTCTTCTTGTTGGTAGATTTTCAAGAAGTCCTTTTCACTACCAGAATTTTCAAAGGTTTTCGACATGTTTTTTCCTCCTTGTCTTTGATGCTAAGTTGAGAGATGAACGCTTGAAGAGGTCATCTAAACCTCAATATGCAACCGTTCATTGATTGCCTTTTTGGCAAAATGGTAGTTGTCTGCAAAAAAACTATCACTGTCACTATTATCCCCTAAAATAACGATTTTGTCTTTAAATGGTGACAGTAGGTCTAAAAGATGTTTGGTAAACCAGTCACGTGTATGATGGTCAGCCATGGTCATATCGCGAAAACCATCATCAACATAGTTTGACTTTGGTAGAATGACAAAAATCAAATCCCATTTTTCGCGAGCTTGAGTGACTTGATAGAGGCGGTCCAAGGTGTCAAATTCTTCCTGAGAAATACTCTCCTTCAAATAGTAGTCAATATAAACCTTTGTCACCGTTGAATTGGTATCTGCAAAGATAAGACCTGAGTGTTGTCCCTTATCAATGATGTCAGCGGTCTGTGCATATTGGTCGGTCAAGAGGTGAATATAGTCATTGGTATCCAATTCATCATCACGAACATTATACTTTTCTTGATACTCACGGGCATATTCCAGAGAACAGGGAGCATTGTATGTACGAGCCAAATCTTTCACGAGGGTAGTTTTTCCACCGCTAGCAGATCCGACAACCAGGACTTTTCGTGTAAAATGGCGACGGAAAGGCTTAGTGATAAATCGCCAATTTTCCATAGGGTTATCACGAATCTCGGTAGCAGAGATGTCTATAATGGAACGTTCGATGAGCTCTACCTGAGCTTGGGGATAGTGTTCATTGAGTTCAGCCACATACTCGGGCTCACCAACATAAAAGGTGATTTTTTCAGGGGTGTCGGTATTTTTCGCGATAAGCTCCTTAACATGCTTAACCCATGGAATCCAGCCCTCAGGGTAGGCAGGCATCCCTTCTTCATCTAATTTATCTACGACAACAAGTTCGTCATCATAAAATACTTCACGAACATAACGAAAGCGTCGGTTGAGTGATAGGCCTGCGCGTGTTCCACGATCTTCCTGACCATTACTGCCACTAACGATTACTAGAACATTGTCGTTATAGCGTTTGGCTTTGGTGATGAGGTCAACATGCCCAATGTGCATTGGAGCGAAAGTTCCAAACACAATCCCAATACGCTTTCCTGATAGCTGTTTTCTTTTCATAAGAATAATCCTTTATTTAAAATATAGTAAAATTACTAAATTAATAGTAGCATAGCTCAAAGTCTTTGTAAATAGAAAATAGTAAAATTACTAAATTGCTTTTCACGTCCAATATGGCATGAAAATTTCAAAAAAGGCAAAATTTTTTCCAAGAAAAAGCTGAAAAAAGCTAATGCGCTTACATTGCTGAATTGATAAGGTTTTAGAAAAGACTTAAAATAGATAAAATTGAATTGATGTCATAAAATCTAACATACAAATCAAAAAAATAAAAAAAAATACTTGACAAGAAGATTCTGAAAATTTATACTATTCATGTAATTAAATTACTAAGGTAATTATTTGAAAGGAAACATTGATATGACAACAGGTAAAGAATACGTTGCTAGCGTTTTTGAAAAAGTGAAAGCTCAAAACAGACACGAGGCTGAGTTCCTTCAAGCAGTTGAAGAAGTTTTCGATTCACTTGTCCCTGTCTTCGATAAATATCCTAAGTATATTGAAGAAAACCTTTTGGAACGTTTGGTTGAACCAGAACGTATCGTTTCATTCCGTGTACCATGGGTTGATGATAAAGGTCAAGTACAAGTAAACCGTGGTTTCCGTGTACAATTCTCATCAGCTATTGGTCCTTACAAAGGTGGTCTTCGTTTCCACCCATCAGTAAACCAATCAATCATTAAATTCCTTGGTTTCGAACAAATCTTTAAAAACTCATTGACTGGTCAACCAATCGGTGGTGGTAAAGGTGGATCAAACTTTGATCCTAAAGGTAAATCAGATAACGAAATCATGCGTTTCTGCCAAAGCTTCATGACTGAATTGAGCAAACACATCGGTGCAGATACAGACGTACCTGCAGGTGATATCGGTGTTGGTGGACGTGAAATTGGTTACCTCTATGGCCAATACAAACGTCTTCGTAACGAATACACAGGTGTTCTTACTGGTAAAGGTTTGAACTGGGGTGGTTCACTTGCTCGTACAGAAGCAACTGGTTACGGTGCTGTTTACTTTGCAGAACAAATGCTTAATGCACGTGGTGAAAACTTTAACGGTAAGACAGCAGTTGTTTCAGGTGCTGGTAACGTTGCCATCTACGCTATTGAAAAATTGCAAAGCCTAGGTGCTAAAGCTGTGACATGTTCTGATTCATCTGGTTTTGTTTATGATCCAGACGGAATCGACGTTGACTTGTTGAAAGAAATCAAAGAAGTTAAACGTGAACGTATCGTGAAATATGCAGAAGCTCGTCCAAATGCAACTTACACACCTGCTGGTGGTGAAAAGACAGTTTGGTCTATCAAAGCTGACTTGGCTTTCCCATGTGCAACTCAAAACGAATTGGATGAAACAGATGCAGAAACACTTGTAGCAAATGGCGTTCTTGCTGTTTCAGAAGGTGCTAACATGCCTTCAACTTTGGGAGCTATTGATGTCTTCCTTAAAGCTGGTGTATCATTTGGTCCTGCCAAAGCTGCTAACGCTGGTGGTGTTGCTGTATCAGCTCTTGAAATGGCACAAGATAGCCAACGTACACAATGGACATTCGAAGAAGTTGATGCTAAACTCTACGATATCATGAAAGGTATCTACGAAAATGCTGCAGAAGCTGCTAAAGAATTTGGTCATGAAGGTAACCTTGTTGTTGGTGCCAACATCGCTGGATTCCTTAAAGTTGCAGATGCAATGTCAGCTCAAGGTATTGTTTAATTAGCAGACCTGACTTGATTAATAAGCCTCTCG
>OBZO01000217.1_pt1 | contig 19259 bp, 20 predicted proteins | sample 1477001 | NCBI WGS metagenome assembly OBZO01 (sample SAMEA2580258, study PRJEB22360) | human gut metagenome | biome: human gut; feature: human-associated habitat; material: faeces | place: Denmark | collected 2008/2010 | reverse complement strand
ATAAAAACACCCCAAAAGTTAGATTTTTTCTGTCTAACTTTTGGGGTACAGTTCATTTATAATCTAAATGGACTCTTTCATATTTTTGTAAAATAAGGAGAGAAGCTTATTTTTCTTTACTAGGTTGATAATCTGATAAATTTTTATGAATACGTTCTGCATAGACAGCATTATCGGCAGACTCGTCAGCATCCATTAAACTGCTAACCAACTCAACATATGAATCCGTTGAAATAATCCAATTTCCATCAGTATCCTTGGTTAATTTGAAGCTCTTTTCCAAATTATCTGCACCTGTTAAAGGAGTATAAGACATTTCTTTTGTCATACCTGAAAATTGCTCCAAACTACCACTAAAATTCTCGCCAAAGAGAAAGTAAGTAACAAGTGCCTTATCTCTCTCTTTGTCTTTATCACCTTTACCAGCACTATTCCATTCCGCAAGTTTACTAATATCATTATTATATAATCTAGTTAATAACTCTCGGACAGTTCTAGCCGCATCATAACTATTGATTGATCGTGACATAAAGGTAACCGTCGCCTCATTTCCCTTAACTTTGACGTCCTTCAGTTTATAGTCCTGAATTTTGGCAATCATATTGCGGCGAACCTTAACAAACTTAGAGAGTACTTGGGTTGGTGTTTTGGCATCATAGCCCTCAATATACTTAAAGGTATAGTCAGCTTCAGGAGTATAGCCTTCTTTCTCAATAGTATCTGCAACCTGTTTCTCGAAGACATTCGTTTCGGTCCAACTTTCGTAATTTTCTCCGTAGAGTTTTGAGAAACCATTACTTGATTTTCCAAGCATGGTATCAATCAAGACTGTCGCATCAGCCTTGGCACGCTCTGTCGGTGTTGGTGCGGCCTTTTTCTTTTCCGCAGGCTTGTTTGACGCACAGGCTACGAGAATCAGACAAGCTGCTAGGACGAGTCCTAAGTAAGTAAACAGTTTTTTCATTAAGATTATTCCCTCATTTCTATTGGTTACTATTTAAGATAGCATAGGTCTGATGATTCTTCAAGCTCACTCTTCAGAGAATGAAGCAAAACTCTACCTATTATATGGTTTTCAAATCATGACTCCAAATCGTCCAAATCTAACTGCCTGCCCTCTTGGTCTTCTAAACCGGTCAGGGTAACACCTAAGAGGCGAACACCACTGCTATTTTCCTCCAGCTGATCGAAAATGGTGTGGGCAATCCTTTCAATGGTATCAAAGTCCTGGGTTGATTTGTCCAAGGTCATACGCTTGGTTAAGGTCGAGAAATCCGAATAGCGAACCTTGATGACTATGATGCGACCGACTTTTTTAGCTTTCTGGGCACTCTCAGCAACCCTCCTGGCATTTTTAGTCAACTCAGCCTTAATGTCATCTTCATTGTAAAGAAGCTTGCCATAGGTTCGCTCACTTCCAATAGATTTGCGGACACGATTGGGCCTGACAGGGCTATTAGAAATCCCTCTGGCCTTACGAAAGAGGTCAAATCCGAAGCGTCCAAAACGGTCAATCAAGTCCATCTCGGGGATCTTCAAAAGATCTGCACCAGTGTAAATGTCCATATCATGAAGACGTTCCACTGACTTTTTACCTACCCCATGAAACTTTTCAATGGGTAGCTTTTCCAAAAATTCCTGAGCCTCCTCTGGCAATACCACCGTCAAACCAGCAGGCTTTTGAAAATCAGAGGCTAGCTTGGCAATGAATTTATTGTAGGAAACACCAGCTGAACAGGTCAGATGGAGTTCCTGCCAGATATCATACTGGATGAGTTTAGCGACTTTAACAGCCGACTTAATGCCAAGTTTATTGGTCGTCACATCAAGATAAGCCTCGTCAATAGACATAGGTTCAACCAAGTCAGTATAACGCTTAAAAATCTCACGTATCTGCATCCCAACCTCACGGTAATGGCTATAATTGCCCGAGATAAAAACTGCTTTAGGACAGCGTTCATAGGCTTCTTTAGAGGACATGGCTGAGTGAACACCGTATTTTCTAGCCTCATAATTACAAGTTGACACCACCCCACGACCTCCTGTTTTTCTAGGGTCATGCCCAATAATAACTGGCTTGTCCTTAAGGCTGGGATCATCCCTCATCTCGACCTGAGCAAAAAAGATATGAATAATCTTTCGGCTCGTGTCATTAATCAGAGGAAATTCTAACATGGCTTACCGCCTCCTTTCTCAGATGTGTCTCCTTGTAAAGCTCTTTACAGAAAACTTTGGGTCTACAAAGCATTCTCCCCTTATAATACCAAAATCTATCACAAAACAGAAATTTATAATACAGATTACGTATTTTCAAAACTGTATTATAAAAGAATGTCTCTAAAATCACAGTTTTAAAGTTGTGTAAGCGGTTACTGTGTGATAGAATACTTTTAGAGAATGTAACAGATGATTTGTTACTAGAATTATAGGAGAACCAAATATGGCAACTGTTAAAACTAACACAGATGTTTTTGAAAAAGCATGGGAAGGCTTTAAAGGAACTGACTGGAAAGAAAAAGCTAGTGTTTCACGTTTCGTTCAAGCAAACTACAAACCTTATGATGGTGATGAAAGCTTCCTTGCAGGACCAACTGAACGCTCTCTAAAAATTAAAAAAATCGTAGATGAAACTAAAGCAGGATATGAAGCTGAAGGACGCTTCCCAATGGATACTCGTCCAACTTCAATCGCTGACATTGACGCAGGATACATTTCAAAAGAAGATGAACTTATCTATGGTATCCAAAATGATGAGCTCTTCAAATTGAACTTCATGCCTAAAGGTGGTATCCGTATGGCGGAAACTGCTTTGAAAGAACACGGTTATGAACCAGATCCAGCTGTACACGAAATTTTCACTAAATACGTAACTACAGTTAATGACGGTATCTTCCGTGCTTACACTTCAAACATCCGTCGTGCACGTCACGCTCACACTGTTACTGGTCTTCCAGATGCTTACTCACGTGGACGTATCATCGGGGTTTACGCTCGTCTTGCTCTTTATGGTGCTGACTACTTGATGCAAGAAAAAGTTAACGACTGGAATGCTATCAAAGAAATCGACGAAGAAACTATCCGTCTTCGTGAAGAAGTTAACCTTCAATATCAAGCACTTCAACAAGTCGTTGCTCTTGGTGACCTTTACGGAGTAGACGTTCGTCGTCCAGCCTTCGATACTAAAGAAGCTATCCAATGGACAAATATCGCCTTCATGGCAGTATGTCGTGTCATCAATGGTGCCGCTACTTCACTTGGACGTGTGCCAATCGTTCTTGATGTATACGCAGAACGTGACCTTGCTCGTGGTACATACACTGAATCAGAAATCCAAGAATTCGTTGACGATTTCGTTATGAAATTGCGTACAGTTAAATTCGCTCGTACTAAAGCTTACGATGAATTGTACTCAGGTGACCCAACATTCATCACAACTTCAATGGCTGGTATGGGTGCTGATGGACGCCACCGTGTTACTAAGATGGACTTCCGTTTCTTGAACACTTTGGACAACATTGGTAACTCTCCAGAACCAAACTTGACTGTTCTTTGGACTGATAAATTGCCATACGCTTTCCGTCGTTATTGTATGTCAATGTCTCACAAACACTCTTCTATCCAATACGAAGGTGTGACTACTATGGCTAAAGACGGATACGGTGAAATGAGCTGTATCTCATGTTGTGTATCACCACTTGACCCAGAAAACGAAGAACAACGCCACAACATCCAATACTTCGGTGCTCGTGTTAACGTTCTTAAAGCCCTTCTTACTGGTTTGAACGGTGGTTACGACGATGTTCATAAAGACTACAAAGTATTTGACATCGATCCAATCCGTGACGAAGTTCTTGACTTTGATACTGTTAAAGCTAACTTCGAAAAATCTCTTGACTGGTTGACTGACACTTACGTAGATGCCCTTAACATCATCCACTACATGACTGATAAGTACAACTACGAAGCTGTTCAAATGGCCTTCTTGCCAACTAAACAACGTGCTAACATGGGATTCGGTATCTGTGGTTTCGCAAATACTGTTGATACATTGGCAGCTATCAAGTACGCTACTGTTAAACCAATCCGTGACGAAGATGGCTACATTTACGACTACGAAACAATCGGTGATTACCCACGTTGGGGTGAAGATGACCCACGTTCTAACGAATTGGCAGAATGGTTGATCGAAGCTTACACTACTCGTCTTCGTAGCCACAAACTTTACAAAGATGCAGAAGCTACAGTTTCACTTCTTACAATCACTTCAAACGTTGCCTACTCTAAACAAACTGGTAACTCTCCAGTTCACAAAGGGGTATACCTCAACGAAGATGGTTCAGTGAACTTGTCTAAACTTGAATTCTTCTCACCAGGTGCTAACCCATCTAACAAAGCTAAAGGTGGATGGTTGCAAAACTTGAACTCACTTGCTAGCCTTGACTTCGGTTATGCTGCTGACGGTATCTCATTGACAACTCAAGTATCACCTCGTGCTCTTGGTAAAACTCGTGACGAACAAGTCGACAACTTGGTAACAATCCTTGATGGTTACTTCGAAAACGGTGGACAACACGTTAACTTGAACGTTATGGACTTGTCAGACGTTTACGAAAAGATTATGTCTGGTGAAGATGTTATCGTTCGTATCTCTGGTTACTGTGTAAACACTAAATACCTCACTCCAGAACAAAAAACTGAATTGACTCAACGTGTCTTCCACGAAGTTCTTTCAATGGATGATGCTTTGGGATAAATCTAAGCCTATAACAAGAAACAAGCATCCTAGTGGTGCTTGTTTTTTCTTAGCTTCTTAAACAGTTTCTACCAAACTGTACAAAACCTTATATTAACAGTTGTTAATAATTATGGATAGGACTATAATACAAACTGAATTTGAAAGAAGGTATTATTATGAAAAAAATGTTTTTCAAAACTAGTCTTGGAATCACACTTAGCGTCCTAGCTAGTGTCTTATTCCTTGCCCACAAATCTGAATTCTTCAAGGACGATAGTGCCTTATATGACGAATTTGATTCTACGTTGGATTAAGAAGGAGAACTATCATGCAAAAGAAAAAAGCAATTATGATCGGTGCTGGTTTATCAAATATGGCTGCTGCTGTTTACCTCATTCAAGAAGGCAAATGGTCAGGAGACCAAATCACTTTCTACGCTCTTGATAATTACGGATCAAACGATGGTTCCCCTACCAAAGATGTTAAGGATGACTATTGGAATAAAAATCATCCGATGGAAAATCAAAAGGGTTATATTGCTCGCGGTGGTCGAATGCTTAACTACCGTACCTACGTTGACTTGATGGATTTGCTTGATCGGATTCCTTCAATGACAGAACCAGGTCTTACAGCTGCTGAGGATACTCGCCAATTTGATGCCGCACACCCAACCTATGACAAGGCTCGTCTCTTAACAGGCGGACAAGGTATCGTTGATGGTGGTAAGCTTGGTTTGAATAATAAAAGTCGTAAACTCCTTACGCAGTTAATTATGATGCCTGATTCACAAGAAGAAAAACTAGATAACATCACGATTGCTGACTATTTCAAAGAGAATACTGAGTTTTTCGAAAGTAACTTTTGGTTTATGTGGGAAACGACATTCGCTTTTAGGACGCGTAGTTCTGCACAAGAGCTTCGTCGTTACATGCACCAAATGATTTATGAATTCACTCAGATTGAGCATTTGGTTGGTGTTAACCGTACACGTTATAATCAATACGAAAGCATCATGAAGCCTTTGATTAATTACTTGGAAAATGAGGGCTGTCATATTGTCCTTAATCGTCGTGTTATTGACTGGAAATTCAAGGATAGCAAGATGCAAGACGAAATTACTGTTACTGGCCTTCACATGGTCAATACTAAAACTGATGAAAATGAGTTCATCCCCGTGGATGACGATACAGCAGTCATCTTTACAAACGGTTCGATTACTGACTCTGCAACACTAGGTGATTTCAACACTCCGGCTTCAGAAAACATGGATTATGGTGCTGCTTCAAGTCTTTGGAAAAAGGCGTCAGATTATTTTTATAACCTTGGTAACCCTGATAAATTCTTCGCTGATCGTGATGCAAGTGAATGGGTAAGTTTCACTCTCACTACTAAAAATCATCTCTTCTTGAACGAAATTACTCGTATTACCACTCAAGAACCAGGCAACGCCCTTAATTCCTTTATCTCTACAGAACCAGTGACACCACTCGGTCAAAAAGATGTAACCATGTCAATCGTTGTTCACCACCAACCTCACTTCACTAGTCAAAAACCAAACGAAACGGTTCTTTGGGGATACTTCCTCTACCCTCGTCGTCACGGGGAAATCATTGATAAACCTTATATCGAAATGACTGGTAAAGAGATGCTCCAGGAACTCATTGGACAACTTTCAAAGGTAGATCCTGGGCCTATCAATATCAGCGATAAAGAAGAGGAAATCATGGACAGTGTTATTAACTGTATCCCTGTCTATATGCCATATGCTTCTGCTCTCTTTAACAATCGAGCCAAGTCAGACCGCCCTAAAGTTATTCCAAAACATTCAACCAATCTTGCCTTTACTGGAGAATTTGTTGAACAACCTTATCAAATGATTTTTACAGAAAATAGTGCTGTTCGTTCTGGAGAAATTGCAGCATTCCATTTTGCTGGTATCCCTATGTCACGTTTGGTGAAAACACCTCGTTATGATAAAGATGTCAAAACCTTGTTAAGAGCTGCAAAGAAAATGTTTGATTAAGAATCATTACACACATTAAAGACAGCAAACATCATGATTTCAAAATGTTTGCTGCTTTTTTTATTTTCGACAGTGTTATTTTCATTATATTTTTCTAAATCTACTATAATTTACATTTGACTTTTTCTCAGATTAGCTATAGAATATAAGCATTTCCGTTTGGAATTTCCAAACACTTCTTTCTCAGAAGAGTTATCATTACATCAGCCCGAATCACTGTCACAATAAAGAGACCTTACTAATGACAAGTATAGCTCTTTGTGATGGGACTAGGGACGACAAGGAGGAAAGATGACTAAGAAATGTTCAACCTTAACTGGAGTACTATCACTCATGGCTAGTGCCGTTCTACTCGTAGCCTGCCAATCCAAGACTGACACTGAAACCTCTAAATCCAAAGATGTTCCATGGGGGTATACTGGTGCAACTGGTCCTGAACATTGGGGTGACCTCTCCAAAGATTATGAACTCAGCAAAAATGGTAAAGAACAATCTCCAATCAATATCACAGGTGCTGAAGATGTCGATCTTCCAGAACTAAACCTTCATAATCAAGAATCAGAAGGCCAAGTTGAAAACAATGGTCATACGATTGAAGTCAGCTTTAAAAATCCTAAGAATAGCCTGACGATTGGTGATGATGTCTATAAATTGCAACAGTTTCATTTTCACGCACCCAGTGAGAATGAAATTGACGGCAAAACCTATCCTCTTGAAGGACACTTCGTCTACAAAACCGATACTGGCAAAATCACTGTTGTCTCTGTTCTCTATAATTATGGGGATGAAAACCAAGCCTTGAAACAAATCTGGGATAAGATGCCTCAGGCTGCTAATACTGAAACTGAGTTGTCTCAGCCTATCTCACTAGATGATTTCTATCCTGAAGACAAAGGCTACTACAACTTTGAAGGCTCCTTAACAACCCCACCATGTACTGAAGGTGTTAATTGGATTGTCTTCAAAAACCAAGAAACCGTCAGCAAGGAACAGGTAGAAAAATTCACCCAAACCCTTGGATTTGAAAATAATCGTCCTATCCAAGAAACAAACGGTCGAAAAATCAAAGAATAAAGTCTTACAGAAAGCTTGATGTCCCCTCTTCTCATCAAGCTATTTTCCATTGACGATTAGCTATAAGCTTTGTTACAATGACCCTATGATCATTAAACATACAAGAGATACACTTTCAGAAACTTACCTAGATGCCGTAGCCATTCGAAACACTGTTTTTGTTAAGGGACAAGGAGTCCCACGCTCCATCGAAATTGATGCCAATGAAGCCTACTGTATTCACTTTGTCCTCTATGATGATAAGGGTCAGGCTACTGCAACTGTACGCTTACTGCCCAACAAGTATTTGACTCAGGTCACCCTCCAACGCATGGCTGTGCTTGATGCCTACCAAGGTCAAGGGCTAGGGAGCATTCTCCTTAAAGAGGCTGAAGATTTTGCCCAAGAACAGGGCTTTAAATCTATTTCTCTCCATGCTCAACTAGGGGCACTTAAGTTCTACCTTAATAATGGCTATCAAGAAGTCGGTCAAATCTTTGAAGAAGCTGGAATCCAACATATTACTGTTGAAAAATCCTTAATAAGTAAAAAAGCTTAAGCAGTATAGCAGCTGCTTAGGCTTCTTCTTTTGTCGCAAATATCGGATAACCATGCTCGACAGCAAGCACTGTCACATTTTCTCTTTTCTTTAAAGCCTCTACAATCTTTTTCCAGTATTTCTGCCCTGTAAAAAGAAGGACAAATACTCCCATGTAGACCAAAAAACCAAGAAATTGTTTATACTCAGAAGATGACAGTTTTGATTCTAGTTCTAGGAGCTCGAACACTCCTCTCAATAGGACTGTACAGATGATCATTATAAGACTAAGTCCACTAAAGTATCCTAAACATATCAGCAAATACCCTATTTGAAGCTTCTTGGAACGCCTCGTATACAGTAACCTATAGTCTTGACTGTACTTGTCAAATACAGGAAAGGAAATATCAAGCCCTCTTCTCATACGAATGACTTTCAAATCAGGTTGGGCACGATAACCAAGGTAATGAATCAGTTTGTATAGTAGCTCTCTTATCAAAATATAGGAAGAAGCGGTTACAGCGGACACTATACTTAAAAATAGAAAAGAAGATAAAGAAAAGGAATCTTTATCAAACGCTAACAAGCCTTCTATCACTACAAAAAACATACCACAGACAAAGAGATTACTCCCATTAAGTATGCAAAAGAGCAGACTCAGAAACCAAGAGACAAGCTTTCTTTCCTTGGAGTTCCTACTTGACCGCTTCACTGATTAATTCTTCCTTTATTATCTCAATCAAGGCATCTCTATCCTTAATCCATTGAGCTCTCTCATCCTTGTAGTAGGTACGATTACTTAGGAAAATCGCTGCACGTTGAGCTGGGATGTTAATCAGAACAAAGGTCCCTGTATAACCAGTATGAAGAATCCAATCTCCTTGAAGGTCCCAAGCGACACTACGTTCCTTCTTGGATTGGCTGATATTTTTCGTCAGATTCTTAGCAAAATCATCCTTCAAATAATGATTAACAAAAATTTCTAAGTCTTTAAGGGTTGAAAAGAGACCTGCTGAACCTGTATGCTCTTTAAGAACACGAGCTTTGGGATCGTGAACAGTTCCGCCCGGAATGCCCTTAACCGTCGGAACAGCAATCCCAACTGGCCCAAACTGTGTCTCAGACATACCAAAAGGTTGAAAAACTTCGGAGTCAAAGAGCTTATCCAGACTTAGTCCAGACAACTTTTCGAGCATCAGTCCCAAGAGAATAAAGTTAATATCGGTATACAAGAAAGGTCTATCATCCCTAACTTTGATGGCGTTTATAGCAGCAATCAAACCCTCCTGATCTAATTCATCACGATTAGGAATGAAAGGATCAATCCCACTACTATGAGACAAGAGTTGACGTAATGTTAACGTCTTATTTTCTACTGCAGGGTAGTAGGTTGACAGCTTCTCATCCAAGTCCAATTTATCGGCCTGCAGATAGAAAAGACAGAGGGTTCCAACCCCAACCACCTTGGATACACTGGCTAGGTCATAGGTGAGACTTGGAACTACTGGAACATAGCCATCTTGAGTCCCTTGGTAGTACTCCTGCCAAGCCTTTCCATCATAAAGGGCAAGGCTGGCACCCGGAAAGATGTCAGCCTTGATGTAGTCTGTAATTGTTGCTAATGTTTGTTGAAAATCAGTCATTATTTTGTTAGCCAAACCTCAATATTACTCATATCAGTCAACGCAAGTAGGTGCCCTTTGCTATCCAAGTAACTTGAGAACTGTTCCTCTTCAAGTTTATCATGCAAGGCAACTAAGTCATAGTCTTCTGCCACCTTAAACTCGAGAATTTCCAAATCCCAAGTTTGGTCAGGAGTTACTTGAAGGTCAGGGCCTTCTGCCTTTTCAAAGTGGATAGATAAAGGTAGTTCTTCACCAAAAAGATTGTCATAGAAGAAGGCTGCTTTAACCGTATCCACAACATTCAGAGTCAAGGACTGAACGGTAAAGTCCGAAACACCTTTAAAGTCTTCATTTTCTTCAACATCTGCATACTCGATTGTCTTGAGCGTTGACAAGTCATCCTCAGCGTGCATCAAAATAAGACCATTTTCCGGTGAAACTGTTTCAAAGGCATAACCATTTTCCCCTTGGAAAATAGCCTTGGCTTGGTGATCGTCACGCGCCAAAAGGTACTCAATCTCAAGTGGATCTGAAACCTTAATAACCACTTTATTAATTTTCTTAGGGCCTTCAACTGCACGGCAACGGTAAGCTGGAGACTCTTCAATCACAAAGAGTGATTGGTGGTCTGCCCAATCTGTGAAGACGGCAAGAGCATTTTCTTCTGTTAATAGTTTAAATCCTAGTGTATTTTGGTAAAACTCAATATTTTCTTGTCTGTTATTCACACGAAAGATTGGTGTGTGAAACTTAAAATTCCCTGATTGCGTCATGACAACCTCCATTCTTTTCTATTTTATCCAAAAAGAGGCTGTGTGACAAGGATTTTCCAAAGAAAAAATTGGATTGTAATTTTTTCACTTTCTTTCGCATAAATTGTGAAAAACATTATAGTTTATTCACTTTTTGAGTAGCTATTTCCTCATTTTAGGGTATAATTGAGAGTATGAAAATTCTCGTTAATCACATAGTATTTAGGCGGACCTATCAAGGTTTGTTTTTATTACTAATGATTGTTATCCCAAACTTTGCTTTGAGTCTGATGACCTCCTACAATAGTCAGATTGGATTGACTTTTACGAACTTTGAAAGCTGGGGAATCATCGCTATCAATCTCATCATTTTTTACCTTACCTATCTCTGGGCAAAAAGTGAAGGATTGATGACTCGCTTTAGACTAGACCTCAAGGATGCTAAAGCAATTATCTGGGGCTTTCTCACTATCTTCTTGATGGGAGTCATTGGCAGTAATCTTATGCTACTAACCCATACTACCTATCAAGGAGAACTTCTAAGAACCCTTACGACAACGCCTATCCTTCCAGTAGCCATTGGTATGATTACGACAGCCTTCCTCCAAGAAATCCTCTTTCGCAAGTGGATTTTTACCTGGTTAGCTCCCTATTCGAAAACGGCTGTGCTAGTCAGCACTGGTCTCTTTTGTCTTTTTCATATGCCAACTAATCTTGCCTATCTCACTCTTTATATCGGAATGGGATTAGCCCTCTCTATGGTCTACCAAAAAAGAGAGAACTTATCTGCAAGTATCACACTTCATGTTTTATGGAATCTTTACACCTTAGGTGCTACCATTCTAGTAATGACTAATCCGATGTGACTGAGAATATTTTCTCAGTTTTTTATTACTTTCAATATTTTAAGCATAAAAAAAATCTGAAGCTTAAACTTCAGATTTTTAAGTATTATTAAAGGTAGAGTGATTTGAACAACCAGATAGCCAAAATCGCCGCAACAATTGGAGCTACAACTGGAACCCAAGCATACCACCATTTAGAATCACCTTTGTGTTCACCAAGAACTGATGTTGGCAAGAGGTGGTGAAGAAGACGTGGCATCAAGTCACGGGCTGGGTTAAGAGCTGGACCTGTTGCACCACCAAATGAAATAACCAAGGCTGCAACCAAGAAACCAACACCGATGTGGGCAACTGCAAGTGCCCCGTTAGCCATTTGACCTGCGATAGCTTCTTTATCATAGCCAAGTTGTGTAGCTTGTGCAATCAACTTATGACCAAAATAGTTGTTTGTCATAGCAAGCGCACCGAAGAACAAGATAAATGAACCAGCGAACTCGTTGGCAAAACCATTAAGCCAAGCACGTTTGTGATTTTCCTCTGAGTCTGAGTTATCATCAACAGCAGAGATTGTAGAGAAAGTACCAAGGATGTTGTTAGGATTTTCAGTTTTAAGATAATAAGGTTGGTGTACCCAAACCACGATAGCTTGTCCTAAGAAAGCACCGAGAAGTTGAGCAATCAAGTAACCTGGAACAGCTACCCATGAGAAGATACCTGCAACCGCAAGACCAATTGTGAAGGCTGGGTTGATGTGGTTACCAGAAACATCACCAAACATAAGTGCTGGCATCATTACCGCAAAACCATAACCAAAACCAATAACAAGCCATCCAGACTTATTACCCTTAGTCCCTTTAAGCTCAACATTGGCAACCGAACCATTACCAAGTGCAACCATCAAAGCTGTCCCAATAAACTCAGTGATGTACTTTATAATCCAATCATGACTGAGCGCTTCTTTTAGAAAATCATTCATTTGTCTCTTTATTTCCTTTCACATTTTACAATAATTTAGACATCTATCATTTTATCAAGTATAATGTCTGATGTAAAGATATTTCTGAAATGTTTACGTATTCTTTTTTTGAGGTTTTAAAGTATGAAATTTAATCAGTTTAGTTACATCCCAGTAAGTCCTGAAATGGCTTGTCAGGAACTCCGTTCTTTGGGCTTTGAAGTCTCTTTAAACGCTAGTGCCAAGGATAATTTTGAATCCTTTGTTCGTAAGTCCTTCCTCTTCTTTGAAGACACCGACTTAGCTTTGAAAAATTGGATTGCTGATGGGGAGACTGACCTCCTAACCTTCTTCCAATCAGACCGTCCTTTGACTGCTGACGTCTTTGGTTTGGTAGCTCTTCAAATACTAGGATTTGTCCCTAATGTAGACTTTACAGACAGTGCTGCTTTTCTAGAGAAAATGGCTTTTCCAATCACATTTGATGGTAGCCTTAATAACCTGCATCAATTGTTGGCGACACGCACACAGTCTGGCAATACCTTAATTGATCAGTTGGTAGCCCAATATTTAATCCCTGTAAGTAATGATTACGTCTTCTTTAATGGTAAGAGCTTGGCAACATTTGACACTAACCAACTTCACCGTGAGGTGGTTTATGTGGAAGCACCAGTAGATACCGACAAAGATGGGCAGCTAGACTTGGTCAAAGTAACTATCTTACGCCCTGATGTGGACTTCCCGGTTCCAGCCATGATGACCGCAAGTCCTTATCAACAAGGGACTAATGAACCTGCTTCAGATAAGCTCACCCACAAGATGGAGGGGGACTTGCTCGTCAAACCAGCTGGTGATATCTCTCTTAGCCACCCTGAAATCAAGGCACCTGAAGCAGACCTTACGCCTATCAATCCTGTCACAAAGGCTCAGGAGCGTTTTGCTCACACAGATACCTACACGCTCAATGATTACATGTTGGCTCGTGGCGTGGCTTCTATCTATGTATCGGGTGTCGGTACCTTCAATTCTGAAGGTTTCATGACCTCCGGAGACTATCAACAGGTTCTGGCCTATAAAGCTGTCATCGACTGGCTCAATGGACGTGCATGCGCCTTTACTAGTCGTAGCAGACAGCATACAATCACTGCTGATTGGGCTTCTGGTAAGGTGACTACTACTGGACTGTCATACTTGGGTACCATGTCCAACGCCCTTGCCACAACTGGCGTTGACGGTTTGGAGATGGTTATCGCTGAGGCGGGTATTTCTTCTTGGTACGACTATTATCGTGAAAATGGACTCCTCGTTAGTCCTGGAGGCTACCCTGGTGAGGATCTCGATACCTTGACTGAATTCACCTATTCTCGTGCCCTATTAGCTGGAGAATACCTACGCCACCAAAAAGATTATGAGATCTACCTTAAGGAGCTAAGCACGGCTATTGACCGTAAGCATGGGGACTATAACCAATTTTGGCACGACCGCAACTATGTCCAATTCGCAGACCGTGTCAAAGCTACTGTAGTCTTTACACACGGTAGCCAGGATTGGAACGTCAAACCGATTAACGTCTATCAAATGTTCAATGCTCTTCCAGACTCTCTTGAAAAACACCTCTTCTTCCACAATGGTGCCCACGTTTACATGAATGCTTGGCAGTCTATTGACTTCCGAGAAAGCATGAACGCCTTGATTTGTCAGAAACTCCTTGGTTTGAATAACGGCTACACACTTCCTACAGTCATCTGGCAAAACAACCAGTCTGAACAGACTTGGGAGGTTCTCGATAACTTTGGACACGACAATGGTAAACACATTCAGCTTGGTGAGACTGAAGCTAGTATCGCTAACCATTATGAAGAGAAAACCTTTGCCAAATACGGTAAAGCTTACCAAAGCTTCAAGGATGACCTCTTTGCAGACAAAGCCAATGCCATTACCTTGGACTTTGAACTGGACCAAGACATCCAGATTAATGGCCGTGTCCACCTAGAGCTCAAGGTTAAGTCTAGCACAAACCGTGGTCTCATTTCAGCCCAAGTTCTAGAAATGGGGGACAAGAAATATCTCGCACCTATTCCCGCACTCAAACGCATGAGTTTAGACAATGGCCGCCTCTTCAAGGAAGAAGCCTTACGTGAACTGCCATTCAAGCAGGCCAAATACCGTGTCATTACCAAAGGACACCTTAACCTGCAAAATCGCAAGAACCTCCTTAGCATTGAGAATGTCACTCCAAATGAATGGATGACTATCGGTTTAGACTTGCAGCCAACCATCTACAAACTCAACAAGGGTGACAAGCTCCGACTTGTTCTCTATACCACAGACTTTGAGCACACTATTCGGGACAATAGTGACTATGAAGTGACTGTGGACCTAAGCCAAAGTCAAATGACATTGCCTTATTAATCTTTATCGCAAAATTCCCATAGGATGATGACTCCCATGGGAATTTTTCATTGTGTAGAAATAAGCAAGATTTAGGCTTCAATTGTTACGATTCATTTTAATATTATTTAAACAAATGATGTAGCCAAGACAGTGGAATAACACAAATTCTCAATGGACAACTCAACCTTAAAACCAAGAAATCCTCCCTAATGACATCAATAGCCATAACGAATCGCTAGCAATTTTCGCAACTCTGCCATTCGCTCCTCGATACAGGGAGACAAGGTTAGCTGGTCTTTTCTGACCACTTCGGATATTTCCAGTGACATCCTGCTTAAGATATAGGGAGTGGCTGAACGAGAGTCTGAAAGTTCCGTTCGGTAGGAGTGCAGGACCTGCTTCAAATCAGCATAATCCGGCTTATCTCCAATAGTTTCAATTACTTCATCGATGATAGCTACTGCTTGTTCTCGTCTCTCTTTGCCTCCTGCAAACCATTTAAGTCCTGTCATTAAGAAAACCTCCTTATTTCTTTCAACTAATTTTTCAATCACATCTTTAGTATAGCACCCTGATAGTCATTTAAAAGCCAGCGTCCCAAAAAGTGGCTATATGTCCCGAATGGTAAATTCATACTATAAATATCACATGATATTTTAATCTTATTTTCATCTCATTGTATAACTAAGTCATATTATGATATACTATTACATAATTTATGAATATTTTCAGAAAAGCTACAGCTAGTAAAGATGGAGGAAGCTCCCCTTGAAAATTTATATTTTAGAGGACAATCTCATTCAACAAGGACGACTGGAGATGGTATTGTCTCAAGAGTTAAAAAAATACAATAAAGACTTATCTATTGTACACACCTTTGGTAAGCCTCAGCAATTTATAGAAGCGATTGATTCAACAACTTCTAACCAGCTCTTTTTTCTTGATATCGAAATTAAGGGAGAAAAATTAAAAGGGCTCGATATTGCTAAAATCATTAGGGAAAAAAATCCCTACGCTACTATTATCTTTGTCACTACCCACTCAGAGTTTATGCCACTAGTTTTTGATTACCAAGTATCTGCCCTAGACTATATCGATAAAAGTCTCTCTGAAATAGAATTTAGGAAAAAGATAACCAGAGCTTTAGCTATAACTATGAAACCACTTGGAATAGAGAATGACGAGATTTTTGATTTTCAAACACAACATACAGCTATTCGCATCCCTTTAAACCAAGTTATCTATATTGAAACTTCTCCGCAAAAGCATTATGTGATACTCCATGGTACAAACAATCAAATGACCTTTCGGGCAAATCTAAAGGATCTTGAAAAAGCTAGTCCTTCACTCGTATCTTGCCATCGTTCGTATCTCATTAACCCTAACCATATTATAAGAATCAACAAATTAAAACGTGAAGTCGAAATGACTGATGGTAGTATCTGTCCTTTTTCACGTACCAAAGCTAAAATGCTGATGGATACTTTTAAAAGAAGGAACCTTCAATGATTATTTTTTTATTTTTGCTTACTGTTGTCTCTGAATGTTTCAATATTTGCCTGTTTCTTTACTTAATAAACAAAAGAGTTTCAATTAGGCATTTTCTTATTATCTTATTTTGTCGCATAGCATATACCAAAATATGTAACAGTCTATCCTGGAAATTCTTATTCTACTTTAACGAAGAAATATTCTATCTTTTATTATCTTTTTTTATATCACGAAAGCCCTACTTACAATCAAAGCTTAAAATATTCAATGCTCTTCTTCCCACAACTCTTAATAATATCAGTTTTAGAGTAATCATTTTCTTTATATTTCCTTTGTTTGGAATCAGTGTTGAAACAATAAAAGTTAATTATCTTATAGCTGTCTCATCTTCTTTCCTAACTATTTTACTATCCTTTCTTTTAATAAAATTATTCAAGGAAAGCTTTGGAGTTATACAGAAAAGACGATTAGCCCCTCTCATATCAAAGAGTATCATTATTGCTGATATCATTATGATTGCTTATACATTTACCCAGCAATATCTCGTCTACCTCGAAAACACTACTCATACATCCACTCTGATAATCAGGAAGTTAATTGTGGTTATTTATCTAGTCTTGTTCTTTATCATGCTTATCTTCTTAGATAGAAATATCCGATCAACAATACAAAGTCAGTTGGACTTTCAAAAAGATATTCAACTATCGCATCTTAAGAATTATAACAAACAGATTGAAAAACTCTATCAGTCGGTTCGAAGTTTTCGTCATGATTATGCCAATATTTTAACAACACTCAAACTTGGTATCGAACAAAATGATATGGCTATTGTGAAAGAAGTCTACGACTCAGTTCTAAAAGATTCCGATAAGCATTTAAAATCGAAAACATTTGATTTAACTCGCTTAATAAACATAGGAGATAACACTATTAAAAGCCTACTTGCATCTAAGTTCCTAGAGGCAGAAGAAAATAACATTGATGTCTCTCTAGATATTCCTGAAACTATCAAACTTGAGGGTATGGAGATGGTCGATTTTATTACTGTCATTTCTATCTTTCTAGACAATGCGATGGAAGCATCAATTCAGTCTGACATACCAAAAATGCATATTGGCTACTTCAATCATGGTAATAAGCAAATCTTTATTGTCCAAAACTCAACCCAGGAAGAATTTATTCCTATCTCATCACTTTTTGAGAGAGGTGTCTCCAGTAAAGGGGATCATCGCGGTATAGGTTTGGCCAACGTTAGGAATATATTAGACAACTATCAAAATATTTCTTTAAAAACTGAAAGTATCACTTTTGCATTTACACAGGAACTTAATATATCGAAAAAAGCTTGACTAGTTTCAAGCTTTTTCTGTTGCTCCATCTTACTATTTATGAAAGTATCTTCTAGATTACCTACAGAATAATCAAGTAAAATCATTTATTGTTTAAAATAGTTTTTGACTTGCAAGTAAGCTAGAAAATCACAGAGAATTAACAAAAGCATTAATACGGCTAGTACTATGCGGTCTGTGGTATCACTGAATGTTAGTAATGTGTAAAACTCTACACAAAGCACAAGAAATGAGATGACAAGAAAGACAATGAAGGACTGCCGTATTGTTAACGGATTTACTGAATCTGGACGCTTCTGAAGCATACGGTAGAGCAGCCCATTTACTAAAATGACTACTAAAGCTAGTGCTCCGACTGCTAACCAAATCTCTGGAGAGGTCTTGCTTTTGTAGAGAGAAATACTGGTACTTATAAGGAAAACTGCCAGTACAGCAGTGACGACCCTAGAAAATCGCAATACTCTCGAACTAACATTCTTTAACTTCATGATAAAACACCTAAATTATGAATAACCTCAGTCCGTCTTGTAAACTGAATAAGCTATTACATTTAAGGCTATTCCTTTCTGTATTTTAGTGTACTACTGTAAGATTTCAAGTAAGACCTTAGCGATTAGATTCTACTGGAGATGTAATACAATAGCGTCATTAGTACTGATACTTTAAATAGACGAATATACATATCCTTGTTTTTTCTATTAGAAATAAAAGCAATCAAATATAATATCATCTCCGCTATTATCAGCAAGAATAATTTTACTTCGGGAACATCAAAAATAAGCATTTACAAGCACCTCACGTTCAAAGGGGACAAAGGTTACTTTTGAAACTGTCCCCATTTTTTAAAAAGTAAACTATAAAGAAGCACCGTTATCCCTAGCAAGTTAATGGTATGGTGAACTGCATCCAAGCTTCTAAATAGATTAGCGAGGCCCATTCCGATGAGAATGGTAGCCAGTAAATACGGTTTTGAGTTTTTGAACATACTTTTCTCCTTAAAGTGTTTTTAGCGTTCTGTGCACAAGCTATGAATTTATTATAGATTGGAAGCCGATAAAAAAGTAGTGACATAAATGTCACTACTTGTCTGACCTTATATCCTTGATAATCGTACACATAAGAAAGAGAAAAAGACATAACCCAATAAGATTTAGGCATTGAAGTCCAAAACTCAGTTTTTCTCCCAAGTTATGTAAGGCAACAAGGATGAAGCCCATAGACATCATTAGAGACACTAGGCGTTTTTTAGTCATGAGTACAAATACCTCTTCTCTTATATCGAAGTTTTCAACCATTATTCACATGCTATTCACAGACTAGCAATTGACAAGGTATCTTAATTAAGATTTCTTTTTAGAGGAATTGTTGGCTTTGTGTTTTTCAAGAAATGACATAATAGGCTTATCTAAAAAACTCATCAAGGCCATGCAAACCATTCCTAAAATATAACTCTTCAAATCAAACATAAGCCATCACCACCTTCAACGGTTACAAATGAC
>OBZO01000208.1_pt1 | contig 20966 bp, 20 predicted proteins | sample 1477001 | NCBI WGS metagenome assembly OBZO01 (sample SAMEA2580258, study PRJEB22360) | human gut metagenome | biome: human gut; feature: human-associated habitat; material: faeces | place: Denmark | collected 2008/2010 | reverse complement strand
ACATTCTAGCCATCATTTAATGTAAAATTGTTTTTTTATAACGGTATGCGTAAAAATACAACTATGCAGATAATTTTCTATATTTTTTACTTTCTCCTCCATATTTACTTCTTTTATCCAACAAAAAAAAGAAGCATTCTCGTTTTTACATTGAGTCCGGAATCACATCTGTATGTTTTTCCATGTTTTATAGGAAACATACATTTCATAAGATGCAGTATATGCATATACCCTATATATACTGCCTGCCGCAGTTAAAACAACTCCACCACCTGCACTATGTGGAATAATTTCTATGGAAATTTATAATGAAATTTGATATAGAAAATCCGATTATCCGAATAAATACAGTATTTAAGGACTATTCAATAACTAAAAAATTAACTATTTTACCACGAATTTACCATGATTGAATGAGACTTGATATGACAGAAAAAGAGTAAGGGAGATAGCACAAAGGTTGTGCTTCTCCCTTTTATTGACTATACTTATATTTTATTTTGCTACATTTCTGTTTTATCAGCTTTCAATACTTTTTTAATATCTCGTTTTTTTAATCCTATCATAACAATCCTCTATATTTACCTTTCCTCGTCTACAAATTCAAATAATTCTTCGACAGTTACATGAAATACCTTGGCTATATCCATAGCTAGTTTTAATGACGGATTATATCTTCCACCCTCAAGATGTACAATAGTTTCTCGTCGTGCAGAAACAAGTTGAGCTAATTCATTTTGCTTTAATCCTGCTTTTTCCCTATATTCTTTGATTTTTGTTTTTAACATAAGCAATTACATTCCTTTCTTGTCAATAACAGTAAAAATAATTGCTCTTATAATTGCCAATAATACAATGCCTCCAACAACAAAATATCCTGCAATAATTCCAGCAAAATCAGCAAACACGCAAGCAAGAGTAGCAATAGTCATTAGCGCAAAGGCAACTTTTAAACAAATAGAATCAGTTGTCTTTAAGTTTTCAAGACCAAACTCGTCAAATATGTCATTTTTCTTTGCGTAAGAGATTTGCCACAAAACAAGTCCACCTGCAAGCACAAGGGTAGAAGCATGAATGTATCTAAAAATAGGATTATATCCTTCTACTGTGCATAACCAGTAATAAATTAAAAGTAATACTGCTGGTGTGATTTTAAAAAACATCCACACTCTTAAATTTGTTTCTTTTTTCTTAGTTTTCATAGTTAATACCTCCATGTGAATTATTTCTAACTTTGATGTTATAAATATATCACTCAAACAAATAGAAGTCAATAGAAAATGTGAAATATTTTTAACTTCTTTTTATCCTACAATCTTCCAGTTACTATCCTTATGGAGCGTCAACTTATATGAAACTCTTTACCTTACTTCCTCTTGTCTGCTACAAACAGAAAAGAAAAAGCCCTGTCAAGAGCCTGCCACTTCTTCAGAAGTGGTGCTTGCACTCTTGATCTGGGCTTTTTGTTTGCTGTATCTTCCACGCAAGAGGAAAAAGATTACTCGTCCTCGTTGTCAAAATGACTGTTCTTTAATATCTCCCGTAAAAGTTCCCTTTCTTCTTTTGAGCCTGTGTCTATCCTTTTGAAAGTATAGTAAGGCGTACTATACTTGTGTCCGTCTGTGCTTTCCCCAAACATATCCATGCTGTATAAATCATCATAGCGGTCTAATACTTTCTGAAATTTTAAATGCTGGATAAATTCCTTGATTGGGTAAAGGTCGGACGCTTGTATGTCCGTTCCGTTGATATAGTCTGTGATATATTTCCGTAACTGCTCCAACTCATATTCCAGCCATTCCTCCTCGCTGTCAAAGAAGTTATCATAGTGTCCATGTTTCAGTTCTGCGTTTAGGCGTTCTTCCGTCCTCAAAAACTGGCATACTTCCTTTTCCGCCTGCTGAACAAACTTCCATTCCCCCGACAACAATTCATTGGGCGTTACTCCTAGCACGTCCATTATCTTTTCCAGCGTGTCAAAGGTGGGATAGTTTACCCCTCTTTCAATCTTGGAAAGGCTCTGCATATTGATACCGATAGCGTCCGCAAGCTCCTGTTGTTTCATTTTCCTGTGTTTTCTTATGGTCTGTATGTTCTCTCCTAAAAAACTCATTTTCTTTATATAACTCTCCATAACTTATTATAACTTCTCCTTTCTCTGCTTTTTCGTCCTTTTGTAAGCTTATCATACTTATTATGTTACAAAAAGTCAAGAAAAATATCTTGACAAGTAATTCTAATGGCGTTATTATCATATCAGATAAAGTGATTAAGCACGCTAAGGTCAATCACGCGCTTGAGTAAGCATAGAAAAGAGTTGTTTTCGCTTTGATAGCATGAATAGGCATGGACTATCCGACCGAAAACTGTGTTTCTGACTGGGGCTGTCCCGTTTAGCCACGAGCCTCCCAAAGGCTCGTGAGCGTTAAGAACGGGGCAGGCACAGGCAGAAAGGGAACGCCTTTAGGCGTTCCGTACAGGGCGTATATGTAACACCGCCCTGCGTATACATGTCATAGTACCTAAAAACTGTGATAAATAAAGGACAAAACACTATTTTTACCCCGCAAAAAATCGGGAAGAACGAAAGGAGAAATGCACTATCGCAACACACGAAAATTTATCCATTAAGATTGATTACATCAGCATTGTATTTGAAACGGCAACCGCTGAAGACGTTATCAAGTACATTTTACATTTGCCAACGGACATCTTCAATGTCTATCCAGCTACTGTAAAATTCAAGACCTATCAGACACGCTGGGAGATTGGGGATATTTATGTATCGGGTGATGCAAGAAAGACAGAGGACAACCCACAGGGACTTGGCTGTTATCTCGTTATGACAGGCAGGGGCAGTGATGATATTTACCGTATCCTTGAAGATAAAGGCTTGACTTTTGGAGATATGTTCGGACGATGTGAAAGACGATACGGACTAGGCAATTTCCATTTCACAAGGCTTGATGTTGCCATTGATGATAAGAACGAAAAGCCATTCTTTACCATAGAGCAGATAAAGAAGAAATGCGAAAAAGAGGAATTTATCTCAAACAGTGAGGGTTATAAGTTTGACGAAAGCAAGTTTGATGATTTCGACACCGCAAAGACAGTCTATATCGGTGCTGGAAAATCGGGCTTGTCCTACCGCCTTTATGACAAGGATAAGGAAGTCTGCACAAAGTACAACAGGACGCTTGATGAAGTCGGGAGCTGGAAACGAACGGAAATGCAACTGCGTGACGACAAAGCTCATGCCTTTGCCATGACGTTCAAGGACAGACCGTTAGAACTGGGAGAACTGGCTTTCGGACTGCTGGCAGACAACCTACGCTTTGTCGTACCCAATAAAAATGAAAGCAATAAGAGCAGGTGGAAAACGTGTCGCTTCTGGGAACGTTTTTTAGGGGCTGTGGAAGTCTTGAAGCTCCACACCCCTAAACAGCAGAATACCCTTGAAGAAACACAGCAATGGCTCACAGATGGTGGCGTGATTTCAGCGGTCAAGAGCTTTTACTTCTTGGAAGAACATGACGCACTGGGTGGACTGGAATGTGTAGAAAATATGCTGGATAAGGCAAGATACAGCACCGCCCTTTCCAGCAAGCTGACCGCCCACTTACAGAGAATAGACCGTACTGACCTTATCCCCTATATCCAGTATGATACGAAGCACGTAAAAGGGGGCATTTGATGAACGATATTCAAGTCCCAGTATGGGAGAAATACGCCATGACAGTAGAAGAAGCGTCCCAGTATTTTTCAGTCGGTCAAAACAAGATAAGACAGCTTGCCCAGCAAGATAGGTTCGGCAACTGGTATATGATGAACGGAAACCGCCTGCTCATCAAGAAAAAGCAGTTTGAAAAAATGCTGGATAAAATAGACACAATCTAATGAAAAAGAGCCTTGTATGTGATATTATCATCATAAGTCATATCGAGGCTCTTTCTTATGAAAGGAGCAGATAACAATGTCAGAAAAAAGACGGGACAATAAAGGTCGCCTGTTAAAGACGGGAGAGAGCCAGCGAACAGACGGAAGATACTTGTATAAATATGTGGACGCACAAGGAGAAACAAGATATGTGTACTCATGGAAACTTGTACCCACAGACCCCGTACCCAAAGGAAAGAGGAACGGGAAATCATTAAGGGAACTGGAAGCGGAGATACAAAGGGACTTGCAGGACGGTATCGACACCACAGGCGGAAAAATGACGCTCTGCCAGCTTTACGCCAAACAGAACGCACAGAGGGCAAACGTGAAGAAAAGCACAAAGCAGAGCAGAAAACAGCTTGTGAGGATATTAGAGGAAGATATACTGGGAGCAAGGAGCATTGACAGCATACGCCTTTCAGACGCTAAGGAATGGGCGTTACGCATGAAAGAGAAAGGTTATGGCTACCAGACCATAAGCAATCATAAACGCTCGTTAAATGCTTCATTCCGCATTGCCATAGCGGACGACCTTGTGAGAAAGAACCCTTTTGACTTTAAGCTGAACGAAGTCATAGAGGACGACAGAAAACCACGACAGGCATTGACAGAGGAACAGGAAGAAAAGCTGTTGTCCTTTGTACGCAAAGACAGGGTATATAAAAAGCATTATGACGCAATCGTGATACTGTTAAAGACGGGACTTCGTATCTCGGAGCTGTGCGGATTGACAAGTCAGGACATCGACTTTCAAAATGAAGTTATCCATGTGAACCACCAGCTACTTAATAACAAGGAAACTGGCTACTACATAGAAACCCCAAAGACAAAAAGTGGTGTGCGTGATGTTCCCATGAGCGAGGAAGTGAAACAGGCATTTGAGCGTATCATGGCAGAAAGGAAGAAATCCGAACCGATAGAGATTGACGGTTACAGCGGTTTCCTCTTTCTGAATGGAAAAGGCTATCCTATGACAAATGCTTACTATACAGCGACCTTTTCCAATTTGACAAAGAAGTATAACAAGTGCCATGAGGACAGCCTGCCAAAGATAACACCGCATATTCTGCGTCATACATTCTGCACAAGACTGGCAAACAGGAACATGAACCCTAAGAGCCTGCAATACATCATGGGGCACTCTAACATCAGTATCACGCTGAACCTGTATGCCCATGCGTCAGCGGAAAGCGTCAAGGCAGAATTGAGAAGCATGATAGCCTAAGTTGTACCACGATATTTACCACGTTTGACCGTGAAGATATGGGAAGAAACGCAAAGATAAGCAAGTATCTTTCGACAACAAAAACGTCCGCAAAGCCGATAAAATAAGGACTTGCGGACATATAAGAAGATATGAAAAGATAATCAAAAATCTATATTTAATTTAAATCAAAATAAAAAAAGTCCATATATTTAGACGATTTTTCATTTCTTTACTTTATTCCACATTATCATATTAGCATTTTTCTTCACTGCATAAAACTTACCGATTTTTTACTCTTTTTTAGAAAATTAAAAAATAGAAGCTTTGTATCTCTATCAATTAATACACAAAGATGATGATTACGATAATTTTAATACTTTTAAATTTCGCCTATTACGATCTTAAAAACCGATTAATTCTTCCTAATAATTTATCTCATTTACAATTAGATAACATGTTTCATAGTAGCAACCTTTAAGCATAAACAACTTATTTACTTCACGAAATAAAAAATTTTTAAAATCCGAAAAAACATACATTATATTATTTGTGATATTCTAATCATAATAAATTTCCTATTAATTAAAGAAAGAAATCTGTAATAATATATATTCAAATTACCTATATCTCAATATATTCATACTAAACGCATTATATAATCCATGAAATACATCAAATATTCTAATAATCGATTTTAATAAAAAGAAGAATCACAATTCTTCTTTCTATCAAATATATTTTTTTACATCTATAATATCACCTATTATATGATTTGCTTGACTTTGATCAATAGAAAATCTATCGTCCTTTACCGCAATTACATCTATTCCAGCATTGATTGCCGCTTGAATGCCTGGTGTAGAATCTTCAATAATCAGTGCTTCTTTTTTTGTAATATGAAGTTTTTCAATTACATACAAATATATCTCTGGATGAGGCTTACTTTGCTTAAAACTATTACCACTTGTTATTAAATCAAAATAATCTATAATTCCAGATGTTGTTAATGCTTTATCAATAAGTCGTTCACTTGATGATGAGGCGAGTGCTATTTTATAATGATTTTCTTTTAAATACTCTAATAATGAAACAACATATGGCTTTAAAATAGCTTTATAATCACGTTCAATAGAATCATAATAATGATTTAATATTATAATAAACTCATCTTTTGATGTTTTATTTTGCCACCAACTATAAACTATATCATTAAATAGTCGGCTATCAACACCGATAACTTTTTGACATTCATCAATAGTTAAATCAATATCATACATTTTAAAGAATTCTATTAATTCTTGCATATATGTTGCTTCACTATCAAATATAACACCATCCATATCAAATATAATCGTATTCTTTTTATTCATCTTCATCATAATTTATAAAATGTTCTGTTTTTGCTGAGGCTATTTTCTTAAACTCTTTAAGTAACGGATGTTGATAAACTGTCTTTAATGAACTTGAAATTTCATAAGATAATATTTGAACAAATGCCAGATAAACGAAAGAAGATAATTCTTCTATAACTTGATCACTTAAAGAAAGAACATGTTCATCTTGAAAACTGTTACTTATCATAAAACAATGATCTGTTACTTCTTTTGTTGCTAAATAAACCTGTTTAACACGATGGCTGGCATCATCATTACCATCAAAGAAGATAACTGTATAACTTGGCGTCAATTGTAAATTTGGACCATGAATATATTCTTCTATTTCGTAACAGTTACTTGGTATATGAATAGTTTCTCCTATTTTTAATGCTCCTTCTAATGCTGTTCCATAATTTGCGCCTGCTCCACATATATAACATTGATGCATTGCTGAAAAAGATTGAAAATATTTTTGAATAAATTCTTTACTTTTCACAATCATTTCTTTGTTTAATCTAACTGCTTTTTCTAATTCTGAAATAAATTCTTTTTTATTTGCAAATTCAATTGCAAATAAACATAAATATAAAGCTAATGTACTAACACCTTTCGTTACATAACCAACAAGTTCTTCACCAACACCATATTCTAATATAACATCAGCATAATCTTTAACATCTTTATTTTTATCACCCGTTAGACATAGCGTCTGATAATTTAAGCTTTTTGCTTTTTTTAAAGCCTCGATAGCATTTGTTGATAAACCACTTTGACTTATTACAATAATAAGATCATTTTCATTGAAGTCATGTTCATAATATATAAACGTATAGGGAGTTAAAATACGAACAGGTATATCTAAACATTTTAATAAAAATGATCTTGCAATATGGCAGGCATTATAACTAGATCCTGATGCTATAAGAACAAGTTGTTTTACTGTTCTACCTTGAATATAATCAAATAATGGTTTTAATAGTTCTTTTCTATTGTGGATATTATATTGAAGAACACTGGGGGTTTCTTCAATATAATCCATCATTGTTAATTTATTTATTTTTTCCATACTAGTAATCTAAACGACGATAATATCTACGGATTTCCATTGGATGACAATTTATATTTTCAATATGAATATCAATACGATTATTAACTGCATGCATTACTAAATGTGAAATCATTCCTCTAAATTCTTGACTAATACCTTCTAGTTTGTAATCTGCTGTATCAATCACAGTATAGTTAGAACAAATTTTAGGAATAAAATCAATAACTCTTTTTGATAATGAACGTTGAGCATCTTCCCCAATATAAATAGTTACCGGTGTATCTCTTTCGACGACTTCTAACATACCATGGAAGAACTCTGGTGCTGTAATAGATTTTGTTTTGATCCAATGTTGTTCTTCCCAATAACACATCGCATATGAGTATGTTGCACCCCATTGATTACCTGCTCCAACAAAGTAGTGTAAATCATCATCATGATGTTTTTTAGCATATTCTAACGCAAATTCATCACTTTCTTTTTCAACATCTACTAAAACTTGTGCTAAGTTTTCTTCTAATTCTTTATATAAACGATCATACCAGTCAATTTCACCAGCATTATACATAAATCTATCTGCTACCATGAAGAATTTTAATTGTTCGTTAGCTGCATAAGCAATTTCATAATCAACCATTTTTGCTAATTCTGTTGTATCAACATCAATAAATCCTAATACTTTAGCACCTGCTTCTTGAACTTTCTTAACAGCATGTACCATTTCAATAGTACTTCCTGTTACCGAAGACACAATGACAATAGTTCCTTGTCCAATACGTTTATTACCTGTTGTTAAGTATTCCGCAGCATTTTCTACAAAAACTTCAATATTTGTATATTCTTTCATATGTACACAAGCCTGCATACTGCTTGCCCATGTTCCACCAATACCTAACCAGCAAATGTTTTTATAATCTTTTGATAATTCATCTACAATTTCATTAATTTGACTTCTTAAAGCTAACGCTCCATTTACACTATCAATTTTTTCTTGTTCATTAAATTTAATCATTTTTATATTCTCCTTATCCTAAAATTCCAAAGAATGCACCTATAAGTCCAATAATCGCGCACATTAATAATAAAGTTGTTGTTTTTACATTTTTCTTTTTCAATAAATAGTAAACAAAGAATGTAAATAATAATGGTAATAATCCTGGCATGATATTATTACAAATCTCACCAATCGTTGTTGCAGATTCTCCACTACCAATACTAAATGGAATGTTTAAAGCTACATTTTCTGCTGTCATTCCACCAATAACAGCCAAACCTAATACTGAAGCAGCATATGTAATTTGTGACATTAAGCCACTTTCTTGTATTTTTGTTAAGAATGAAGATCCTAATTTATATCCAGCATGCATGAAATAATATCTTAAACCTTGAGCTGGTATATTAAATACTAATAAGAATAAAATCGGTCCTAATATATTTCCTTGATTGGCAAGTGATATACCAATGCCTGTTGCTATAATTCTTAATGTTCCCCAAATAAATGAATCACCAATTCCAGCTAATGGACCCATTAAAGAGATTTTAATATTATTGATACTTTCTGTATCAAAATCAGGATTATTTGCATTGCTTTCTTCCATTGAAGCAGTAATTCCTAAAATAAGAGTTGCTAAATGTGGAGTTGTATTAAAAAACTCTAAATGTCTTTTTAAAGCATCTGCCCTATCCACTTTTGATGGATATAATTTTTCAATAACGGGAATTAATGCATGAGCAAATGACATATTCATTTGTCTTTCATAGTTCCAGCTCCATTCCAATCCAAAAGAACGCCAGAACACTTTATTTAAATCTTTTTTTGTTAATTGATTAGAAATCGTCATCTTCATCTACCTCACTTCCTGCATATGCCATTTGTGGCTTACCTTTTAATTGTGTTAATACAATAGCAATAATACATCCAAAGATTGCAATTCCTGTTACTGGAATACTTAAGTATACTGATAATACATATCCAAGCATAAAGAATGGTGCAACTTCTTTGTTCATAATCATTTGCATTAATAACCCAAACCCAATTGCTGGTAATAATCCCATTGCAATCTGTAATCCGTTTTGTACCCATTCTGGTATAACAGCTAATACCGCTTGTACTGCTGGTGAACCAACATAGAATGAAATAGCAACAACAACACCAATAATTAAGTTAACCCCAAAGAACCCCCCTAAATAATGCATTCTTGAAACACCTTTTAAATCTCCTTTTTGTGCATAATCATCAGCTTTATGTACAAATGCGGGTAAAATAAATACCATTCCTAAATTTTTGAAAACTAAAACTAATGAAGCAATAGGAATTGCTAGTGTTAAGGCAGTTTCAGCACCAGAGCCAGTACTGATTGCAAATGCTGTTCCTAAAACTGTTCCAGAAATCATTTCTGGTGGAATTGATGCACCAATTGAAAATGCACCCATAAACGCTAATTCTAATGTTGCTCCTAAAGCAACTCCTGTGGGAATATCTCCCATAACAATACCTGTTAATGCTCCCATAACTAATGGTCTTGATAAACAACTTGTTCCAAACAAATATTCAGCATTCCCAAGCATTGAAATTAATCCTAATAATATTGCTTGTAGCATATTGACTTCCTCCCTTTTTAAAGTACTTTTTCTGCTAATACTTTTGTATCATTAGGTACCATTCTAATTTCTACTTCAGTACCATCTTTTATCAATTCTTTTAATAAACTCTCTTCTTCTGCAGTAATATTAACAGCTTTAGAAATATTTTTTGTATTTTCTTTTGACTTTGTTCCACCTAAAGTCATACTGTTAATAGATGTTTCTTTAACAAAACGATAAGCATCCCTAATACTTTCTACGACAACAAATAATTTATATTTATCTGTCACACCACTATTAATTGCTTTAATACCATCATCAACTGTTTTAATAACTAATTTGATTCCTTGTGGTTTCGCCATCTTAATAGACATTTTTCTAATGTCATCTTTCATAACATCATCACATGCAATCAAAATACAGTCTGCTCCTAGCGCACTCGTCCAAGAAAATGCAACTTGTCCATGTAATAAACGATGATCTACTCTTAAGTTTTTTATCATAATCTTCTCCTTAAAATTCTTCTTCTTCAATATCTTGATTTAATGACACTTTGTTTTTTAGGGTGATGCCATTTTTTGCATTATTTATAACTTGATTTAAATCTAAATTTCCAGAATTATTAGCTAAAACAAGTTCTAATACCAAATCCATGTTCATTCCTGATAAAACATCTACATGATCATAAATGCACGTCTGCACTAATGTGTTATAGACGCTTCCACCTTTAATATCACAAACAATAATGTAGTGAGTATTACCATTTTGAAATCTTTCTTTTAATGTTTGAGCATAATCATTAGGATTTTCACCAGGGTATAGGCTATATGTTTCAATGCTATTCGCTAAATCTCCAACGATCATAGTTAATGAATTCAACATTCCTTTTGAAAGCTCTCCGTGTGATGCTAAAATAATTTTTGCCATATGTATCACTCCCTTCACTTATTACTTAGCAATAACTGTGCCAAAATTGGTATTCTTATGAAAAAATTATTTCTTTTGGACACTTATTTCCAAGCAAAAAGCATGCCAACTTTGACATGCATATCATTTCATTTTTTATTCTATAGTATTTGTATTTATTAACTTTGTTTTATTTGATTTTTATAATTAAATCGAAAAATGAATAACGATAAATAATTCTTACAAATTTTATATAAAAAATAATTGAACAGTCAAACTTATGAAAGTCATATCAATCACTTGCCATTATGGCTGTCCTTTATGTATTTTTTATCTTTACCTTTAAAAAGTCTCATTTTAAAAACAGTTCACTTAAAAAGAACTATCACTTTTTAAGTAATAGTTCCTTGATTTATCCATCATTTCTTACATATTCATAAATATATTCTATTTCTTCCACTGGAATTTCTACATTATAAAATTTTTCTACATCTTTCATTGCCATTTTTAAAGAAGTAATAAACTGCTGATTATTTTTTTCAAAATCTTCATCAGCAAAAGAAATAATAGCCTGTCTTGTTACAAGTCTTTCTACAAGACAACAAATATGAACATATAAGCCAAAACATGTTTGATTTTTAAATTTCTTATTTAAAATCTTTTGTAATTCTTCAATTCCTTTAGAAACATGTTCTAATAGTTTATTAGGATTTAAAATCGTTAAATTATTCATAACATTAGATAATGAAAAATTCTTTAAAACATTCTTTTCAAATATATCCATTTGTTCATAAGATAAATAATTTTTAAATACTCTTTCAATGACATTATGACTATCATTTAATATCAAATCCTCAATAGCAATAAATGGTATATCCTTGATATGAGGATTGAGTGTTCCTAAAATACATATGATTTTATATGATGATAGAGCATCGTCCATTACCTGTTGTTTAATGAGTGTTGCATAATCATAAGTCAACACTTTTAACGTCACACCTGTTGGTAAAGAGTCTAAAATAATATCTTTGAGTTTACTGGCAGTTCCCATACCACTGGCACAACTACATAAAATAGTGGGTTCTTTTTTATGATTAAGTTCTATATGTATGTTATATTGATCTTCGTTTTTGATATCATCAAAGATTTCTGTCATTTCTTTCTTTTGTAAGATACCATGTCCTATTGTTAAAGCAAGTTTTGTATTCACATTATTAATTAAGGCAATATCTATATTTTTATATTCAATACCTTGATAGATTTCTTCTAAAGATCCCATATCAACTAATAAATATAATCTTCTCACTTCTCCTAAACAAGATAAAAATTCATTAATTTTTTTAATAATTTGTACACTGTCTATTTCTAGAGGCATATCAATAGCATCAAAAATATAATTATCTAATAATTTATTTGCTGAATCAGCAATCGAACTTGCCGTTGAATAACCATGAGCCAAAATAATTGCCACTGTTAAATCATTTGCATCATGTTTTGTATATTTAGCGATACATATCATAATGACACATTGTACGAGTGAATCAAAACTATTATTGATATTATCTTTAAAATACTCATATATTTCTAAAGAAATAGTATATTCTTGATGATATTTCATTTTTAAAAACTGATGTAGCTGTTCTATTTCGTTTTCTTGCTTAGTTGTCCAATTGACGATATGATGAACATTATGATTATATTCTAGTAAATAGGAACATATTGCGACTAACTCATTATGTGAAATATGAAAACCATAATGTACTGTCGCAATATCAAACACTTTATTTACAGTATCTAATAAGTATTTCTTTTGACTGATATCTCTTTTATTAAAAATAATTTTTTCGAAATAATCATCTAAATCTTTTCTAGCCTCATTATAAAAATTTTCATATCCTGTTAAAGCAATGAGTTTTTCATATAACTCAATAATATGTGTTTTCTTTGTAACTGGTATAATTGTCTCTAATGGAATAACTTGATGATTTTGCATGACGATATGATTCACATCTAAACTCTTAACCACATTTTCCGGTAAATCATATGCATGTATTTCTAATCGATTACCATTATTATTAAATAATGCACTGACACAGCTTGCCTGAATAACATTACTTAATTCTCCAATATTTCCAACAAATTCATGATTCAATAAAACTTGATACACATTTGCTGAAATATATATTTCTTTATCAATTCTTTTTTCTTCTCTTTTATATAAATGATAAATTAACTGTAACTTCTCATTAATTCCTCTTTGACTTAAAGATGGTATTGTTAATATGACTGGTATTCTTCTACGCAATGTTTTTAGTAAAGAAACTTCTGGATCTTCTGTTGTCGCAAAAATAATACGACATTTTGCCTTATACCATTTATCATTATCACCTACTAAATGATAAATGCCCTGGTCCATATATAAAAATAGTTTTTCTTGACATTCTGCATTAAGACAGTGAACTTCATCTAAAAACAAGATTCCTCCATCAGCATAGTGTAACAACCCATAATTATCTTTATCAGCACCTGTAAAAGCACCTTTTTTGTAGCCAAAAAGATTGGCTGTCAATAATTCTGGATTATTAGCATACTCTGAACAGTTCACTTGTACAAATTTCGCATTCTTATCTATTAAACCTTTATTAAGACAATATTCGTATGTTAGTTTGGCCATAAATGATTTTCCTGTTCCTGTTGGTCCATAAAGTAAAATTGTTAACCCATTTGGTGGATAAGAAACTGTTGCCTTAACTTTTTCAACAATTGGACTCACACTTTCATCACTGCCAATTAACTTTTCAAAATCTTTAAGTTCTTCTTCATTATTAATAAAATCTGCTAATTGTTCTAATGATAAATATTCATCCTTTAATTTAACATTATATTTTTCTTCTAATACTCTTCTATCTAAAAAACTTGCTGGTCTGGTGTTTATTTTTATAAAATCTTTTGATTCAAATAAATCATTCAACATAATTGCAATCTGATTCCTGTTTATTTTTAACTCTTGAGAAATTTTTGTACTTTGACAAAATTGATATTCTTCTTGTTTTGTCCATTTATGAATTATAGCCTTTATCTTATCTTTCATGACTTACCTCCTTTTTTATCCTAATTCACACATTTTGAATATGTCAAGACAATATTTTCATATCAAATTTTGGCATGATTTTTGCTAATATATAAGAAAAAGGAGATAATAAAAATGAAACAAAAATTTAATTTTAATCAAACTTTAAAACAGACTTTTAAATTGAATCAAACTATGATTAATTCTTTAGATTTTTTAAAAATTGATAATAATGAACTTGCTAAACTTATCAATGATGCTTTGCAAACAAATCCTTTTTTAGAAACTCAAGGATTTTACAACAAAGAAGATGACAAGTTTTTAGAAAGTATCTCATCCCCTTCATCATTATCAGTTGATTTATATAAACAATTATTAACTATCTCCCTTTCATATGATGAACACATTATGTCATTTTTAATTAATTCATTAAACGACAAAGGATTTTTAAGTTACAATGAAAGTGAATATTTAGAAACTTTAAAAATTTCAAAAAAAAATTTTTATTATCATTTAGATATTTTACAGTCTCTTGAACCAACAGGCGTGGGAGCATTTGATATTATTGATTCAATATGTATTCAACTTAAAGCTTTAAATAAAAATAAAACATATCATCTATTAAAAAAATACAAAAACACAATATTAACTTATAATTATCAAAAAATACAAGAAATCACACAACTTAATAAGACTGAAATCAATCAAATATTTGATGATATTAAATTATGTAATCCCTATCCTTGCAGTGAATATAATTTTGAAAGTGATGTTTATATCTCTCCTGATATAAACATCTATATCGAAGATCAACAAATATTAATTCAACCTGTTAATCAACCTAATGTTGTTGTTAATAATGATTTATATAATGCTGTAAAAGATAATGATAAAATGAAAGAATATTTTAAAGATGCATCTTTTATAGTCGAAAATTTAACAAAACGCAATCAAACATTATTAATGATTACTAATGAATTAGTGAAGATACAACAGGGATATTTTCTATACAACGATGAATTACAGCCCTGTACTTTAAGTGATCTTGCCAATATATGCGGTTATCATGAATCAACGATTTCCAGAACACTTAATCAGAAGTATTATACGTTTAATAATGAAGTTTATCCTTTAAAGAATCTACTTGTTTCTAAAACCAACAGTGGTGATAGTAGTGATGCTATTAAAAAAGCTATCTTAGATATTATTCATCATGAAAATAAAAACACACCCTTATCAGATGAGAGTATCACTAAACAGTTGGAAAGACAAGATTTATTCTGTTCAAGAAGAGTAATTTCTAAGTATCGCAAACAATTAAATATTCCTTCTTCATCTAAAAGGAAAAGAAAAGCCTGAAACATATATCATATGATAAAAAAAAAGAGATGATATCATGAAATATTATCTACAATGTTCTCATTTAACAGAAAATCAAGTATGTAGTTTTTATCTTAAAAATTAAGAGATATTTATGATATAGATAAATGTTTTTGATTACCCATAAAGATTACTACCATTATAATCATTAATAAAAAGCAATAAGAAATGATGTAACTTCAAATATAAAAATTGATATTCAAAGTGATATTCATTATATTTGGATTATAAATATCTTCTAAAATAAAAAAATTATTTTTATATCATTATTTCAATATACAGCAATTATAGAATTTTTCATTCTTTTTAACTTTTGTATATTTTTCCAAGCAATATAAAGTTGTGTACATCCCCTCTATGACAAACAACCAAAACTACTTGGTAATTTTCTTTACTTATCATTTGTGTTAATGTTTACGAAATTCTTGTACGCACTTCTAATTCACTTTCATCGCATTATTGTTTAAAAAAATCGTTATAGGTTCAATTCATGGTTTAAAACCAAGTATTCCAAAGCTTATATGACTATTTTAAAAGAATTTAGAAGTTCTTATAATTTAGCAGGTGCTAATCTTACACACCTGAAAAAGGTTCTAAACCCTAAAGGTAAATGCGGTAAATTAGCTATAGATGCATCAACTCTTCGTGATAATTCAAAGAAATCTATTGGCGAAAATAACGAAACTATTGCTCTTGAGATCAAAATGCTTATTGAAAATATAGAACTGTTAACCAGTCAGCTTAAAACTGTAAATAAAAAAACAGAAGAGTTAGCTGCTAGTCTAGATTCTCCTATTTTCTCGATTCCCTGTATTGGGATTTATACGGGAATGTCAAATTTAAGCGATATTGGTGATATCAATAACTTCAGCTCTGCTGTCAAAGTCATGGGATTTGCAGGCGTAGACCCCGTTGCTTATCAGTCCGGTGAATACAGCGCACCTCGAACAGCATTGTCTAAACGTGGTTCACGCTACCTAAGAAAAAGTCTATGTCAGCGCATTCTTACAGTATACAAATACAATCTCACTTTCAATAAGTATTATAAACTAAAACGGTCACAGGGTAAATCCCACAAATGTGCCCTGGGCCATTTAGTTCGTAAACTCATAAGAGTAATTTATAAACTGTTATCTGAAAACATACCGTTTGATGAAAAGCTGCTTATTTAAAAGCATTCAATTGAATATTTTTAAAACGCTGCACAAAGCAATCGTTTTCAGTATACACAAAATTCACTTTTCAAAGAACTAAAAAACATTTCAGCTAATTATCAAAAATCACTTGATTTATATATATTTGGCTTTCTAATAGAAATATATGAAATTTTGTTTTTTTATAACAGTATACTTAATAAAATCAAACCAATTAATGAAAATTAGTATAAAAATATATGATTTAGACATGCTGTTTAATTTTTTAAAAACAAAAAAGATCTTTATCTTAAAAAGAAAAGACCTCCTGAGATTTTAGATTTATTTCTCTATACATCTGTTATAACAAACTTCTGATAATTGTTCTTATTATAGGTATATTTTTTCCTTATTTGTGCAAATAATTCTGGATAAACCTTCAAGGTGCTTGGGAAAATTATAATTCCTCTGTCTTAAAAGTAATATAACCCTCATAGTAATAACTATGGTCAATACCTTTCATATATACTTCTCGACTATCCACTTTATTCGTGAGTGCATTTTTTAAGAGATGCTTGATTTCAATATCTTTAACAGGACTACGCTCCATCGCAAGTAGATAATCCTCTTTGCCAACCATACTCCAATCCACCACCTGACCGATTTCTTTTTTTAAAATAAGATCAAGCCAAATCCGTGTGCTGCGCCCATTACCTTCTCTGAAGGGGTGGGCGATATTCATTTCTACATACTTCTCGATGATTTCGTCAAAAGTAGATTGAGGCATTTTATCAATATTTTGTAAAGCCACCTCTAAATACATAAGCGGAGCAAAGCGAAAATTTCCTTTTGAGATATTTACTGTACGAATTTCTCCCGCAAAATCATAAATATCCTCAAACAGACATTTATGAATTGTTTTAAGTGTAGAGAATTTGCCTACTTCTAATGTATCAAGTAGGCCACTTTCAAATAATTCTATTGCCTTTCTCTTACTGATTTTTTCTTCTTCACGAGCAAGATCAGCAGAGTTTGTAATACCTAATTTATTTTCAAGAACCATATTTTATAACCACCCTTCAATGATCAGCAATATTGCCAAAATTTATCCACGCACCAACTTTGCTGATTTTAAATTTTCATAAACATCCGGCTTTCATTTCAAGCATATCTTTATTCTCAATTTATTTTGTTAACAAAATACTGGTACCAAAGATCATAACCTGATAAAACAGTTATAGCACGAGGAAAATAAAAAAGCAATGAGTTCCATTTTGTTTTGTTCAGTTTTAGATAATATCATCATGAAAAACAACTTTATTATTAGTACCTGCAGGCTCAGATTCAGCTGTTGAACAGCCAGATAGTGTTGCGACCAGTATCAGATTAATATTAGTATTACTTTTTTCACTAGAAATGTACCCTCCATTTTTTTACAATACAGTCAGCCACTTTGGCTTAGTCATTATCATTTAAATACCGAGTTCTTTTTTATTCCATCCTGAAGTATTTTAGAAAAATTAAGTTTCTTTTTTATTCCTGCTTCATTAAGCCACGAAGGCAGTGTAACCGTCTTATTAACCGTTTTGCTCGAATTTTTTTATCAGCTGTTCTATATCAACCTCAATTAAAGCTATACACTGGTTTTTATCAAGATTTAAACTTCTAATTTCTGATGACTTCGGAGCATCTTTGAACAATGAAGGAATATAATCTCCCAGCACTAATTCTAATGCATCCTTAGCCATATACAACGCTTCTTCTGTAGATTCTCCTTGACTGTAGCATCCATCTACATCAGGAAAATAAACACAAATACCGTCATCATCATAAGAAAAAACCGCAGGGTAAATTATTTTTTTGGTAAAGTCATCTACATCACTCCTGTTATCTGATTAAATGGCGAGGACTACTTCGATAGTCCTGCCTGCTTAATTATTGCCTTTTCCAGACCTTTTTTCAAATCTTTTCCATGAACAGGTGCAACGATTCGTTTACCAGTCTCATGGTTTATCAACTTCAAATGCGATCCAGATTGACCAACTTCAACAAACCCGTTTTCTTTAATAGCCTCACTATCTATTTTGGTGTCATAGGTATATTAATACCTCCCATCACATACATTATAACACGTGTTAGCATGTGTTATAAATATGAATATTTATTATTTATCCGCTACCGCTATGTATCTAAAGATTTAATTTTCTATTAATGCAATTATAATTTATACATTCTCTCTTTTAGCACTTTTTAAACTTTTAGATACTGGTATCCATCAGTTTTACGCATATATCATTCTGTTAATAAAATAAAACTATTCCTAGATACTGTATCTAAGAATAGTTTATCGGCTACATACCAAGTTCTTTTTTTATTCCATCATGGAGTATTTTAGAAAAATTAAGTTTCTTTTTCATTCCAGCTTCGTTAAGCCACCAGGGAATCTGTATTCCATTTAATATTATCTAAAATCAACTAACTAATCTAACTTTTACACTAGATATTATATCATACCTTTCAGTATTTTTATCCGTTTATAATTACATAATTTTCTTTATTTGCTCTATCATAATTATATCTTTTTCTTCAAGATTTTTCAATTGATTTATTTTCTCTAAAAAATCTACTATAATATTTGCCAATGTTACGGAATATGAGTTATATATACTAGCTTGATTATCAATTTTATCCACGATTTCTCCTTCTTTACTAGGAAACATATGCGAATATCTGTTAAGTGTCTGATTTCTATCTTTATGTCCCAGACGAGAACAGATAACACATATATCTGCCCCCAACGAAACAAGCAATGAAACGTTGCTATGTCTGAAATCATGTATCCTTATTTTCTTAACACCAGATTTATCACAGTATTTATTCTTCCTGTTTTCTATTGTAGAGTCCGCCAATGGTTTTTTTATTCCGAACAAATACTCTTTTTCATCAAAATCAAAATGTCTTTTCCGTTCTGAATAATACGTTAATAGCACATCTCTTAATTCAGAGTTTAACATTATAGTCCTGCTATAACCATTTTTAGGTCTGTTAATTATATAATTTCCATTTTTATCTTTTCTTCGTTCTAAACTTCTGGAAATAGTAATCAAATTATTTTTAAAATCTATTTGTTTCCATGTCATTGCCCTTGCCTCACCTTTACGAGCACCTGTATAGTACAAAAACATAAAAAACCTATAATAAAGTGGATCATCAATTGATTTAGCAAATTTTTTAAATTCTTCAAACTCCCAAAAATCCATCTCTTCATACGGTGAATTATCCCTCAACCTAGGAACATGAGTAACAGGATTATTATCGCAGCCATGATAATCACATAAATAAGAAAATATATTATGCAGCACTGGTCGAATTTTATTTATGTATTTAATAGACACACCTTTTTCAAATAAATCTTTTTGCCAATTTATGATATCTTCTTTGGTTATCGAAAAAATATCACGATCAGCAAAATAAGGCAATATGTAATTATTTATTCTTTCTTCATAGCTAATCATAGTATTATGTCTAACATACATTCTTTTAAAAGATAAATACTCATTAATAATTTCGTTAAATTTTATTTTATTCATTACTTTACCTCCAAAAAAAAAGTACTCATTTTCAGAGTACATTCAATTAATTTTTTCATCATTATTTTCATATACAACTTCCATGAAATCTTCAATCCTACATCCTAACGTTTTACAGATAAGATCTATGTGTTCAAGATTTATTCTTTCTGCAAACTCCCAATATATTTCATTTATTGTTGCAGGCCGTATTCCGGTTCTACGAGCAAGTTCTAACTGACTTATTCTTCTTTCACCCAGCAGTTTTGATAAATATATTTTTATCATCTGATATGCACCCTGGAATAATTCTATCATTATTTGAAATTTTAATAGAAAAATGAAAAAAATTACGTATTACGTAATTTTTATTGACATTAATAATTTTTTATGATCAGTTCCTTATATTTGCAATTTTTGTTAGAAAGATTATTATTTCTTTCTATTTCTTCGATATATAAACCTTTATATAATTCCTTAATGTACGGATCATTATTATACGATAAAATAAACCTCCCTCTAATTTCCTTTAATATTCTTGCAAGCTCTTTATGATCTTCTACAGTAAATCGTGAATCATAATGCCGTTCCGCTTTGTAATATGGCGGATCAAGATAAAATAGTGTATCAGCACTGTCATAGCTTTTTATAATTTTTTCATAATTCTTATTTTCTATAATAACTGCAGATAATCTTTTTTGTATTTCTAATAGTATCTCTTTAGTATTATTTATACCTGTTTTTGCACCATATGT
>OBZO01000170.1_pt1 | contig 28907 bp, 44 predicted proteins | sample 1477001 | NCBI WGS metagenome assembly OBZO01 (sample SAMEA2580258, study PRJEB22360) | human gut metagenome | biome: human gut; feature: human-associated habitat; material: faeces | place: Denmark | collected 2008/2010 | reverse complement strand
GCAGAGGACTGAAAATCCTCGTGTCGCTGGTTCGATTCCGGCCGGAACCACCATTGAATTTTGACGAACTAATAATTAATAATGAGATAACACATATTGATGTGTTATCTCATTTTTTTTGCTTATGAAGAAAACTTCCTGATATAAAGGAGGCTTTTTTGATATGGGTAAAAGGATAAAAGTACAAAAGGATAATACAAGGATACAAGTGAATTTTTCGCCAAGTGAAATAAGATACTTGGAATTACTATCTTTAGACTTCAAAGGATTAACAATAGCCAATACCAACAGGCTACTGATCAATTATTTGATTGATAATGAAGTTGATGTGTCCACTTTAAAAGACTATATTAAAATTTCTACAGTTCGTTCAAACTACGGTAACTATAGAATTAATCAGTTGGACAAGTTCGAACATGTAGAAGATATATTTAAAAAACAAAATAATCATAATAGTAGAGTACTTGCAAATCTAAACGGTGAAGTTAAAACAATTTTTGATTACTTAACTAAGGAGCTTGATAATGGCGATTGATCATTCGAGCAGTAAATTAGTAAAGATAAAGCAAGAAGCAGCTATTATGAATGTTAAGGAAAACTTATACATATTGGGGGAATGTATAGATAATATGCCTAACATATTTAATTTTGTAAAGCTATATGGTGGAAGTATTATAAAAGCTTATTCAGGATCTACTAGTACTAATTATAATGCATTGAGCAGAGCATTAAATAATGAAGAATCAGTTTCCTGCTTTGTACAAAAATATCTCTCTATTATTGAGTCATTGGAAGAGAGATATCGTAGTATGATTTTGAACAAATATATAAGACACAAGACATCATATGATCTTCAATTCGGAGACGATGATATAAGTGGGCATTCAAGGTATTACAAAATTCTACATGAAGCATATACTCAAATCGCAATCTTAGATGAAAAGATTGATTATACCATAAATGATCATTTATTATCTCTTAAATTTGAGAACATGCAGCAAAGTAAGGCCGTGAATAAGATAATTGTACTTTTGATAAGGCATAATGAAATTTATTATGATAAGTACCTCGATTACTTGATTCACGCTCTCCCAGATTCTCTTTTTAAGGCATTAGATGATTATATTAACAACGATTATAACACAGAAACTACTTATCAGTATCAGCTTGTGCGAAGAGCAATTTTTACACTAGCACTACAGCATAAAGAGATATCTTATAATCTTGACGATTTTTATAATGATATAAAATTAACAGGAAGTGGCTGGAAAAAATATTATAACTCAGTATTACAGCTTTCCTTATTTTAAAATATCAATGTCCATTTTGGGGTAAAAATTAAAAATATACTATATTACCATTAAAGAAACCTTTAATGTCAATTTAAATATCAAATGAATTAGCATACCTTATAAAAAACATCTAAGTACCTTAGATGTCAATTCAAATGTGACTTAGGAGGGATTTGCACGTGATTACAAAAGGATATTTCGTTCGATATGAAACATTTACTAATTCTGACGAAGTATGGGATTTTTTAAATAAAGGAATTATATATTCTAAAGTAGATAACTATTCAACAGAAATTGAAAAACTTGTTACATATAAAAAAGAACATTCGTATGCTTATAAATCTAAGAATGGCAAAAGAAAGTATGAAAATATATATGCTTATTACTTGGAAGTATTGATTCCAAAATTTATTAAAAAAAATGAAATTGATGATTTTATTAATAAATATGTAGTCTGCCTAGATAAAAGGTTTAAAAACTTACTATACGTGTATAAAAAAGCTTCTAAAGGAGATGGCGACTATGCTCTGATTATGTTGTTTCCTAGATATGTATATAAGAAAAAAATTTACAAAACAGAAAAATACAATAGTGATTATTACTGGAATCCTACTACCAAAAGAAAATGTAAAGCAAGTGATCCTGAAGCAGTTTTGCTACATAAAAAAGGTGAAAAAAAACTAGACGACGAGGGGAAACCAATTCGTAAATTACAAACTTGTAAAGTCAAAGCAGAGAGAGTTTTTATTTATACTAGTTTTAATGCGTTTATGCTTAAACTTAAAGAAAAACTATGTAAAACTGCTGGTGAATTTGATGACACAATAAAAGTATATAAACGTGTATCTAAAATTACTGTTGATAAAAACGATAGTAATTTAATAAAAAGATTAAAAATTAAGAGAAATGTTTTTATAGATTCTGTAAATAATTATCTAAAAGATTATCAGGATAGTGCTTCTTTAATGCAGGCAGACGACTGGCTTAGTGAAGAGTTAGAAAAACTTTATAAAAGGGTAAACGAAATGATACATGTCGAAAAAATAGATGGAAGTATGGTTATTTCTTATCTTAAAGAGTGGTGGATAAAAAATGTTACACAGGAAATTATTGGAGAACACTAAAAGATTACATGCAAATAGGAAAAAAGATATTGTAGAGATTAATCAGATTTTAGAAATATTAAAACATCAGGGTCTAGAATTTGAAGATTCTATAGAACTGAAAACGTTTATTGAAGATGAAGTAAACAAAAATTTGAAAGAAAATATGGATGAGAAAAAGTGATTTGATTATTGGATTAATTTTAGTTGTAAATATATTTATTACATCTAAAAATCAAAAAACTCAGATGTCTATTAAATCGAATATTATAGTTATATTATAATATCTTTTCTTAAATTTATTAAAGGTATAAAGCAGCTAAAAAAGATAAAGTAAACGATTTTAATAGGTAGAAGTAAAGCGAAATTACTAAATAATACTATCCATTTTAAACAGACTTTCAAAGAAAAAATATTTGTAATGGAAAATTCATTGTTATTGCTTATCAATATTTTAGTGCAGAAATAGAGTTGGAAGGAAATTAAATGATAAAGGAAAAAGAGTTGTTAGAGGATATTAATAGCTATATAGATCAATATAGGAGCGAATTGGCTAAACAGCAGGCAAAAAGTATTTTGAATAATCTATCTTTTATTTATTATAAAACAAAAAGTCTAATAATAGAACTTGAAGGTGTGGAAAACAGCCACGAAAAGACGATTACTATAATTAAGAATTATCTTGAATATCTAAAAGATTTTAAATTGGCGGATACGAATGAATTTAAAGGCTACTGGAAACCATTGGGAAAATTTGTCTGGTGGATAGACTTGATTTATTTTTTAAACAGACCTGGTAATGAATTTGAAGTAGAACTCGATGATCTTATCAAAAAAATTAAAAATTCTTATAAATAACGAAATAGTAAAAGATGATGAGGAACAAAAGAGAAATTATGAATACTGATAAAATAATTAAACTTATGGAAGAAAAAAATATTACATTGTACAGATTAGGTAAAATGACCAATTTAAACGAATCCAATTTAGGTAAAATCGTGTCAGGAAAAACAAAGGATCCACGTATCAGTTATGTAAAAGCAATAGCAGATGCATTAGAGGTAGGCATAGATGAAATAGTAATCAGAAATAATTATAAATAAATTTATATAAGCTGACTATATATTTTAACAGATATGGTGGGTGATTAGATGAAAAAGAAAATTTTAGATGTATGTTGCGGAGCGAGAATGTTTTGGTTTGATAAAGAAAATGAAAACACAATATATATGGACAAAAGACAATTAGAGGATACTTTATGTGATGGCCGAAAACTATTGATAAATCCTGATGTGATTGGTGATTTTAGAAATATCCCTTATGAAGATAATTCTTTTAAATTAGTAATATTTGATCCTCCACATTTAGTAAAAGCAGGAGAAAGTTCATGGGTGGCCAAGAAGTATGGAAAGTTAAATGATACATGGCCAATAGATATAAAAAAAGGTTTTGATGAATGTATGAGGGTCCTTGATAAAAGTGGAGTATTAATTTTTAAATGGAATGAAGAACAAATAAAATTAAAACAGATATTAGATTTAATAGACTATAAACCATTAATAGGCAATAAAAGAGCAAAGACACATTGGTTAGTGTTTATGAAAGATTAATATAAAAATATTTGAATAAAGAAGTAGGGAGAAATATGATAATAAAACGTTTAATTTATAATGTCTTTTATAATAATTTTAATGTACTAAAGCAGATCAGCGAGAGTATTCTATGACAATGTGGAATGCCATGTTAGAGGATTCGAAGAAAAGCGTTTCTTTCCAGTACAGATGGTTAATATTAAGGAGTGAAATAAAAAATGGAAAAATTACAAAAGATTAAATTGATAATAATTATATTAGGAATTGTGTTAGCGTTTGTATTATTAATTTCAATGATATTTATATCAAATTATAATTCAGTTGTAAGACTGGAAGAAGAAATTAATGAATCGACTGGAAATATTGAAGTAAGTCAAAAAAGACGAATGGATCTAATTCCAAATTATGTTGATTCTATTCAAGATTATAAAAAATTTGAAAAAGAAACATTAGAAGAAATCACAAAAGCCAGAAGTCAATCCGATAATGGGAATGTAGAAGGAGCAGCAAAAACGTTGAGTGTAGTTGTTGAAAAATATCCGGATTTAAGGTCTAGTGAGCTATATAAAAACCTCCAATTTGAACTTGCTACAACTGAAAATGATATAGCAAGTTATAGAAGAGCTTATAATGCTGATGTCAAAGATTACAATAAAAAAATCAAATCATTTCCTACTAATGTGATTCTTAACATTATGGGATATGAAAGTAAAGATTTTGAATTTACTAAGTATGAAAATAATGCTATTGATTCACCAGACAATTTATTTTAATAGGTATTTTGTATGAAAAGAACAGTCTATAGTAATTTATATATGGAAATTACATTAAGAGAAATATTAGTAAGTATTGCTATATTTCTCGTACTAAGCGGGATCGGTCATTTAATATATGGAAATATTGATGATAAAAGTGTAATTAAAAAATATGAAACTGCACAAATCATAGAAGACAACAAAGAAAAACTTGATTATCTTATTAATACAAAATTTGGGAATGTTTTAGTTTCTTCCACGTTTAAAACCAGTGATAAAGATGCTGTTAAATTTGATGAAATTAATGGCAAATATGCATTTATTAAAAGAGTTAAAGAAAGAAATACAATGCATACTAGAACGGTATGCAGTGGTAGTGGTAAAAATAACATATGTAGAACTGAAACATATTGGACATGGGATTATGTTGACAGTGATAGAAAATATGCAAAAAACATTGATTTCCTTGGATATAGTTTTGATGGTGAAAAACTACTAAATCAAGTAACTAAGAAAAATTTAAAGTTATCTGAGAAAATATATAAGCAAAAGTATAAAAAAATTAAAGATAAATATGTATATGAAACTAGCGATGTGAGATATTACTATGAATATATACCATTAAATTTTAAAGCAACAATATTTACAAACACAAGAGATAAAGAAATATTTAAAGATTACACTTTATTTTATGAAAAGACACCAGAACAAGCTGTAGAAAACATAAAATCTACAACAAAAAATAATAAGTTACTATTTATTGTTGTGTGGTCATTAATGAGTGCTGGAGTTATATTTTGGTATATATCGCTAGATAATAACTACTTAGAAGATTAAATTTAACGTATTTCAATTTATATACTAGGAGTCAGATAAAATGAAAAATAAAAACCTTAAAAATATAATTAACAAAAAAAATATTTCTATTAACGAATTAAGTCGTATTACACACTTAAACGATTCACATTTAGGTAAAATAATTAATGGTAAAACTAAAAATCCGGGTATTGATTATATGCTAGCTATTGCTGAAGCATTAGAACTGTCGAATGATGAGTTTGCTGAATTATGTGGATATACCAGGAATGATAAATAAATGAAATACTTATTTGTAGAACAAAACAAACTTCCTAAGGTTTGTGAAACTAATGATATTTATCAAGTTATAAAAGATATGTTTGGTAATGACTATATGATCCTTAATGAAGATGATAGTAGATTAGGTATGTCTAAGATATCTAAATTAAAATATACTGGTTTAAGAGAGTTAATTAATGATGCCCAAAGATGGGATTGCTTATGGATTGGAGTTAGTAATTGTTATGGTGAAGTCGAAGATATGGTTAGGCTTCTATATGATATGAACAGTAGGAAAAGATATTATGGAGTAATTATGAAGCCCTTTATAATTACTGGTCTTGATTATAAAGGGCTTACTAAGGAACAAATCCATTACTACAATTGTTTCTTTGGTAAACGAAGCATTGATGAAATGAATAAATTTATTGAAAAAAATTGGAGTTAAGGATAAGAAAAATCAATCAATGTCTAAATTAATGTTTAACTTATCTTTAAATAAAAATTTTATTGAATTAGCTTTATCTATATCATTGGTATAACGAAGTGTTAGATTATAGCGTTCTAATATATTAATAATTTTATTTCCTTGTTTCCAACCATATATATTATTGATTTTATCTTTCATTTCTTGACTTATTTTAGCTGTAACTGTTGTTTCTAAATATGGCTTATATGTATCCGGATAATTTATTTGTTTAATACCATGCTTTAATTTTGAATATTTATAGTTTTCTATATCCGATACTGTAATATGTTCTAGCTTAGTAAATAAGTGTTCAAAAAATGGTTTTAGTGATTTTTCACCAGCTTTAAACAAAGGTGATATAAGAGAATAATTATCACCTAAATAAGGATTAATTTTTCTAATATTATTGTCTATTTCAATATCAAATGATAATAAATACTGATTATCATTAATATAGAATTTAACATGAGTTTGATGTCCTAAACCATTAATATTAGTATAGTATAATGATGTTTTATAGCTATTATATACTAGGTTATATCTAATAACTTCAAAATCATTTTTATTATATAGATTAGTTAAATTATTTAAACCTTTTGTTATATCCATAATAACACCTCATCTCTATTAAGATATTTATATTGAACAATTACTAGTCACAAAATAAATCGGGTTTATTTGAAGAATACGCTGGTCAGTATATGTAGGATCTGAATTAGATTGTTTAAAAGAGAAATATGTTGAAATAACCGTGAAAATTAAACTTATAATTGCAACAGCTAATTCAATATATGTAGTTATCAAATGTTTAACCTCCTAATAATTTATGATGAATATATTATATAACTTTTTACCGATATAGTCTAATCTTAGAAAGGAAAATTGAAAATATGAATATTGAATATCTGTTAAATTTATTAAAAGAAAATAATATTTCAAGATATAAATTATGTAAATTAATTGGCTATAGCTATGGAAGTTTATCTGATCTGATAAGTGGTCGTTCTGTAATACCTAGATTAGATACTATTATTAAAATAGCTCAAGCATTAGATTTAAATGATCATGAATTTGCTGAATTATGCGGTTATAAAAATGATAAATAGACATGGAACATGTTCCATGCATAGATTGGAGAAAAGCCAGAATGTAGAAAAATAGGAGAAGGTATAGTTATGAAAAAAGAATTGCTTGAAATAAATGAAATGGTTAAAGGTGATGAAACAGCAGAAAAAATTATGAGTGATTTGCTGGATGGTTATTATAAAAGAGAAAGAATTGGAGAGTTTAGAAAAAAGCTAATACATTTTTCTGAACCATTATTAAATATAATTGCAGCAACATTATTTTTATTGATATTTTTAGTACTATCGTTCAATATAGGCGAGAGACTAGGTCCATATTCGTTAATCCCAATACTATTTGTATTTTCTATTTGTTATTTTATGTTTTGGTATTTGATGATATATATGCTTGAAGATGTGAATGATAAAATTAATGAGAAATACTTTTATAAAATCAATGATGATGAACTGGATTATATAAATGACATTTTGTATGAACGGAAAGAATTTAAGAAAAAATATGAGATAATAAAAAAAGGAAGCAACAGGTATATAGATTATCCACCATTAACTAAAATACGGAAAAAGAAAAAATGCAATGAGTTAGAAATTTATAGTTATTATCATATTAATAAGATTTCCTTCGATGAGATTGATATTGATTGTTGTGAATGTAAAATATGGAAGTAAAAAGAAAATAATATAAAACTAGGAAGACGAGGGTTTAAGATGGAATTTGATAGTCCGAATGAGTTTAAATATCATATGATAGAAATGCTTATAATTTTGATAGGCTCTTTTATATTATTAGGACAGTATGAGTATCTTTTTAACAATGAGAGATATTATAAAGAATATGAACTGATAAATGTAGTTAACGATGATTCAGATGGAAGAAAAGATGAAATTACATATACATATATTGATAAAAATGATGAGATACATTTCTGGTACAAGGATGAAAATAATGAATTGGTAAAAAGCACATATAATCTCGATAAAGTAAAAATATATGAGACTAACATTGAAAAACCAGTGGTTAAGTTTGGATACGGTTTATCTAATCGTGTTGTTTCAGTAGAGTTAAGTATAAGTAGAGATTATATAGAGTAAATATAATAAAATCAAAATAATATAAAGCTCAAATAGAAATAGCTGCTTTCTTTTGAATGTTCCCAATTATTTTCCGCCTATAAATCAACAATTGAGTAAATTATCCTGTATCCTTTCCCGTAATACATTTACTCGGCGGATTGTTTAAATCTGATTAGGGTATTAGATTTTCTCCCATATCGATACCCTAATCAATTAATAAATTTTACGCATATTTTGCCACTCTAGTGATATATTAAATGGAGTAAATTTATATAGGATAAATAGATGGAAATGATTTCCACTTTTGAATAATATGTTTATATATTCTCCTTATTTTGATACAATAATATAAGGAGATGAAGCAAATATGAAAAAAAAGTATAATTATATAAATGATGATGTAAAAGTTGATTTTCTCGTTCCAGAAAAGCTGCAGGAAATTGTGGATTATCTAGAGGAGTTGGATGCTGATGATAATGCCGCTTTTTATAATTACGCTGAGAGTTTGGAATATGTGGGACGTGATTATGTTGAGTCAGGTGAAATAAGTAAAAATCAATGGATAACATTATGTAATCGATATGGAGGATTCTAAATGAGTAGAAATAATGCAATAAAAATATATGATTTAGATAGATGTGATATTGGTCCAAGAAACGGACGTTATGGTGGTCAGGCAGGATCTAAAGAGGGAATTATATTTGATGATTGCAATTGGATTGTTAAATATCCTAAAAATACTAGAAATATGAATGTAAATGATATGTCGTACACTACTGCACCATTATCAGAATTTATTGGTAGCCACATATACCAGATTTTAGGGTATGATACTCATGAAACCATACTAGGCTTTAGAAATGATAAGATAGTAGTTGCTTGTAAAGATTTTTGCGATGATTATACTGATTTAAGAGAAATTAGAACATTAAAGAATGTATATAACAGTGAGCTTGAAAAGCAATTGGATATAGAATTAGGAGGATCCACTGGTTCTGCACATATGGTAGAACTGAAAGAACTACTGATTCATATGAAGTATAATCCAACTCTCTCTTCCATTCCAGATATAAAAGATCGTTTCTGGGAATGTGTCGTGATTGATGCATTTATAAATAATAATGATAGGAACAATGGAAACTGGGGACTACTATTCAAAGATGGGAAATATTCTCTTGCGCCTGTATTTGATAATGGTGCAGCATTTTCAAATAAACTTTCTGATGAAAAAGTTATTGAATTTTTAAACAATCCTGATAAATTAAGGCAGAGTTCTTTGAACACCGATACATCCTATGGAATAAATGGACATAGACTTACAATCAGTAAAATGATGAGATTAGAAGACGATGATTTGAATAATGCGGTTTTAAGAGTAGTTCCTTTAATTAAGGAAAAAATGAAGGATATAAATAACTTTATAGATAATATACCTGAAACTTATAGAGATAAGATTGTTATTTCAACGGAAAGAAAAGAATTTTATAAAGCTGGCATGAAACTTCGGTTGGAACAGGTTTTAGAAAAAAAATTAGAACGTATATTAAATGAAAAAAAGCAGAATATACATTCTAGAATTGAAGCAGCAAAAGTTAAGCAATCAGATTGTCATAAAGAAAGCAAAATTAGAAATATTGAAAAGAGTTTAAAACGATAATTTTTATATTGTTAAGCAGCTTGATTACAAGCTGCTTTTTCTTTTTCTTTTTAATACCACTTGCAGATAAATAATACAAGGTAGTACAAAGTCTCCACCTTGCATTATTTATCTTTTAGCAAGTGGTTCTTATAGAAGTGAGGACAGGAGGAAATAATAATGGCAAGAATATTATGTTATCATGGCAATAGTATATGGAACCCAAGAATGCTTGCAGAAGAAAATGAAACGGATGATTTTATGTTGGGATTTGAACTTGAAGTGGAGAAAAAAGCTTCTTCATCAGTGTCAACTTCATTGAATGATATGGCTAATATTATTGAAGAAAATTTTGGAGATTTGTTTATTTTTGAACGTGATGGTTCATTAAGAAATGGGTTTGAAATTATCAGTCATCCTTTTACATTAGGCTGGTATAAAGAAAATACAGACATTTTTATCAGGCTACTTGATATGCTCGAAAATGAAGGATTTATGTCGCATAATTCTGGAAGGTGTGGACTTCATTTCCATTTTAGCAGAGAATCGCTAGGTTTCACATCAAAGGAACTTGAGAAACTTAAGGAAAAAGGATACAGTAACGAGAGAATAAAAAAACTTCAAAATGCTAAAAAAAATAATACTGTAGAAAATATAGTCATGCTGTTTGAGATATATTCAAGCAATATAAAGAAACTCTCAGGTAGAAAAAATTTTCATTACTGCAATTTTCTGCTTGACGATAATTTCGTCTTAAATTCCAGTGTGAAAAGTATCAAGGAAAGGACTGATCAGAGCGATAAGAGACAGCGTAGAAGTGCAGTAAATATTACTAACGCTAAAACAGTTGAGATTAGGGTAATGAGAGGAACGTTATTGTTTGAAGCATTTGATGTAAGGCTGCGTTTTATTTATAACTTGATTACAACAGCAAAAGAATGCACAGGGTTGGTTGATTTTAGCAAGATAGCTTTTAGAGATTGTGATGATGATGTCAAGGAAAGAATGTTAAATTATTTTAGAAAAAGAGGAATAGATGATTTGATTTGCAAAAAAGTGTGTATTAATTTTGATAATGAGTTTAGATTAGAAAATATTAATTTTTCAAAATAGATTTTAAATATGAAACAAAAACAACATACTTGGTGTTAATTAACAATGAATTGGAGTTATAGGGATAACTGACTATGTAAAAGAAATAAAGGTGAAGCAGCTTAACTATAAGCTGCTTTTTCTTTTTCATCTTCTATACCACTTGCAAATGAATAATCAAGGTAGTACAAGTCTCCACCTTGATTATTCATTTTATAGCAAGCGGTTCTTATAGAAGTGTGGCAGGGATAAATAAAATATAACCTGTCATTAGGAGGAAGAAAAATGGCAAGAAGTATATTCGATAGCACATAATTAATTTCTGAATTAAGAAATTAGAAGATGATAATCAAAAGAAAGAAGGCAAATAATTATGAAAATAAGATTATTAGATTTAAATGTTAAAAATAAAAAAATAGAAAAAACTGAGAATGATTCATTAAGGGGTGCATTGGTACATATCAAGTACAAAAAAGAAGAAAAAATAATGCTAAAATACGACATTGATGTAATTAGTACTTGCAAACCGATAATAAATATTAAGTGTATTTTTCAAATTGAAGATGATATTGAATTTCCTAATTCAGATATACTAAATGAAGCGGTTAAAGAATTAGAAAAACGTATTGACACTATTATTGCTTTAGTCTGCGAAGAATCAGGATTTTAATTGTTTAAAAAGGTGGAAAGCACTTCCACCTTTTCTAAAAATCTTATATAAGAAATATTCTATTTATTACATTTGAAAAATTCTTTATGAGATTATGCAAAAACTAATAATGTTCAAGCAGCTTGATTACAAGCTGCTTTTTCTTTTTCATCTTCTATACCACTTGCAAATGAATAATCAAGGTAGTACAAGTCTCCACCTTGATTATTCATTTTATAGCAAGCGGTTCTTATAGAAGTGTGGCAGGGATAAATAAAATATAATCTGTCATCAGGAGGAAAGAAAAATGATAAAATCAAGTGTTAAAAACCTAAATATTAATGAAATTGAAGCATTATCTATTGAAGAAGCAAAAACTATTGCTTTAGAAAAACTAAATATAAAAGGATTTGATATTTATCTGGTCGATTTAGGTGAGTATTTTGGTTACTCTGCATTAGTTTTTAAAGATGATTACCATATTTATTTTGCAAACTTATATGAAGTACATTATAGATACAATGGTCCAACTCATGAACAGTTAAAGAAAAAATATATCAGTTTACTAAATAATAAGCTGTTTATAGATGAAGAACTAACATCGGTAAAAGATCACGAAGAATATGAGAAGAAAACCGAATTTATTAGAAATTATATGCCACAAGAATATGATTATTTGACAGCTTTTTGTATCAACGGAATATATAAAGGTAAAGATCAAGAAAAATACGAAAGCGGGGAATATACTAATTATAGTAATATTGCCTTTGCGTATTTTAAAGATAAAAGCTATCAGGAAAGAGCAAAACCATTAATTAGTAAATTAAAAAAATCTTATAAAGAAGTTATGGAAAATATAGATAATTTTAAAGAAGCAGTAAGACACGCTTTATACAATCATGAGGCATGTATAACATACGAATATGAAACAGCTCTAGAATCTATAGGTTTAAAATATGCGGAATTACCAAAAAATAAACAAGACATAATTATAGAAGTATTTAATGAAGTTTTATCAGAAAAACATTAAAAAGTAGTGAAAAAATGGTAAATTTATTGTACTAGAAAAATCTGATAAAATGTTATTGTGGAATAAAAGAAATAATAAATCATAAAGATCGTCTATGTAAATAGGCGATTTTTGAATTTATATTCTTGATTTTGCTTATATGGTTCAGCAGCTTGAAATCAAGCTGCTCTTTCCTTTTGTCTTCTATACCACTTGCAAATAAATAATCAAGGTAGTACAAGTCTCCACCTTGATTATTCATTTTATAGCAAGCGGTTCTAATAGAAGTGTGACAGAGAATAGATTTACGAAAAACTGGAGGAATAATTTATATGCTCTATAAAATATGATTTACTAGCTTTTAATGATAAAAGCTAGTAAGTAATAATTATCGTTTTAGTACTTATTGAGCGATCGGAATAAGGGGTGAATTTCGATGAAATATTAAATAATTATGAGGTGATTGGAAAATGGAAAGTAAATATCAGGAAGCGTTAGATAGACTTTGTGAAAATAATTATTTCGATGAAAAAGGTAATTGTAACAGTGATCTAATTGTAATGGATCGTATATTATTACAAGAATTAGTTGATAAAGCAAAAGAATTAAGCAATTCGAATGATGAACTAAGAAGACAATTATACTTTATTGAACCATACAACTTCGAGGATTTGAAAGTTGGTATGTGGATTTTAGATAGAAAACCACAATATGAAGAATATACGTTTATCAAGATAACAAAAATTTTGTCAGAATCAGATTGCGAATATCTTTATCATGATAAAGATAAGAAAATATTTTTTGATAATATGGAATGTAGAGCCAGAGAATTTGAAGAAAACCGTTTCTTTCCAGTGCAATATGCTAATTTAATTAAAATGGAGGTAAAAAAATGATAACAAAATTAGAACATAATTTTACGAAAAATACTAAGATTTATTTTGAACATAATGTAGAAATAAATGAGAACAGCTATTTAATAATTTTTGGGCATCACATAAACGGCGGTTTTATAGCAATACCAGACTGGAATATTTGTTGTGAAGCATCTGCTAACAGTGATAGTAGTTATTATAATCGAATGAAATTAATTGATGCAGGAATGGATGAAATTACTGCAAAAGAAATCTCTGAATATATTAATTTATGGATTGAAGTCAATTCTCAAAATGGAGGTGACTAGAATGGCTCATGATTTTACTATAAGAGTGCCCAATGGCATCTGGTCAAAAAGATATGATATAATAACTGTTGGAAATGAACATATATACATTGAAAAAGATGAATATAAAGGAGTGCCAAATGATGAAGTATTTTTCTTTGGATATGCAGATGGAATTTTTTATAAAGCTTTTAGATGCGAGGAATGTAATAATGCAATGTCTGGTAATGGATCAATATATTTAATTTCGCATGATACAGCAGAAAAAAATTTAAAAAAGGCAATAAATGAATTCTATAAACTAAATTACCCAGATCCAACAAGAATTAACGATATTAAAGAATTTTATGAACGTATGAAACATGATTATAAAAATGTTGAATATTTTGAAATTATTTTTGATTAATTTAATTGAAAATATGAAAAAAGTTAGGAGGTCATGAAGTATGCCAAAAATTAGAGTATATGCTAATTACGAGTTCACAAATGATAGTGATAATTGCTATGATAATGGGGAACTTTCAATGCTGTATGAAGTACCAAAATCGTGGATGAAATGGAATGAAGAAAAACGACAAGCCTGGTTAGAAAAAAACAGCGATAAAATAGATAAAGCATTTAATGATGCTATGGTTGTTTATCATGTTAGTGAACTCTATGATGAGGCTGAATAAAAAGAGGAATTGAAATGAATAAAATCGAGAAACTTAGAACTGAACTGGAAAAATATAAAGAAAAATATGCATTATTAATAAAAGAGCATATTCAAGAGGAAATTAACAAAATTGATTCAGACATTGAAATAAGCATATACAGCAATGATATAGATCGTATATATGTCACATATAAAGAGTTTAAATTTGAATTCACGTATTATTATTCGATGCTAAGTCGGGAATCGTCTTTTCGTGGTTATGGAAAAACCAATACTCATGGTTATTCTTATGCCAGATATACAAGAGAAGAACAGAAGGAACGTGATAGAGCGTATGGTTATGTGCGTTCGATATTAAAAAGTGTTTTAGAAGATAGTTAGGAAAAGTGGTGGAATGAAAATGTATGTAATCAAATATGATAGTGATATTTATGCAGGAACATATAATGATATGGATGGATGTTATCTTTATCCAAGTAGCTATTTTAATATGCAAAAACCAAAAGTTTTTAAAACACTAAAAGGTGCAGAAAAGCATCTTAGTAATTTAAAAAATAAAGTTGTTTTTGGAAAAAATGCTGATGTATATAATTTTAAGATTATTGAATGGTCTGAAAATGATTTAGAATCACATTTGATGAGTATTGGAGTTAAACCTGGTAAAAATGATGATCCACAAAACAGTAATACTATTTCACCAGATAAAAAGTTAGAGAAGTATTGGAAAAAAGTATTCAAACCATTGAAAAATGAAGAAATAGAAATTACAAATATCACAGTATCCGATAATGTATGTACAATAAATTATTTGATGCCTTATTGTACAAGTAGCGAAGAATATATATTCCAAGCTGACATAGATATAGAAAAAGCAGTTGGTGGATTTTGTAACACAGTAGAAGAAAAAGCAAATGAAATGATTGTTATGATTAGAGAGTGCAGCAATATAAGAAATCTATTTTAAAGAGAAATAGGTTTGATAAATTAAAAGAAGAAATAAAAATGAAATAAGGAGAAGACCAATGTTAAGTAAAAAAGGAAGATTACTGTACGCCTTACATACAGTAAAAAGATTATTTAGAGATGCAGGTATTGAAAATGCCAAGGTAGAAGTAGAATTAAAGGATGGAATTGTTGAGACAATTGACTGTATGGAAGAAATAGAATTATTTATTACGGATTACATAAATGGAGATAATAATTTTATTCCATCTGAAGAAGATTAGATTGAGGAGTTCTATATGGGAAGATTTTATAAAGCTTCAAGCGGACGCATCCTATGCATTGAAAATGATGAGAAATTAACACAGGAAGAAGTTGATCGTGCTGACGAGCTTCAACAAATTGTATTTCCAAATGAATGGAAGGAGCCGAATTCTAATGATAAACAAGAAGATTCTTGAAATAAAGAAAAATAAAACACATATTAAATTAAAAATATATGAATAAATTTAAGTTTAAATAGAGATTCAATACAGGAAAATCATAAATAGTAAAAAACTTAAGGAGAGAAAACAATGATTAACAGGGTAGTTTTAACAGGACGAATGACTAGAGATCCTGAACTTAGAAGAACACCACAAGGTGATGCGGTTACTTCTTTTACTTTAGCGGTAAATCGTAATTTTACAAGCAGAGATGGTCAACAACAAGCAGATTTTATTAATTGTGTTGTGTGGCGTAAACCTGCTGAAAATGTTGAGAGATATTGTTCTAAGGGAAGTTTAGTTGGTGTTGAAGGAAGAATCCAAACACGTAGCTATGACAATACTCAAGGTCAAAAGGTATATGTTGTAGAAGTTATTTGTGATAGTGTGCAATTCTTAGAAACAAGAGCTGCTCGTGAAAGGCAAACACAGCCACAACAACAAATGCAACAACCGTACCAACAACCACAAAATAATGATAATTTCTATGATATGAAAACAGTTGAATTAGAAAAAGAATTTGATAATTCAGCAAACTCTTTTGATATTCTTCCTGATGATTTACCGTTTTAGAAGATAATATGAAGATTTATGTTTTCTGCATAGTAGAAAACTTCTATTAAGTAGTCTCATAATTTTAATTTGAGAAAAATAGATCAATATATTATATGGAAGTGACTTCCTTCTTTCAAATATTCTAAAAGGTTCAAGCAGCTTAATCTAAGCTGCTTTTTTTCTTTTTCATCTCCTATACCACTTGCAAATGAATAATCAAGGTAGTACAAGTCTCCACCTTGATTATTCATTCTTCAGCAAGCGGTTCTTATAGAAGATGAGGCAGGGATAAATAAAATAAAAACTGCTCAAGGAGGAAAATTATGGGATTAGATATGTATTTACTTAAACAAAAGAAACACAGTATTTTATCAAGTAGAGAGATTGACTACTTAGTGTGGTATGTTACGTGTAAAAAAAGGGGGATAAAGGATGAAGAAATTGTTAAGAATAATGAAACAGTATTTGATGATATTAATAAAATAGCTGGTAAAATTGAAATGAATATCAATGATATTAATACCTTAGAGAGGTACTTATCTCCTTATCAAGCTCAACACATAGGGTATTGGCGTAAGGCAAACCAAATTCATAAGTGGTTTGTGGATAATATTCAAGATGGAATCGATGACCAGAAAATTTATGAGATAAGTGAAGAAGAACTAAAGACACTTTTAAAAATATGTACGGATATAAAAGAAACGTGCATTCTTAATGATAAGGAAATGATTGAAAATGTAGATATACCAAAAAAATTATTACCGACTTGTGAGGGATTCTTTTTTGGAAGTTATGGATATGATAAAAATTATTTATTAGATATTGAAGATACAATTAGCATAGTATCTAATGTTTTAAAAGAAGTAGATTTTGATGAAGAGGTAGTTGAATATACTTCCTGGTGGTAACATGAACGATTATTATATCGTTCATGTTTTTTCAATATTTAGAGTGTTTGGCAACTTATTATTTTAATTAAAAAATGATATACAAAAGAATCAAATATCCAATAAGGTTCAAGCAGCTTATAATTAAGCTGCTTTTTTCTTTTTCATCTTCTATACCACTTGCAAATGAATAATCAAGGTAGTACAAGTCTCCACCTTGATTATTCATTCTTTGGCAAGCGGATCATATAGAAGTATGGCAGGTCTAACCATTCATTAGATGGGTAAAAAAATTAATGAACAGTCCATAGAAAGCGAGGCGAGAGCAAATTTATTTACGAAAAAAGAAAAATTGAAATAATTATTTTTTAATGGAAATTAGAAAGAGAGGAAAGTATTATGAGTAGAAAATTGTATGATGATTTTACAAAGCAACCCGTATCTAAAATGGCACAAAGTATTTCCGATATGACATATTCATATAATGAAACAAAAGTGCCTGCAAAGCATTACAAAGACCTATTGGAAAAAGATATTATTGAACTAGCAAGTCAAGATATTAATATAGAAATGTGTTTATTAAAGCCTTATGTTGATATGATGAATTCAATGTCAAAAGAAAGTCGTAAATATTTTATAAAAGCATTACTAATATGTGAATTGAAAATTAAAGATACTGCAAATGAAATTAATGCTTTATCAAAATTGTATGACAGTATTGAGGACAATTCATTGAAAACAGTAATAGATAAAGATATTCAAAAATTATATAGTGACTTAAAAAATAATGAAACTACTGTTTTTGAAATGAATTAGATTTAGATAGGGAGGCCGAGCAACCTCCCTATCTAATTTAAAGAAGTGATATAAATATTAGCAATATATGTTTTGTTTAAACCATTTTATATTGTTAGAAAAGCAAATATAAAATTAGTATTTAAATACTAGAGATTGTAATTATTGCAGACTGTTTGGTATCAGTCAAAAAATAGTTTGACTTTTTTAGATATTAAAAAATGAGTAAAAAAGTGGTGAATTTTACGTATCAAATAAAAATGCTAATATTGTATTATGGAATAAAAGAAAGAAATAAAAGTCGTCCAAATGAATGGATGATTTTTTATTTTAAGCTTGTGTTTTTTGTGAAATTAGTCCACATCATGCACGGGTGCGTTCTGGAGACTGAGGAGGTCTGGAATGGATCCACCAGAACCTTTTAACAGCCATAAGAATAGCAAGCCAGGGAAATGTACGTACAGATAAACACTACGTGTTTTGTACGTACATTTCCATGAGCAATATTTTGCTCATACTTGTTGGGATAATCCCAAACCCTTATTAGGTGGTGGAAATGATTTCCACCTTTATAAAAAAAGGAGAAGCAAATGAATGAAGAAAAACAGAAAATAATTTCAAAAAGACAAACATATAAAGAAAAAAGAGATGCAGAAATAAGAAAGAGAATCAAAGATGATCGTTTTGCAATCAGACTGCCTGGTGATGATAAGATCAGATTAAAAGAGATTGCCAAAAGTTATGGGATGGATCTAACAACATATGTTTTAGCTGCGTGTTTTTTTAACTGTATAATCTTTGTAAATTTTGAAGATATAAAAGAATTAAGTTATCAAGTTGGCAAGCTTGGAAATAATATCAACCAAATTGCCAGAGGAATTAATGAAGCTGCACTTAAAGATAATATAAATGCTGAATTGCTTAATGATGTGAAAATGCAGATGGATCAGCTTCGAGGTCTCGAAGAAGCTCTGATTGAAACAAACAAAAGATTTTATCGTGCTGCAAAAAAGACAGTAGTTGAAATAAAAGAAAATTTTCAGGAGGAAATCTAATGGCAACAACAAGAGTATGGTGTTTAAAAGGAAATGTTCAAAAAGCAATTGACTATATTTGTGACGAAGAAAAAACTGAAGGTACATATGTATACAGTTCATCTGCCTCTCCTGCAGTTTTAGGAATGGAATGGAGCAGCAGTAATGAATTGAATAATCAGTTAGGTTTCGATGCTTTTGATCATAGAGTAGGGTATCATTTTCAACAGTCCTTCGCACCAGGAACTGTTACCAAGGAGCAGGCAATGCAGATTACTCAGGAATGGATAGAAGACATCTCAAATGGTCAATATGACTATGTAATGGCGCTCCATACTGATAAATATTATGAAGGGCTTCCACATTATCATGTACATATCATTGTAAATCCAAAAAATAAAGTAACTGGAAAAAACTGGGATATATATTATAAAAGAGATGTTAATAAATTCAAAGACTCCAGCGACAGAATCTGTGCTTCACACGGATTGGATATAATTGAGAATTATAAAAATGTCAGTAAAAGTTATTATGAATGGATGATGTCTAAAAAAGGCGACAGCTATAGAGATATCATCAAAAAAACAATCGAAACAGTTATACCTAAGATATATGATTATGATCAGTTTAAAGCATATTTGACTAAACTGGGTTTTGAAGTAGAGGACGGTTTAGGAAATGAATCAGAGGAAACAGAATTTAGGTTTTCTATCAACAGTACCTTAGTTCAGAAAGAATATACTGAAGAAAATAAATACTTAATCAGAGTGCCAGGTACTCGTGCAAGCAAATATATAAAAATTGATATTGATAAACAAAAATGGACAAATAACAATCAGACTTATTATTCTGATATCAACAAAGGTCATGACTATGTAATTTATAATGCAGAAGGTACTGTTATAGGAGGCATGTCAGGCGAAAAATTAAAATCATATTTTGAAGATAAATCTGAGCTAGAACCTGATGGAAGAAAAGGGCTTAGGATAAAGGCACCGTATTCCAATAAATTTGTTAGATGTAGTCGCCTTTTTAATGAAAAAGGCGATTGTTATTCTCTTGAAAATGTAATAGATATGATAGATAAAAGAGGACAGCTTTTTTCTGATCCAAAGATTGAAGCTTTTATCAGTTCAAGTATCGATGAAAAAGAAATAAAAAGCGCAAGGAATAATTTTTATGAAGAAGCTGATATTAAGACAAAATATAATCAAAGTAAATTTTATAAAATGTCTGCACGTGAAAAATATATTTATTTCAGAACTGCAGATATGCAGATCAGGCTTGATAAGATTGCGGTAGTTGACATCAAGGATAATACTTCATTAACAGTAAATGAATTGAAGGATATTAAGAAAAAACTTATTAAGGTGATTAATCAGGTTAATGATTCGATAAAAAAAACAGAAGAAGAATATCAGGAACTGCTTGAAATGCGAATGGAAAGTCTGCTGGTTATCAGCGATGAAGAAGTTGATGATTTTATTAAAAATAATATTCAGCCGCTTCGTCAGGAACGCCTGAATATAAAAAAACAGATTACAGATGTTAACAAAAAAATAAAGGATTTAGAAAAAAATATGAATAAAGGAGTAGAACGTTGATGAAAGAATTGATTGTTATTTTGATTGCCCTTGGTCTTGGATTTGGCCAGGGGTATAAGTTTAGAAAGAAGAAATACCATAAAATAATCAGCAGTTTGCAAAATGAAATAGAAGCACTTAATCACAAACTAGAAAAAAAAGAAAGAATAGAAATGTTGGGTCAGTATGCAACACGACCATATACAAAAGGTAAAAAAGAAAAATTTGAAGCTGCACTAGTTGAGTTTGTTACCAGCGATGACAACAGTAAAAAAATATTCCTCGAGACATGTGGAATAATAAATTCTATAAAAACAATTTCCGATCTCGAAACAATAGACCTGTATCTGCTTCGCAATGAAATAAATAATATTGATGATCAGTTTATTTTGGAAAATGGTGTGATAGTAAAGGATGGAGGAAAAAAATATTTTGTAGATATTGAAGACTGTAAAAATTCTTTTGAAACTCTGTTAGCAGATGAGATACCAGTAAATACATATAGATTATCTTATTGTGAACTTGTAGAAATATTTGAGGAGATAAGACAAAATTTTTGCGAATAAGGTTGCAGCTGCGCTGCTACTTTATCTTGAGACTAAGGAAGAAAAAGTTCTAATACCACTTGCAACAAAATAATCAAGGTAGTACAAGTCTCCACCTTGATTATTTTGTTTTTAGCAAGCGGGGCTATTAGAAGTGTGGCAGGCAGAAAAAATAAAAAAACAGGAGGTTATAAAAAATGAGTTTAGCAGATGAATTGAGCAGTAGCTCAGTTAGAAGAAAAATAGTTAATGTATCAGAGGTGAGAGTAAATCCTTTGAATTTTTATCCAATTGATGAAGTCGTTGTAAAAAGTATTGCTGAATCAATACAGGAATTCGGTCAGCTTGAGAATGCAACGGTATATGAAGAAGATTTAAATGATGGCTGCAGATACACTTTGATTGGTGGAGAAACACGTTGGAGAGCAGTATGTCTCAACGTTGAAGAAGAATTAAGTGACGGTGAATTTCATGTGGTTGTCATTGAAAAGCCTGCTAACATGGAAGCAGAGATTGAATTAATCAGAGAAGACAATAAACAGCGTGAAAAAGATAAAAAAACAAGAGCAGCAGAAGTAAAGGCTGTTGAAAAACAGTATGAATATCTTAGGAGTCAAGGTCAGACACCGCAGGGTTTAAAAAGGGACTGGATAGGAAGGCGTATAGGTATCTCTGGACGTCAGGTATCTAATATCCTCAAGGAAGAGATAATTCAGCAAAATGGTGAAAGCGGTGTTGCACATAACGAAGTGCATAATACTCCAACAGTAGATGACATAAATAAAAATATAAAGAAATTAAACAAACTGTTTGAAAAGACAGTAAAACTTTGCGAGTCAGCAGGATGCTCGGATATCGAAACAGGTTTAAGAGAAGTCTGGTCTGAACTGGAAGACAGGTTCTTCTAGAGGTGGAAATCATTTCCACCTTTGGAAGGAATGAAATTAAAGAAAAGGGGAAGTAAAAATGGTTAAAGTAATGAGTATTCAAAATGAAAAAGGTGGTGGAGGAAAAACTCAATCAGCAACAAATATAGCATTTGGATTATCAAATGCAGGTTTGAGAGTACTGCTGGTTGATTTAGATCCTCAGGCAAATGCAACAAGTATTATTCTAAAACAGAACAAAAAAATTGATATAGATTCTTTAAATAAGATGAAAAGTGTCTTTGATGAAAAGTGTGATGAGGGTATATCGAGGCTTCAGGCAGCTAGATTTGCTTTAAATGATTACGTTACGAAAAGAAAATATAAAACGGATATTTCTGAAGTACTGATAAATCCAAAAGCTGTAAGAGAAGCAATTGTTGAAAGTGATTATCCTAATCTGCACATTATTCCAAGTTCGCATACATTAAGTGAAGCCGATATGGAATTGAAGAAACAGTGTCGTAAAAGTGAGGAACGTCTACGTATGGCAATTGATTTTATCCAGGATGATTATGATGTTGTTGTTATCGACAATAGTCCTTTTATAAATGCGCTAACATATAACGCTATAAACAGCTGCTATCGAAAAGGCGATACAATAATTATTCCAATTAAAGTAGATCAAGGCGGATTGGAAGGTCTAGATAATACAGTCACATTGATGCTTGACTGGCTGGAGTACGGCTATTTGGATTATGATTTTAAAATTTTGTTTACAATGACAAGAAATAACAAGATTGATAAGGAAACAGTTGAAACAATAAAATACCTGTTCAAAGACAGAGTGTTTAATACTGTTATTCGTGATCAGGCTAAACCAGTTACTGAATCAGGATTTAATAAAGAAATTCTTATAAATGAGTACAGCGATGATGGTTCTTTAAAAAAGAAAAGTGCAAACTGCTGGAAAGGTGTTGCAAAAGATTATAAAGCGCTGGTAATAGAAATATTAAATGATATAAAAAAATAATAAAAGGGGATGCCGCTTATTAAATAAACAGTAGCAAACAATGTTTGTGGCGGCTTGCCAGGAGTTCGATTTAACAATTGCGGACTCCCTTCCCCTGATAAAAAAAGGAAGTAATTATAATGGAAAAGTCAGTAGTTGATATTTGTTTAAGTATGGATGAAATTAGTGCATTAAATGATCTTTTGTATCATCATGTTGAATTTTTAAAAAGCAGAGGGCAGGAATATAAATCAATGATAGATAGTCTTGAAAAGGATAAAAATTATAATTCTGTTGAAATCTTTGAAGCTGCACATATGTTATTTAACTCTACAGCTGACAGTCTTGAGTGCTACAACAATTTATGGCATAAGCTTAGAAAATATTGATTTACAAAAAAATTAAATGAAATGAGGAAAAATATGATTAATAGAGTGATTTTAGTAGGACGATTGACGAAGGATCCAATATTAAAAAAAGTTCCTTCTGGTGATTCAGTAGCTGAATTTACTTTGGCAGTAAATAGAAAATATGGAACCCAGCAGGCAGATTATATTAAGTGTATAGTATGGCGCAAGATGGCAGAAAATGTATATAAATACTGTTCAAAGGGAAGTACCGTTGGGATTGAAGGAAAACTGCAGTCAAGAAGTTATGATAATACTCAAGGACATAAGGTATATGTTGTAGAAGTTATTTGTGATCTAGTAACGTTCATTAATACAAAGAAAAGCGAAAGTCAGCATACTGAAGGTTCAAATTGTCAGAGTGATATGAGTATTAGTTCCGAAATTAAGGAGGAGAATATCTAATTCTAGACATGGAAATAATTTCCATGTCTAGAAAAATACAGTATACTGACTGATTTGGAATAAATATTTAGTTAGTTGAAAAATAGTTTAGAAAGTAAATAAATATTTCAGGAGGTAGAATTACGATTGGCAATGAAGAGTAAAAGTAAATTAATGATCAGTCTGGAAAAAAGAAAATATTATCCATATTTCAATTATTTAACTAAGGAAGAAATAGATTCTGCTTCTAAAAGGCTGATTGAGTCAGGATACAAGATCATTAAGGTGAGGAAAGCTAACAAATATACTTTATATTGTAAAAAAGCTTAAAAAGGAGACAAAATTAGAATGTTAAAACTAGCTATTGTGCTGATTTTACCAGCAATTGTGGTCATGATTGTATTTAAGAATTATTGGATGAACATATTTATGAATTATTTGATGAACATATTTGAAAGTAATACAAATGGGATGAGCGATAAATTTCAGGATAAAAACGATTTAATTAATATTCAAAATGAGATTGCATCTGTTATTGATGAGAATTGGAAATTAAACAAAGCTGAAGCTGAGGTACTTCTTCAATATTATAGTATCATGCAAATTAGCATTGATTTTAAAAGAGACGAATACCTGACAGGAAGAAAAACACGAATAGCAAAAGAATGTATCTGTTATATGAAACTAAGCAATTTGTCAGAATATTATAATAATCAAATAAATTTATTGAAAGCTAAGCTGGGTAGTAGATAGTTTTTCTGTCAAATAGAAAGAAATAATAAATATTTCTTTGAATGCGGAAAAAAGGTATAAATTAGTATTTTTGAAAAATGTGGATTTGAATGATAAATTTCTCTTTTTGTTCCTTTTTGTAGCAATGCTACCTAAAGTAGCAACATATTTTATATAATCTCATCGGGAGGAACTTTCATTATGGAAATAGCAGAACGCTTAAAGCAGTTGAGGATAAAAAGTAAATTAACGCAGTATGAGGTAGAAGAGCTGACAGGAATAAATCGTTCTACATTGTCGTTATATGAATTAGGTATTCGGGTACCAACAATCGATAAGTTAATGAAACTTGCTTTGTTATATGGAGTATCAATTGATTATTTGTGTGGAATAGAGAAAGTAAATATCAGAGAAAACGAAAAAATCAAATAAGAAAATATCCAAGATGAAGTACACTAGTAAATTTCAGTAGTTTATATATTATTTTAAAATTATATATATTGGTTCTCACATTTGTATAGCATATGTTTTCTTATAAACGCAAAATAAATAACCTTACAAGCAGTATAAAAATACAAAGAGTTTACAACATATATGGTAATAATCAAAAATGAGTGAAAAATTGGTAAATTTTTTGTACCAGAAAAAAATGCTAATATGCTAGTGTGGGAAAAAAGAAGGAGAAGTTGAAATAGATGGAAAAATCAAAAGAAGAAATGATTAGAGAGTTAAAAAATCATGGATGTAGAGAAGATATGGAATGTTGGACATATATGCAGATTTTAAATATGTATATTAGAATAACAAGATATCAATTGGACAAAGACGGAAAAATTTTTCATCTTATTTCTGATAAAGAATATGATGTCAGTGAAATTGATAAGGTGTAAGTTTTACAAATATATAAGATAGTAGAATATTTAAAATGTTTGTATTTATTTAGAAATATAATTAATATGGGAGAAATAAAAATGAAGATTAAGGATTTATGTTTGAATTATTTAGATACAAGAAATAAAAAGATTATCGCAGGAATTAGTGTATTCGCAGTAATCTTAGCTAGTACACTGGGTATATATGCTTTAACAAAAGATAATTTACCCGACTTTGTTTTAAATGACAATAAAGCTATTAAACTAGAATATGGAGATAAATATTCTGTTAACAGCATGAAATTATTGAATACAGAAGGTATGGATGATGAAGATAAAAAAATATTAAAAAATGGTTTAAGTATAAAATCTAATTTTAAATATGAGGACGGTAAAGATTATCCAGCAATTGGAGAGTATAAGATAACAATGACCTTTAATGATAATACACTTGTTAAAAAAGTTAAAGTCGCTGATACTACAGCTCCAGAGCTAAATACAGAATTTCGTGATATAGATATTGTAAAAGGAACAGATTTAGCAACATATGATTTTACAGGTCTTAATTTATTTAGTGCAACAGATCTATCGCCTGTAGAGGTAGGATACGACAGCAGTGCAGTTAACAGTAACACAGTAGGAACATATGTATTAAAAGTTACTGCTAAGGATACTTCTAGTAATGAAACTACTAAAGAACTAACAGTTAATATAACAGAAGCTCCAAATGTAAATCAAGAACTTGTAACAGAAACAGTAACTAATGAAGATGGAACAAAATCTATTCGCAATACATTAAGAGATAAAGCGACAGCTCAAGAAAATACAGCAAATACTAAAATTAGTTCTAATTCCAGTAAAGGAAGCAGTACAAATAAAAAAGGATCTACAGGTTCATCAAGCAGCAATAGTTCTAATTCATCTTCCAATTCTGGGGTGAATCAAAGTTTTGTTGCTAATATGTCAATTTCGAGACAAACTACACAGGCAATAACAGTTGTTGGAAACGGTGGAAGCTATGCAACGTTAACACTGCATACTAAGCGTAACGGTATCTGGACAGAAACATTAAGCTGTTCCGCACGAGTAGGGAAAAATGGTATAACTAGCAATAAGCGGGAAGGTGATGGGAAAACACCTACGGGAATCTATAGTTTTGGTCAAGCGTTTGGTGTAGCAGGAAATCCAGGTACTTCTAGAGGATGGTTACAGGTCAACAACAATCATTACTGGGTAGATGATGTAAACAGTCCATATTACAATAAATTAGTTGATGCTAGTCAGACTGGAATTCAATGGAGCAGTGCTGAGCATTTAATTGGTTATCCAACAGCATATAAATATGCTATTGCTGTAAATTATAATACTGCTTGTACACCAGGTGCGGGTAGTGCTATCTTTTTACACTGCTCAACTGGCGGTTCAACAGCAGGATGTATTAGCGTGAGTCAATCAAATATGATTCGTATATTACAGTCACTACAGGGTGATACTTTAATAGGAATATATCAAAATTCAAATAGTTTATACTAAAGTTTGAATTATAGAATAATAAATTATAAAATTTAGATGGAGGGATAAAGTATGGACATTAGAAAAGATATTATTGATAAGTATTTAAATACCAAAAAGAACAGGATCATTGCGGGCTGTGTTACTGGTTTAATTGTCTTGAGCTGTGGCGGAGGAATTGTATATGCTACAAGAGATGTTTCGCCAAAATTGGAACTTAAGAAAAAACAGATTAATCTTGAATACGGAAAAGAATTCAAAGCTGATTTTGACACTTTAGTTGATACTAGAGGATTAAATAAAGAAGAAAAGGAATATTTGAAAAAAAACCTTAAAATAAAATCAGATATTGAAAATGATATTGAAACAGTGACCAAAGAGGATGGTACTACAGAAGAAAAAGATCGTGGATTTGCTAAAGTAGGAGATTATAAAGTAAATTTAACATATAAAGATGAAACTAAAACAGTTAAGGTAGTTGTGAAAGATACAACTGCTCCAGAGATTACAGCACCTGAAAATATAGAAATATTACAGGGAACAGATTTGGCAACATTTGATTTTAAATCACTGATTATAGCGACCGATTTAGCAACAATGAATGAATTGACAGTTGATTACAGTACAGTAGATATTAATGTACCTGCTGAATATACTGTAAAAGCCAATATTGAAGATACAAATGGAAATAAAGCTGAAAAAGATGTAAAGATTACAGTAATTGCGCCACCTGCAGTTGCTGAGGATGAAGTGGTAGTGCAAGAGACAGTAACAAATGCTGATGGAACGAAAACAGTAAAAAATACTGTTAAGAAAAAAGCAGATTCATCAGGAAATAAAGTAGTATCTAGTGGAAACAATTCAAATAGCAGCTCTAATAGTTCTGGAAGCAAACCTTCAGGTTCTACTGGAGGAAGCTCAGGATCATCTGGTAGTGGTTCTAACAAGCCTTCAAATGGTGGAACATCTGGTGGCAACAGTTCAGGAGGAAATAGTGGTAATTCAGGTGGAAGTTCTGGAAGTGGATCAGGCTCAGGAAATACTGGAGGAAATTCTGGATCAACAGGAGAAACTACTAAAAAATATATTTATGTAGAATGGTCTTATAAAGTTGGTGATAGAACATTTAATGGTTCTTGGGCAGGTAGAGAAGAAAAGTGGAATCCAAATGCTATGTCATTACCGAATGATGCTTATGATTTCTCAGGTTTTAATAAGAAGAGTATAACTTATGAAGAGTACAAACAAATAATGGGATATTAGATGGTTGTTTATAATAGCCATCTTTTATTATTCTTAAAGTACAGAATAGGGGATAAATTATGATATTTTTTATATTTATGAGGGCTAAATATTGACGGCGAAAGCCGTCAATATTATTAAAGGCATTATCGAAAAGGATAAGTAAGACCTATTGAATAAAAAATAATAATGAGGAATAAAAGATATGAGAAAATATAAAAGTTTTTTAAAAATTTTATTTACCTTATCTATTTCTATTTTTTTAGTGCTCAATAATTTTATCAATGTGAGTGCTTTTACATCTAATCTGACTTGGGGACAGGAAATTTACTATCCGAGCTGGCTTGGGAACTGGTCTACAAAAATGTGCTATATAAACGGCAGTTTAGCGTATTGCTTGGAAT
>OBZO01000165.1_pt1 | contig 30266 bp, 34 predicted proteins | sample 1477001 | NCBI WGS metagenome assembly OBZO01 (sample SAMEA2580258, study PRJEB22360) | human gut metagenome | biome: human gut; feature: human-associated habitat; material: faeces | place: Denmark | collected 2008/2010 | reverse complement strand
AAATAAATTTCTATAGGGCGAGTGCTGCCAGTTGTCTTATTTGTCCTTGATAGTCACTGTAGTCGCAACTTTTGCAGGCTACAATATATATCAGTCACAGAGAGTAGAAAGTATCATGTCGGATTTGACGATGGCCAATGTAGAGGCGTTAGCTGGTTCTGAGATTAATGATGAGGATTGTGTCAGTGCATCTAATCGTTATTGCTCTGTTTTGATAGTGACCCCAAATGGAAATTATCTAGAAACTTATTTTGACCAAAAAACAAAGTACTGATTCTTATAAAAAGTGGGGATAGGAATATTGGCTTTGACTAGTATATTTTATTCCCTAATTTATTATTATGAATAAAATTGTATCGTTTTTTATTTTAATTCTTGTTTGTTCTTGTTCAGATAAGAAAGAGCATATAGCAAATATTCTGTCAATGAATTCTATAGATATTAAAACTAATAGGATTAATAAAGACGAAGTAATTGCTAGAGGTGCATTTCCTTTTGAAATGATTGATTCATTATTCTTTCTTTTCAATGGAGATCCTTCGTCTGGAGCATTGGTTTTATGTGAATCGAATGCTTCCGAACTGGGACACTTCTTGCAAAAAGGAAATGGTTTTGGAGAATGTATCACTCCTGGATATATAGGACATTGCAATGATACTATTTATGTTTCTGAACGTTCTAGGACAAGGCGAATGACTTATTTACTATCAAATCATAATGATAGTTTGCAATATAAGTGTCTTGAAGATGTTAGTCCTAAAATGAATTCAGAATTTTATTATCAGATTTGTCGTCTACAAAGTGGTTTATTTGTAGGTGCCCGTTTATTTGGAAAAGAACATTTGTTTACATTGTTAGACGAAAGTTTGGATACACTTACCACTTTTGCACGGGTGCCGATAGACATTGAGGAAAATGCAAATAATAAGCTCGCTCCTTTTATTGGTCATTTATGTATAGATGATAATACGGTTTATTATGCTTCTAATGACTTTTCTTATATGGCTGCTTATGATATTTTATCTGAAAAAGAGATAAAACCAGTATTTGAGAGGATGTATATATCTCCAATAATCCAAAAATCAGCAAATGGGATTTCATTAGATAAATACAAACATCTTTTGGGCTTTGGTGATATCAGGGTTTATCAGAATTATATTTTTGCGACGTATATAGGGAAACCTGATATAACAATGGATCAAGAGAATGATACTTCAGCCTTAGTCCCCACCCATTTGCTGGTTTTTAATAAAGATGGAGTTCCTATTGTAAAATTTAAGTTTCCGTTTAAAATAAGATCATTTGTATTTACCAAATCCAAGATGTATCTATTAGATGTGGATTGTAATATAGAATCTGTCGATTTGGTAGAGCTGTGGAAGCATTTGCCTGATTGAAGTGGGATAGTGACTTTATAGAATAAATGTGAATCATATGAGATTTAATTTAGTCGTTTTATTTGTAATTTTACTTTCTTTCTCTTCTTGTGGCAGGGAAGAAAAAACTGTGTATGATTTTCCTTTAGAACAATCGCTTAAGAGTGATAAGGAAGTTAGTTTAAACAAGGAACTATTAGCTCCCTATCTGATGTGTTCTTATGATTCCACTCTGTGTCTAATAGATTGGACTGCCAATCCGATGGTGCATGTTTATAACATGAATACAGGGAAAGAGATGGTTGCTTTTGGAAATAAAGGCATGGGGCCGGATGATTTTCTATCTATATCCCAAATGTATGTAGATATGGGTAAGCGTTCTTTGGTACTGTATGATCAGTCTTTGCAAACTATAAGTTCTTTTCGAATTGATAGTTTAGCTCAAGGCAGTCTTTCAAAGATAGATTGTGTTTCAGCTCCTAAGTTAGGAATGAATAGGGTATATGCATATTCGGATTCCATATTTTACGGGAGTGGGACTTTTGAAAGTGGCCTGATAGCGAAATGCAATCAGAAAGAGATTTTAAATCAATATCTCCCTTTTCCACAAACAGAGCAAGCGGTAAACGGGATGTAAACTATTTGTTGTTCCAGGGGGATCTTATTATGAAGCCGGATAAAAAACGTTTTGCTTACTTGGCGTATGAGTGCGATTTATTATCTATTCAGAAAGTGGTAAATGATACGTGCCTGGAAAGTGTAGTACATTTGAATACGTATACGCCGGTATTTGAGAATCAATCTACTAACGAAGTGTCTTCTGTTAATGTCTCTACCGATTCTCCTAAAGGATTTCTTCGTGGGGTAGCCACTGAAAACTATGTTTATGCACTTTACAGTGGGCAAATTGGGAAAAATAAGGCAATAGCAAATGAAGTTTATGTATTTGATTGGGAAGGACGTGCTGTAAAGAAAGTGATACTGGATAGATGGGGTATATGCATCTCGGTGGATAGTAATGATGAACGACTCTGCCTGATGACAAAGGAAACGGATGGTGGAGAAGAGCGCTATCATTATTATTGTTATCAGTTAAACTGACTTTTTGGTTAGGGTGTTACGGCTTTGCTTGATATATATATTTTTTATCTTTCAAATTTTTCTTCATGCAGGGGCCTTTTCTCGAATTGTGTAAATACAAATAATGAAGAAGCATGGCCGTAATGAATAAGAGCTAATTAGAATTTGACAGGACGAAAATGCTGAATGCAATCTATATTGGAATAATCTGAATTGTACAAGAGTTATTGTTTGTGCTGAAAATGAACAGAATGCTTATGAATAGTCTTGTTTGTTTTTTTTTATTATTTTCTTCGATGTCTTTGTTTTTGTAGTAAATAATCTTATTTTTGTCAGTAAAATAAATCGAAATGGTAAGAACAGTTTTTCACTTAAATATATTGATATGAAGTATATTCGGTTATTGCTATGCATTGTGGGGATAGTGTTATTAGCATTTCTGGTTAGTTTGTATTTCTTTCAAAGAAATAGAAAGTTGATGCACATAAAGGCGGAAAATCTGTTTACACAAGTATTGAAAGATGAAATGAAAAAGAAAGGGGAGGAATTGGATTTATTTTATTCTTTTTCCGGGATATCAAGTGACACGATACCTTTAACTATTTCGATAATGACCGAAACCGGATCCAGACAGTATAAAGTGGATGCTGGGAAGAGCCGGAAAAATCCTTCTCAGATATCGAGAGAACGTTCATTACACTCTGTTATTTGTTCCGAGAAGCAGTTATCTCCCATGACTTTGAGTCAGACCTGGGCGGATAGCCTGCAAACACGACATATTCTGGCAAGAGTTGCGATAGAAATAGTAACTACAGACTTGGAAAATAGGATCTTATATAGAAAAAGCCAAACTGTCAATCTGTCTCCAGAGTTGAAGTTTGTTGTTTATTTGGGGGAGAGATGTGAAATAGAGGTTTCCGGTTTTTTATATTATACTTGGTGGTCGGTTTGTAGATACCATTTCTTTCCATTCGGAATGATTGTTGGTATAGCTTTGTGTTTGATTGTTTATTTGATCTATTTGTTTAGGGTGAAAAACCGTTTGTTTAAAATACAATCTGAGCGTTGGCTGTTAGCGGAGAAGCTAAAAAGAAGGGAAGAAAAATTAGTAGAGTTAGCGAGTATACGGGATCAATATGCGCACCAGATTGAAGTGCAGCGATCTGACGCTCGGGAGAAGGACATATTGTTGAAGGATCTGGAGCAAAAGTTGAAAGAGTGCGAAGATCAGATAGCCGATTTAAATAAGTCAAAAGAAAAATTAGTAGAGTTAGCGGGTATACGGGATCAATATGCGCACCAGATTGAAATGCAGCGATCTGATGCTCGGGAAAAGGACATGCTGTTGAAGGATCTGGAGCAAAAGTCAAAGGCGTACGAAGGGCAAATAGCGGAACTAAAAAAGGCAAAAGAACTGTTGGGAACAAAATCCTTGATCTATAAATTGAGTCCTATACTGACCTTTGATGCATATAAAAAGATATTGGTGTGTAACGGGGAAATAATTCCACTTAATCTTCAGTCCTCTACTCTCTTGCTGGCTTTCTTAAACGCTACTGATTGTCAATTGACACGTGAAGAAATCGAGAAGTGTTTATCTGGAAGGAGCCGGGAGTGCCTCCGGACAGCTAAGCATCGTTTATCTAAGGTACTTCAAATCGATCCTTCTATTTCTATTGTTCAGCACAACAGAGATCTTTTTCAGCTGCAACTGCCGGAAATTGAGGCCTTGTAACGCTTTGTAACGCGGCAAATGATGATGATAAGAAAAATATAGCTTATGTTTGTATGCATTTTAAACGCATATAGACATGAAAAAAACTTTAAAAGTAGCTATTCTTCTTATTGCTATTATTTCTATGGGGCACTGGATGCCTGTGAAACAAGTTCGTGATTTAAATTCTTTATCACTTCAAAATGTAGAAGCTTTGGCTAGCGGAGAAACTCCTATTTATACTTCTTGCATTGGTACAGGTTCTGTGGACTGCCCAATTCAACATGATAAAGTGAAGTATGTGAGCCAAGGATTTAGTTTGGATTATTAGAAATATTAACTTGGTTAGAAAGGGAGTGGAACGATCTACGTCCTGGGAAAAGTCTTAGAATCGTCCACTCCCGGATAACCTTCAAAAAAGAAGTTTGCCCGGCACGAAGATAGCGAAAAATTAATTGGAATGAGTAAATGTAGCATTTACTTTTTCTACGGAGGAGGTGGCTTCCCGAAAGAGAGACACGACAAATAACAGAATTACTAACCTCATAAAAAATATATAAGTTATGAGTAAGAAGATTTTTGCGGCCTTGATAGTCGCTGTAGTCGCAACTTTTGCAGGCTACAATATATATCAGTCACAGAGAGCAGAAAGTTTCATGTCTGATTTGGCGATGGCTAATGTGGAAGCATTGGCTAGAGATGAGGCTAATAGTAATGGTAATACGGGGCCAAGTGAGAGATTCGATTGCCCATGGTTATTCACTGGTGATGGATTTCATTGTAAATGTGAAAATATGGCTCCATGTACAGCGGTCCTTTGTGATTAACATAAATATAGGCTGTAGCTAAGATGCTACAGCCTTATTATTAATTTTAGTAAGTTGAAATGATTCGTATGTTTTATAGAATATTAGTGGTCTGTGTCTTTACTATGACTTTATTGGGTTGTAGACATAAAGAAAAAGTAAGTGTGTTTGTGGCAAATGATATGAAAGACTCCTGTTTAGTCAGTTCTCTTTCTAATACTCTTGATATGAATTCCTATGTAGATTCTCTTTCTTTTATTTCATTAGATGACTCAGATGCGAACTCATTTATAAAAGATATAAATAAGTGTATAATAAAAAATGATCGTATCTATATTTTGGATTTTTTTGGAACAGAGTCTGTTAAAGTATTTGATTTGTCTGGAAAGTTTCTTTTTATGGTAGGAGCCAAGGGCGGAGGTCCTGGAGAGTTTTTTCGTACTTTCGATTTTGATGTCAATGATAATGGGATTTACCTTTTAGATGTCCGAAATAGAAAAATCATAGAATATGCTTTGGACAATTCATTTAGAGAAGAATATCGTTATGATGGTAAACTGTCTGGAATCAATAGCTTTTTCGTAACTAATCAATCTAATTTCGTACTTGGAATGGATAAGGAAATATATGATGATGCCAAAGTTCTATTAGTAAATCAGGAATTTGAAATTATCCAACATATACTTCCTTTTAATGAGAAAGATACTCAAGGGCAATTGAAGATTGGGAGTTTTAGAAGATGTGGCGATAATATTGTTTTTTACTACCCTGTTTCTGATGATATTTATTTATTTGAAAAATCGGGTGAGTTGGGTAAAAAATATTCTATTTCTTTAAATGCTCAACCTATACCAGATGAGATTAGAAGTGACTATAATAAAGTAGTATCAGAAAGGAAATTAGGTGGGTTTAATTATTTTCATGAATCTGTTTATTATAATGGTAACTTATTTCTGGCTACTATGTTTTATGGTTCTTCCAAAGCGTTGTTTTGTTTGGATATTGTGAATCAAAAGTATATTATAAAGAGTTATGAAGGAATAATGGAATTATTTAAGAAGTTATCGATTCGTGATTTTAATTTTCCTGTGTATGCAGATAATAACCAGATAGTGTGTGCCATGAATCAAATGATTTATGAGAAGATAGAAGAGAAAGAGATGATAGACCCTGCATATATAGAAATGTTAAAAGAAGGTGGGACTTTATTACTTGTTTATCATTTAAGAAATGATAAAACTCATGAATGACAAAATTTACATTCTAATATTAAGTTGTGTTCTATTTATTTCTTGTGGCAATAGTTCTTTACCTTCAAAGAATCAACAAGAATTATCAGAAATAGTCAATGAATTGATGGGGAAACATATTGTATTTCCTAAGGTGATGTATAATGATAGGGCTATTGATTCATTGTTGAAGATGGATTATAAATTGGTCGTTTATACCGATTCTGTCGGATGTACAGAGTGTCATTTATCATTAGGAGAGTGGTCAGTGAAGATCCGAGAAATGAAAGTAATAAATAAAAATCTATCTTTTGTATTTATTGTAAATAACTCAAGTGAACTTGTTATTAGAAGTTTATTGAATAAGAATCGATTTGATTATCCGGTGTTTATTGATCACAATAATTCTTTTTATAAGTTGAATTCTTTAAAAAAAGATCATCGATTTCAAGTCTTTTTATTGGATAGAGAAAATAATATATTGCTTATAGGAGATCCGATACGAAATGATGCAATATGGGAGTTATATAAGAAAACGTTGAATGATGAGGAGAGTGTTCCATTTAAGCGATATAGTAATAGAGAGATTGCTGTTAGTGCTACCACTATTAATTTGGGGGAGTTCTCTTCCGAGCAATCTCAATCTTGTATTTTTACTTTATATAATACGGGTGAAAATATGCTTGTCATTAATGATGTGGTTACCTCTTGTGGGTGTACTTCAGTGGAGTATTCAAAAGAACCGGTTTCGCCAGGGAAGTCTTTGGATATCATTGTAACTTATAAAGCGGATCATCCGGAGCACTTTAATAAAACTATTACGGTATACTGTAACTCTTCCGCGTCTCCATTGCGGTTAAAGATAATGGGGAATGCTAAATAGTTTGAAATGAAGAGTTAATTGAATATATTTGTTGAACTTTAAATTTGATTATTATGAGGAAAAAACTTGTTTTAAGTGTAATGGGTATTCTATTGATTTTAGGTACTGTTACAAATGTAATGTTTACAAGAGCGGAGAAGTCTTCTGATAGAACCTGGTTGGCTTCTATTGAAGCTTTAGAAGCTTTGGCTGAAGATGAAATAGGGGGCAGTCCGGGTGGATGTGGAACTGCGGTTGGGACTGTTTTGGAAGAGCAAGAGTGTAATGGGCGTAAGGTACTATCTCGTTATCTTGTAAAATTCTCCTGCACAGGTTCAAGGACGGGGGTATGTCAATCTGGTACTATTTATTATTTTTATGATTGTTATGGAGCACAAATTGCAGAAAATGATTTTACGAGATCAATACCTTGTCAATAAAAAGATTGCTTGGTACCGTATAGTATCGGTTTTATTGTTTCTTAGTGCTTTTTCTTCTTGTTCTTTGGGGGAGAAACAGAATGCTCCCTCAAAGAACGAAATATATATAGCTGATCTGGATAGTGCCATTCAGAAAGATTGGTATTTGTATTCTGATGTGTTTAAATCTGTAAGAGTGATTCCTTTGGCAATGGATAAATCTGTGTTGCTGGGAGACGTTAATAAAATGCAGGTTTATAAAGGTCATTATATTGTACTTGATGAAGAGATAGCACGCGGAGTATATCTTTTCGATTCTAAAGGGCGGTTTATCCGTAAGATAGGTGATGTGGGCAGTGGACCGGGAGAATATTCTAAGCCGACAGATTTTACGATTGATACAAAAAAAGGGGAAATATATATATTCGATTATAATCAAAAAAAGATATTTAAGTATGATATTGCTTCGGGAAAGTATTTAGGAGTTTGCAATGTTGAACATCGATTGAATCGGATGTTTTTTTCAAAGGGGTACTTGTACGCAAATATTGATTATCAATTGGAAGATGAACCTGGACAAGAGCATTACCTATTACAAAGAATCGACTTTGATAATGAAGGTAATGTAGAAATGTTTTTTAAAGTAGCTGATTACAAAAAGGGTTGGGACGGGATAGCTCTTCAAGGGAATATGTTTTTTAATTTAGGAACTGAGTCTGCTCTTTTTGTTCAGGACTTTATGGATACGATTATCTATGTGAATGGGGATCAGGTTATTCCTTATATGGTAGTGAAGAGTCAGGATTGGGTGTGTAAAACAGATTTAGAAATACTTGGGACTACTGATAATCCTTCGGCCAAAGGATTGGCTATGATGAAGCTGATTCAGCATTTAGGGGCACAAAGAAGGGCCTATAATCTATCTGATGTGTTTGTGAACGACTCTGTTATTGGGTTTTCGTATATGCAAGGAATGATGGGGACGGATGCGTTGTATGATAAGAGTACGGGTGAAACTATGGTGTTTGATCGCTCTAAAGATGATATGTTGTTCGGAGAGCAACCATCACACAGGCAGATACCTACTTTTTTGTATGCGAGTGATAGAGGTGTTTTCTATTCTCTTAAACCCAGTCATTTGCCTGAGATGAAGTATTTTATCTCTCAAGGCCTTGTGAAGGATGAAGTGATTGGGAAAAATGATTTGGATTCTTTGGATGGTGATGCAAATCCGGTGTTATTGTATTATGAATATAAAGATTAAGATAGTATTAATAGGACTGGTTATCAGTAACTTCTTTCTTGTATGGATTGTTGTAACACAAAGGGTAAAAGTATATGACGGTTTAGATAGGATAAATGATCTAAAAGAAAAAGTTGATAGTTGTGGAGATTCATTATTTAATTATATAGATGTGAATAGTGACCTTACTTTTGATATTAAACCTATTGATACTTTAAAAAATGTGCAATTAGTATATTGTTTTTCCGAGTATATGTGTGAGGAATGTGTGCGACAGGATTTACGTGCGTTATCGGATATTCAGAAACGAATTGGTGCAGATAGGATATTAATACTTACGGCATATGCTGATAATCGGAATAATCATATTAGATTGAGTAATTTATTGCGAAAATTTCGATATAGGAATATAGATTATTCTTGTCTTGTTTTTCCTAAGCATAATAGGACTGGAATGGAACAACGTTACTTTTATTTTATAGATAAGGAAGGAAATTGTAAGTATCCTTTTTATCCTCTTAAGGACCACCTTGAGTTGACACAATGCTATTTAGAGTTTATTGCTAAAAAGATAGAATGAAAAGGAGTGGAATATTTATAGCGATCGGTTTGTTTTGCCTTGTTTCCTCATGTGGGGATCGGGACAGGCAAGTGGAGGAGGCCTTATCCCTTTCGGGCAATAATCGTAATGAACTTGAAGCGGTGCTGAAGCATTATGAAGGAGATGGCCGGAAGCTGGAGGCGGCACACTTCTTGATTGGCAATATGCCCGGAAGTTATGGAGCTAATCCGATAGTAGAGCAGGATTGTTCTGCTTTTTACGAGGCTTATGATTCATTGGGACAAAAGTATGGCTATCGGGTAGGAACGGAATGGGGGAAACAGGTAGATAGTCTTTGGAAAGATTTTAGTAATCGACATCGGGTGAGGCAGGAACTTAACTATGATATTACCCGCATGAAGGCGGAAGATTTAATCCGGGAAATTGATCTGGCATTTCGGGCATGGGTGGAGAATGTGCATTCAAGAAACTGTTCGTTTGAAGACTTTTGTGAGTATATACTGCCTTATAGGCGACAGAATGGCTTATCGATTGACAATGCACGCCGGGAGTTCAACAAACGGCATCAGGGAAAGTATTTTGTGAAAGAGGGAAAGGATTGGCAACAAGAGATCGATTCGTTGTTATACGAATATAAGTATCTGACTCATTCCGGTTTTTGGGGGACGAAGATTCCGATATGGAATGCGGCGACTTTTGAGAAGATGCGTCATGGGTTATGTGCACAGCGCTGTTGGTATAACTCTTTGTTATTATCATCGTTGGGGATTCCGGTTGCCATTGACTTTGTCCCGGCATGGGGAAACCGAAATAATTCGCATACCTGGAATGTGGTGCTAATAGACGGGGAATCGCATGCTTTTGAGGCGTTTTGGGATAATGATCGCTGGAAATATAAGCGGATTTATAATAACCGGGATGATGATGAGCTTTGGGGAAGATTCCGCCTTCCGAAGGTATACAGATATACCTACTCAAATCATATTGAAGGACCGTTGGCAGATGTAGAGGTGGATAAAGCTAATATTCCGGAGCTATTTCGTAGTGTGAAAAAGGTGGATGTTTCTTCGGAGTATTTTGAAACGGCCGACGTAACGGTGGAGTTGACAGGTGAGGCGCCTCAAGGGGTGAAATATGCGTATTTGGCTGTGTTCGGATATCAGGACTGGCACCCTGTGCAGTGGGCAAAGATAGAAAACGGGAGGGCTGTCTTTCGGGAAATGGGTAAGGACATGGTTTATTTACCCGTTTATTACAAGCGGGGGGGATTATTGCCCGCAGCAGAACCTTTCAGATTGCGGAATGACGGAACGATGGAGAAGCTGAGTGGAAATGAAGAAACAGAGGAGGTTGCCGTGAGGATGGTGACGGGAGCGCCGGCTTATGATCAGAATAGGGAATATCTGGGGTGTATGAAAGGAAGCCGGATAGTAGGATTACTTGATGGAAAATCAGAAGAGGAACTGTGCAGATGGACGGACTCGCTGGCTCTGGAGCCGGTTGTACGGAAGGTGTCCGCACGATTACCTTACCGCTTTGTAAGGTTATTATTACCGTCGGATAGCATTGCTTTGGGGGAGCTTTCTTTTTATACGGAAGAAGGACGGATCGGGAATGTGAGGATAATTACTCCGATGAGGGCTACCGGAAGGAATGAAGTGCCCGGGATGATAACCGATGGTTTGGGGGCGACGGGCTATCGAGGTAGGGTGGCAGAAAGGCTGGTAGATATAGATCTGGGAAAAGAGTATATGGTCAGTCATATTGGAATGACTTCTTACCTGAAAACACAATTGTTCTGTCCGGATGAATTTGAGTTAAGATATTGGAACAATGGTTGGAAGACTGTGGAGCGTAAGCAAGCCGATAACAAAGGGTATCTTGTATTTGAGAAAGTACCCCGGGGAGCATTGTTGATGTTGAAGAACTGCCGCTGGAAAGGAAAGACGGCGGAGCGTATATTTACTTATGAAAAAGGAGATGTGAAGTGGGAATGATTGCTATGAACGAACAGTTGCCTTGCCATTATTGTTAAACCTCCTTAAGGAAATGCCTATCCGTCACTTTTTATTTGTTATTTTGCACCAAATTCGGGTGGAGTGTGTCCTGACGTTTCGGGGTACGCTTAAATATGCAGATAAAACCAATGAATAAACTCACTATAAATGCCTGTCCGCTATGTGGGAGCACACATTTGAAATGTGCTATGACCTGTACTGATTTTTATGCCTCCGGTGAACAGTTTGACTTGTACACCTGCGAAGATTGCGGATTTACTTTTACACAAGGAGTCCCGGTAGAGGCGGAGATAGGCAGATATTACGAAACACCTGATTATATTTCCCATTCGGACACGAAGAAAGGTGCCATGAATGCCATTTACCATCATGTACGTCAGTATATGCTTGGTCGTAAGGCACGTTTGGTCATGAAAGAGTCGCATCGTAAAACCGGTAGAATATTGGATATTGGTACGGGAACAGGTTATTTTGCCCATACGATGCAGAATAGGGGATGGGAAGTGGAGGCCGTGGAAAAGAGTGTGCAGGCCCGTGGGTTTGCCCGCGAACATTTCGGATTGGATGTAAAGCCGGAGTCTGCATTGAAAGGGTTCGTTCCCGGTTCTTTTGATGTGATTACGCTGTGGCACGTTATGGAACATTTGGAGCATCTGGATGAAACGTGGGAGTTGTTGCGCGAATTATTGACCGAGAAAGGTGTCTTGATAGTGGCTGTGCCCAATTGTTCGTCATACGATGCAATAAAATATGGGAAATATTGGGCTGCTTATGATGTACCCCGTCATTTATGGCATTTTACGCCTGCCACGATTCAGCAGTTTGGGTCGAAACATGGATTTATCCTGGCAGCCCGTCATCCGATGCCATTCGATGCTTTTTATGTGTCGATGCTGACTGAGAAACATAAAGGGAGTGCTTACTCTTTTGCAAAAGGTATGTGGACCGGATCGGCGGCTTGGTTGAGTGCCCAGGCCAAAAAGGAACGAAGCAGTTCAATGATTTATGTATTCAGAAAGAAACGCTGATGAAGAGTAAAAGCAGAAATAACGCTGTGTCATATTTTGATATGCAGTTCATAACTTCCAGCATCAGTACCACGTTGGTATTGCTGTTACTGGGGCTTGTGGTGTTCTTCGTGTTGGCAGCCAATAACTTGTCTGTTTATGTACGCGAAAATATAAATTTCTCTGTATTGATCAGCGATGATATGAAAGAAACGGATATTCTGAAGCTTCAGAAGCGGCTGAATAATGAACCTTTCGTGAAAGAGACGGAATATATTTCAAAGAAACAAGCATTGAAAGAGCAGACCGAGGCTATGGGCACCGATCCGCAAGAGTTTTTAGGGTATAATCCGTTTACGGCCTCAATAGAGATTAAATTGCATTCTGATTATGCGAACTCTGACAGTATCGCGAAGATTGAGAAATTGATTAAAAGGAATACTAACATACAAGATGTGTTATATCAGAAAGATCTGATTGACGCGGTCAATGAAAACATACGTAACATCAGTTTGGTGCTGCTGGGATTGGCCATTATGCTGACATTTATCTCTTTCGCGCTGATTAATAATACGATCCGGCTGGCTATTTATTCAAAACGCTTCCTGATTCATACTATGAAACTGGTGGGAGCAAGCTGGGGATTTATCCGTCGGCCATTTTTGAAAAGAAATATATGGAGTGGGGTTTTAGCTGCTTTTATTGCAGATACAATCCTGATGGGAGCCGCTTATTGGCTTGTGTCGTACGAGCCGGAATTAATTCGGGTGATTACACCTGAAGTCATGTTGTTGGTATCGGGTGCAGTACTGGTATTCGGAGTGGTCATCACTTTCTTATGTGCTTATCTTTCTATTAATAAATATCTGAGAATGAAAGCAAGCACGCTGTACTACGTGTAGTTCCGGATTTATAGATGTAAATAAATTAATTGTAAATAACAATGGGTGATAAACAGAAATTTGCCTTCGATAAAACGAACTTCATTTTGCTTGCCATCGGCATGGCAGTGGTTATCTTGGGTTTTATCCTGATGACAGGACCTTCATCGTCGGAAGCGGTGTTTCAGGCGGATATTTTCAGTGTGAGAAGAATTAAAGTGGCTCCGGTGGTTTGCTTCCTGGGTTTTATCTTTATGATATATGGCGTAATGCGCAAACCTAAAACAAAAGAATAAAACAGGATGGAATGGTTTGAAGCACTGATCCTTGGATTGATTCAGGGACTGACTGAATATTTACCGGTGAGCAGTAGCGGGCATTTGGCTATTGGCTCGGCTTTGTTTGGTATAGAGGGAGAAGAGAATCTGGCATTTACCATTGTAGTACATGTTGCAACCGTGTTCAGTACATTGGTCATTCTCTGGAAAGAAATAGATTGGATATTCCGTGGCCTGTTTAAGTTTAAGATGAACAGCGAAACACGTTATGTGATCAATATTTTAATTTCGATGATTCCTATTGGTATCGTCGGTGTGTTTTTCAAGGATGAAGTTGAGGCTGTTTTCGGTTCGGGATTGCTGATTGTTGGCTGCATGCTGTTGCTTACGGCTGCTTTGCTGTCGTTCTCTTATTATGCAAAACCACGTCAGAAAGAGAACATCTCGATGAAAGACGCGTTTATCATTGGGCTGGCGCAGGCTTGTGCCGTATTGCCGGGACTGTCTCGTTCGGGTAGTACAATTGCTACAGGTTTATTATTAGGTGATAATAAAGCAAAACTGGCGCAATTCTCCTTCCTGATGGTGATACCGCCTATATTGGGAGAAGCTTTGCTGGATGCTATGAAGATGATAAAGGGTGAGGCTATTGCGGGAGATATTCCGGCTTTGTCACTGATAGTGGGTTTTATTGCCGCTTTTGTCTCAGGGTGCCTGGCTTGCAAGTGGATGATTAATATCGTCAAAAAAGGAAAACTGATTTATTTCGCTATTTATTGTGCAATAGCAGGAGTGGTCACCATCGTTGTTTCACAATTGCAATAAGTAACGGATGAATTTTAAAGAAGGAGAAGTACTTTATTTTGATAAACCGTTGGGGTGGACGTCTTTTAAGGTCGTAGGGCATGCCCGGTACCATATTTGCCGACGGATGAAAGTGAAGAAATTGAAGGTGGGGCATGCAGGTACACTCGATCCGCTGGCAACAGGGGTAATGATTGTTTGTACAGGTAAAGCTACCAAGAGAATAGAGGAATTTCAGTATCATACAAAGGAATATATTGCTACCATTCAGTTGGGTGCCACTACTCCATCGTACGATCTGGAACATGAGATTGATGCTACCTATCCTACGGAGCATATTACCCGGGAGTTGGTGGAAGAGACGTTGAAAACATTTGTTGGTGAAATACAGCAAGTGCCTCCGGCATTCTCGGCTTGCAAAGTAGATGGTGCGCGTGCTTATGATTTGGCCCGTAAAGGTCAGGAAGTGGAGTTGAAGCCCAAATTGCTGGTGATTGACGAGATAGAACTGCTGGAATGTAACTTACCGGAAATTAAGATCAGGGTGGTATGCAGCAAGGGAACTTATATCCGTGCATTGGCACGCGACATCGGGGAAGCCTTGCAAAGCGGTGCACATCTGACCGGATTGATACGTACCCGTGTGGGGGAGATAAAGTTGGAGCAATGCCTGGATCCTGCAAAATTTGCAGAATGGATAGATCAGCAGGAAGTTGAGATATCTGATTGAAATAGAAAAGTAAGAAATAAAATAATTAATAAACGCACATTATTATCATGAAACTGTCGCAATTTAAATTTAAGTTACCCGAAGAAAAGATTGCTTTGCACCCTACAAAGTATAGGGATGAATCGCGCTTGATGGTACTCCACAAGCGTACGGGAGAGATTGAGCACAAGATGTTTAAGGACATCCTGAACTATTTTGATGATAAAGACGTGTTTGTATTCAACGATACCAAGGTATTCCCTGCCCGTTTGTACGGAAATAAGGAAAAAACCGGTGCACGTATCGAAGTGTTCTTACTGCGTGAGCTGAATGAAGAGCTGCGTTTGTGGGACGTATTGGTGGATCCGGCACGTAAAATCCGTATAGGCAATAAGCTTTATTTCGGTGATGACGATTCAATGGTGGCTGAGGTAATTGATAATACTACTTCACGCGGACGTACGCTCCGTTTTCTATATGACGGTCCTCATGACGAATTTAAAAAAGCATTGTATGCGTTAGGTGAAACTCCGCTGCCGCATACGATTCTTAACCGTCCGGTGGAAGAAGAAGATGCAGAACGTTTCCAGTCTATTTTCGCTAAAAACGAAGGAGCCGTGACAGCACCTACTGCGAGTCTGCACTTCAGCCGCGAATTGATGAAGCGTATGGAAATAAAAGGCATAGACTTTGCGTATATCACATTGCATGCAGGGCTCGGTAACTTCCGTGACATCGACGTAGAGGATCTGACAAAGCATAAGATGGACTCTGAGCAGATGTTCGTAACCGGAGAAGCTGTTAAGATTGTGAACCGTGCCAAGGATCTTGGTAGGAATGTATGTGCTGTGGGAACAACTGTGATGCGCGCCATTGAAAGCACGGTGAGCACAGACGGGCATTTGAAAGAATATGAAGGATGGACGAATAAGTTTATTTTCCCGCCGTATGATTTTACAGTGGCTAATGCTATGGTGTCCAACTTCCACATGCCACTTTCTACTCTGTTGATGATTGTGGCTGCCTTTGGTGGTTACGAGCAGGTAATGGATGCATATCACATAGCATTGAAAGAAGGCTACCGTTTTGGTACTTATGGAGATGCGATGCTGATTTTGGATAAGTGATGAGAATATATCTGGGATTAGGTACTAATTTGGGTGATAAGGAGTTGAATCTTCGTGTCGCTGTACAGAAAATAGAAGAGCGGATAGGGAAAGTGATTTTCCTGTCCGCTTTTTATGCTACTGCCCCCTGGGGATTTCAATCTGATAATAACTTTCTGAATGCTGCGGCGGGAGTGGAGACATCTCTGTCTCCTTTCGATATACTTGAAAGGACCCAACGGATAGAGCAGGAAATAGGGCGTTTACATAAATCACATGATGGGGTATATAGCGACCGTCTGATTGATATTGACCTCTTGCTTTATGGTGATAAGATATTACAGGACGAAAGGCTTTCATTGCCTCATCCATTGATGGCCGAACGAAAATTTGTTTTAGAGCCGCTTGCCGAAATCGCACCGGACGTTGTCCATCCGGTACTTCATAAAACAATCAGAGAGCTATTTCTGGTTCTTTCGTAATTTACGGATCATCAAATGCCGTGGAAGGTAAGCCACACAGCCGATCAATACGGCATACAATATGCGCAAGTCGTCAAACGGTTGATGGTTCAGATAACAAATAAAGGCATAAATACCCACTGTGACAGCAATATACACCAATAGTATAATAGCGGTTTTTAGTTTATTTTTCATAAGATAGTCTGTTAATACGAAGCAAAAGTAGCAATAAATCCAAAATATTATCTACCTTTGCCAATGAAATGAAGTGTGGAAAGATTTGAGTAGCTTGCAACCACAGAAAAAAATGCTAAAACAACATTCCCTTCTGTATGCGTTTTCTACTCTTTTTAATTTCTGTCCGCATTCATAATTTATAATTCATAATTCATAATTTTATTATGGGATATTTATTCACATCCGAATCGGTGTCTGAAGGACACCCCGATAAAGTGGCCGATCAAATATCGGACGCTGTGCTTGACAAACTGTTGGCTTACGATCCCAGTTCGAAAGTAGCTTGCGAAACCTTAGTGACTACCGGACAGGTGGTACTTGCGGGAGAAGTGAAAACAGGTGCTTATGTTGATTTACAACTGATAGCACGTGAAGTGATCCAAAAGATTGGTTACACGAAAGGCGAATACATGTTCGAAAGTAATTCGTGCGGTGTATTTTCTGCCATTCATGAACAGAGTGCCGACATCAACCGTGGTGTAGAACGTGAGGACCCTATGAATCAGGGGGCAGGCGACCAGGGAATGATGTTTGGTTATGCAACCAACGAAACTGAGAACTATATGCCGTTGTCGCTTGACCTGGCACATAGAATACTTCTTGTATTGGCCGATATCCGCCGGGAAGGTAAAGAAATGACTTATCTTCGTCCGGATGCAAAGAGCCAGGTAACTATTGAATATGACGATAACGGTACTCCCGTGCGTATTGATACAATTGTTGTTTCAACACAGCATGATGAATTTGTATTGCCGGCTGATGGTTCTGCTGCTGCCCAACTGAAGGCGGATGAAGAGATGCTGGCGGTAATCCGGAAAGATGTGATTGAGGTATTGATGCCGCGTGTCATTGCGTCTATCAATCACCCGAAGGTTCTTGCCTTGTTCAATGATAATATTGTTTATCACGTAAATCCGACCGGTAAATTCGTTATTGGCGGTCCGCACGGAGATACAGGGTTAACCGGACGTAAGATTATTGTTGATACCTATGGTGGTAAAGGGGCTCACGGTGGTGGTGCTTTTTCTGGTAAAGATCCCAGTAAAGTAGACCGCAGTGCTGCTTATGCTGCTCGTCATATTGCTAAAAACCTTGTAGCTGCCGGTGTTGCCGACGAAATGTTGGTACAGGTTTCTTACGCTATCGGGGTGGCGCGTCCGATTAATATTTATGTAAATACATACGGCCGCAGTAATGTGAAAATGAGTGATGGTGAAATCGCCGAAAAGATTGATGAGTTGTTTGACCTCCGGCCAAAGGCTATTGAAGATCGCTTGAAACTCCGTTATCCGATTTACAGTGAAACGGCCGCTTACGGACACATGGGGCGTGAACCTCAGGTAGTGACTAAGCATTTCCACTCTCGTTATGAAGGTGACCGGACTATGGAGGTAGAGTTGTTTACATGGGAAAAACTTGACTATGTGGACAAAGTAAAAGAAGCTTTCGGTTTGTAATCAGCGTAGCTTTACAGCTATTTATTATAGGGGGCCGTACTTGTTTTTATCCCATATGGGGAGAAAACAAGGCGGCCTTCTTCTTTTCTCCTTGAAATTTGGTACTTTTGCATCGTGTTTAACCAAACCCATGCAAGAAATGAACCAAATAACTTCCGTATGTGTATATTGTGCTTCAAGTACGAAAATAGATCAGATTTATTTTGATGCAGCTGTGCGATTAGGACAGTTGTTGGCAACCCGGCACATCCGTTTGATAAATGGAGCGGGAAATATAGGGTTGATGCGGTCGGTGGCTGATGCCGTATTACAGAACGGAGGCGAAGTGACCGGAGTGATCCCTCACTTTATGGTAGAGCAAGGATGGCATCATACCGGCTTGACGGAGCTTATCGAGGTGGACAGTATGCACGAACGTAAACGACTGATGGCTGAAAAGAGTGATGCTGTGATTGCATTGCCCGGAGGATGCGGGACCCTGGAAGAGTTACTTGAAATTATCACCTGGAAACAGTTGGGGCTTTATCTTCAACCGATCGTGATATTGAATACCAATGGCTTTTTCGATCCTTTGTTGACAATGCTCGACAAAGCCATAGACGGTAATTTCATGAGGAAACAGCATGGAGATATCTGGCATGTGGCCCATACTCCGGAAGAGGCTGTGGATCTGGTTTATTCAATACCTGTATGGGACAGTTCCATCCGTAAGTTTGCTGCTATATGATTTCTCCTCAGGACTCTGTCGGTGTGCAGGTGGCAGATACTTTGCCGCAGACCTTCCATGAAGCTTATGTTCCGAAAGATACATTGGCGGCGGTTGATTTACAGACGGTGAGCGAGACGGTTACGGGAGTGGATGGCATATCGATCCCTTACTCTCCAAGGACGGATGACGGGTTGGCAATGATACTGCTGGGATGTTTCTTTATTTCTTCGTATGTATTGGCGCGCAGTAAGAAATTCCTGTTGCAACAAGTTAAAGATTTTATGTTGCATCGTGAAAGAACAAGTATTTTCGCTTCCTCTACAGCAGCTGATATGCGTTATCTGTTATTGTTGACTGTGCAGACTTGTGTTCTTGGAGGTGTATGTATCTTTAACTATTTTAATGATGTCCGGCCCTCACTGATGGAGCGCGTTTCGCCTCATGTGCTCTTGGGAGTTTATGTTGCTGTGTGCATATTCTATTTTTTATTCAAGTGGATTATATATTCGTTTTTGGGATGGGTGTTTTTTGACAAAAGTAAAACAGATATATGGCTGGAGTCTTATTCTACGCTGATTTACTACCTTGGATTTGCTTTATTTCCGTTTGTTCTGTTTCTGGTTTATTTTGATCTGAATGTTACCTTTTTAGTTTCAATTGGTTGCATTTTGGTAATTTTTACTAAAATATTGATGTTTTACAAGTGGCTAAAGCTTTTTTCCTGTAATATTTATGGGGTTTTCCTTTTAATTTTATACTTTTGTGCCCTTGAAATCATACCTTGTTTAATAGTCTATCAGGGTCTGATTCAGCTAAATAATGTTTTGATAATAAATTTTTAGGACGTTGAAAATTAAGAAAGTATTAGTGTCGCAGCCTAAGCCTGCTTCAGAGAAATCTCCTTATTACGACATTGCTGAAAAGTATGGTGTAAAAATAGATTTCCGCCCCTTCATCAAGGTTGAGAGCGTCTCTGCGAAAGAATTCAGACAACAGAAAGTATCGATTCTTGATCATACGGCTGTTATATTTACCTCACGCCATGCGATTGATCATTTCTTCCATTTATGTACGGAGTTGCGTGTGACGATCCCTGAGACGATGAAGTATTTTTGTGTAACAGAAGCTGTTGCTCTTTACATTCAGAAATATGTGCAGTATCGTAAGCGTAAGATTTTCTTCGGAGCTACGGGTAAGATTGAAGATTTGATTCCTTCGATTGTGAAACATAAAACAGAGAAATATCTCGTTCCGATGTCGGATGTACATAACGATGACGTGAAGAATCTGTTGGATAAGAATAATATTCAGCATACGGAATGCGTAATGTATCGTACTGTTAGTAACGACTTTATGGAAGGAGAGGAGTTTGATTATGACATGCTGGTATTCTTTAGCCCTGCGGGAGTTTCTTCATTAAAAAAGAACTTCCCTGATTTCGATCAGAAGGATATCAAGATCGGAACATTTGGATCGACAACAGCACAGGCTGTTCGTGATGCAGGACTCCGTCTGGATTTGGAAGCACCTAATGTGAAGTCTCCTTCAATGACGGCTGCTCTCGATTTGTTTATTAAGGAAAACAATAAAGGAAAATAAATGAAACGGTGAACAACAAACGGTAAACAATGAACAGGCATATTTATCTGTAGCATTGTTTACTGTTTGTTGTTTGCCGTTTATAATTATTATGGCAAATACCCTGTGCAAGGCCGAAAGGCTGAATAGTAAGATTCTGATTGAGAAGATGTTTGCAGGCGGCTCTAAGTCGTTTTCCATCTTTCCGTTGCGTGTGGTGTATATGCCTGTGGAAAATCAGGATGCTCAGGCATCTGTTTTATTGAGCGTTTCGAAGAAACGATTTAAACGCGCGGTAAAGCGGAATAGGGTGAAACGCCAATTGCGTGAGGCGTACCGGTTGCATAAGCATCTACTATTGCAGACTTTAACTGATAAACAGCAACAGTTGGCTATTGCTTTCATCTATCTTTCGGACGAATTAACGTCCTCGGCCGAAATAGAGGAGAAAATGAAGACTCTGCTGGCCCGTATCAGCGAGAGATTGGTATGAAACATCTGCTTTCATATATATTATTGCTTCCCATATACTTTTACAGGGCTTGTATTTCGCCCATGACCCCTCCTTCATGTCGTTTTACGCCTACTTGTTCGCAGTACGCTATTGAAGCGATTAAGAAACATGGTCCTTTTAAGGGGCTTTATCTTGCCGTCAGGCGGATACTTCGTTGTCATCCGTGGGGTGGATCTGGGTATGATCCCGTTCCTTAGTGATTTATGAATATTCTGGATATACATACACATCGGCTGCCTGCAGAACCGGGGCAGGCAATACAAAATTGTCAGCCGGCAGAATTTATTCCGCTGGCCGGTGCTTACTATTCTGTGGGGATTCATCCCTGGTACCTGACCCGTGAGAATTTCGTCCGCCAGTGGGAACTGTTGTTGTCAGCTATCCATTCTCCTCAGGTTCTTGCAATTGGCGAAGCAGGTCTCGACAAGTTGGCACAGACGGACTATGTGTTGCAGCAAGAAGCATTTGAGAAGCAGGCTATACTTGCACACGAAATGGGATATCCGTTAGTAATTCATGCAGTGCGGTCAGCAGATGAAATTATCCGCTTTAAAAGGAAAATGCAGCCTTCTAACCCCTGGATTATACATGGTTTCCGCGGGAAAAAAGAATTGGCTCTGCAATATATCCGGGAGGGAATTTATCTTTCACTGGGAGAGAAGTATCAGGAGGAAGCGCTTCGACAGATACCTTCGGAATACTTGTTTCTGGAGACAGATGAAAGTCTGATAGATATCCATAGCCTTTATGAGCGAGCTGCTTTACTTCTGGAGATGCCTGTTTGCAAACTCATGCAACAAGTACAGCAAAACATTAATAACGTCTTTTTTAGGCAATAAGAGTTGCTTGTTCCGATAAAGAGTCGTACTTTTGCCCTAATTAAACTTTAAAACTTATTATCATTCGATGAATTTTGTAGAAGAACTAAGATGGCGTGGAATGGTGCATGACATGATGCCCGGCACAGAAGAGTTATTGGCGAAAGAACAGGTTACTGCTTATTTGGGTATTGATCCGACAGCCGATTCGTTGCATATCGGACACTTATGCGGTGTGATGATCTTGCGACACTTCCAGCGTTGCGGCCATAAACCATTGGCTTTGATTGGTGGTGCAACAGGTATGATTGGCGATCCTTCGGGTAAGTCGGCAGAACGTAATCTGCTCGATGAAGAGACTTTACGCCACAATCAGGCTTGTATCAAGAAGCAGCTGGCTAAGTTTTTGGACTTCGAATCTGATGTTCCTAATAGAGCCGAATTAGTGAACAACTATGATTGGATGAAGGAGTTCAGTTTCTTGGATTTTGTTCGTGAAGTGGGTAAACACATCACTGTAAACTACATGATGGCTAAGGAATCAGTAAAGAAGCGCCTGAACGGTGAAGCCCGTGACGGATTGTCGTTTACAGAGTTTACTTATCAGTTGTTGCAGGGTTATGACTTCCTTCACCTCTATGAAACCAAAGGATGTAAATTGCAGATGGGTGGTTCCGATCAGTGGGGAAATATCACTACCGGTACTGAGTTGATTCGCCGTACCAATGGTGGTGAGGCTTATGCACTGACATGTCCGTTGATTACCAAAGCTGACGGTGGAAAGTTTGGTAAGACAGAATCCGGTAATATCTGGTTGGATCCTCGTTATACATCTCCTTATAAATTCTATCAGTTCTGGCTCAATGTGAGTGACTCTGACGCAGAACGTTATATCAAGATATTTACTTCGCTTGATAAGGCAGAAATCGACGGGTTGGTTGCTGAACATAATGAAGCTCCGCATTTGAGAGCACTTCAGAAACGTTTGGCAAAGGAAGTAACTGTAATGGTTCATTCTGAAGAGGATTATAATGCTGCGGTAGATGCATCTAATATCTTGTTTGGCAATGCTACATCCGATGCGTTGAGAAAGCTGGACGAAGACACACTTCTGGCTGTGTTCGAAGGTGTTCCTCAATTTGAGATTTCACGTGATGCATTGACAGAGGGAGTGAAAGCAGTTGACCTGTTCGTTGACAATGCTGCTGTATTTGCTTCAAAAGGTGAAATGCGTAAACTGGTTCAGGGTGGCGGTGTTTCTTTGAATAAAGAGAAGTTGGCTGCTTTTGATCAGGTGATTACTACTGCTGATCTGCTTGATGAAAAGTATCTGTTGGTTCAGCGTGGTAAGAAAAACTATTATTTGATTATCGCTAAATAAGGAGTTTTCTTTTCCGCCTTTCATTCAGGGGGCGGGTTGAGTGAAACTTTAATATAAAAAAGAGGATGTCTCAAAAGGGGGTGCCATGTAATAGGCAAATTGACCCTGTGAGACATCCTTTTTCTTTGTGGAGTGGCAGATTAATGCTTTCCTGCTTTATCTGCCGGGAGTTCTTTCAGTAATTCCTCTACTGCCGTCTTCAATTGCGTATCTTCACCTTTGACGATTGTTTCCGGTGAGTTGGCAACTTTAATGTCCGGTTCCAGCTGTGTGTTTTCCAGATAGCTTCCATCCGGGAGTCGATAGCCTATGACAGGAATACCGAATACCAGAGATGGGTCTTGCAGGCGTTCCCATGAAACACTGGTCATAGTTCCCGGTACGGGCATACCTACCAATTTACCCAATTTCTGGTGGCTGTATACCCATGGTGTACCGTGCGCATTCGAGTAATTGGCTTCACATGTCAGCATGATAGATGGTTTGTTCCATCGGCGGCTGGGCATATCGCATGCTTCGCGTCCGCGAACAACCTGAGTGAAATACTTCTTGCCGCTGAACAATACTTCGATATCTTCGTGAAGGCGGCCACCACCATTGAAACGGGTGTCTATAACGATACCTTCGCGGTTATTGTATTTTCCTAAAATATCCGAGTAGACGGAACGGAAACTGCCATCACCCATCGACTGTATGTGTACATATCCCAGACGTCCGTTGGACCATTTGTCTACATCGGCCGCCCGTTGTTTCACCCAGCGTTTGTAAAGCAGATTGTTGAGGGTTCCGTTGCCGACCGGGATTACTACTTCTTCCCACCGTTCACCGTTTTGCGGATTGTATAGCGAAACAAGCGTCTTCTTATTGGCTTTGTCATTTAGTAACGTCAGATAATCTGTTTCGGGAGTTATTGCCTGCCCGTTGATCTTTTCAATGACAGTTCCGGCTTTCACCTTCGAGCGGGCGTGATCGAACGGCCCTTTTTCAATCACTTCCATGATCAATGCACCTTTTCCTTTGTGATTCCAGTCTGTAAGCACTCCCAAACTGGCTGTGGCATCTCCCGGAATGGATGGAGAGAAGCGGCCGCCGGTATGCGATACATTCAGTTCACCCAGCCATTCGCTCAGCAATTCGGCAAAGTCGTAGTTGTTATTGATGTGCGGCAGGAATTTGCGGTAAGCAGCAGACATGGCATCCCAGTCTACTCCGTGCATGTTGGTGTTGTAGAAACGTTTCTGCTGCTGCTTATATACATGGTCGAACATATATTCTCGTTCTGCAGCTAAATCCATTTTCATCTCTGCTTTATAGCTGATCGGCTTCAGAGTCTCTCCGCTGAGGTCCATTTTCTGCATGGTGTTGCCTCCCAGGACAAACAGGGTTTTTCCTTCTTGGTCCATATTCATAGAAGCCCATCCGGCATTCATTTTATGAAGCAGCTTGGTCTCTTTTTTGCGGAGATCCATTTTCCATAGGTCAAATCCACCTTCGAATGCTGACAGATAGTAGAGGGTTTCACCGTCTTTTGAGATGATGGTACTGCCCAGATTCGAAGAATTGGGAGTGAGGCGGATGATACGGTCTTCGAGCCCATTCAGCTCCACTACGATGTTTTTTACCTCGTCTTTCTTTTCAGTCTCTGCTTTGGGATCTTTCTTTTTGTCTTTTTTCAGGTTAGCAGAAGCTTTTTCTTTATCCTTCTGTTGCTCCTTTTCCAGTTCTTTCTGCAATTCATAATCCTCTTTACTCAGACGGAACTTATCGAAAGCATCCTGATTGAGGAATACCAGCATGGCATCGTTTTGTGAACCCCAGGAAGCATGTGCACGCATCCCATATCGTTCGGTCGTGAACAAGATGGCATTGCCGTCCAGTGCCCAACGGGGAGATCCGCTCATGTAACCACTGTTAGTCAGGTTGATGATCGGGCTGCCACCCTGTGCACTCACTAATCCTATGTCTGAATATGGATCATGCCGGTTACCGATAAACTCGAGTGTGAACCATTTTCCGTCAAGTGACCATTGGTAGTCGAAATTTCCGTCGGTGCTGAACCAAGTGGATCCATCGGTGATCTGGCGAACCTTTTTCGTGTCTAAATTAACTACCATCAAGCGGTTGCGGTCCTCTATAAACGCCAGTTCTTTACCGTCCGGTGAGAATTGCGGATAAGCCCGTTCCACGGTTGTGGAGGGCAGTAACACTTTTTCTTCGATGATAGTGGCATTCGGGAAGTTGGCCTCCTCTTTACGGGCTATTTTAGCCAGGAAAAGTTGCCAGTTGCCGTTACGTTCGCTTGCGTAGGCCAAGGTACGGTTGTCCGGGGCGAAAGTGAGTCCGGCTTCACGTGCAGGTGTTTGGGTGATTTGTTTTGTGGTGGCATAATCTGTCGAGGTCACAAATACTTCTCCCCGTACGATAAACGCAATCTGTTTTCCATCCGGCGATACGGTTCCCGATGTCGCTCCGTTTGTAAAAGTCAGGTCTGCTATTTTATCCTGATCATCGCGGACAATGTCTATGTCCGTTTTTTGTGGCGTGGCATTACCTTTTTGAGTATATATTTCCCCGTCATACGCATAGCATAATGTTCCGTCATGACTCATTGACAAGAAACGCACAGGATGTGTTTTGAAAGATGTCACCGTTTTAAGAGACTGTGTGTTGTCCAATGGGAAGTTGTAGACATTGAACGAGCCTTCGCGTTCACTTAATATATATACACTTTTTCCGTCCGGTGAAAGGATGGGGTTGCGGTCTTCTCCGGCGTGATTGGTCAGGTTGGTATGTTTTCCTGTTTTGGTGTTGTACATCCAGATGTCACGGGTGATGGACGAAGTGTGATGTTTCCGCCATTCATCTTCAAAACCTTTACGGTCCTGATAAAGGAAGAATTCCCCCGATGTTGCATAACAAACTGCTTCGGCCGGGGTGCCCAGCACCTGTTCCGTACGTCCTCCGTTTGCAGGGACCTTGTAGAGCTCTGTCATGGCTGTTGTCGGGAACATGGCGCTTTGTGCGGGATCCTGGATGGATGCTGAAAATAGAATATATTTTCCGTCCGGTGTAAAAGTTGAAGGGAGTTCGGATGCAGAATTGGTAGTCAGTCTTTGTGCCGTACCTCCTGTCGCCGGCATTATAAAAATGTCAAAATTGCCATTACGGTCACTGGCAAAAGCGATTTGCTTACTGTCCGGTGACCAAATCGGTGTGCATTCATACGATGGTTGTGTTGTAAGCTGGGTGGCTACCCCTCCTCCGGCAGGTACCTTGTAAATATCTCCTTTGTAACAGAATGCTATTTCTGTTCCGTCCGGCGAAATCTGTACGTCACGCATCCATAGCGGTGATGCGGCATTGCCGGTAAGCGTGGTGAGACCCAATGCAATGCATACAAAAAGTTTTCTCATACTTACTGAATTTATTCGTTTACTTTATTGATTTCTGTAAGTACAAAGGTAGCAATTAGCCGCGGCTAACGAGACTTATTATACAAAAAAGTCTAAAAAGATTTGGAAAATAACTTGCATGGCATTATCTTTGCATCGCTTTTTAACAGAAAGCGCATGAGCTTGTCCTATGGTGTAATGGTAGCACAACAGTTTTTGGTTCTGTTTGTCTAAGTTCGAATCTTGGTAGGACAACATACAATCGGACATATTTTATAAAAAAGCCCTAAAACAGACAGTTTTAGGGCTTTTTTTGTATTCCTTTATGTCACCGAATAAAACGCTAATTTTATCAACTCGGTGACAGATTCGGTGACATCCCTAAATCTTTGCTTTCAATCTTCAATGCGCTCATGCTAATCAACGATAGGAGCGTATGAAAGAACAAAAAACAATCTCTACACTCTTCTGGATACGGAAGGGGAGAGGAAACCAAGGGACAGCACCGCTAATTGTGAGGGTTACGGTTGCCGGACAAAGGTACGAATTTAATGCGAAAATCAATGTGCCTATAAGCACGTGGTCGGCAGAACTGCAAAAATGCAGAGGGAAATCTTCACTCGACAAAGAAGTTAACCGGGCGCTTGATGACATCAAAATTGAAATTGATGACACACTCGCTAAAATTAAAACCAAAAATCAGCCAATTACCGTAGAAGCCTTTAAAGCCTATTTCAGGGAAGAGGTCAATGAGTATGACACAATGCTGTCATTATTCGATTATCATGCTGTAATCGAAAAAAGAAACATATCAGAATCGACGATGAAATTGTATGCGGTGACAAAAAACCATGTACGGAAGTTCATCAAAATTAAATATCACACTTCTGATATTGAAATTTCCTACATTACAAAATCATTCATCAAAGAGTTCTTTGCATATCTACAAGGGTATAAACGTGACCCGAATGAAAAGGTATGCCAAAATAATGCCGCTATTAAACACGTTCAGCGTGTTTCACACTTGCTTACTATAGCTGAAGAAAACGAATGGATTGATAGAAACCCTTGTCAATACTTCCACCCAAAGACACAGCAGAAAGATAGGGGGTATTTGACAGAGGAGGAAATACAGGCTATTGCCAATTTGCACGGTTTGATAGGTGAGATTAAGGTAGTCCGTGATTTATTCTTGTTTGCTGTTTATACCGGAATGGCATGGGTGGATGTGTATAACCTTACAACCGATAATATACAAACGGGTATCGATGGAGAATTGTGGATTGAATATTCGCGTAAAAAAACAACGCACTCGGCCCGGGTTCCTGTCCTGCAACCGGTACTTGAAATTATGAAAACCTACGAGGAACAAATGAATTATAATGCGGGTAAAAGGATATTTCCATTACCGACCAATCAAGAAGTAAATAGGTACTTGAAGCGTATAGCCGAATTGGCTCATGTGAAAAAGAACATAACTTACCATATTGCCCGGCATACATTTGCCACTACAATCACCCTGTTAAATAATGTTCCTATTGAAACTGTCAGCAAAATGTTGGGACATGCCAGCATTGCCAGCACGCAGATTTATGCCAAGGTAGTTGATAAAAAGATTATGAATGACACGGCGAGCATAAGAGAGTTATATGCTCAGAAAAGCATAGAAAAGAAAAAAGCAAGTAATTATTAAATGTAAAACCCGGTTTTCCCAGAAATGGGGAAATCACAATAACCCAATAAAAATGAAGGAAGAAAATGAAATCGCAATCCATAAGCCGGCTGATAAAGAAAAGCCTGCAATGACGGCAAATCTTGAACCGGAATTCCTGCGCTCCGCTGATGTGGCTGCATTGTTTAACATCAGTAACTCTACATTGAAAAATTTTCGCCAGGCACATATCATCCCTTACTATAAAGTGGGTGGTACATACCTTTATCGGCGTAACGAGATTTTGGAATACCTGGAGAGACAACGGATTGATAAATCGGATTCAAAAACTAAGCTGCGATGAAAACAACACAAGAAATAAAAGTAAATATGGTTGTGTTATTCATTGCACAACATTATCAGGCAAACAACTAATACTATAATGACATGAGCAAAAATGGATTTAGCTATTATAAAGCGGAAACAGACCGTTTTCAGGATATCAAGATAAAACGGTTGAAAAAGAGATACGGATGTGATGGTTACGCTGTATATCAATACGCATTGAATGAAATATACCGGGTAGAGGGGTGTTATATCCGCTGGACGGAGGATCAGATGTTTGACTGTTCCGATTACTGGACTATAGATGAGGTCAGGGTACAAGAGGTCATTGATTATTGCGCTGAAATCGGTCTGTTTGATACGTTGATCTGGAAGAACCAAGGTATATTAACGGCACGTTCCATACAGAATAGATATCTCGACATTTGTAAGGTGAGCAAAAAGAAGATATACATCCCGATGGAGATTATGCTCGTAGAACCACAACAGGAAATGAAACGTCCGGAACCATTACCGCTGTTCGACGCTACTACGGAGGGTCAGTCCGCTTCTGGAATGAACGGCAAGAACAAATCGGATGAAGAGCGTAACGCACCAACGGTAGTTTCGGGAACTTTCCGGAATACTACAGAAACTTTCCGAAACACTCCAGAATGCTCTGGAAAGTTTCCGGAAAAAATCGACAAAGAAAAGAAAAGCAAAGAAAATCCCTCCTCTGTCCCCCCGGCGTGTTCCGGAGTGCTTTCGGAGGAGGAGGCAAAACGTATTGTTTCTTCTGCCATGGCTATACCATCCGGCACCAATAACGAGAACGGAGGTAAGGCGGAGGAAAAGCCACGAAACGTTCAAGGGCTGTTGGCGGCGCTCAAACCTTTCAATCTCACCTCACCGGAGCTCGAGGAGGTGCTCCAGCTTTCAGGTCATGGGGAATTAGGAAATCCCGTATGGGCGATTATAGCGGAAATCAGAACCAGTAAGCGGATCAAGATGCCTCGCTTATTCTTGCTATCCCGATTACGGGGAGCTGTCGGATTGGTAGTTTCCAGTAAAGCACATGCATCGTGACAATCAGGAAATGACTATGGAGGAAAAACAAACGGTGTACTATCCACGTAAAATGCGGACAGGATGGTGCGTAGCGCATAAAATGACTGTTTTAGGAGCGTCGATTGAACGTTACGGAATAAAATGCCAGACTTATGCGGAAGCGCTTGCCAAGGCAGAACGGATGAATAACGACGTAATGAACCAACAAGGGGAAAAAACATGCAAGAAAAAGTAAGTACGCTAACCCTTCGACTCACAGCTGAGGAAGCAGCGCAACTGGAAGAATTGAAGCGGCTAACTGGAAAGAAAACCGGAACGGAAGCGATCAAGCACCTGATGCGGGAATATCCCCGCTTCTGTGCCCACTACAAACAGTGTGCGGAAGAATGGCGGAAGAAAGAACGCAAGTACCAGGATGAACACCAGGCATTAGCAAATATGGCCGATGCGCTCGGTGAAGTGATACGGTTGGGTGGTAGAAAGTGATAGCAGATTATCGCAGCTCAAGATCTGGCCAACTTGAAAGGTGCTATCATATTTCCGTTGTACCTGGTTGATGCTCTCCGGATCAGGCGGTGCGAG
>OBZO01000154.1_pt1 | contig 32304 bp, 20 predicted proteins | sample 1477001 | NCBI WGS metagenome assembly OBZO01 (sample SAMEA2580258, study PRJEB22360) | human gut metagenome | biome: human gut; feature: human-associated habitat; material: faeces | place: Denmark | collected 2008/2010 | reverse complement strand
GATAATAGAAGAGCGGCATAACAAAAAAAAGAAGGCATCCTTTTCAGACACCTTCTTTGGAAGATATCAGAGAGGATTACTTTTCAACTATTGACAATAACTGTAAATCGTAAACCAACGTAGTATAACCAGGTACTTTCACGGACGACCCCGCAGGGATATAATCAGACTTTCCCGTATTATTTGGCTGCATCTGCCAAGGTATATAAATCAACCAACGCTGCCCAACTTTCATATGTTGTAGAGCTTCGAACCACACAACTTCACTTACGGTTTTCGTTAGAGGAGAGTCAAAAGACGTTGGATCTTTTCCCTTAAAGTTCTCCTCAAAAATTTCACCTGTTATATACGAGCCTCGGAAAAAGACGCTAACAGAAGAAGTGTACAAAGGTATCTCATTCTTTATATCATCTCCTTCAGGAGTGATATCTTTATAGTACACCATGATACCCGGATTTGTCAAAGGACGAATAGTGTCTAAACGGGGATCTGTTTTATTTTCAAAAACAGTCCGCAAAGAATCAATAAATCCTTCATTACGAGCATGCCAATTATCAAATTTACCACTTTCTTTAGTCTCTTCACAAGAAGCGAAGAACAGACACAGTACAAGTAGTATCCATAAACTCTTTTTTATCATATTATAATATTATTTCCCGTAGAATCAATTAACGACAAAGCTAATCTTAGCCTTATAAGCTTTATTATTATCACAAACAGCAAATGAAGGATACACATCGCTAGACCCAGGAACATCTACAGTTTGATCGGTCCAAACATACGCAATTCCTGAAATTGGAGTAAGTGTAGGACTGTTCTGAATGAATCTGACACGATAGTCAGCTTTACCTTTTGATTTGGAGAGATATAACCCAGAAGCAGAAGGAGCAAAAGAGAAAGCAAAATCTCTTGCAGGATCACTTTTCCATCCATACCACATTTTTTTTCGCGCTTCAAAATGAAACCACAATCCGGTACCATTATATGTTGTATTCCCCACTGTCATCGTTTCCTTTTTAGTGGACGCTTTAAAAATAGTTCTTTTGCTACCAACGGTTACCGTAAAACCATTCAATGGCAAATCAGAATCACCAGCTCTAGTCAAAACGGTTCCCGTATTATACTCCGGCAAATTCTTATCAGATAATAGACGGTCCTCTTCACGCATTTGATGAGAAAAAGAAATCTTACGCACTTCATTGCCAACAACCACAGCTTGGTTTATTCCCACAAGAAAGGCATTAATATTATTCTCGCATTCCGGAAGGTAAGGAGACAAATACGTGAGGTCTTCATCATTAAAAATAAAATATTGACTGTATTTACTCTTAAATTGATCGTACTTAGACTTAAAGTCTGCTTCACTTGTCGCACTTTCACCAATCTGCTCCAATTCTGCATCGGCAAGAATGAACAACTTTTCTAATGAAACAAATCCTAAACCATCTGTCAATTTTATACGTTCTTCACTACTCAAGGAACTAAAATAAGAAAGAAATTTCTGATATTCATCCACAGAAGAGAATTGTAAACTTAGGCTATTTTGCTCCGAAAGATCAGAATATGGAGCTCTTGTAAGTGGAGTAAACTCTCCATGTTCCCCAATACTAACGACACGAAATGAATAAGTGCCAACAACATTACTTTCTTCTTCTTTTTGACAAGCTGCCAATAATACAACAGCCAGTGTTAACAATAGGAGTTTTTTCATAATTAATTTTTTTAAATTATTGGATTGTTTTCAACAACGAGGTAATACTTACCCGGTCGGCAATGATATTATTCAATTCAGAGATTGCCACACGTTCCTGCTCCATAGTGTCGCGGTTACGCAGTGTCACACAATTGTCTTCCAATGTCTGATGGTCAACAGTCACACAGTACGGAGTACCGATGGCGTCCTGACGACGGTAGCGTTTACCGATACTGTCTTTTTCATCATACTGACAATGGAAGTGGAACTTAAGATTGTCAATGATCTCACGAGCCTTTTCAGGCAGTCCGTCTTTCTTTACCAACGGCATTACAGCCAACTTCACGGGTGCCAATGCAGCAGGCAATTTCAATACGATACGACTTTCACCGTTCTCCAGTTGTTCTTCACAATAAGCGGCAGACATAATGCTGAGGAACATACGGTCGACACCGATCGAAGTTTCGATTACGTACGGAGTGTACGATTCATTCAACTCGGGATCAAAATATTTAATGCTCTTTCCGGAGAACTTCTCGTGCTGGGAAAGATCGAAATTAGTACGAGAGTGAATACCTTCTACTTCTTTGAAACCGAATGGCATCAGGAACTCAATATCGGTGGCGGCATTCGCGTAGTGAGCCAATTTATCGTGATCGTGGAAACGATAATGATCATCGCCAAAACCAAGTGCCTTGTGCCACTTCAAACGAATTTCTTTCCATTTCTTGAAATATTCCAATTCGCTGCCCGGACGAACGAAGAACTGCATCTCCATCTGTTCGAACTCACGCATGCGGAAGATAAACTGACGGGCTACAATTTCGTTACGGAAAGCTTTACCGATCTGAGCGATACCAAAAGGAACTTTCATACGACCGGTCTTCTGTACATTCAGGTAGTTTACGAAAATACCTTGCGCAGTTTCCGGACGAAGATAAATTTTCATGGCTCCATCGGCAGTAGACCCCATATCGGTAGAAAACATCAGATTAAACTGGCGGACTTCCGTCCAGTTCTTGGTCCCGGAAATAGGACATGCTATTTCTTCGTCGATAATGATCTGGCGAAGTTCTTCCAGATTGTTATCATTCAGTGCTTTTGCAAAACGTTCGTGCAATGCATCACGCTTTGCCTGATGTTCAAGAACACGGCCATTCGTGCTGCGGAATTGGGCTTCATCGAAAGCTTCGCCAAATCTCTTGGCAGCCTTGGCTACTTCCTTATTAATTTTATCGTCGTACTTAGCCAGTTGATCCTCGATCAGTACATCGGCACGATAGCGTTTTTTAGAGTCTTTGTTGTCAATCAACGGATCATTGAATGCATCCACATGTCCGGAAGCCTTCCAGATGGTAGGGTGCATAAAAATTGCAGAGTCAATGCCGACAATGTTTTCGTGCAGCAGCACCATGCTGTCCCACCAGTATTTTTTAATATTGTTTTTCAGTTCAACACCCATCTGTCCGTAGTCATACACTGCGCCCAATCCGTCGTAGATATCGCTTGAGGGGAACACAAAACCGTATTCTTTGCAATGTGATACTAACTTCTTAAAAACATCTTCTTGTGCCATCGTCTTATTTTCAATTTAGTCATTTACAATTTACATTTCATACATCTGCCTGTAAGCCAGACTCAGAAATAATCTGCAAAGTAAATGATTTTTTTCAATTAAATTCGTATTTTTGCCTGCACATCACCCAATAATGATGTAAAAAAGATAATTTGTTGTTAAAACCAGAGGGAAATTTGATTTTATGAGCGAAGAGAACAACGAGATTACGGAAGGACATTCTGACTATAAGCCGGCGGACTCACATAACGAAAGCATTAAACATCAACTTACAGGAATGTACCAGAACTGGTTTCTGGACTATGCTTCATACGTTATCCTCGAGCGAGCCGTGCCCCATATCAATGACGGACTGAAACCGGTGCAACGCCGCATCCTGCACTCCATGAAACGCATGGATGATGGACGGTATAACAAGGTGGCTAACATTGTAGGACATACGATGCAGTTTCACCCCCATGGCGATGCATCTATTGGTGACGCATTGGTACAGTTGGGACAGAAAGACTTATTGGTCGACTGCCAGGGTAACTGGGGTAATATCCTCACCGGTGACGGTGCGGCCGCTCCCCGTTATATCGAAGCACGCCTGTCAAAGTTTGCACTCGATGTAGTGTTCAACCCTAAAACAACCGAATGGAAACTGTCGTATGACGGACGAAACAAAGAACCTATCACCTTGCCGGTGAAGTTCCCACTTTTGCTGGCACAAGGAGTAGAAGGTATCGCCGTAGGACTTTCATCCAAGATCTTACCACATAACTTCAACGAACTTTGCGACGCTTCCATCAGTTACCTGCGAAACGAAGAGTTCAAACTATATCCCGACTTCCAGACCGGAGGTTCTATTGACGTGTCGAAATACAACGACGGTGAACGCGGTGGAGCAGTAAAGATACGGTCTAAAATCAATAAAGTAGACAATAAAACACTCGCCATTACCGAAATTCCTTATGGCAGGACTACGACTTCGGTCATCGACTCCATCCTGAAAGCTGTCGACAAAGGAAAAATAAAGATACGCAAGGTAGACGACAACACAGCAGCCAACGTAGAGATCCTTGTCCATCTGGCTCCGGGCACTTCATCGGACAAAACAATCGATGCCCTCTATGCTTTTACGGATTGCGAAGTAAGCATCTCGCCCAACTGTTGTGTGATTGATGATCAGAAGCCTCACTTCCTCACCATCAGCCACGTCCTGAGAAAATCTGCCGACAACACGCTATCTCTGCTCCGCCAGGAACTGGAAATAAAAAAAGACGAACTACAGGAAAGCCTGCATTTCGCTTCTCTTGAAAAGATATTCATTGAAGAGCGCATTTATAAAGATAAAGAGTTCGAACAGTCTAAAGATATGGATGCCGCCTGCGCACACATCGACGAACGGTTGACTCCTTTCTATTCGCAATTCATACGTGAAGTGACGAAAGAAGACATCCTCCGCCTGATGGAAATCAAAATGGGACGTATCCTGAAGTTCAATTCCGACAAGGCGGAAGAGGCTATTGCCCGCATGAACGAAGACATTGCCGAGATCAACAATCATCTGGCCAACATCGTGGAGTACACCATCCAATGGTACCGGATGCTTAAAGATAAATATGGGAAAAACTTCCCCCGACGTACTGAGTTGCGCAACTTCGACACCATTGAAGCCGCCAAAGTGGTGGAAGCCAACGAAAAGCTCTATATCAACCGTGAAGAAGGCTTCATCGGAACGTCATTAAAGAAAGACGAATTCGTGGCATGCTGTTCGGACATCGATGATGTGATCATCTTCTACCGGGACGGGCGTTACATGGTCACTCCCGTAGCCGACAAAAAGTTTGTGGGCAAAAACGTAATCTACGTCAATGTATTTAAGAAGAATGACAAACGCACCATCTACAACGTAGCCTACCGCGACGGTGCAGAAGGAACACACTATATCAAACGGTTTGCAGTCACTTCCATCGTACGCGACCGTGAATACGACGTGACACAAGGTAAACCCGATTCACGCATTTCTTATTTCAGTGCCAACCCCAATGGTGAAGCTGAAATCATCAAGGTCACCTTGAAACCTAATCCTCGTGTACGCCGCATCATCTTCGAGCGTGATTTCAGTGAAGTGACCATTCGCAGCCGACAAAGTCTGGGTGTCATTCTGACACGTCTGCCGGTACACAAAATTGTATTGAAACAACGGGGAGGCTCTACACTGGGCGGACGTAAAGTATGGTTCGACCGCGATGTGCTCCGCCTCAATTACGACGGCCGGGGTGAATATTTGGGTGAGTTCCAGAGCGACGACAGCATCCTTGTTGTGCTGAACACCGGAGAGTTCTATACCTCAAACTTCGATCTCAGCAATCACTACGAAGATAATGTGAGTATCGTCGAGAAGTTCGATGCCAACAAGATATGGACGGCTGCGCTTTATGATGCCGACCAACAGAACTATCCGTACCTGAAACGTTTCTGCTTCGAAGCCACTGCCCGTAAGCAGAACTATCTGGGTGAGAACAAACATAACCGCCTGATTTTACTGACGGATGAGTATTACCCAAGATTGGAGATCATCTTCGGAGGTCACGACAGTTTCCGCGAACCTGCTGTCATTGATGCCGAAGAGTTCATTGCCGTCAAAGGTTTTAAGGCCAAAGGGAAACGTCTCACTACTTATACAGTAGAGACCATCAACGAACTGGAACCAACCCGTTTCCCGGATCCGCCACAAACCACGGATGATGAAAACACGGATGAAGAACCGGAAAATCTGGACCCGGACAATGGTAAAACAGAAAACGACATACTCGATGAAATGACCGGACAGATGAAGCTGTTTTAGCACAAGTCCAAGATAAAACTGCGTATGAAAGTAAATACAAGTATATTGCTATTATTAATGATAGCAATCGCTCTCCCTTCTTTTGGAGGGAACGGAAATGGTAACGGCACAGACTCACTTCAAGCTACCCGCTATGTGACACGTGCCACCATGTACGGTGTGGGATACACCAATGTATTCGACACCTATCTTTCTCCGCAGGAATATAAAGGTATCGAATTTCGTATCTCACGCGAAACAATGCGTATGACCGCCTGGGGCGATGGCAATGTCTCGGTACAGAACTTTTTCCAGGCAAACCTGGCATATACTCACAACCGGGTAGATAACAACAATACATTTGCCGGATTAGTGAACTGGAACTATGGACTGCACTATCAGTTCCGCATAACAGACAGCTTTAAGCTGCTTGCCGGAGGAATGGGAGATTTCAACGGCGGCTTTGTCTACAATCTGCGCAATACCAACAATCCGGCCTCAGCCCGTGCTTACATCAACCTGGACGCTTCGGGCATGGCCATCTGGCATACAAAAATAAAAAATTATCCGTTGGCATTACGTTACCAGGTTAATCTTCCGGTAATAGGGGTCATGTTCTCTCCCCATTACGGGCAATCTTATTACGAAATATTCACACTCGGACACGCCAGTGGCGTAGTCCGTTTTACTTCTCTGCATAATCAGCCGGCGTTACGACAGATGATATCAGTCGACTTTCCAATCAGATATACCAAAATGCGCTTTAGCTATTTGTGTGATCTCCAACAATCCAAACTGAACGGAATCAAGACACATACTTATTCACAAGTTTTCATGGTGGGATTTGTACACGATCTGTTCCGTATCCGAAACAAGAACGGAACTCCCCTGCCACCTGCCGTCAGAGCCTATTAAAACAGAAGTGAATCATGAAGAATCCTCCTATCCATAGTATCCTGCAACAAAGCTTCTGCCTGATTTTCTTTCTGGCTCTCCTCTCTTCCTGTATCCGGGAAGAAGAGTATGCCAACGATCCACAAGGAAACTTTGAGCAGTTATGGAAAATCATCGACCGGCAATATTGCTTTCTCGATTACAAACAAATCGACTGGGATGATATCTATACCCAATATCAAAAACGTATTACCCCGAATATGAGCAACGAAGGGCTGTTCGAAGTTCTGAGTGAAATGCTTTATGAATTGCAGGACGGGCATGTCAATCTGGCTTCGGCTCACAACGTGTCTTATTACGACGCCTGGTATCAGGATTATCCCCGTAACTTCCGTGCAGACCTGGTTGAAGATTCTTATCTGGGCCGTGCCAGTACGGACTATCGTACGGCAGCAGGCCTCAAATATAAGATACTGAAAGACAACATCGGCTATATACGGTATGAAAGCTTTGCCGACCCGATTGGCAACGGCAACTTGGACGAAGTGCTCTCCTACCTGGCCATTTGCAATGGACTAATTATCGATGTGCGCGATAATGGTGGTGGAAACGCAACAAATTCCGCCCGCATCGCTTCCCGATTCACTAACGAAAAGGTTCTGACAGGATACATCTGCCATAAGACAGGAACCGGACACAACGACTTCTCTAAACCCTATGCCATCTATCTGGAACCAGCCAATGGGGTACGCTGGCAAAAGAAAGCAGTCGTGTTGACCAATCGCCGTTCTTTCAGCGCAACCAACGATTTTGTCAACCACATGCGTTGCCTGCCCAATGTCACCATCATCGGAGATAAAACCGGAGGAGGATCGGGTATGCCCTTTACCTCCGAATTGCCCAACGGGTGGAGCGTACGTTTCTCCGCCAGCCCCCACTTCGATGCACAGATGAAACATATTGAGTTCGGCATTGAACCGGACATTAAGGTAGATATGCTGCAAGAAGACGAAATGAGAGGAAAAGATACACTGATAGAGATCGCCCGCAGATTCCTCAGTAAATAACCTTCTGGTGTCTCACAACATGCCGGTTCGAGCCCTGTCATCCGAAAAGCCGGTATATCTCACCTCCCAGAAAGCATTAACGCGGATTCTGCACCATATTCGGGTTAGCATCTATCTCCGCCTGCGGAATAGGTAATGCTACCCGCGGATCAGACGGAGCAATAACCGCAGCAGCCGCTACAGAAGGCAAATGCCAACCACCGGTACGATTTACAGACAAACCATTTCGCATGGCATCAAAGAAAGCATGTCCCTCTCCTACCAATTCCTTACGGCGTTCTTTCAAGATACGCTCCAGGCTCAACTCCGACTCTTTTACAGACTTCGCCGGATTAGCACGGCTCACGATGGCATTAAGGCAATCCAAAGAAAACTTTAGGTTTTCTGCTCCCCCTAACTTAAAGGCAGCTTCGGCAGCATTCAGGTAAACTTCGGAGAGACGGATAATACAGATGTCATTATCCTGCGGATTATCCCCCGTCTTGCCCGGATACTTATTCAGATATTTAGGATGCCCCTTGGAACCTTCGGGCAATATATCCTCTTCCGGTTTCTCCGGCAAACGATTCAATGAATGACGCACATCATCCGGGTCTTCTCCCAACAGATCGAGGAATGCTTTGGTCAGTACAAGGTTGTTCCAATCCTTCACATTATCGGCATAAACCATCGGAGCGCCTTCACCTCCCGTTCCGCCATCAGGCTCGGAAAGAGTGTAGTAAAACTCAAACAGTGACTCAGAACTGAAGTCTTTTCCCCATACAGTAGGATATTCATCGTGTGTGAACAACTGATACAATCCACCGTTATTCATCACTTCCTTGGCCAAGGCGAGAGCCTTTTCATTATCATTCATATAAAGATATACCCGTGAAAGTAATGCTTTGACACTCCACACATTAAGATAACCGTTTTTCTTATCAGCGGAAAGTGCCGAGAGTTTCAGTGCACCTGTCATATCGTCTATCACCTGCTGATAGCATTCGGCCACCGTATTGCGGGCAGGCTGGTGAGTAGGCAAAGTTGTTTTAATCTCAATAGGTACTCCCAAAGAAGTACCATTGTTCAAGGTATAGGGCATAGCAAACAGACGGGTGAGATCAAACAAAGCCAGTCCGCGCAAAGCAAGCGCTTCAGCTTTGATACAGTTGAGAGCCACAACATCATCGGTAACCACCGCACCGGATTCTATTCTTTCCAGCAGACTATTTGCCTGATGAATGACACTATAAGGCTGATTCCATACACGGGTAATATTCAAGGCATCATCGGCCGTGACATTGAACTCATAATAAGGTGATACACGTTTTCCGGCTCCCTTGCTGACACGTGCTTGAACATCTTCACCACGGCAATCGGCATAATAGAGATAATTATCACCATAATAACTATGTGAAGCGGCAATGCGATAAATGCCGTTCAAAGCTATTTGTGCTTCCTCAAGTGTACGGATGGCTTGCGGAGTAGTCACAGAGGTAGATGGATTTAAATTCAGCCAGTCGCCGGAACAAGAAGAACCCACAAGCGACATAGCGGCAAACATGTATATAAGTGTACGTTTCATATATCTGAATATTAATAATGATGAATGATTTAGAAAGTTATCTCAACCCCAAAATTGAAGGTACGCATGGGAGGAGCCTCACAGAACACCTCACCATTAACCGGTACTTCAGGATCATACTGTTTCCATTTGGCCCATGTCAGCAGATTACTTCCTGAGAAGTAGACACGTGCATTCTCTATCAGTGCCTTTTGTACCCATCTGCTGGGAAGTGTGAAACCGAGTGTCAGGTTCTTGAGGCGGATGTGATCGGTACTGTGAATATAGCGGGATGAATTTTGTGGACCGGCTCCCTGTTCCAATACAAAACGAGGCACATCAGTTCTATCTCCCGGCTTCTGCCAACGGTCCAAAGCATATACAGGCAGGTTGTATGACTTTTCTTTGCTGCCGTCGGTTTCTATCAGAGTACCTGTCTTGTCAAAAGAATATCCTCCCAACGAATAGGTAAAGGTAAGTCCCAGATCAAACCACTTATAAGAAATGATATTAGTGAACCCTCCCGATATCTTAGGATCAGCAGATTTATACGGAATAGCTTGCGCTTTAGAAGCATCGTCAGTCATCTCTCTATTATAATTCCCCTGTTCATCTTGTGTATTGAGATAATAAAGAGCTTTCCCGGTCGACGGGTCTACTCCGGCAAACTCTTTCACGTAGAAACTATTGTAAGGAAGACCTATTTTATGAATAAACCAGGAGCCCTCGACAGATTGCTTTATATCTCCGTCCAGTGCCACGATTTTATTACGGTTATGTGTTAAATTCAGCACCGATGTCCAGTTGAAGTCAGGACCGGCAAAGTTAATCGTGCGCAGTTCGAACTCCACCCCTTTGTTGTTGAGCTGACCGATGTTTGCAAGATAGTTCAGGAAACCGGTAGTAGAACTGATAGGGCGATTATAAAGCAAGTCCTTTGTATCGCGGTTGTAGTATTCGAGATTCACAAAGATACGGTCAATAAAAGTCAGGCTAAGCCCAATATTCAGGTTATAGTTCTTTTCCCATTTCAGTTTGGGATTGGCTTGAGCAGACTCATATGAACCTGCTGCCCCCATGTAGTTCTGCCCGTAGCTGTATAGCCCCATATATCCGTAAAAAGCTCCCGGCTGATTCCCATTGACACCATAAGAAGCACGGATTTTCACATCGTTCAATACCGGCTTCACAGCCTCCATAAAAGGTTCACTGCCCAGATGCCACATACCGGAAACAGACCAGAAGTCTCCCCACCGACTTTCCGGAGCAAGACGGGAACTGCCATCGCGGCGATAACTGCCTGCAATGTAATAACGATTATCGTAATCATAGTTCAAACGGGACAGGTAAGAAATCATTCTGTATGCCTGTGTAGAAGAAACAAAGCTCTTCAGCACAGCGGCATTATCCGGCTCAAGCAACACATCCGAGGGGAGTTTAGCCTTCTCTCCCATAGCTTTATCACTCTGATAGCTTTCCAATTCATAGGCAGCCAAAATGTCAAGGTGATGTTTAGCGGCAAATGTGTGGGTATAGTTGAGTGAAGTAGACGACAATAGCTTACCATATTCGGTAAATCCCTTTGAGGTCTGAGCATCACTTCCGCTCTTGGGACCTGCCCCGCTAAGCGGATTCAAATAGCGGGAATCTTTCTGTACAGTATAGTCATAGCTCAGGGTCTCTTTCAGTTTCAATCCTTTGATGATATCTACCGAAGCATAACCGGTGGAGAACATACGTGTCATACGACTGCGGTTATAGTCGGTACGGATGTCACGAAACGGATTCACATTGGTTCCTATATAAGACCCCACATAGTTGCCCGAAGCGTCACGCACAGGCATGGAAGGTGTGGCAGATACAGCAACACAAAGGAAAGGATTGATATTGGAACCGCGCTCCTCGTTCATCTCCTGACTTATCTGGGTGAACATCATGTTACCTCCTACCTCGACACGGCTACCCATTTTATGTGTCATGTTCAGGCGGGCAGAGTAACGGTCCAGATTAGAATTCTCGACCAGACCTTCCTGACGGTTAAAGCCGAGAGAAGCATAAAAAGTAGTTCGCTCGTTACCTCCGGAAGCCGTCACCTCGTAGTTTTGATTATGAGCGGTTCGGATCAGTTCTTTCCTCCAATCAGTATATCCCAGTTCCGGTATCCCCGCATATGTATCAATATTGGCGTTTGCATATGCTTCGGGAGATTGGAGTCCCTTGTCTACTGCAGAGTTGTAAAGACCTTCATAAATCATTTCACGGCGTTGTTCACCGTTCAATATGGGACGGAAGTTGACAGCTGCATTAGAAAAGCCTCCGCTCGCGCTCAAAGTAACTTTAGTCCGCCCTGCCGCTCCTTTCTTGGTAGTGATCAGAATCACCCCGTTCGCGGCACGCGAACCGTAAAGAGAAGCGGCGGCGGCATCCTTTATCACTGTAATATTCTCAATATCGGCAGGATTAAGGGTACTCATTACATTTGTTTTCGCATTGTTCATATAGGCGGCATCAGCCCCCGTACCGGCTCCCATACTGCCGGAAGTGACCGGTATACCGTCAATCACAAAAAGAGGTTCATTGGATGCATTGAATGAACCCATACCACGGATACGGATACTCTGGTTAGCTCCTGGCTGGCCGGAACCGGAAGTAATATTTACCCCCGTGGTCATACCTTGCAACTTCTGTTCTACAGAAAGTACCGGTACGTTTTTCAGCATGTCGGCCCGTAAGGTGTTAGCTGATCCGGTAAAGGATGACTTTGAAAAATTTCCGTATCCGGTCACCACAACTTCATCCAGATTAAGTGATTCGGGCTGCAACACCACATTCAAGACTCCATTCTTCGGCACTTTGACCTCAGACGATTTCATTCCTATATAGGATATGACAAGGATTTTATCTGATGGTTCTATTTTCAGAGTGTAACGGCCGTCCATATCCGTTACCACTCCCCTTCCCGGTACCCCTTTTACGGCAACCGTAGCTCCGATAAGCGGCTGTTTATCCTCCGATGACGTCACTAAACCTTTTATTTCCAACTGTTGTGCTTGCACATGTATACCACACATACACAACAAGATAATCAACACTGTTTTCAAACTTCTCATTGGCTAATCATTTTAAATCTACAAATACCTATTTGCACTTGTACTCCAATAATTGTACCTCAAAAGTATTGATGAAATCAATAAAGTCTAAACATCAGTAAATAAGAGTATTAAATATTCAAGAAAAGCTAAAAATGAAAAGAAGGGTTGTAGAACTGCTCCACAAAGATGTGGAACTATTCTACAACCCTCTTGACAAGAGCCCCTGAGAGGAAAAGCTACATTGATAGAGATCGCCCGCAGATTCCCCGGTAAATAACTTTATTGCTTATAAATTTGTAAAATCGGAAAAAGTATCTATCTTTGCAGCGCAAAACTCCAAACGAGTGAGCATTTAGTGAGCGGATGTGGCGTAATTGGTAGCCGCGCCAGACTTAGGATCTGGTGTCTCGCGACGTGTAGGTTCGAGTCCTATCATCCGCACAAACTTTCAATGTTGTATAAAAAGCCTGCTAAAACAATTGTTTTGGCAGGCTTTTTCTTTAAACCTGCAACATACTACCCAAATGAATAAAAGGAAAAAGAGACGCACCAGCGAAAAGATGCGGAGATATAATATCAGCTTAAAACGTCCCCAAGAAGAATTTTTGGAGATGGTCAAAGAATGGGAAAAAGGCAGCCCGGAAAGAGAAAAGCAACGCAGAAAGGAGGCCAAACGAGAAAAATGGAAAAAATGGCTGACATTGAAAGTATTCAGAGAGTATGACATAGTAATGCTCTGTATTGCCGGTCTGATATTGTCCCTGACTTTTTTTATTTATGGAATGTTCCTATGTATTATAGGACTATTTACGATCTCCCACACAGCAAGAGCCATTCAACCACTCCTCAATGGCATTTTTATGACGATAACAAGTGGCATAATTCTTACCTGCCTCTGCCCCATTTTGAAAGATATCATTGTAGCTATCTACAAAGATAAAAAAGAAAAAAGAGAAAGAAATGAGCAAAAGAAAAACACCGGGAAATAAATCAATGTAAGGCCTTCTCATACGAAAAATGCATTTCGATCTTCCATCTTCCACCTTTTAGAGTTTATTACCCTAATAATCAAAGAAATGACCGGGTGGAAGATCGCGTTTTTCAGCCCTTTATCTTCCACCTGTATCTTCCATCTTCCACCTACTGTTTTAAGGCGAAAACGCTGCACAGACCATTGATTATCAATCACAAACCATCTATTTCCTAAGCAAACACACCTCTTAAAGCATTTTGTTTTCCCTTCGTGTTCAACCGGAAATGGTGCAATCTACATCTGGTCCCAGGCAGGCGTGCCCATGGGCCCGTGTACCCGGGACCATGAGCCCGTATACCTGGGCTTATGAGCCCGTGTGCCCGGGCCCGGATAAAGATACCGACACGAATGATTAACCACTTATAATTAAACAATTAAATATGCGATAGAATAAAGAAACAATTCGTTTTGATTGGTTAGATTACAGTTCCTGCCAGCTTTGAGTATGCTTCTCATCTCCTTGTACATAATAGTATGCAGGAGTTCTTCCTTCCGGGAAAGTAGGTTCAAACGGTTCGGGGCAATTTTCCACCGGCGTATTCAATGGAAGTATATCCACTTTCCCTGTTTTTGTTATGCCATAGATTTCTTCTATCCTAAATAAGATTGAATCACCGTTCATAATAGGATACTTCCCGACATATACACATCCGGCATAGTAGTCATCTTTTAATTTACAATGAACACTATAAGTAGTCCCCTCGTTTATTCGAATTACTCCGGTCAATGTGTATTGCCCTTCGGATTTATTCTGTGTAGAAATGATTAGCCAATTGGGATATTCATATTTATTTGCAGATATATAATCACATAAAACCACAGGGTTTTCTTCCGACAATATAGTTCCATCATTATCTGCAAATACACTATCCTGTATTCCGAATAACTTTCCTAACCCTTTTGAAGTGATGATGTACTCCTCCCTGTCAGGTTCGGTAAAGTCATTCCATTCTTTTTTAGTCCTATATTTCATTCCTAAAGCAACCGTAGAAAAGTCTTTAACTGTATTTTCATTAAGAACATCTTTAATCGTGTCACTGGATGCAATGTTCTGAGTCAAAGATTCCGTAGTCTTTAACTGCCTGTTATTCACAGGATCGCTACAGCTAAGCACGACTATTAAGAGAATCACACAAGCACTAATTTTATTCATTTTTTCACAAGTTTTTTTCTTCAAATACAGCCATGAATCAGCACATATCTGTAGCGAACAAATATACATCAAAAATTAAAAAGGGTAATGTGTCTGATAAATTATTCGTGCTCTTGTATACTAAAGAAAAAGAACCGCTGTCCTCCGGGGGGATAGAGTGACAGCGGTTCGGCGAGCTAACTGGTTAGGTGAGCAGAATTTAGATTCAAGGCCAATTATAAAAGAGAATTTATTATGAAAGATCAAAGTACTATAGCCCGTCTATAATGACAGATGTTTTGTGGTAACGGCTCTTTTTGCACATTTGGTTGATTCGGGGTTTATATTTAGAAGTAGCATAGGCATAACTTGGGGTGACTTTCAAGCGAGAATATTTCACTTTGTGGATTTCCAAAAGAAGTTCGGCCACATAGACAATCACTTCTGAACGTTCGGCAATGCAGGGGGAACAGAAACTTTCTAAATATTCATAATCCCGGGTAGAGAGTGTATAATGCAGAATCTTTTTACCTCGCTGAAAAATATATTCCAACTTATACCAACCGCTTGCGTTGGTTTTGCGTCGATGGAAATACAGAATTTTGATAGTAGATTGTTCGCCCATAATTCAAACGTAAATCGGGCAGGGAAAAATGAACGGCCCTGCTGACCCGCTTGCGTTATGTAATTTCGATGCAGAGCAAGGAAAAGCATATGCTAACCCATTACGGTATTAGTCCCGGGGGCAGAGCCGTTTTTATCCAGAAACTGTAGGCATATAAAATTATACACCTACAGTTAGTGTAAAACAAAGAAATGCAGTCCCTTTATTCTACATCAAAAAAATCACATAACGCATTACAAAGATGGTGATTATTTCTGAAATACCATAGCAAACGGACGAAAAAAGTATAATGAAACACTTTTATTGATAGGATTGTTTACTGAGCGCCATTAGTATAGGGTGATTTAACGAAAATAGAACGGCTCTGCTTACCCACTTGCGTTATAATCACTATCATTTGCAGAGCAAAGAAATGTATATATGCCGACCTATTACAGTATCAGGCACGGGAGCAGAACCGCTTATCTAAAGTTTTTAAATAGTCGTCTCTCAGCAGCCGCCAAGTAACCGGCAAGGCCGACACTATTGGAAACACACAAAGGTGCACATTATTTCCGGTATCACCAGCGCAGCCCCTACACATTTTTTTCCTTTTTTTCTTAAACATCCATCAGGACACGGACGGGCAGCCGGCAATGAATTTCGGCAGAAAATACCGCACGACGCAGGAGCACAGGATATTTTGTGCTGAAATAGCGTAGCGGTCATTGATGGATGAACGGCTGCGACCTATCTTTGTGCATGAAAAGAGGAAAAATACCCCTCTATCGGTTTCCGTCATTTTCCGGGTTAAAGATGTAGTTGTATTCACTGATCGTCATACAGTCAAACGGCGGTTCAGGTTTGAGTAGTGTCCGGCTGGGCTCAATCTGGGTTTGATTGTTGTGTATGGTTTCGTCTACTATACTTTGATATTGCCGGATGATTTCTTGTTGTCCTACAATGGCATATATACTGATGATCCATGTACTAATCACCAAGCAGTAAACGACTTTACGCGGAAGCCCGAAGAAGTTTTGTTTGTCGTAATTTTCCATATAGCAGATTTAAAACCGGGACGTGCCCGTATTAGTGAATATAATTCTCAGAGAGGGAAGCGGCATCAACCCAGCAAAGCAATTATAAACCTAAACGGACACGTTTATTGTGTGTAGTAAGGATACAACACAACCAGTCCGTTTAGTCGTTGCTTTGCTTAGAAAAAATTGCCGCTTTTTCTCAGAGCTTTGACTAAACGTAATGAAAACAAGGTGCTCTCTCGACAGAGAGCACGGAGCAAAGATACATAAATATATAGAAAGAAAAACGTGTTTCTTTTGCATAACCGTGTGCATATATAAAAAAAAACGTGTTTTCTTTATATATCTCCATGAACGTATAAAGAAAACGCATCTTTTTTTATATATTTGTGCGTATCATCTTTATAAACGCACAAAAAGAAATGTATCAAATTCCCACGTTACCACTGCAACAAGAGATTGAGACGAAAGCCGTTTTGAAGCAAGCGGCCAAGTCGCACCGGAGACTTGCCGAACTGAAAGGGGCTGTTTTGTCTATGCCCAATACTACCATATTGATTAATACGCTGTCGCTGCAAGAGGCAAAAGACAGTTCGGCCGTAGAAAGTATCATTACTACCCACGACGAACTATATAAAGCCGAGTTATCACTCCATACGGCTATTACCGCTGCCACTAAGGAGGTGCAAAGCTATTCGGAAGCATTGATACACGGTTTTGAGTTGGTTAAGCAACACGGGTTGCTGACCTGTAACGACATGATTGAAATTTATAGGAGAATCAAGCACAATCAGGCAGGCTATCGGGTGACGCCGGGCACGGCTCTTATCAATGACCGTACGGGGGAAGCGGTATATGAACCGCCTCAGAGTTATGATGAAATAGTGTCCTGTATGTCTAATCTGGAAAAGTTCATTAATGACGATTCGGTTAGCGATCTGGACCCGCTGGTTAAGATGTGCATCATTCATCATCAGTTTGAGAGTATTCACCCGTTTTCTGATGGTAACGGCAGAACGGGGAGAATCATCAATATCCTGTATTTGGTTATTCAAGGCCTGTTGGATTTACCGGTGTTGTACCTGAGCCGCTATATCATCAAGAACAAAGGAGAATATTATCATTTGCTCCAAGCCGTCAGAGACAATCAGGAGTGGGAAGCATGGGTTCTGTTTCTCCTGAAAGGATTGGAAGAAACGTCTCAGGAGACAGTTGAACTTATCTTGAAAATGAAGTCTTTGATGATGGAATATAAAAAGGGAATCAGGGAGCAATTTCCCAAAATCTATTCGCAGGATTTGCTGAACAACCTGTTTAAGCATCCTTACACAAAAATAGATTTTGTATGTGATGAACTGGGCGTATCACGTCCCACTGCCACTTCGTACCTCAATCAGTTGGTTGATGCGGGCTTTCTAACTAAAATGAAACTGGGACGGGATAATTTTTACTTGAATATGAATCTGTTCGATTTGTTGATAAATGCTTTTCATGTTGATATAAACGAAGCCAATAGCCAGCAGGTAGAAACAATCGGATAAGCTCCACAGTATAAACGGTTTCGCCCGGATGATGGAAACATCACCCGGGCGAATTGTTTATGCCCGGTCCATTCAAGGATATATATATAAAACATACAACTTCTATCAAAAATCTATTAAAGTATTGACATCTTTATAGATAGCTGCCACAAGCTTCCGCTTTATTGCTGGTAGCGTGTGGATTCGGTCACATCTTTCACACACCGCAAAAGCCCCTGCCCCTTTTTCTGTGGAAATCCGGCAGTTCGCGGACCACTTCCCGTATAGGAGTCCCCCGAATAAAAATCAAGCATCATAGCGAAAGCATTTGCTGGAGTCGTATTAGGAGAAGTATTCGACGACCAGTATAATTTATTTAAGTTATAAGGTGTTGAAGCCGTTCCCCCAGGCCACACATAGTTTATATTCGCAATATTATTGGTCAGAGTGCTAACATCTCCCCACAATGGGAGCACTCCGGGATATTGTTCACTCATACGGGGATATCTCGGTGTTCAGATCGTTACATTCGATCCGCTTCCACTTACTGCATATGTATAATTCGGATTTACAGGAGTAGTACCGCCAACTCCTGCACCCATAACCCAAAGTTGTGTCAATTCGAGTGAAGTCGGAACGCGCCAGGTACCCAAGTCCTTTTTATCGCTCCGCTCCGAATAGGCATTACAACCGGTACAAGTCGTATTTACTGTTGGAGTAGCAGGGTCAGTTCCTGAAGGAGTTACATACCCCAAAGCTTCATACCAGTTCATCGTGTAGCGTGTAACTGCATTGTTTATTACCGGATTCCCATTTTTATCACAATCGTTTTTCGCTACTCTGATAAGGGTATAAGGTTTGCGCACCGTATGATAGTTGCTTGTGAGGGCCGTATAAGGTTCTCCCGTACGAAGTGATATGGATACTACACCACGTGGCTGAAATCCTATTACTCCTCCATAATTCCACATTTCCTGATTTACAATAACGGGGAATGCCCCAGTCTGAAAATAAGGATAAGTCTTTATATTAGGAGCTATCTGCAACGGATAATAAACAGGACTTGTCGGGGTAGACAAACTGGCTACCGGGAACGGGTAAGTACGATCCGGCTCCATCAGACAACGTGGATATCCTTGTGTGCTGATGCTGGTATACGTCTGAGCTTCACCATAGTTGGCGTATGATATAGCACGAGCATACTGGTTTGAGTTACTTGTTCCGCCAATCAACTGTGTCGAACTCCAGAATAGTCCGGTCGGATAAGTACGGGCATTGAAATAAATACTTATCATCTGGAGCTGGTTCTGAGAAGGTAAATAGTAGATGGTTTTCGTCACAGCATCGAGTGTTATACCATTTTCGCCATTCAACCTCCAACACTGTCGGATGGCAGTCTGATTCTGTGAGGTACCATTAAGATAGGTCACTCCGCGACCTTCTGAATACTCACTATCGGGATGGAGATTAGCATTACTGGAAGCAAATGTCACCAAAGTATTTTGATAAGGACTTTCGATACTCCAAAAACGGGAGTCCGAAGGATCAATAGTATATGCGAATCCTCCTTTACCCCATGGGTAGTTTTCGCCGTTGTGAGTAATAAGATCAGTCACTATGCGCCAAGACACCTCGTCAGCTCCTCCTCGCCCGGTCAGTGTAAGAGTAGCCTGATACCAGACATTACGCTTCACATCAAAATTAGTCCAATGGTTTCCGTTAATATTAATTCCCAGATAAACACGATAGGTTACCAGTCCGTCGCGTTCTCCCACAGGCAAAGTAGTGCGATATTCACAGACGACTTCTATGTAAGAGCATTGTGCAGGCTGGAGTGGAATCTGTGTTTTTGACGAAGTGCATTCTTCACCCGGCACGTTGGTTGGCAACGTCCTTGTTCCCTGCATGTTTTCTACCATATATAGCGAAGTGGCATAATTGTGAGGAAGATTCTTTCCAGTAGGATCCACAGGCTCCAGATTACCGTCGTTCACCGTGATATTATCACCGTTCACAAAAGTGGTAGTCGAAGCAGTAGGTGCATTCGCAGCAATATAACTATACACCATCGGTACATTCTTCAACTGGATAGAACGATTTGAACACCATCTATCATGAAAAAGTTTTCTAATATCATTGCTTATTTTATCCAGCCTAAATAATTAACAATTAGATAATAGACGCAACTCGAAAAGCTATTCAATTAAAGCACATAATTCCATACAATTACATAAAATCCAATAGCCATCATAAGGTAAATATATCATAATAGAAACTTCTTCTACATTAGTCGGATTCCAAGTCCGATATATGTTAAAAGTGCAGGGAGTTTGAATCCGTTCACATCTTTTTCGACATTTATTTGTTTCATTGGGTACTTTTGCCGTCGATATAGCTATCGAGTATCTGAAAGAGAACTGGCAGAAGGTGTGTTAAATCAAAATAGTTACACAATGGTAAAATTTAATGCAATGAAGACTAAACCTTTACGACCTCTTCGGCAGAAGAGAGCCTTATGGCTAAAAAATGTATTTGTCCTGACGTGCCTACTGCTGAGCGCATCGGTAGCCATGGCGCAAACCAAAACAGTAACGGGTACTGTTACAGATTCAACCCATGAGCCCCTGATCGGCGCATCTATTCTGGTAAAAGGGACTTCTACCGGAGCCATCACCGATATGGATGGCAAATACTCCATTTCTGTTACCCCTGAAGATGTGCTTGTATTCTCGTATGTAGGATATGAAAAGCAGGAAATCAAAGTGGGGCAGCAGACTGTGATTAATGTCACGCTTAAAGACGACTCCCAAATGCTTGCCGAAACAGTAATTATCGGTTACGGTAGCGCCAAGAAACGTGACCTGACCGGTTCTATCACCAACATCAAGGGTTCGGAAATAGCCAACAAACCGGCCACTAACCCACTATCATCCCTACAAGGAAAGATTGCCGGTGTGCAGATTGTCAATTCCGGACAGGCAGGTGCCGATCCCGAAATCCGTATCCGCGGCACAAACTCCATCAATGGTTACAAGCCGCTGTATATTGTAGACGGACTCTTCAATGACAATATCAACTTCCTGAACCCGGAAGACATCGAATCGATGGAAGTATTGAAAGACCCCTCTTCATTGGCTATCTTCGGTGTACGTGGTGCCAACGGCGTGATCATCGTAACTACCAAACGCGCCAAAGAGGGACAGACGCTGGTCAATATCAACACCTCTTTCGGATGGAAAACCGTAGTAGACAAAATCAAAATGGTGAATGCGCCACAGTTCAAGGAACTCTATAACGAGCAGATGGCGAATCAGGGAAACACCCCATTCGACTTCAGCAACTGGAACGCAAATACGGACTGGCAAGACGAAATATTCCAGACCGGATTCATCACGAACAATAATATCAGTATCACAGGTGCTTCGGAAAAACATAGTTTCTATCTCGGTGTGGGCTACTCGCACGAACAGGGAAACATTAAGCATGAGAAGTATAGCAAAGTGACGATCAATGCAAGTAATGATTATAAGATCACCAAAGATATCAAAGTGGGATTTCAGTTCAACGGAGCACGAATGCTCCCGGCCGACAGCAAAACGGTTCTGAACGCAATTCGCACTACTCCTGTAGCTCCGGTTTACAACGAAGAATACGGTCTGTATACTTCATTGCCGGAATTCCAGAAAGCACAGATGACCAATCCGTTGGTCGACGTAGATCTGCGTGCCAACACCACCCGCGCCATCAATTACCGTGCATCGGGCAGCATTTACGGTGAAGTGGATTTCCTGAAGCATTTCACATTCAAAGCAATGTTCTCCATGGATTATGCCACCAATGACAGCCGGACTTACAAACCAATCATTAAAGTATATGACGCAACCGTAGCCGGCAATGTGGCTACACTTGGAACGGGAAAGACGGAAGTGAGCCAGAACAAACAAAACGAAACCAAAGTGCAGAGTGACTATCTGCTGACATACCAAAACAGTTTTGCCGATGGTACACACAACCTGACCGCTACTGCCGGTTTCACAACCTACTACAATTCACTCAGCGGACTGGATGCTTCACGCGGACAGGGTATCGGGCTGGTGATTCCGAATAATCCCGATAAATGGTTCGTCAGCATTGGCGATCTGGCTACCGCTACCAACGGAAGTACACAGTGGGAACGCACCACCGTGTCCATGCTGGGCCGTGTCATCTATAATTATAAAGGGAGATACCTGTTCAACGGCTCGTTCCGTCGTGACGGCTCATCGGCCTTCGCATACACGGGCAACCAATGGCAGAACTTCTACTCTGTAGGTGCCGGATGGCTGATGACTGAAGAGGAGTTCATGAAAGACATCACATGGCTGGACATGTTGAAACTGAAAGGTTCGTGGGGCACATTAGGTAACCAGAATATGGATAGGGCTTATCCGGCAGAACCGTTGTTGGAGAATGCTTTCGCTGCCGTATTCGGCAAACCGGCTATCATCTATCCCGGATACCAACTGGCTTACCTGCCCAACCCGCGCCTCCGCTGGGAAAAAGTAGAAGCATGGGAAACCGGATTCGAGACCAATATGTTCCGCAACCGCTTCCATCTGGAAGGAGTATATTACAAGAAGAATACCAAAGACCTACTGGCTACCGTACCGGGATTGTCGGGAACCGTACCGGGTATCGGAAACCTTGGAGAGATTGAGAACAAAGGTATCGAATTGATGGCCTCCTGGAGAGATCAGATCGGCGACTGGGGATATTCTGTCAGCGCGAACCTGACCACTATCAGTAACAAAGTGAAGAGTCTGGTACAGGAAGGATACTCCATCATCGCAGGCGACAAAAGCCAGAGCTACACAATGGCAGGCTATCCGATCGGTTATTTCTACGGCTACAAAGTAGCGGGCGTTTACCAAAACCAGGCCGAGATCGACGCTTCACCGGCGAATACACTGGCAACCGTCACACCCGGCGACCTTAAGTTTGCCGACGTAAACGGAGATGGAAAAATCACACCGGACGACCGCACGATGATCGGTGATCCGACACCGGACGTAACATACGGCATCAGCCTCGGCCTTTCATATAAGAACTGGGAAGTCAGCATGGAAATGATGGGACAAGGCGGCAATCAGATTTACCGTACCTGGGACAATTATAACTGGGCACAGTTCAATTATATGGAGCAACGTCTCGACCGCTGGCACGGAGAAGGCACATCGAACACGCAACCCCTGCTGAATACAAAACATGCCATCAACAGCGAGAACTCCGAGTACTTCATCGAAGACGGCAGCTTCTTCCGTATCCGTAACCTCCAACTGGCTTATAACTTCGACAAAACCTTGCTGGCGAAAATACGCATGCAGGCTCTGAAGGTTTATGTCAACATACAAAACCTGAAGACGTGGAAGCATAACACGGGCTATACACCGGAAATCGGCGGATCGGCCATTGCCTTCGGAGTGGATAACGGAACATATCCGGTACCGGCAGTCTATACATTTGGTATTAACTTAACATTTTAACGAAGCAGAGTATGAAACTAAATAAATACATCCTACCCATTGCATTAGCCGTATCGGCTCTGAGCTTCAGCAGTTGCAACGATTTTCTGGACCGTCACCCTCAAGGGCAGTTCACCGAAGATGATAATCCCGGAGCACTTGCCGAAGGAAAAGTCTTCAATATCTACACCATGATGCGTAACTATAACATTACCGCAGGTATCCCGGCATTCGCCATCGAATATTTCCGCTCGGAAGATTCGGAAAAAGGAAGTACGGCGAGCGACGGTGCCGATCAGGCTGCCATGTACGATGATTTCCAGTACAATACCAATAACGGACTGATCAAAGCCTACTGGAGCCAGAATTACGCTATCATCTATCAATGCAACGACGTGATAGAAACCATCGAGAAAGGTAACCTGACAGAAGAAAATGATCTCCGGAATAAGGGAGAAGCTCTTTTCTTCCGTGCTTACTGTTACTTCAACCTGGTCCGTGCATTCGGCGAAGTGCCGTTGGTCACTTTCAAAGTGAACGACGCCTCGGAAGCCAATGTACCGAAGACCACCGCCGAAGAGATCTATAAACAGATCGACTCAGACCTGACACAGGCTGAAGGGCTTTTACCCCGTCAATGGCAGTCTGCCTACCTGGGACGTCTAACCTGGGGAAGTGCCCGTGCACTGCATGCCCGCACGTATATGATGCGTAACGACTGGCAGAACATGTATACTGCCTCAACCGATGTAATGAATTCCGGACAGTATAATCTGGACACCCCTTATGACGTTATCTTTACCGATGATGGCGAAAACAGCAGTGAGTCGGTATTTGAGCTGCAATGTGCATCGACTGCCGCCCTGCCTGCAAGTGATAAAATAGGCAGTCAGTTCTGCGAGGTACAAGGTGTACGCGGCTCCGGCCAATGGGACCTTGGCTGGGGATGGCATATGGGAACCGAGCTGATGGGTGAGGCGTTCGAACCGGGCGACCCGCGCAAAGATGCTACACTGCTTTACTTCCGTCGTTCGGATACTGATCCGATCACTCCCGAGAATACCAACAAACCTTATGGAGAGTCTCCGGTATCTCAAGCCGACGGTACTTATTTTAACAAGAAAGCTTATACCAACCCGGCACTTCGTGAGGAGTTTACCCGTCATGGTTTCTGGGTGAACATCCGTATCATCCGCTATGGCGACGTAGTGCTAATGGCTGCAGAATCGGCTAATGAGTTAGGGAAAACAGGCGAAGCATCGGGTTATCTGGAAATGGTGCGTGCCCGCGCCCGTGGCAACAACCCGGACATTCTGCCCAAAGTGACTTCATTGGATCAGACCGTGTTGCGTGATGCCATCCGGCATGAACGACGGGTAGAACTCGGATTGGAATCGGGACGTTTCTACGACCTGGTACGCTGGGGTATCGCTTCGCAAGTGCTACATGCTGCTGGCAAAACGGGTTATCAACCCAAGAATGCCTTGCTGCCACTTCCACAGGACGAGATAGACAAGTCGAAAGGCGTATTGGTACAGAACCCGGATTATTAATCTCAGAGTTTCACCACAGATTACACGGATTATCATAGATATATTAAGTGCAGATTATCAATCCAATGGATCTCTTCTCTGTGATAATCCGTGTAATCTGTGGTGAACTCTTAACCATATACAGTTATGAACAAGAAATATTCTTTACTCATTCTGCTTGCACTTTTACTCCCGTTGGGGCTGCAAGCGCAAAAAGCTCCTCAGGACATGGACCGTTTCCTCGACAATCTGCTGAAACGGATGACCCTGGAAGAAAAAATAGGGCAGCTTAACCTGCCGGTAACAGGTGAAATCACCACCGGACAAGCTAAAAGCAGCGACATCGCCGCCAAGATAAAGCGAGGTGAAGTAGGTGGACTCTTCAACCTGAAAGGGGTGGATAAAATTCGTGACGTACAGCGTCTGGCTGTAGAAAATTCCCGTCTGGGTATCCCTCTGCTCTTCGGTATGGACGTGATTCACGGCTACGAAACCATCTTTCCTATCCCATTGGGGCTTTCGTGTACCTGGGATATTCCGGCCATCGAAGAATCGGCACGTATCGCAGCCATCGAAGCAAGCGCTGACGGCATCTCGTGGACTTTCAGTCCGATGGTAGATATCAGTCGCGATCCACGCTGGGGACGGGTATCCGAAGGTTCGGGCGAAGATCCTTTCCTCGGAGCTCAGATTGCCCAAGCCATGGTACGCGGATATCAGGGAAAGGATATGCGCCGTAACGATGAGATCATGGCTTGTATCAAGCATTTTGCCTTGTATGGGGCAGCCGAAGCCGGACGGGACTACAATACCGTAGACATGAGCCGCCAACGGATGTTTAACGATTACATGCTCCCCTATCAGGCTGGTGTTGAAGCTGGAGCAGGCAGTGTAATGGCTTCATTCAACGAAGTGGAGGGTGTGCCGGCAACTGCCAACCGATGGCTGATGACCGATGTGCTGCGTGGAGCATGGGGATTTAACGGATTCGTAGTGACAGACTTCACCGGAATCTCTGAAATGATAGAACACGGGATTGGCGACCTGCAAACCGTATCGGCACGTGCCATCAATGCGGGAGTAGATATGGACATGGTCAGTGAAGGCTTCGCCGGCACATTGAAAAAATCGATCGAAGAAGGCAAAGTATCGGTAGAAACCGTTAATACCGCTTGCCGCCGCATTCTGGAAGCCAAATATAAACTGGGATTATTTGACAATCCTTATAAATATTGTGACCTGAAACGTCCGGCACGTGACATCTTTACCAAAGAGCATCGTGCCGTAGCCCGGAGAATTGCCGGAGAAAGTTTCGTACTACTGAAAAACGGACAGCTCTCTCCCGGTTCCTCTCCCCTTCTCCCTCTCTCACCCACCGGTACCATCGCAGTGATAGGTCCCTTGGCCAATACCCGCTCGAATATGCCGGGTACGTGGAGTGTGGCGGCAGTTCTGGACAAGAGCCCATCTTTGGTAGAGGGATTGACCGAGTGGGTAGGCAATCAGGCAAAGATTCTTTATGCCAAAGGCAGTAACCTGATAAGCGATGCTGCCTATGAGGAAAGAGCCACCCTGTTTGGCCGTTCGCTAAACCGCGACAACCGTACTGACAAGCAACTGCTGGACGAAGCGTTGAAAATAGCTTCACAGTCGGACGTAATCATTGCCGCGCTGGGCGAATCATCGGAAATGAGTGGCGAAAGCAGCAGTCGTACCAACCTCGACCTGCCGGACGTACAACACACACTCCTGGAAGCTCTACTGAAAACAGGCAAGCCGGTGGTTCTCGTACTCTTCACAGGCCGTCCGTTGGTGCTGAACTGGGAGCAGGAGAATGTACCCGCCATCTTAAACGTATGGTTTGGAGGTTCGGAGGCAGGCTTGGCTATCGGCGATGTACTGTTCGGAGCAGTGAACCCAAGCGGCAAACTCACCATGACTTTCCCGAAGAATGTAGGCCAGATTCCGCTTTACTATGCACACAAAAATACAGGTCGCCCGCTCAAAGAAGGCAAATGGTTTGAGAAATTCCGCAGCAACTATCTGGACGTAGACAATGATGCACTTTATCCGTTCGGATATGGATTGTCGTATACCACATTCCGCTTCAGTGATGTCACTTTAAGTCAACCCTCCATCGGGATGGACAATCAGTTGGTAGCCTCCGTCACCGTAACGAATACCGGAGACCGTGCCGGCAGTGAAGTAGTGCAGCTCTACATCCGTGATCTCGTAGGCAGTGTCACCCGCCCGGTAAAAGAGCTTAAGGGATTTGAAAAGATCTACCTGCAGCCCAATGAGTCGCGTACTGTCCGTTTTACGATTGCTCCGGAAATGTTGAAGTTTTACAATGCCGACCTGCAATTCGTAGCCGAACCGGGCGATTTCGATGTGATGATAGGACCTGACAGCCAAAACGTGAAAACGGCACGGTTCACGTTGCGTTGAATCGGCTACACAAGGGAATAGAAAAGAATACGATTCACCACGGAGGACACAGAGGACACAGAGAATATATTTCTCTTAAATATCCTGATAAACAAGAGATTAAAACTCTGTGTCCTCTGTGTCCTCCGTGGTGAATTAAACTCAAAACCATTACAAACAAGAAATCATTATGAATACCCAACTTGTCACTTACAACAGCAAGCTCCTCTTCTTCCTCTTCGCTCTTTTTCTTCTTGTAGCTTGCAAGCCAAAGGATAAACCTTCTTCTGCCGCTACCCTGACAGACGATGCCCTGATGGATACCGTCCAGCGACGAACCTTCAATTATTTCTGGGAAGCAGCCGAACCCAATAGCGGACTGGCACGCGAACGCTATCATATGGATGGCGAATATCCGGCCGGAGGTCCGGAGATTGTTACTTCAGGAGGAAGCGGCTTCGGCATCATGGCCATACTGGCGGGTATCGATCGTGGATACGTCAGCCGGGAAGAAGGGCTGCGCCGCATGGAGAAAATAGTCCGTTTCCTGGAAAAGGCGGACCGCTTTAAAGGCGCTTACCCACACTGGTGGAACGGTGAAACGGGACGTGTGCAACCTTTCGGACAAAAAGATAATGGAGGCGATCTGGTAGAAACAGCTTTCCTGATGCAAGGTTTGCTGGCCGTACATCAATACTATGCAGGAGGTTCAACCGAAGAGAAAGCTCTTGCGGCACGTATCGATAAACTATGGCGGGAGGTAGACTGGAACTGGTATCGCCGTGACGGGCAAAATGTGCTTTACTGGCACTGGAGTCCGGAATATGGTTGGGAAATGAACTTTCCGGTACACGGCTACAATGAATGCCTGATTATGTATATCCTTGCCGCTGCTTCTCCTACTCATGGAGTGCCGGCTGCGGTATATCATGAAGGATGGGCACAGAATGGCGCGATTGTTTCTCCACACCGGGTAGAGGGTATCGAACTGCATCTCCGCTATCAGGGTGGAGAAGTCGGTCCGTTGTTCTGGGCGCAGTATTCCTTCCTCGGACTCGATCCGGTGGGTTTGAAAGATGAATATTGCCCGAGCTACTTCAACGAGATGCGAAATCTTACACTGGTAAACCGTGAATATTGCATCCGCAACCCCAAACATTATAAAGGTTACGGGGCTGACTGCTGGGGGCTGACCGCCAGTTATTCCGTGGATGGATATGCTGCCCACGGCCCGTTGGAACGTGATGACCGGGGAGTGATCTCTCCCACCGCCGCCCTCTCTTCCATCGTCTATACACCGGACCAGTCACTGCAAGTGATGCGTCATCTGTATCAGATGGGAGATAAGGTATTCGGTCCTTACGGATTCTATGATGCCTTCAGCGAAACCGCGGACTGGTATCCGAAGCGATATCTGGCCATCGACCAAGGGCCGATAGCCGTAATGATAGAAAACTACCGGACCGGACTTCTATGGAAACTTTTCATGAGTCATCCCGACGTGCAGAACGGATTGAAGAAACTTGGATTTAACGTAAAGAAATAAATGATAAAATCAATATTTATCACCTTTTGTACTGTCCTCCTCTGCTGCAACACTCTTGCAGCAGAGGTACAAACGCCACAGGATTCTGTGCGCTTCAGCGAATATCTTCCTGTCCGCCACACGGATCCGGTTACATGGGTAACCCGATACCAAGGAGAAATAAACCGGTACCAAACAGAAAACCGGACATTGAAAGATACTTCTTGCGACGTTCTCTTTTTAGGCAGTTCTTCCATCAACTTGTGGGATAACATTTACCGGGACATGGCCCCACTGAAGATTCTCCGCCGTTCATACGGTGGTGCCGCCTTACGAGACATGCTTTATAATTACGACGTGATTGCCCGGGGATATCACCCGCGCAGTATCGTGGTTTATGTAGAAAATGATCTTGCAGGTACCCCCGAAGATCTGACTGTCGGAGAAACATTCGACTTTTTTCGTTTACTGACCAACCGGCTGCAACGGGACTATCCGGATATTCCGATATTCATTCTCTCCTATAAGCCTTCGCTCGCACGCAAGGAGATGATTCCGAAGCATGAAATCATTAATACTTTGCTTAAAGAGTATGCTTCGAAGACGGACGGACTCACTTATGTCGACGTAGCCTCTTGCTTGTACGGTGCAAACGGAGAACTGCGAAAAGATATCTTTAAACCGGACGGCCTGCACATGAATCAGAATGGCTACGATCTCTGGACCGCTATCCTGAAACCGAAAATACAGGAAAGCATCCGATAAACCTACGATTTCCCCCACAAGCCTCCCTATCTGTTGAATGGTAGGGAGGTTTATTTCTGTTTATATACTTTTTTCATAGAGTTGGTATACTAAATCTATCTGTTATTTATATATTTGCGTTTATAAATACGGAATAACTATGAATAAACACAAATTAGCCTTTTCTTTTATCGGCATTTTCATCGTTCAATTATCATACGCCGGATATTTTAAACACATAGGTAGAGAAGAAGGTCTTTCGCAATCGTCTGTTATGGCTATCTATCAAGATAAACTGGGTAGAATGTGGTTTGGTACACGTGAAGGGGTCAACATCTACAATAGTGATAGGATGACGGTTTATAAAGCATGGATCCAGAACGGGAATCAACCGGATCAGAAAGTTCTGATAGGGAATGAGGTGAGCGCCATTACTGGAAGTCAAAACGGAGATGTGTTTTTAATTGTTGATCGTGCTTTATTGAAATACGATATTCGTAAAGAGACTTTCGAACGTCTGCGTCAAGGCTCTGTCTATGCTTTAACATCTCATGCCGGTGAGATATGGTGTGCCGGGCACGACTCTATTTTCCGATACAATCCCCAAAACAATCAATTAGATTTTCAGCAAAAAACAGGTATACCATCCATCAACTATCTGATGACAGATGGCAACAGATTTTATATCGGTGCCAAAGAAGGCCTATATACGACAGAAAATAAAGGAGCGGTTCAATGCCTGATCCCCAAAGTAGATGTTTACCGTATTTTCCAAGATTCCAGTCAGGAACTTTGGGTAGGTTGCCGTACACAAGGGCTATACCATATCAACCGAAACGGACAAATTAACCGTATTCCTTATGACCCCTCATCCCCCAAAGGCATTTCCAGTGAACAAATACGTGAATTTGTTGAAGATCAGCAAGGGAACATCTGGTTCGGAACCTTCGACGGTTTACAAAAATATGATCCACACACCCAAACCTACAGCCTCATCAAGCAAGAACAACGCCCGGGAGGACTCAGCCATTCTTCTATATTTTCGCTCTATCAAGATGTACAAGGCACTATCTGGATAGGTAGTTATTATGGAGGAGTCAACTACTTCAACCCGGATAACAACACATTCAATTACTACACTTATAATCCCGATCGCAGTGACTGTCTCAACTACCCGTTCGCCGGGGCCATGACCGAGGACAAAGATCATCACCTATGGATATGCACCGATGGTGGCGGATTGGCATGTTTAGACCGCCAAGCGGGGCATTTCAGGACTTACACTGCCGGAGGGCCCAACTCTCTGCCCCACAACAATCTGAAGAGTATTTGTTACGACCCTAAAAGAGACTGTTTATATATAGGTACGCATATGGGAGGTCTTTCCCGGCTCGACCGCAAAACAGGACGTTTTTACAACTACCTCAATTACTCCACGAAAGGCAAAAAAGAGCCCAATGATGTTATTTTCCAAGTATCTTTCTATAACGACCAGCTAATCGTTTCCGCACGCAACGGAGTTTTCTCCATGAATCCCGATACGAATGAATTCCGCTTGCTTTATGACGGATATTACTATCAAACTTTCACCATTGACCCCAAAGGCTTTCTATGGTTGTCGGCAGGTACTAACTTATATAGTATAAACCTGAAACATCCCGAAGAAGTTAAATCATTCAGCCTGCCTGCATCCATTGGACAGTTCGGCATCAGCAAGATTTTGAAAGGTAACAATCAATATCTTTATATCGCCACTTTAGGTTCAGGACTTTTTTGCTATAACGAACAAACTCAGACCTGCATCAACTATACTCCCGAACAGAACCAACTACTTAGCAATTATTGCTATAATCTTCTACAGACTTCGACAGATAACATACTTATCACAAGTGATCGGGGTATCACACTATTTAATCCAACCACCGAATCATTCCGTTCCATTGAACTGGATAACGGACTGTCCCTCTCATCCATCATTAATGGTTGTGGTGTATGGATGTGTAGTGACCATACAATATTTATCGGAGGTACAGGAGGGCTTAGTTCTTTTCTGGAGAAAGACCTGAACAAAGAATATCCCAAACCTAAACTCTATTTTTCAAGTTTATCCGTCAACAACGCACGGATAAGTCCGGATGACAAAAGTCGTATACTGACAGAAGGGCTCCCTTTTGTCCGGGAAGTAAATCTAAATGCCGCTCAAAATAACCTGACTATTGAGTTTGCTTCTTCCAACTATGTGGATATACTGAATAATACTTGGTATGTGTATCAGTTAGAAGGTTTTGACAAGCAATGGTCACTCACCTCACAAACAAGCCTGAAATACACCAACCTTGATCCTGGAGACTACGTGCTACACGTACGCCAAAAAGGCAACTCGCTGAAAATGCGCAAAGCACAAGAAATATTATTACAGATACATATCAGCACTCCCTGGTATCTTACTTGGTGGGCATGGCTCAGTTACATCACCATCAGCATTTCAGTGACCTACTTTATATGGCGCGAAAAAAGTTCCAGAAGAACTTTGGCGATATTACAGCAAAATCCCTCTTCTCTCACCTAT
>OBZO01000104.1_pt1 | contig 55257 bp, 41 predicted proteins | sample 1477001 | NCBI WGS metagenome assembly OBZO01 (sample SAMEA2580258, study PRJEB22360) | human gut metagenome | biome: human gut; feature: human-associated habitat; material: faeces | place: Denmark | collected 2008/2010 | reverse complement strand
ATGGGTAGAACGGCCAACACTAAAAGTCTTTTTATTTTCATACGATACTTTTTTTGATTTGTTGTTTATTTGCCGTTACTGAATATGAAGAATATTACAAAGCAGCAATGGCATCATCCAGTTGCTTTTTATATTTCTCCACAATCTGTCCCTGACTTTCAATCTGAGCATTCAAAGCTTCAATACGATCTACCATATAAGCATGCAAAGCCTCAGCTGTATCTTCTCCCGGAGTACTATTTGGGTCAACAACATAACCTGGATACCATTTTCCATTTAACCAGTAAGCTTGATTGTCCCAAACATAAATAGTTTTAGTACTATTCGCCTTAGCAATATCTTCTTTTGCGTTAGCAATCTGAACATCACAATCAGCAATCAGTTCATCAATATTAGCTGTTGAGCTCAAAAGAGTCTGTACATCCTGTAGAGTTGTACTCATGGCATTTAACGGCAACTGCGCTGCATCATCAGCGTCACTTGCTGCAACCAAAGCCTCAGCCAAAGTTTTTGCATCAGCGATATCTTTGTCGTATGCGGCTTTCGCATCTGCATTAGCAAACAATGCTACTGCATCCTGGAATGCTTTAAATTCAGCTTCAACTTCAGCCAAATATTTTTTTGCAGCCTCTAAAGCCTCGTCAGCTCTTTCAATGTCAGGTTGCAATGCATCAATTTCAGCTTGAATATCAGCTTTTTCAGCATCAGTAGTAGCTGCTGCCTTATCAGCCTCTAATTGTTTTTTCTGTGCAGCCAAAGATTCTATATTACGATATGCACCTGAAGCCTGTATACCCTTATCTGTATTTGAAGGTACACCTACGAAATTCTCTTTAATATATTTTATTTTATTTTGGAAAGCAAGAGTTGCAGATGTAGTTTGGCTCTTCAGACCCAATTCATAAAAACGAACATACTGAGCATTATTACTGTTCTCGCCAACTTCTATAGAATTAGAAGTAGTCACTGAGAATCTGTGAGTTTGGTTATTATATTCAACCTCAACATCTGTTAACTCCGCTCCTGCTTTAGCTAAATCAGAAGATAATTTATCAGTATTTCCGTAGTTATCATAACAAATTTTAGCCTGTGCTTCGTCAAATTTAGCCTGAGCAGCTTTTTTAGCATCTGCCGTTTTTCCTTTTGCAGCTGTAAGTTCAGTATATTCAACTCTAAGTGTCTGGAATTTTTTTTCTAATGCAGCACGGTCAGAAGCAATCGAAGATAATTTCGACAATTGCTCTTTTCTCTCCGTCTGTTGTGCTATAATTTGATTCTTCACTACAGCAATCTTTTCAGCAGCTTTCTGAGCAGAAACTACACCTGCTTTTAAAGCGATTTCATCGGCAGTAGCGTTGATTAATTGTCCATTCAAGCTAATTAACTTATCACTTGCATTGGAATAATTCCACCAAAGAGTATTGTTAATCCACTGATCCTGATTAGTAATAATAGCCATTTCCGCATCTTTCTGATCTCTTTGAGCCTGTGCTATATCACGAGCTGCCTCAGCTTGGATTACAGTTAATTTAGCTGCCCATTTTGCTTTATCAGCTTCAGTTTTCGCATCTTGATAAGCAGCTTCCGCTTCCTTCAATTTAGCTTCTGCATTTGCTCTAATCGTTTCAGCCTCTGCCTGTGCATTAGCCAATGCAGCAGCACCTTTCAGTTGTTCTGCTTTCGCGTTACGCACCGCTGTTACCGATGCCGATTCGTCGTTGTCTACGCAAGCTCCCAGTGACAACGCACCCAAAAGCACTGCAACCATCATGAGTTTCTTTTTCATAATCTCAATTTTTAGTGTTAATAATATAAATAATTCAATATGTGTGTAATACCTTAATTCTTCTCTATTCTATCAAAATTGGCTATATTTGCCAATTGCCAATGGTTAACATACTTTTTAAAGAACCCTTTAATAATTGGGTATATTTAATTGTTCGAAGCAAATGTAGATATTATAATTATACTAAGCAAGAGTTAAGAGAAAAAAAATTAGAGTTTTTTGTATAAGTCTGAGTTTTAATGGAATCCAAGTAAAAAGAAAAAGCCTAAACAGCTTCTTCATACCTATATAATAATAAAATAAGAAAATATCCACGTAATATAGAACTGTGAAAAGAGTCCTCAACATAAAAGAAAATAAGGATATAATTATTTCATATATAATAATGTATACCATTATATACATATCAAACGAACATCTTACAAGCCGCTAATATATAAGATGTTGTCACAAAAAGAATCTGCAATTCCCGGAGATATGGCCTTAGATTCACTTCCGGAGATAATAAAACAGACACCAACCGAATTGGATAACTCAAGTTTAGAAAGCGGATTTACACCGCTTGAACCGGTATCTTCACCCTTATGCCTTTCTTCATTAACATTGTTAACACCTTTTTCAGGCTTGTCTTATTCTTATGCGCAAATAACAAGTCTTTTGCATTTAAAGAACTTGTTATTCACATCTAAAGAACAAGCTTTAACTCTGTGTTAAAACAAAGCTTTTGAGGACAGAAATCTTACTGTTTAAAGATGTTGATTTTCAGATGGTTTAGTCTAAAATTCGCTTCTTCACCTCACGGATGGACTCTTCGGGCGAAAGCCGGGATACTTACTTCTTTGTCAACTATAAACAACGAGTTTCAGCATTGTGAAACCAAGTATTTTTAAAAGATGCGCAAAGATAACGCAACCACACTAAAAATCAAATAGTTATAAAACAGATTTTTTAGCGAAGTCGGACAAGAAAACAAAGGAAAGCATATTTGGAAGGGAGTTACGTTACCAGTTTGTATCCTGTTAAAGCAAAAACGGTCAAAACGCAGGAAACACTTATCAGCTATTGCAACCGATACAACCACCAACTTGCAGCCAGAATCGGTGTAAACATAACATTGGAAAGTTATAAACGATACGGCGCATCATTCAACCACCTACGCCGTTTTCTACGAACAAAGTACAATCTGAGTGACATTTCGTTTCAAGCATTGGATTATTCTTTTGTCGAAGCCTTTGATTTCTACCTACGGGTACAATTGAAATTCAAGCCCAATACCATTGTAGGTATTTGGGGTAACTCAAAAGGCAGCGAGTTGCTCGCCACACCTTGCCCCTACAGGGAGCAATCGCCCTCCCCCAAGTCGGGCGATTGTAGAAATCAAGAATAGGATTACTAAATAAATATATAAGAAAACAATGTTACTAATCTGCATTTTCAATATATTTGCAGTAGATGGAAATTATGGAAAGAGGAATGGAAAGATCTTAAAATAGATGAGATAAAAAAAGAATGGTATAAATAATAATAAATGAAAATAATCCATACTGCAGATTGGCATTTAGGGCAGACGTTTTTTGAATATGACCGTAAAGGTGAACATACTCTATTTTTGACGTGGTTTCGAGAGCAAGTGAAAGTTCACGAGGTGAATGTGTTGTTTACTGCCGGAGATTTGTTTGATATCCCAAACCTATCGGCTGAATTACAACGGCAGTACTATACTTTTTTCAAAGAGGTGACGGCGAAGAATTTCGCTCTGCAAATCATCATTATTGCCGGAAATCATGACTCGGAAGCCCAGCTCGAAGCTCTCAATTCGCTTTTGGTATCGATGGATGTTACTGTGTGGGGGATTGTCAAGCGTACCGAAGAGGGTAATATTGATTTCGACCATTTGATTGTACCGCTCGGTAAAAGAGAGTATTGTTTGGTTGTACCCTATTTGCGACAAGAGGATTATCCCGAATCAGATGCCTATGCAGAAGGAGTGCAAGTGATGTATAGAGAACTTTTTGATACACTACCTATGCCGGACAAAAGTAAACTTTTCATTGTAATGTGGTATTTGCAGGCTATGTGTTCGAAGATTTTGGAAAAGAACCGTGCCGAACGCACGATTATCGGAAGGTTAGAGTGTTTTTCGCCTGAAGTATTCGACGAAGAGATTGCATACACGGCACTCGGACACTTGCACTGTACCCAAAGGGTGTCGAGGCATGAGAATGTCCGATATGCAGGTGCTCCGTTACCGATGTTATTTGCCGAAAAAATAACAAAGAAAGTGTACTGAAAAAAATATAATAGATTAGTATTGAAAGAATTCATGATATGGCAAAAGAAATAATAATAAATGATAGAGAGTACGCTCAAATATTACAGCTGGCAGTCTCTGAAATTCAGACCGCTCGCACTATCATTGCCCGGCAAGTAAACACTTCCGTCAATTCTGTATATTGGAATATCGGAAAGTTGCTCTTTGATAGAAATTTAGAGAGTGGATATGGTAGTGGCGTAGTTAAACGATTATCAGTGGATTTGAAAGAACAGTTTCCGGATATGGGATTGTCTCCTCGTAATCTATGGGATATGAAGCGTTTTTATGAAAGATATAAAACTTGTGATTCAAAACTGCGACAAGCTGTCGCAGTTTTACCTTGGGGACATAATTTATTATTGATAAACAAGATAGATGACAATAATGCTGTGAAATTTTATGCAGAAGAGTGCTTGCAGAAAGGTTGGTCGAGAGATATGTTACTCAATGCAATAAAGATGAATACTTACGCAGCTCATCAGACACAAATCAAAACGAATAATTTTGATTCGGTCTTACCTGTAGCACAAGCAGACTATGCGAATGAGGTCTTTAAAAGTTCATACAACTTGGGGTTTCTTGGGATAACAGAACCGGTTAAAGAGCTGGAATTGGAGAAGCGGCTGGTTGCTAAAATTAGATCGTTTATACTGGAGTTAGGTAAGGGATTTTCTTTTATTGGAAACCAATACCGTCTGGAGTATAACAACAAGGAATATGCGGTGGATATGCTATTCTTTCACAGGGGTTTGCGGTCACTTGTTGCCATCGAATTGAAGATCGGTGCTTTTAAGGCAGAATAAAATGTTCCTCTTTCTTCACAATAGTCGTAAGCAATCTAATATTTTATTTATCAATAAAATAATCTTAATTAATCCTTTATTTTTCTGAACACAAAGATAGATTCCAAAAATAAAACGGCAACACCAAGCCCTACGGGTTCTGATAAATTTCTTCCTTTTTCGTTCCTTAAAAGAGTAAATTTATCAAAAGAGCTACTTTATTTATTCTCTCCATATAGTTAATGCTTATCAGAGAAAAAAAGGAAAAAATATGTTGGTTACATTAGGGTACTATAGTAGTCAATTCTTCTTGCTTTAGGTACTATTTTCTCAGCCAATTCGTTTTAGTGATAACCTCCTATTTTTTCGTAGATTGAACATACTGGTTAACTAATGCTATCATTTCATTTTTTACGTCTTTGATAAAAACGGACTCACTCATTGATTTCAATTCATCAAGCGTTACCCATTTGACTTCTGTGTGATTTATAGATTTAGGTTCACCACTTTTATACATACATAAAAAGAATACTCCTTGAATTGGTGATTGTTTATTCGGTGATATATAATAGAATCGATGGATTTTGTTAATAACTTCAACATCAAGCCCCATCTCTATTTTAAAATGCCTTTTTACGCCATCATTAAATAATTCACCGGGTCTTAATTGTCCTCCACAACCTTCGTATTTATCAGGAAATAAATCTCTATCTGGACTTCTTCGAGCTATCAATATGGAAATTATTTCATTCTCTTGTTTAATACAAAGTCCTGCAACATGCACCTCTACTAAATGTTTATAATCTTCTCTATTTATCAACAATGAAGTGCTATTTTTATCATTAAAATCAATACAATTTTTATGAAAATCGCCACTACTGTCTATTGAGAAAATATTTTGTCTACTTGGACATATAGTATCTTCGCAGATAGGAATAATCAATTCAATATTTTTAATAAATGAAACATCTCCAAAATCCCCATTAATTATTTTCTGATATGTTTTTAATAAATCTGTTTTTGAATTATTCCTTGTTCTTATTGGATATGAAATAGTAATATCCTCAAATTTTTTATCTCGCCAAAAATCGATGAATTTTTTTGTATTGGAAAGAAAGTAAGAATCTCCAATGACATTAATATTAAATCGAATATTTAATGATTGACATTTTGATAAAAATTCAACTACCTTGTCAAATGCATTGTTGTTTTTTTCTATGTGTTTAGTTTTACAATAATTATCATTCTTATATCCTTCCAAGCTAACAACAAACTTATCAAACTTACTAAATTGATTTATTTTATCAATTAAAGCAATTTGATTATGATAATAAATCCCATTAGTGCATATGGAAAATTTCATTACTGGAGATTCGTTTATTTTTTCTACTATATCAAATAAATTACTAATAAGGAAAGGTTCTCCTCCTGATAATACCATTTTTTCTACTTGATATTTACTTATATTATTGTAAATTTTATCATAATCAACATTTATATTTATGGGATTTGTATCAACCTCTATGTCAATAAAACAATGGCGACAATGTGTAGAACAATGATGTGTCATTCTCCAACAGACTGTTTTAGTCTTGTCATTAAATCTACATAATCTAATATTTGAAGTTGGATAATTAGTCTTTTTGTATAGCATAATTAATTTATTGTAAACGTATTTCAAATCTTTATATACGCTTAAATTTTCAAACTCGTCAATATCTTTAAATATTAACTTAGGATTTTTTTGCAGATTCTTTAATTTGAAAGCATAATACATGGAAATATGATATTTTTCTTTTGATGTTTTATTATCTCCAAATTCTTGTATCATAAAAAAAGGAGGAGGCGTGATATTATGATTCAAATATTCTCTGAAGAATTTTTTTTCTTCATCTGTCTTCAATAAATCCTTAAGTAAATATTCTCTATTATTTCCAGAATAAGATAGGTCAATCAATTCAATATCTATATCTTCCAGCCCTGTTTCTTTTCGTATTGTTTCAATCATTTTTTTAAATGGTGTTTCCAAGGACATATTTAGCATTGGCTTATTCGTTCTATAATAAGAACCAGGCTGCATATGTAAACCGTTATTGTTTTTTATCAATAACATCTTGTTATTTTCATCAATAATTATTGCAGATACAGCAAATACCCCCTTTGGATGTAAAATATGTAGTCTAAAAATAGTATAATACGCCGAACATATAATAAATATAAATATACCTGTTAGTATGTATATACTACCACAGTCATTTGCGATAGCGTAAAGGAGATTACCTATGCTAAAGATTACTGGTATCCAATCTAGTATCAATTTCATATTATATTAATAGATGAGGTTTAACTTGTTTATATAGACAAAAATATGAATATTTATTTATATTTGCATCTTTTGAAATGTTATTGTTTAGCCAAGCTATACTTTTTTTCAATCCGCTCCGCAAGGTTAGTCATATCCTCATTAATTTTGGTACGGGTTATATCCGCATAGATTTGAGTAGTGGAAATGCTTCGATGTCCTAATGTTTGGCTTATCGTTTCTATTGGAACACCCATTGAAAGCCAAGAGTTGCATAGCTATGTCTTGCCTTGTGATAGGTTAGCCGCTTCTCGATATTGGCTGTTTTGGCTATCTTTTTCAACTGAATATCAGCATTTTCTATTGTGCACAACCTAAAGACCTTTCCATCAAGCCCGGCAAAAGCCGTATTCCGGTATTTCTCAATAAGTAGTCCAGATCCGAAAAGGGGAAGATCCCGAAGTGGAAGGCAAAAAACTGGTGAAGAACAGCGAACTCAACGATGAAAGGCGTATCGCCAAACTTGCCCGCCGGTATAAGTTCGACGAACACCAGCTTCCGTGGAAAGAACTCGCCGTATTGGGAATTGACAAGCAACTCTTGTTCGACAACCATTGCATGGGTGAGATACTGAAAGGAAGGATTACCTCAATGGCTTTCCCCATCAGCAAGGAAGTGAACGGTGAAAAGAAGGATATGGAGGAAGCCTGTTTCCTCTGCATCAAGGGCGAGGATGGCAAGGTGCAACTGAAAAACCCTAAGCAGGCTCGACAAACCGCAGTATGACCTACCTGCCTATAAGGGAATATTCACGGACGAGGAAAAGCTGTCGCTTAAAGACACTGGAACTTTGGGGGCAGTCAAGGAGATGAAGGACACCCATACAGGAACGGTCTGCAACTGTTATGTATCTTTCCATGAACCGAGCAACCGTATCATTACCATGCCGGTGGATGCTATCAAGATACCCGATTACATATACAGTAAAAGACTGGATGACAAACAGAAGCAAATCCTTGCATCAGGAGACCGGCTTCCCATCAACGACATACAACGCAAAAACGACACACTGCTTTCCGGGGTTGCTTTCGTCGATCCGAGAATAATGGACATCGCATTCAAGCAGTCCGGCGAACAGCTGAAAGTCAACGACACTATCATGGGTACCAAAATCACGCCTGAACAGAAGAAGATGCTCCAGAACCATGAAATGGTCTTCTTCCAATTCATGAAGCCTTGCAATAATGGCATCTATATTCATTACATCCATATATGTTATGGTTTTAATCCAAGACTTTTTGAGCGACCTTTATTGCTTCTTTTTTCAAATTATCATTGTCCTCTTCAATAGCGTCAAGTACTTTGTCTGCAAGCCATAGCGTTAAGAGTTCCTTTTCATCAACCTTAAATTGTTTGGCAAGGGTAATTACCTACTCACGTTTTGCTCTTCTATCGCCACGTTCAATTTTGCTAAACATAGGAGTGTCTATTTCAAGAATAGCCGCTAATTGCCGTTGAAGCAATCCTTGTTCCTCTCTTAATTCTTTTATTCTCTTTCCTAATAACATATGTAATGAATTAAAGAAGTTTTTCTAATTCTTCTACAGGAGGGAGCAGTCTCTTTAGACGCTCATCCATATCGGCAGTAGTCTTATATGTCGCCACACCCATAGGCTTGTCATAGTCTTGGATTACATACTCAACAAATTTCTTATTGGCACTCTTGCAAAGAATGATTCCTATAGACGGATTCTCATTAGGCTTGCGTACTTCATCATCCAAAATACGCAGATATGCCGCCAATTGCCCTAAATACGAGGTCTTGAACGGACCATCTTTCAATTCCACACAAACAAGAGCAGCCAACTCTCTATTGAAGAATAGCAAGTCCGGAAACTCCTCTACACCGAATTTTTCCAAATGATATTGGTTGCCTACAAATGTAAAATCTTTGCCGAATGTCATAATAAACTCTTTCACATTCTGCACTATGCTTTGTTCGATTACCCGTTCATCTCTATCCTTGTCCCTAACGAACAACTCTTCGGTGTTGATAAAGTCAAGCAGATATTCATCTTTGAACATCGTGATTGCACGATATGCCTGTAGCTGATCAGGGATTGTTTTCTTAAAATTATTTGTCAACTCACCTTGATGACTATACAAATCGTCATTTATCATTCGTTCCAAATCCTCTACCTTTGCTTTTGTGTCAGCTACGAATGGAATGTAGAATTTTCGTTGCTCTGTATCCTTAACTTTGCTGATGATAACATAATGGTGGGTAAAACCAATGTTCATAAATGCTGCAATCGGGAAATTTGCATCTATCTTAAACTGCACTGTAGGCAATTCATTCGTTCCAACGAACGAATTATGCTTTTCGCTTATTAAATTGTTCGTTTCAACGAACAAATTGTCCGAAAGCATCTGCCACTCCTCATAGAATGTACGCATCTTTCGTAAGCTTGCTGCGGAAAAGCCTCTTAACCCGGGTAATTCTTTACGAAGTTATTCGCTGATTGCTTCAATGAATCCCGTGCCCCAATTCTTATTGCGGGTATTCACAGAGACAAATCGTCCAATGCCGTAGTAAAGTGCTAATTGTTCTTGGTTAATTATAGCCAAAGCTCGTTGTTGGCTTTGCAAAATCGCACCTTTAATTGCTTGAACAGCATTGGCGAGTTCTGTATATTTCATTGTATTAATAATATTGCTCATTTTAATATCAAATTATTGTATATATCTTGAATAGTCAATATTTGACAACAAATTTAGTAAAAAGATTCTATAAGCAACCTTAGTTGTCCATTATTTTTTCTCCTAACCCAATAAATAGACTACTATCTTTTTCTTTCTGTTGGCATAAACTATTCAAAACCTTTAGCCTTATCTTGCTTGCCTCGTATGTTTTAAGCCTAAACGTATTGATATACAAAATGATGCAGAACGATGAAACGTAATGCCACAAAGAAAAATCAGACTCTGTCATCGGGTAATGATTTGAAAACTGTCCGCCTACATTCCCTTGCTTTATTGCCATTGTTCCTATTTCCGAACTTCTCTGTTTAATGCGTTATGAGTCAGTTCTTAACGCATGTATTCACTTTTTTTGCAAAGAGAGGGGTAGCCGGATGTAATTGTGCGATAGTGAACTGCCTTTGTGCGTGTCCGCACAATAATAAGAGAACGTTCGGGAATATATTGTATTATATAATAGCTATTTAGCTATATGGCATGATTCTTGCAAGCATAAAGAAAAAACAGTAATAGAACATGATTAAGCATTACTTGAAAGTAGCATTACGCAATCTAATGAACTTTAAAGTTCATAGTCTTATTTCGGCTATTTGTTTGGCGATAGGCATCACCTGCTTCTGCATGATGAATTATTTTATTGATGCCGTATCCGGTAAGATTGAACTGTCCGATGATAATGAATACAGCATCCGGTTGCTCGGAACATCTTCCCAGACAGCCGCCGATATCTATTTGTTTAAGGAGGATTTTGATTATCTGAAAGAGTTGCCGATAGCGGGCATAGATACCCTTGTGGCTTCTTCCTCTTATAGCAATGGAAAAGAAATTACGGCCATCGACAAAAAACAACGGGAACTGCCGTTTCTGGTGTCGTTCAAAGATGTATCATCTAATTATTTCACTTATAATTCGCTCCAATTGAAGTATGGCAATCAAGAGATAACAGCTCCCAACGAGGTGATCGTCTCCGAATCGTTTGCCCGAAAAGCATTTGGACAAGAAGATCCGATAGGTCAAGTCATCCGTCAGGAGACAGAGGCTAACGACTCGTCTGATCTTGTGGTGTATAAAATTGTCAATGTTGCTTTGACAGAAGAAAAAGATCATCGTGGAAAAACAATCGATTGTTATTTTCCCCTGTCCGCAAAGTCCCGTACTCCACTCAGTATCAGATCACGTCTCACCGGACAAACCACGACGGAAAGCCTGAATAAACAGTTAAAGAACCTGACCTGGAAGCATGGAGACCAGGATATCTATTTATATGCTTTCCTGGAGTCGGAACAGAATGACAGCGTCCAAAGAACGATAAGTATTCTGCTCGCCCGGTTTATAGCTTCTCTGATTTTATTGTCTGGTTTGATCAATTTTCTGAAGTTCATTATCCAGATGTTCTATAACCGGCAACGAGAACTGGTGCTTCGCAAATGTATCGGTTCGGACATCAAAGGATTGTTTGCCCTGCTTTTCGCCGAAATCTTCTGGATGCTATCTGTCGCTTTCTTTCTGTCATTGGCCGTGACGGAAATCACCCTCTCTTTGGCATATACATACATCCGTCCGGAAGACATGATCTCATTCTCCTTGGTAGATCTATATGGTTCACAATTAGTCTTGTATCTCGTTTTGTTGTTGATCTGCATGCTCGCCATTCTTTATCCTATCTATCGGTTACGCCGGTTGAGTGTCCTCCATTCGGTCGTGCAGAGACAGAAGCGGCATGTGTTCCGCAATTTCATGATTGCTTTGCAATTGGCGATCTCCATCCTTTTCACAGGCGGTGTATTTGGCATAACGCTTTTGTTCGATGAGATGTTTGAAGGAATGTACCATCCTTTGAGCACGGAAGAAGAGAACCGGGTGATTTCAATATCGGTCAATACCATACGCATGCAGAAAAACATGGATGCCATTCTTTCGGATATCCAGTCCTTGTCCGAGATAACCGATCGGACATCCGCTTTCAATACTTTCGATGCCGATGTTTATACCTACATGACCTACATGAAAAACGGAAAGCCGAGAGGAAGTGTGCTGATGAACGAAGCAGAACCCCATTATTTTGAGTTCTTCAAGATCCCGTTCTCCGGAAAATTGGTGGATAAGGATGCTCAAGGCTTTGTTTATATAAGCGAACAGTTTAAAGAACAATTGCAAAAGGATAGTATAGAAGGTAGTGTCACGTTGGATGGCAAAGAATACCAGATTGCCGGAACTTACTGCGCACTGAACAAGGAAAATGCTCAGAACAGGGCAGTCGGTTCTGTCTTTTTAGTTAATCCGCAAGCTTATACCTATTACTTCAAAACCCTCCATTCGGATATTACTCCGGTCGCCCTGGAAAAAATAACAGAGATCTGCCGGCGTTATGTACCTGAGACATTGCCTCTTGATATTCGTAATATGGGTGATTCCAAACAGTCCGTTATGGGAACTGTAGCACTCTTGCAGACAGCATCCCTGTTGTTGGCAATAGTCAGTATCCTTTTGTTGATATTAAGTATTTATTCCGGAATCTCCATGGATGTGGTAAACCGTCAAAAGGAAGTAGCCATCCGAAAAATAAACGGAGCTACCCCGAAAGTGATTGCCCTGTTATTCGGCAAAATCTATCTGATCATTTACCTCTCTGTCTTCGTAATTATCTATCCGTTAGTACGATTGGTGTTGATAGGGATCGCACAAAAAAGTAGTTTGAAAAGCATATATAGTTGGAATTGGGGAATCTTGTTGTTCTTCACGATGGCCCTTTTGATCTTCTTGGTTACGGCATACAAGATTTATAAAGTAATGCACCTGAATCCGGCAAGTGTTTTGAAAAAGGAATAAAAACGACCTCTGTTGCGTCTGCCTGTTATGAGGGTGTGTCCAACTAAAGTGCCCCCCAAAAGTTTTGTGTCTGACTTTTGGGGGCAATATTAAACTCTATGATAAACTTCATTAAAGGGTACTCTGCCCCGTTCACCCCAGATTCCTTTATTTCCATCCCGTATTCCGCATGCAATCACCATATTCACCCCGGCACCATGAGGCAATTTCAACAGTTTCTTCATTTGTTTACTGTCAAAGCCCTCCAAGGGACAAGTATCATATCCTTCGTTGGCCATTGCAATCATAAAGGTCTGAGCAGCAAGCGCACAAGATTTATGGACGACGACACGCATATCACCCTCGGAAACTTCACGCACAATAGGGCGGAAAAGGCCGATGGCTTTAGTCAATAAAACTCTCAAAAAACCCAGTATGCCAAAGAAGCGGGCATAAAGAAACGGCATTAACTTTCCGTAATAGAGTTCTCTGTCCTTGATACGTTTTTCCTGACGCTCCCGGGGACTGTTTCGTCTGACGTTCCCTCTTTCAAAATCGAGTACAAACCTGGCCCTGCTCCGATATAAATCCTGACGTGTAACAAAAACGACAATCTCTGAAGCTGTTGAAGTCGCAGTCTGGTCAAGACAGGCTTTGGATATCTTTGCCAGCAACTCCGGTTGCGTGACCTGATAAAACTCCCACAATTGCATATTCGAACTGTTAGGAGCCAGCGTTGCCAGTTCCAGACAATGTTTCACTTTCTCAGGGTCCAACGGCTTCGCTTTATCAAACACCCGTACGGAACGACGATAATTTAAGACTTCTTCTAAATTCATGTCCTATTATAATAAAAATTACTTTTCTCAACCCAACTGTCGCATGACGACTTCCGCCATTTCTTTTGAACTGAACGGGTTTTGCCCCGTTATCAGATTATGGTCCACCACTACTTTTGAGGTCATCGGAATCAATGCTTTTTCGTAATCGGCTCCTCTTTTTTTCAACTCTGCTTCAAGATCAAAAGGTACCTCCTTCTTTCTCCCGGCAACACTTTCCTCAAACCAGGAAAATCCTGTGAGCCTTTTATCTTTTATAAGATACTCTCCGTTGGACAATTTGACATTCAAAAGCCCACTTACACCATGGCAGATCGCGGCTACTATTTTAGTATGCTCGTAATGCTCCTTAATAATCGTCTGCAAAGTGGTATTATTAGGAAAATCATACATCGTACCATGTCCGCCCGCCAGATAGATACAATCAAACAGCTCTCCGGCAACCTCGTCCAAACTCTTCGCATGTCGCAACTCATTCCTAAATTCAGGATCATCCCAATACCCTTTCGTAAGTTTGTCTAAAACCATCGGCTTTAAACTTTCCGGATCAACAGGGACGTTGCCACCTTTGGGGCTTGCTATGATTATTTCATATCCCTTTTCTTCCGCACAATGATAGATGTGGGTCAACTCACTGAGCCACAACCCTGTTTCCAGATTTCCATCAGCATACATATCCGTTCCCGTTACAACAGCCAGCATTTTCAAAGTATCCATATATATTCTTTTTATAGTGACGTTATATAGGAACATGGCTGTAACCTACTTGTTACTTAACCAATCAGACTTTTAACTTTATTTTCAACCACTTGTGACCCGGCTTCTTAAAACATCCACATTCTTTGCCGGGAATATCAGCCAACTTCAAACTGCTGCTTCGCACATTCGTATCCTTCTTCATACAGATCGGTCAGTTTATGGATGTCACGTTCAATGCGATCGACAACAACCGGTTTCCGGGGCCGGATAACAGTTATATTTCCCTCTTCTTCCATACGCTCAACCATCTCCAATTGTTCGTTGTATACAGCACAACGCCTGCTCAACGCTTCACGTATCTTCGGATATTTACGATAAACAAAAGAGGGAACGCGGATGTCTTTATTTTCTTTCCGATAACCGCGGTTCCGGGTAAGGACAACCACATTGTTCCGATATCCATCGTCTATGGCACGTTGCAAAGGAATAGAGTCGACAATACCTCCGTCCAGCATGGGAATACCGTCTACATAAGCTATGGGGCAAACGAAAGGAAGGCTGCTGGAAGCACGGACAATGTCGATCACACGGTTTTTATCCTCTTTCTCCTCAAAATAATTAGCTTCTCCGGTCAGGCAATTGGTAGTCACCATCACATAACGCCCGGGAGAATTGAAGTATGCCTGATAATCGTATGGAAGTATATGCTCGGGAAACTCCGTAAAAAGGAGATCGAAGTCCAGAATATTCCGTTTCTTAAGCAGATGTTTCAGCCCGATATAATGATATTTTTCTAACAGGTCGATATTACTGTACTTGGCACGCCCACGCTGTCGGGACATATACGAAAGGCCGTTACAAGCCCCTGCAGACACCCCGATCGTATAAGGAAAACGAATATCATGGTCCATCAGATAGTCCAGTACCCCACAGGTAAACACTCCGCGCATACCTCCGCCTTCAAGCACCAGACCGGTTTGATTATCAATTGTCATCTTTCAGAATAATTAATCGTTAGAAATTAGTAGTACCTTAGTTTTTCTTAGGCCGCCGGATGACTAACAAGGAAGGAAAATCACGGAACACTTCTTCCTCTTCGGACAACTTCGTATAGGACAGGTGGCTCATCACAAGCAAGCCGTCCTTTGCTACCGAAGCCAGATCGACGGCGCTACTAAAGGATTGCGTTCGTATCCGGGAGGAATATTTAGCCAATATCGGATCTGTAGACTGCCGGAAAGCCTCATCATCCGTATCGAAGAGGAAAAGATGTACCTGTGCGCCCCCCTCCAGCATACTCTCAAGATAAGTAAGCAGAAAAGCATCAATCACCCCACCCAACACAAAAGAGACGGGGACGTTTCCGCTATAACCACGGTTGACAAAAACGGCTACCGGACATTTCACCTGTTCCATCACATCATCTATCTTATCACGAAACAGAGAGAGCCATAACACTCCACTGCCTCCGGCAGCATCCGGTCTGTACTTACTTCCTGCTCCCAGCAGAAACATGTCAGGACGCTCTTTTCGTGCCAACCGAATCATATCCTGCACCAATTTATCGGTCACCCGGTAACGGTTTTCAACACTAAGTCCCAACTCGGAAGCTTTTTCGTCCACCAGCGAGAAACTATCACGGGCATATTGCTCTGCATTCAATGGGTTTAAGTCCGTCCCCACCGTAAAATGAGCAGCGACCACATGGGCAGCTTTCATCTTTTTTCCAAATAATAAGAAAAAGACGGAAAGCAGGCTGCGTCCCGACTCCGGTCGTCCAAAACAAAAGACCAACTTCAACTTAGCCGATAAACGTTCTTCGCGACGGGCAAAAATCTGTTCAACAAAATGCAGCAACGGGGTGGTCATGAAGGTAGTCACCAGAGCCATAATGACCAGGATTACAAAAATAGAAGGTGGAAGCACTCCCATTTCGTATCCGATGTTTAGTGCAACCAACTCCATCAATCCTCGTGTATTCATCAGCGTACCGATAGTAAAACTGTCTTTCCACGACTCTCCCACCAAACGGGCGGCAACGGCGCAACCACCCAGTTTTCCTGCCACAGCAACCGTAATCAACAACAGGCAGACTCCCCAAAGCGCCGGACTGTTAATCAATCCGATCTCCGTACGCAACCCGGTAAAGGCAAAGAAAAGCGGAAGGAAAAAGACAAGAGCAATGTCTTCCACTTTTTCCATCATCACCTTACGAAATCCCAGACTGGGAGGCATCACGACTCCTGCCATGAAAGCTCCGAACAGGGCATGAATACCGATAATCTCGGTAAGCGTAGAGGAAATAATCAAAATCAGCAGAATCAGGGCCACAAATGTTTTATTAATCACCTCCTGATTGGCATACACCTCTCCTACTTTCTTGAGAAACGGCCGTACCACCATAAACATGATTATGATATAAAGGGCAGTCAGCCCGATGGCATAAAGAGCGCTGGCAAATGTTCCGGCCTTGGCAATGGCTATGACTACAGCCAGCAAACACCAGGCAGTGACATCATCATTGGCAGCCGAAGCGATGGCCAAAGTTCCCAAAGGAGTTTTCGTCATATTCCGTTCCTGAATGATGCGGGCCAATACCGGGAAAGCGGTAATACTCATAGAGATACCGATGAAAAGGGCAAACGGCAGGAAACTTGTCTGGGCAGCGGCATATTCTTCATAAATCCAGTAAGATGCGACGATGCCAAGAAAGAACGGAACCAATATACCTGCATGGCTGATGACCAATGTTTCGTTGATCTTGTTTTTAAGTACACTGAAATCGAGTTCCATTCCGATCACAAACATGAAAAGTACCAGACCGACCTGGCTCAATAATTCAAGATTCGTAAGGGACTCCGGAGGGAACAGGGCCTGGAATACATCCGGAAAAAAATAGCCCAACACGGAAGGTCCCAACACAATTCCCGCCACAATCTCACCAATCACCCCCGGCTGCCCGATATGCTTAAACAGAAAACCAAAAAGCCTCACCATCAACAAGACAGCGATTATCTGTATCAACAATATACTTAACGGATGATGCAGGTTGTCGGTGACAAACTGACAAAACATAGCAAAAGGAGTCTCCTCCGCAACAGCTGATGATGCTACCACATGGTGTGAAAAACGGTCACCTTCCTCGATAGCCATGTAAATAAGTGCCCCGAAAAGGAGCAACATGATCACATAAATAAGATAATTTTTTTGGGCTCTCTGCATACAAGCATATTTTTGTGTGAAGTGTGTCTATGCAAAGATAAAACAAACCAAAAGAAAAAATAGTTTTAGAGCAGGTTTAAATATTGATTCATATAAAAAGGCACTGAAAAGAATATATGGACACCCTGTTGACTTTCCTTATTTCCGCTTCAAAGTTCCTGTTTGTCATCAGTAAAACGAAGATACAGAGGAATAAGAAAGAATAAAAGAGAAAGATAACCAACAGGAAAACAAGATTATAACAACACACAAAATTAATTTAAGACCAAAGGATTGTTGATTTAAAAGGTAAACCCCGTTAGTTAAAAACCCAGAGGACTTTGGTTTTAAACTAACGGGAACATAGTTTCGAATGTATCCTAAAACACCTGTTCACTAATCACCGGTAATTCCCTGCCCCTTCAGGTCGGCAGCCGATATTGTAAAATCATTTCCCTGCCTGATCCGATCCAATACCAGGTTGCCTACTTTCCGGGCATCTTCTTCCAAAGCAAACCCTTTCCGCCCCGGAAGGGAAGGTATGTATGGTTGGCAGATCACTACCCGGTCGCCACAAAGAATCTGATAACCATATCCGTTCCCATTTTCTGTTTCAATTACTTTGAGACGATACGTACAAGCTTCATGCCGATCATAGAAAAAGAAGACTGAGACAGCGCAGGCAACGCATATCATACAAAGTAGCTTCTTATTCCTCTTCATATTCATAAGGTTTCAGTTCCCAGACATCGTCAAAGTAAGAACTCGAACCACTGCCACCCGTCGCAACAATACCTCGGGTCCCGGTAGAGAAGCAAACAGCATGAATACGGGTACTTCCTTCAAACGCCGTCAGGTCGTCACCTTCCCAAAGATCGGTTGCCGGATCATAAATCCAATAATTCGAATAATAGCTTCCTCCAGCAGTGGAACCCAGAGTCAGATAAGCTTTTCCATCGATCACAAAACTGACTCCATAAGAACGGACAATAGATGTATAGTCATCATCGTAATCATCATCACTCGTATTGGCGATGTCTCTCAGTTGTGTCCAAGGTGTAGCAGCGGAAGGGTCGAAGCACCAGAAGTCCGATACATCGGAATTATTGTTCTGCCCTCCGCAGACATAAGCTTTCCCGTCAATGACAAATGCCGTACCTCCCTGACGCTTTTGTCCTCCGAAACCATTCACGATAGTCCATTGTGAACCGGCTGCGGCAGTAGGGTCGAAACGATAAAAGTCCTTCAGGTAATTATCGTTGTAACCGGTTCCCACATAACCATAATTATCAATCCCGAAGCCAAGGGCATAATAGCGGGCTCCTCCCTTGAAGTCGTCCATCTGCCTCCAACTATTCGTTTCCGGATTATACTCCCACGTATCGGACAGGTATTTCTGATCGGGATTGTATCCGGTAGTGACATACCCTTTGCTACCTACCGAGAAGCCGGTGGCAGCATTGCGGACCGTACCGGGCATATCGGCACGCTGAGTCCACCAGTCATTGTCGATATCATATTCCCAAGTATCGGCGAGCCGGGTCGTTTTTCCGTTATAGCCTCCGCAGATGTACCCTTTGTTGCCAATGGTGAAACCGGCAGCATCGGTCCGTGCTACCCCGTCAAAGTCCGAACGCCGGTACCATACTCCGGCCGTATAGGAAGCATCTTCCGTACAGGCACACAAACAAAAGAGTATGGCACAAAGCACCAATGCTCCGGACGCGGACTTACTCGCTACAGTTTTTTCTATTCCAGTCATTCTTTTATTCTGTTTTTTAATCGTTAATTACTGACCGCAAATGTAGACGACATCAGTAAGGGTGAAAAAAAGGATCGACTAACAGGCACATTCTCTCTACCAACCAAAATGCAGTCGATAAATCATTCCGGTTAGTCGATAGTTTTTTAACAGGGAAGAGAAATCGACTTCTTTTGCGGCAAAATTATCCGATTAATGAAACAGAAAACCCTATCATTTTTATTCATCACTCTTTTAATATCCCTCCTTGCCTCTTGCCGGGACGAACTGTCGACAGTAGGAGGCAAATGGGTGGAAAGTTCCCTGCGGACGGTGCAGACCGATACTTGCACGGTCCGCATCAGCACTATCCTGAGTGATTCTCTTGCCACATCGGGCGACACAGTCTGCCAGATAGGAACCATTGACGATCCCGTCTGGGGCAAAATAAAGACCGCTTTCTATGCAGAATATGACGTACCGGGAGTTTCATTCAGCGAAGACGCTGATTATGGTTTCGATTCCATTACCATCCGGTTCTACTCTTCGGGCAACTATCTGGGAGATACTCTGAATCCGCAACGCATCTCACTGCACAGCCTCTCAGAAAATCTGTCGCTGGACGAAGGATACCTGTATAGTAAATCGACAGTGGCTTACCATGCCACTCCCTTAGCTTCGTTCACCTTCACTCCCACTCCGGGCGAAACCACCCGGGAACACGAAATCCGCCTCCCCGACGAATGGGGACTCAAGTGGTTCGAACGTTTCCAAAACGGATCACGCGAGATGGAGTCACAGGAATACTTCCGCGACTATTTCAAAGGCATTGCATTCATTCCCGAAGAGGGAGGAAGTTGTATCAACGGTTTCATGGTGAATGATTCAAGCCTGTGCATCACACTTTATTATCACCAGACGAAAACAGACGCAACGGAACTGTCCGCCAGTTTCCCGGCCAACAGCGACCTGAGGTTCAACCAGGTCAGTTGTGACCGTAGCCAGACAGCCCTCTCCTCCTTACAAAGCGGAATCAATAACGGGCTTCCTTCGGAAAAGTCCGACCACCAGGCCTACCTGCAAGGACTGACGGGAATGTATCTCAACATCGACTTCCCATTCCTCAATGACTTGCGCGCCGAAGGCAGACTGGTAACTATCGAAAGTGCGCTCCTCCGCCTTTATCCGGTAAAAGAGACGTATGGCGAACGGTATCCTCTCCCCGAATCGCTGACACTATATACAGCCGACGAAAACAATGTAACGGAAGATGTCGTGACGGATATTTCAGGCAGTTCGGTACAAACCGGAAGCCTGGTAACGGACGAAATGATGGGAGAAGAGACCTATTACTCTTTCGATATTACCTCTTTCCTGCAAAGCAATCTGGGGACGGTGGGATACAACCGGAAAATCCTTCAGCTGATGCTTCCGGACAATTTGTTTTTCACCACCCTGAGTGGAGTCGTATTCGGAGATGCCGGCCATCCGGACAGTAGCCCCGTGAAACTAACCATACTTTATAAAACATATAACCCATGAAAAGACAGCTGATTCTACTGCTTACGCTTTGTCACTCCACCTTATTAATATATAGTCAGAACACAACCAATTCCCCTACATCCATGTTCGGCTTGGGCGAACTTTCAACCGGAGAAGGCGGACAGTACGCCGGACTGGGCGGAGCGGGAATCGCCCTGCAAAGCTATAACTTCCTGAATACTGCCAATCCTGCCTCACTTACCGCCATCGAAGGACAACGTTTTCTGATAGACGCCGGACTGATGGGGGCATACAAAATCTACACCCAAACCGGAACAAGCAATCATTCGGTAGTGGGAAACCTGAATAACCTCAGCATCGGTTGCCGTCTCACTCCCCATTGGTACGGGGCTCTATTTATGGCACCGGTCAGCGGTATGGGATATGCTATCACACTGGATCAGGACATCACGGGAACCGGAAATTCCACCGTATCATCACTTTTTGAAGGAGAAGGGGGGCTATCTAAAATGGGTATCAGTACCGCCTACCGCCTTTTCAAAGGTTTCTCTGGCGGTGCTAATCTTTCGTACGTGACCGGAACCATCAAACAAACAGAGACCCAGGGAAGTCTCAGTGTGGAAGAGAGTTCTTACAAGCATGCTTTTTATGTCGATTTCGGCGTGCAATACAAGTTTTCTCTAAACAGGGATAAGTCCATTGTAGCAGGACTTGTATACGGATACTCACAAGATCTGGCACAAGACAACAACCTGTCGGTGAGCAGTTCGTCGGGCAGCGAGTCGATTGATGAAAGCCAACGTTATGTGCGCCAATGCCTCCCGCAGTTTATCGGGGCGGGATTATCATACAATAGCCTCCGCTGGATGCTGACAGCCGAATACAAATATACGGATTGGAGCCGCATGAAGTCTTCAAAAAGCAACGTCCGCTTCGAAAACCAACACCGGTTATCGGCAGGTATGGCCTACACAGCAGGCAATATCTACCGCAATCCGGTGAAACTGTTACTCGGAGCGGGCGTCAACAATTCATATATGGTCATCCAGAAGAAGAAAGCAACCAACTACTACATCAGTGCGGGAAGCAACTTCACTCTCTATAACGGAAATGTCCTCTCGTTAGGAGTGAAATACAGTGATCAACTCCATCTGCCCAACGGTATGCAACGGGAACAAGGGCTGGCACTCTTCTTCAACTTTACCTTCTCGGAACGGACATACCGGGCGAAAATACAATAGACTAATCACGGAACACTTCTTCCTGCTTCAGAACGTAAGCATCGGCCAAAGCACCGGTAGCAGGTTGTTTCTCATTGTTCAGCATCACCAGGCTGCCCTCCTGCACCTTAAAGTAAGAGACTTCGCCTCCTTTTTCAGTAAGTGTCAGCAGATTGTCTTTTACCGTGAATGTGCCGGTTTCATCAAACTCGGCATCTTTGCGATCAATGTAAAGCCAGTGGTATGTATAAGTGCGGTCCTTTTTCAGGGTCAGAGTCAGTTCTATACCCGGACAATCGGCAGCCGGAGTCGTACCTTTGTAAACTCCATAGTAATCGAGAGAGGTTTCGGCTGTATGCATATCTACCACTTGTGTGGTATCGTTGCCCGCCGCAGACACATCGGCTTTCTTCGCATTTGTACAACCTACAGCAGTTAAAGTGATGAACGCTGCTGCCATCCAATAAAGATTCTTTTTCATCGGTTTAAGTTTTTATAAATGAAACATTAAAATATTGATAGCAAAGATAAGCGTTCATTTCCATATTTAAGGATATTCAGCTATCTTTGTCGCATAAATATTAATAAAAACGACATAATAATGAAAAAGACAATCCTCCTGGCCGCTTTAGGCTTGATCAGTCTGAGCGCATTGGGCAAAGACAAACCAAAAGAAGAAGGCTTCGTTTTCACGACAGTGAAAGAAAACCCGATTACATCCATCAAAAACCAGAATCGTTCAAGCACTTGCTGGAGTTTCTCGAGCCTCGGCTTCCTCGAATCGGAACTGCTCCGTACTGGAAAAGGCGAATACGATCTTTCTGAAATGTTCGTTGTACACCACACAATGGTTGACCGCGCCGTTAACTATGTCCGCTATCATGGCGACAGCTCCTTCTCTCCGGGCGGAAGCTTCTATGACATCATGTTCTGTATGAAGAACTACGGACTTGTTCCGCAAGAAGCCATGCCGGGAATCATGTATGGTGACTCACTGCCCGTTCACAACGAACTGGATGCAACAGCGGAAGGTTATGTAAACGCCATTGCCAAAGGCAAACTGAAGAAACTGACTCCGGTATGGAAAAAGGGTCTTTGCGCCATCTATGACACTTACCTCGGACAATGTCCGGAGAACTTCACTTACAAAGGTAAAGAATATACTCCGATGACTTTTGCACAGTCTCTGGGTTTGAATCCGGACGACTATGTATCTCTGACTTCATACACACACCACCCCTTCTATTCACAGTTTGCCATCGAAATTCAGGACAACTGGCGCAACGGATTGTCATACAATCTGCCGCTTGACGAATTCATGGCTGTAATGGACAATGCTGTAAAGAACGGATACACGTTCGCATGGGGTAGTGACGTCAGCGAAGAAGGATTTACCCGTGACGGTATCGCCGTAATGCCGGACGCAGCCAAGGGTGCTGAACTGACAGGTTCGGATATGGCCCGCTGGACCGGAATGACCGCCGCTGACAAACGCAAAGAACTGACTTCAAAGCCACTGCCGGAAATTAAAGTTACTCAGGAAATGCGCCAGACGGCTTTCGATAACTGGGAAACAACCGATGACCACGGAATGATTATCTACGGTATCGCCAAAGATCAGAACGGAAAAGAATACTTTATGGTGAAAAACTCTTGGGGCACTAATAACAAGTACAAAGGTACCTGGTATGCTTCTAAAGCTTTCGTTGCTTACAAGACTATGAATATTCTGGTTCACAAAGATGCGCTTCCTAAAGATATCGCAAAGAAACTGGGAATCAAGTAAGAAACTACAAGTTACAGAGCCACGGGCTGTAGTCTGCAAGGTGTAATCCACTTGTAGATTACAGCCCGTTCTTATGGCCTGTAACCCGACCTTAACTGCTGATACAAATCTTGTTGATATATTCTGTAAACCTCTCCTTATAATTGTCGCCGACAGGTATGTATATATTCTTATTAAAAATGATGCGCAACCGTGAGACCTCCGTTATTTTCCGGAGATTGACGATATAGGAGCGATGTACCCTCATAAACATTTCTTGCGGCAGACGCTCTTCCAGTCTTCTCATACTCAGCAGAGTGACTACCGGCTTATCCGCCATATTCGTGTAAATGCGCACATACTCGCTCATGCCTTCGATATAACAAATATCCGCCACATTGATACGGATAATCCTGGATTCGGACTTCACAAACAACGAACCGTCCCGTTCCAGCAAATCCGGTTCTGCCCCTCCCCCGTAATCCTGCAAATGATACTCAAACTGCCTACGTGCCTTATCCGCCGCCTTCAGGAGATCCTGAAACTCGAACGGCTTCAACAGATAGTCCACCGCATCCACTTTAAAACCTTCAACAGCATATTCCGGATAGGCGGTAGTAAACACAATCAGAGGTTTCACTACCAATGAACGCACCAGATCGAGTCCGTTCAGGTCCGGCATATGAATATCGACAAACATCAAGTCAATTTCTTCTTCAGAAAGCACCTGCATGGCACCGAAAGCATCCTGACAGGAAGCAATTAGTTGCAGGAAAGGGACACGTGAAATATAACCTACCAATTGTTCAAGCGCCAACGGCTCGTCATCAATAGCAATGCATTTTATCATAACAGAGGAATGATTAATAAAACGTTAAAACTACCCTCGCGCTCGTTGATAGACAGGGTATAGTCCTGCCCGAACAAAAGCCTCAACCGCTTACGGACATTTTCCAATCCGATGCCATGATTCTGTTCACCGGATTTTCCCCAATTGCTGTTGGAACAGCGAAACGCAAGTTTCCCATCTTCTACAGTCATGGCAACTCGTATGAACGACTCTTTCTGATAACTCACTCCATGCTTAAACGCATTCTCTACAAAAGAGATAAAGAGTAAAGGCGGTATCTGTTTTGGTATTTCGCCGGGCATGTCGCACATGATGCAAACCTTATCGGTATAACGAAGCTTCATCAGGGTAATATAGTTATCGAGAAACTGTATCTCACGCGAAAGCAAAATCGTTTTATTACTTGCTTCGTAAAGCACATAACGCATCAGTTTAGAGAGTTCGACAATGGTCTTCTTGGCTTTCCCGGCATCCATATCGACCAGTGCATGAATGTTGTTGAGCGTATTCATAAAAAAATGCGGATTGATCTGATACTTCAGATATTGCAATTCCGATTGCAGATGCTGGTGTTCCAACTCTTTCAGTGCCTCTTCATCCCGCATGGACTTGAATAGAAGCTTGATAGCCACATTGAACCCCACTACCAGTAAAGCCAGTGAGAAACGTCCAAAAAGATAACCCGGCAAAGGATAAGGCCCCTGCCGGAGCGGATCCATCACTCGCTTGGGCATGGGTGGTTGAGACGAATGTTCTTCATAAATATAACCGGGAGGAACAGGCATCGGGTTGTTGAACTGCCTGTGCCTCGGCCGGCTGAAGGAGGGATATAAGAAAAAAAGCAGAACAATGACTCCTATCAACGAAAATGCATACTGCCAATATCGCTTCCGAAGCAACAATCGGGGGGCGAGTAAATAGTTGTTCACTACAAAAAGCAGAAAAAAGGGTAACGTCAACAGCCATGCCACCCGTATGGTCTGCCAACTGAAGGTATGTATCGAACTGATGGATGAAAACAGATAGTCGCCCACCAACGGTACGAAGATAACAGTCAGCCAGATGACGAGATAAACCACCTGCTCCAGTAATTGCTGCTTATTAATCTGTTTCATTATGATAAAGTCTTTCTGAAGATTAGTCCACAAAAATACCCCCTTTTGTCCATACCCGACAAAAGAACTCGACAAAGAGGGACGTTTTGACGATAAAGCATGGTAAATCATGAACTTCCCTTTTCTCCGCCGGTGCATTTATTCGTTACCCTGAAAAGATCGATGCCCCTCAGCCACGAATTTTGCCAGTAATTACCTATCTTTGCAGCCCGAAAAAATAATCCGCCATTTTAATGAAGAAATTAGCCATACTTGCAGCTTTCATCTTTTGCCCCTTTGCCATACAGGCACAAGAAGTATTTATCAATGCCGACCTGGTAAGCAGTTACATCTGGCGTGGAATGAAGAATGGAAATGCTTCCGTACAGCCTACTCTCGGTGTAGAGTGGAAAGGATGGACCCTATCGGCATGGGGATCGACAGAATTCAGAAACGAGAATAATGAAATAGACCTTACGCTGGAGTATGAATATAAAAACCTCCAACTGTGCCTTAATAACTACTTTTACCAAAGTGAAGACGAACCATTCAACTATTTCCACTATACTCCCCGCACCACAGGTCACACCTTTGAAGCAGGAGCTGTCTATACCATTAGTGAAAGTTTCCCGTTATCGTTGGCCTGGTATACCACCTTTGCCGGAAACGATTACCGGGAAAATGAAAGACGTGCCTGGTCCAGTTATTGCGAACTCAGCTATCCATTCACTGTAAAGGGAGTAGACTTGGCTGTCGAAGCCGGGTTCACCCCATGGGAAGGAGAATACGCTGATAAATTTAATGTAGTTAATGTCGGACTTTCGGCTACCAAAACATTGAATGTTTCATCCGGATTCACTCCATCTGTTTTTGGTAAACTGATAGCTAATCCATACGAAAACCAACTCTATTTTGTTTTCGGAATAAGTTTGTAGAGCAGTATCTTCTACACAGCACTAAATATAAAGCCCAGATCAAACAGACTTGCACCGCAATCTGTTTACGCAAATCTGAGATACTCCGGATAATATACCTGTGAAGTTTTATACCTATTTCAAAATTCCATTTTCATTTTAGTTTAATACTTTAACATGCATCCTTAAATCTAAATCCAATACTGGACTTAACCCGTAAGTACGAACCACTGCATCTTTATTCCCACAGGTAAAGAGCAGCACTTCTCTTTCAGATATCTCCCGATATTCCACGAAAAATAAAATAATCCATCTTTTATTCACGAAAGTACATTGATTTATTAAGCTATATGCTCTTTCTTTACCCAATAATATCATAAAAAACAATGTATGAAAAACAAGCTGACAATTCTCTTACTTTCTCTCTGTTTTACCGGTTTTGCCGATGCCCAGCAGGCAGAGATAAATCTTGGCATAACAACCGGACAGCTCTGTCTGGAAGTTACTTTTAAAGGCGAACAGGTCATCAGTGCGTCACCTCTGGGCATGAACATTGATCATATAGACTTAGGTAAATCAGTATGTATAAAATCTGTACAACAAAGAAACGCGGAATACAAAACATATACAATAGAAAAAAAGGACGGAAGTGTCTACTACCTTGATACTCGTGAGTTTAACGATGGGATAGCCTTGAGATATCGCATCCCTTCCACCGGCAGTTGTTGTGTATATGGCGAGGAAACGTCTTTCACTTTTCCGGCCGGAACCCGGGTATGGTACGCCAGTGGCCCTTTTCAATACGGATGGATACAAGCTTACCAAGATCGCACCACCGACAAAATAGAAAACGAGCTGTTGGCTCCTCCCGCCACTTTCCATCTTCCCAACGGGATGTATGCCGCCATTACCGAAGCTAACCTGTTTAATTTTCACGGTGCAGTATTGTTCGGATGTAAAGACAACAGGGTATAATTCGGCTATGTAGATAACAAAGGGCATTTGGAAACAGGTGTATCAACAGGTCCCCCCGCCGGTAAATACTGGCATGCAGAAGTACGCAATTCACCCTGGATCGTTTCCCCGCGCAACGGCTACAAAGAGATAACCACTCCCTGGCGCATCCTGATGTTATCGGAGGATCTGGATGGATTGGTGAATAATCGTATCATAGCCCAAGTATCAGAACAGCCGGATCGCACACTTTTTCCCGAAGGAAAAAATACCCAATGGATTAAACCGGGACGTTCGATTTTCACCTGGTTAGTGGAAGGAGAGAACAGGCTGAGCGTAGAGACTCACAAAAGATATGTTGACGGAGCAGCCGAGTTAGGTCTGGAATCTGTTGTGGTGGATGATGGCTGGGAACTTTGGCCGGAAACAGAGAAAAATGCCAATGGACGTACCAAATGGGAATTACTCAAAGAGTTAGTCGATTATGCCCGCAGCAAAAACGTAGATATCTGGGTATGGCGGCCTTCTTCTCCAAGATATGGTAATAAATCCGATGTCGGCTTGCTGGATGAGGACGAACGCAACAATTTTATGAAAAGATGTGCGGAAATCGGTGTAAAAGGATTAAAAATAGATTTCTTCCACACAGAAAATCTATTTACAGTCAATTTTATGGAGAATATATTGAAAGATGCTGCTAAAGCACATCTGATGGTTATTTTCCATGGGGTGAATAAACCTACAGGCGATAGCTATACGTATCCCAACCTGTTGGCCAAAGAGGCTGTACGCGGTTTAGAGTCCGTAGGTGGAGAAAATAACTGGGCTCCAGGCCCACCGTGGCCTTATCACAATACGGTGTTACCCTTTACCCGCTGGCTGGCAGGTCCTGCCGACTATACCCCATTGAACTTCCGCCAATTCTGCCCTCCATCTGTCACTTTCACGCATCAATTGGCGAGTATCTACACGTTCACATCGCCCATGCTGATCTTTGCAGCCGACATGGAAGATATGCTGACATGTCCGGGACGTATGTTTATTGAAGAAGTACCAGTCGTCTGGGATCAGACAAAAATTCTAAAAGAAAGCCGGATAGGCGAATTGGCCGCATTATCCAGGAGAAAAGGGGATATATGGTATCTTTCCATCTTAAATGGAGAAAAGGCTGTTACCCAAGAAATCGAATTGGACTTTTTGCCCAAAGGCAACTACCGCATGACTTATGCATCCGATGACGGAGAAAACAGAAAAAAGATTGTGATAAACAATCGAAAAATAAAATCGGGTAAAACGCTAAAAATAAAATTATTATCGGGAGGAGGTTATTTAGCCAAATTTGAAAGAACCGACAAATAGCATAAAACTAATCCCCTGCAACACATTGTCAAAGAAATAATGTGATCTATCAACCTGCTTCTCCCCTCCTATTCCTTCAAGAACAGGAGGAGAGAAGCAAGATTAAAAACACTTCGCCCACTGTAAACAGAACACCTTTAGCAATTCAAACAGGATCGCCAGAGAAAAAAAGAACACACAAACAGAACCAACATAACAAATGTCGGACATTCAATCACAAAAATTTCGAATATTTCATCGAGATTCACACCTTCTTTCTTGTAACCGGCAGATTGTTACAACATACGGAACCACAATTCGATTCATCCCCCAACCTGACGCATATACACCTATTATACAACAGGTTAACTAAAGACAAAATAATAAAATACAGATTATTCCTAACAGAACTATAACCATATTAATCGGTTTTAAAGAAACACATTTTATAATGTATTAAAAAAGAACAGAATATTTTTTGTTTTTTAGATTAACAATGATGCAAATATAGCGATTATTTTAAAAATAGATAATAATCACAAAAGTTTTTTTTCATTCTAACCCAATATTCCTCACCCTCTACGCTCCTTCCGGAAACAAATCAAGAGAAATAAACTTCGATATATGTCAGGGTAGACAGAGAGGATTGCAAAAAGTCTTCAGTTTGTCATAAAACACTAAATACCAAACAAGATAATCGGTCATTTAGTAGAACAACAGGCCATTTCAATCTTTTATTTCCCGTCTACAAAGCTATTCACAATAAAAGCAGAGCTGTACATAAATGCGCATACCCTGTGATAATAAACGCCTTACAGTACACCAAGTTCTGTTAGAACTAATCCTATTTTAAAGAAAAAGGAAAGGCAGATGAATGGAGAAAGTGAAATGTAAAAGAACCGAACAAAACCTTTATTATTAATCTAAAACAAAATTGTTATGTTAAAAATCACTAGACAAGTTACTCTGCTCTTGCTCGCCGGTGCACTAAGCTTCCCAGCTTATTCGTATGCAACGCAAGCCACAGAAGCATTGGTTCCTGAAGTTACTCAAGAAAAAGTAACAGGAACGGTTGAAGATGCGATGGGCCCGGTTATTGGTGCCAGTGTCATGATAAAAGGCACGACTAACGGCGTCATCACAAATTTAGAAGGTAAATTCTCGTTGGATGGCGTGAAAAAAGGAGATATTATTGTAATATCTTACATCGGATATGTCACACAGGAAATTCCTTATACCGGAAAGCCCATTCAAGTGAAGCTTGCTGAAGACAGCAAGGCATTGGAAGAGGTGGTAGTCGTTGGTTATGCCACCGTGAAAAAAGCCAACCTGACCGGAGCCGTATCAGCTGTGGACAGTAAGGTGCTGGAAGACCGCCCGATTGTCAATCTCGGACAAGGTTTGCAAGGTGCTATCCCCAACTTAAACGTAACCACCAGTGGTCGTCCGGGCGAAGGTTCAAGTTTCAATATCCGTGGTACCACTGCCATGAGTGGAAGTTCACCGCTGGTATTGGTCGATGGCGTGGAAATGGACCCGAACCTCATTAACCCGCAAGACGTGCAAAGTGTCTCCGTACTGAAGGATGCCGCCTCCGCATCTATCTATGGTGCACGTGCGGCTTATGGCGTTGTATTGATCACAACCAAAGGAGGACGCAAGGACCAGCCGACACAAGTATCATTCGATGCTTCGGTTTCTTTCAACGGACCTACTACGCGCCCCACCTATATGAACTCCATGCAATATGCTACCTGGATGAACACCGCACAGCAAAACACAGTGGGACGAGACTATTTCGATGCTGAATGGATGCAACACATTGAAGCTTACTATAAAGATCCGGCAAACAACTCTCCGGTATTTATCCACTCAGATCCGAGTATCAGTAAAAACGGCACCAAATACACGTATGCCGGTAACACCAACTGGATGAAAGAGATGTATAAGAAGAATTATCCTGTCCAGAAGTACAATGTCAATATCAGTGGCGGCGGTAAGAAGGCTACCTATTACACTTCTTTAGGATATACCGACCAGGGATCTCTAATTCGTTTCGGTAACGAACAGTTCAAGAAGTTCAATGTGATGAACAACATCAACTATGACATAAACGAATGGTTGCACCTCTCCATGAAAACAAGCTTCAACCGCACCAAGCTGAGAGGATTGAATCAGGATAACGTGCATGGCGATAATTTTATGGGAGGTGATACGCGTCCTATCATGCCGGTGAAACACCCGGACGGAAATTGGGCCGGACAGGGCGACTTTACCAACTTCCCTGCCATTCTTGAAGACGGCGGTAACCGGCAAACCAACAAAAATGACCTTTGGAACACGATCACGATGAAGCTGACTCCTATTAAAGGTATGAGCATCAACATGGACTATACGTTCAATTACTATAGTGAGAATAATAAGGTACACATGAAGTCATTCGACGAATATGGAGCCAACGGACAATTCCTGCAAACTTTTGCATGGACCAATCCGAACTCTGTGTCCCAGTCACAAGCCAACGATACCTACAATGCTTTCAACTTTTTCGGCGATTATGAAAAGACGTTGGGCAAACATTACCTGAAGGGAATGATCGGTTACAATCAGGAAAGCAAGCACACCACCGGATTCAATGCCGGACGCGAACAACTGATCTCAAATGACTTGGGTTCATTGAGCTATGCCACAGGCGACCGTTGGGTAGGCAGCTATGACAACTCCTGGGCTACCCGAAGCGGCTTCTTCCGCCTCAACTATGGATATGACGACCGTTATTTACTTGAAGTAAACGGCCGTTACGACCTCTCTTCCAAATTCCCCAAACACGACCGTGCCGTGTTCAATCCTTCTTTCTCGGCAGCCTGGAGGCTATCCAATGAAAGCTGGTTCAAGAACTGGACAAACAGTTTCTTTGACGAATTGAAAATCAGAGGTTCTTATGGTAGCTTAGGCAATCAGGCACTCGACAATGGATGGTATGCTTATCTCTCTAATTACAGTACCGGACAGACCAGTTGGATTATGGGCAGCAACCAACCGCAGTATGTGGTTCCGGGTGGACTTGTCAGCTCGTCCATCACTTGGGAGACCGTAACACAATGGGACCTGGGACTTGACTTCAACTTCCTGAACAACCGGTTGAAAGGTGCTTTCGACTATTATCAGAGACGTACATCGGATATTCTTGCCGCAGGTAAAATCCTGCCGGGTATCCTGGGTGCCAACGAACCTCAGGAAAATGCAGCCGAATCATTGACGAAAGGTTGGGAATTTGAGATCAGCTGGAACGACCAGTTGGCAAGCGGGTTCCACTACACAGTCGGATTCAATCTGTCCGACTATCAATCGGAAGTTACCAAGTTCGATAATAAGTCAAAAGAACTGGGCAACTGGTATGTGGGACAGAAACAAGGAGAAATCTGGGGTTATGAAACCTATGGCTTATTCCAGTCCGAACAAGAAATAGCCGGAGCCGCCAATCAGGATAAAGTATCAGGAGGTATCAAACTGATGCCGGGTGACATCCGTTTTGTAGACCGCAACAACGATGGCGTTATTGACTGGGGTGACAACACTGTTGATAATCCGGGCGATATGAAAATTATCGGTAACAGCACTCCGCGTTATCATTACGGCATCAATCTGGGAGCCGATTGGAAAGGCTTCGACTTGGGTATCTTCTTCCAGGGTGTGGGCAAACGTGACCTCTATCTGCCGGGCACTTCATTCCGCAGCCATTACGGAAGCGAATGGCAGGTACCTTCAGCCTACAACAACGATTACTGGACTGAAGAGAACACCGGAGCCTACTTCCCACGCGCTCGCTTCAATGGTGGTTCGGCCATCAATCAGGCTCAGACACGCTATCTGGTTGACGCTTCTTACTGTCGTCTGAAATCGCTCAGCATTGGTTATACATTACCTAAAGTATTGACCAAGAAAGCTTCGATCGAAAAGATACGTATCTACTTTACCGGTGAAAACCTTTTCACTATTTCAGACACTCCCGACGGACTCGATCCGGAATTGGATAACCCATACAAATATCCGATGCAAAGATCATTATCTGTTGGTTTAAATCTCACATTCTAATACAAAGCATCTTATGAAAATCAAATATTTATTCTATATCGGAGTGGCAACACTCGCCCTATCGGGCTGTAACGACGGTTTCCTGGAAAGAGCCCCGGAAGCAATCAATGACAAAACCTTCTGGAATACCACAGGAGATTTGGAAACATATGCCAATCAATTCTATAGTTACCTCCCCGGAGGTGTAACCTCAATAGCAGACGGTGAGAGCGATAATCAAGTACCTAACAGCATCCCCCAGTTCTTCTGGAATCAGTTGAGCACCCCCGCAGAGGCAGCAAGCTGGTGTAACTGGAGCAAAGGCGGATGGCAGCCGATCCGGCTGGTAAACTACTTCCTGACCCACTATCAGACGGTAAGCGGCAAGGAGTCGGAAATCAACCAATATGTAGCAGAAGTCCGCTTCTTCAAAGCGATGCAATATGCCGGATTGATGAGAACGTTCGGCGATATCCCCTGGCTGGATAAAGACCTGGGCACGGGTGATACGGATATTCTTTACGGACCGAAACTGAAACGGTATGAAGTGATGGATAAAATCATTGAAGAATTTGATTTTGCCATCCAATGGTTACCCGAGAAACCGGCTACCGGACGCATCGGAAAAGATGTAGCACGCCAGTTGAAAGCCAGGACTTGTCTGCACGAAGGTACATATTATAAATATCACACCGAATTGGGATGGGCAGACAAAGCAGACCGTCTGCTGAAAATGGCAGCCGACGAAACAGATGCAATCATGGCAACCGGCAAATACGAGATCTATAACACCGGACATCCGGAAAAAGACTATTACGACGTATTTGTAATGGAAGACAAAACAAACCTGAAAGAGGCTATCTTACCGGTGATCTATCTGGATGGCAAAAGAAAACACGGTATGAGCCGTACGTTGTCCGAAGCCAATACCGGCTTTTCAAAAGACTTTGTAGAAAGTTATCTGTGTCTCAACGGTAAACCCATTACAGGAAACGACCAATATAAAGGGGATGACAATATGAAAAATGAAACTACCGACCGCGACCCACGCCTGAAGCAGACCATCCTGACCTGGGACTTCCCTACACGGGTGACCGTGGCCACCAACGACAGTACGTACGTTGAAAAGGAAGAAGATTTCATTTCGCAATACTGCCTGACCGGATATAAGTCCATCAAATACCTTATTCCGACAGATAAAGCCTTTGAGGCAAACAACAATACTTATGACGGCATCGCCTATCGTTATGCAGAAACCTTGTTGATCAACGCAGAGGCTAAAGCGGAACTGGGTACGATTACACAAGCGGACTTGAACAAGACCATCAATGTATTGCGCGACCGTGCAGGTATGCCTCACCTGACTATGGAAGTAGGTTTCACCGATCCGAACTGGCCCGCCTGGGGATACAGCCTTAGCCCGCTATTACAGGAAATCCGCCGCGAACGCCGCATTGAGTTAGCTGGTGAAGGATTCCGCTGGGACGACCTGGCCCGTTGGAAAGCCGGAAAGATATGTGATAATGTGAAGACATATGTCGGAAAACGTGAGCCTTATAAGGAAGGCAAGTACGCAGTCGTATATCCTGCCTATACCAATGCCGACTACTCTTATGAAGCAGGCAAAAGCCGCACCTGGAATGACAGGCTTTACCTGAGGCCGATACCGACCGGGGAACTTCAGAGAAACGAGAACCTTCTCCCGCAAAATCCGGGATGGTAATAATTGCTTTTTAGTTAATCCCCGGAACGAGTTTCCGGGGATTTTTTTATCTTTGCATCATTAACCCTTTTAACATATCATGAAAATAAACAAACTACTGTATGCCGGAGCTGCCCTGACCCTACTTGGCGCTTGTGCTCCTGCTGTGAAAGCTCCCGAAGCTATCTTACCTGTTCCCGAAGAAAAACAAGTGGAATGGCAGAAAATGGAAACGTATGCTTTCGTTCACTTCGGCCTGAACACTTTCAACGACCGTGAATGGGGATACGGAGATTCGGACCCGAAAACGTTCACCCCATCCAAGCTGGACTGCGAACAATGGGTGAAAACCTTTGTAGAATCGGGTATGAAAGGAGTAATCCTTACCGCCAAACACCATGATGGCTTTTGCTTGTGGCCTACCGAACTGACAGAATATTGCATCCGTAACACTCCTTACAAGGACGGTAAAGGAGATATTGTAGGTGAACTGGCAGCCGCCTGTAAGAAATACGGCATTAAATTCGCCGTTTATCTTTCTCCCTGGGACAGACACCAGGCTAACTACGGTACACCGGAATATGTAGATTATTTCCATAAACAACTGACTGAGTTGATGACCAATTATGGCGAAGTATTCGAGGTTTGGTTTGACGGTGCCAACGGCGGTGACGGATGGTATGGCGGAGCCAAAGACAGCCGTACCATCGACCGCAAGACTTACTACAACTATCCACGTATCTATGAAATACTGGATAAACTCCAACCACAGGCCATTGTTTTCTCCGACGGAGGTCCCGGTTGCCGCTGGGTAGGTAACGAGAACGGATTTGCCGGAGCTACCAATTGGTCGTTCCTGCGGGCGGGCGAAGTGTATCCGGGCTATCCGAAATATCGCGAACTGCAATACGGACACGCTGACGGTAACCAATGGGTACCGGCAGAATGTGATGTCTCTATCCGTCCGGGATGGTTTTATCATCCGGAAGAAGACAACCGCGTAAAAACCGTGGATCAGTTAACGGACCTTTATTACCGGAGTGTGGGACACAACGCGACCCTCTTGCTTAACTTCCCGGTTGACCGCGACGGGCTGATCCATCCGATCGACTCGGCCAATGCAGTTAACTTCCACAAGAATGTACAGAAACAATTGGCACACAACCTGCTCGCAGGCATCCAACCAAAAGTATCGGATGAACGTGGAGGAAAATTCTCAGCCAAAGCCGCAACAGATGAAAGTTGGGATACTTACTGGGCTACCAATGACGGTGTGACTGCCGCAGAGATTGAGTTCGACTTCCCCAAAACGGAGAAGGTCAACCGTATGATGATCCAGGAATATATTCCGTTGGGACAACGTGTCAAATCATTCGTAGTGGAATATGATAAAGATGGAAAATGGCTACCGGTGAAACTGAATGAAGAGACTACGACCGTGGGCTACAAACGCTTGTTGCGCTTTGAAACCATTTCGACCGACAAACTCCGCATACGCTTCACAGATGCACGCGCCTGCCTTTGCATCAACAACATAGAGGCTTATTATGCAGGTGAGACACCCGACACATTCACCGTAGAGGCCAAAGAATTAAAAAGTTATCCGTTTACACTCGTAGGAGTATCCGAAGAGGAGACTAAGAAATGTATGGATAAAGACAAGAGCACCACTGCTTTTGTTGAAGGGGACGCACTGGTGATCGATCTGGGAGAAGAACGCACAATTACCTCTTTCCATTATCTGCCGGATCAAAGTGAATATAACAAAGGATTAATCTCCTCTTATGAACTATCTGTAGGTACCGAAGCAAATGCGGTAAACCAGATAGTAGCTAAAGGGGAATTTTCAAACATCAAAAACAATCCGATTCTACAGTCTGTCTACTTCACTCCGGTGAAAGCACGATACCTTTCTCTGAAACCTACCAAAATGGTAACAGAAGGAGAAACTATGGGATTTGCAGAAATAGGAATCCAATAACAACAGTACTCCGGAGGTATGTCAGAAGTAATTATAAATCTGAGGCATACCTCCATTATTCAACCCTTTTTCCCTTTTTATATATTCCTTATAAGAAGGATAGCACTGAAGGATAACATAGTTTAACTATCAGGTTTGATTTAAGTTACGAATATTACGTAGTTTTATGCCATTTACTAAAAAGCATAGACTATGAGAACGAACACAACCCTTTTCAGCTTACTCCTTTCCTCCGGTTTACTCTTCTTGGGATGTACCAACAAACCCTCTTCGCCACAAGAACCAATCTCCGAAACAACATTTCCCATCACTCTCTCTTTTGAAACCGGAATCGGGACGGAACAAACAGTTACCCTGAGCCAGATAGCCCGGGAAGTGAAAATCATCCCTTTGGAAACCACCGACCAATGTTTACTGCCGGCCATCATAAAAAACAGTATTACACTCTGCGGACATAACTTATACATCCCTACGCAAAAACAGGTCTTTCAGTTCACGGACGAGGGTAAATTTGTCCGGACAGTTGCCCGGATGGGACAAGGCCCCGGAGAATATACCGGTATTCGTTTTATATCAACAGACGATGTTTCCAAACAAGTATTCCTGATGGACCATGGAAAACTACTGGCATATTCCGGCAACGGAGAGTTCATGAATGAATGTAAGTTTCCATTTGCCTGGCAATTTTCGGCACTGAACGACAGCACTTTTGCGTCCTACATTTACAACAATACGGGAAACAAGCTTTTCAGATTATTAATAATCAACTCTAAAGGCGATACACTGACTTCATTTCCCCAATACGACCGTTTCACCATTCCCAGCGGGCTAAACCTCTATTTATGGGGAAAATGCGACAAATATTTATACCAGTTCCAGAATCAGGTTTGCATGAAAGAATACTATAATGACACAGTATTTACCGTCCGTCCGGATACACTCCTGCCCCGCTATATCCTACAACTTGGAAAATATAAATTGCCCAAAGAGAAACGCTTCGAAGTTCTCGACGGCAACTGGAACGTTTATGAAACAACGGCTTCCAACTATCTCCGCCCGGATATATTGGAAACGCCCGGATACCTGTTCATCCCTTATACTTCATGGAACGTAACGGACAAGTCGGAAGCTCCCCGCCTGGCTATGTACGACAAACAGAAAGGACAGCTATTCGGTGTAAAAGACGGAATGATACAGAACGATATGTATGGCAAAGTCCCTTTCTACCCGGCAATGCGTGTGGCAGATGATGTTTTATTGTATTATTGGGAAGCAAGTGACATACTGGAGTTGGCAGAAGAAGATCCGGAACTGAAAAACATCCCCGAATTAAAAGATTTGAAAGCCGACGATAACCCGGTATTCATGATCGTAAGAACCAAACAAGTTGCTCAGAATCTTTAAACTTGTGCATTTTTCAGACGGATTTCTTGTCAGAACCAAGCGTTTGCTTAAATTTGCAAGCTGATAGTTAACCGGATAGTGAATAGCAAGAACCTTACTACTGACTACTGGCTGCTAACTTGTAGAAATACTAATACTAAAATTAATAACATGAGTTTGAAAATTGTTGTATTGGCAAAACAAGTTCCCGACACACGCAACGTTGGGAAAGATGCCATGAAAGCCGACGGAACCATTAACCGTGCGGCACTCCCTGCCATCTTCAACCCCGAAGACCTGAACGCTCTTGAACAGGCTCTCCGACTGAAAGATGCCCACCCAGGCTCTACCGTTACCATCCTGACTATGGGACCGGGACGTGCAGCCGACATTATTCGTGAAGGACTTTTCCGTGGTGCCGACAATGGTTATCTGCTGACAGACCGTGCTTTTGCCGGTGCTGATACGCTGGCTACTTCGTACGCTCTGGCAACAGCCATCAAAAAAATCGGTGGATATGACATCATCATCGGCGGTCGTCAGGCCATCGACGGAGATACAGCACAGGTAGGACCGCAGGTTGCAGAAAAGTTAGGACTGACTCAGATTACGTATGCGGAAGAAATCCTGAAAGTAGGTGACGGAAGCATTACCGTGAAGCGTCACATTGACGGTGGTGTGGAAACCGTAGAAGGCCCGCTGCCCATCGTCATCACTGTCAACGGAAGTGCAGCTCCCTGCCGCCCGCGCAATGCAAAGCTGGTTCAGAAGTACAAACATGCCAAAACCGTTACCGAGAAGCAACAGGGCAACCTGGACTATACCGACCTTTACGACACCCGCGACTACCTGAACCTGGTGGAATGGAGTGTAGCAGACGTAAACGGTGATCTGAAACAATGCGGCCTCAGCGGTTCGCCGACAAAGGTAAAAGCTATCCAGAACATCGTGTTCCAGGCGAAAGAGAGTAAAACCATCAGCGGCAGCGACCGTGAAGTGGAAGAACTGATTGTTGAACTGTTGGAGAACCACACTATAGGGTAAGAGGAGAGAAAAGATATGAATAACTTATTTGTATATTGCGAAATAGAAGACGGCATCGTCGCAGACGTAAGCCTCGAACTTCTGACAAAAGGACGCTCGTTGGCCAATCAGTTAAACTGCCAGCTTGAAGCAGTTGTTGCCGGAACCGGTCTCAAAGATATTGAAAAACAGATTCTCCCGTACGGAGTAGACAAACTCCATGTATTCGATGGTGAAGGACTCTATCCTTATACTTCACTTCCCCACACTTCAATCCTCGTGAATCTGTTCAAAGAAGAACAGCCGCAAATCTGCCTGATGGGTGCAACCGTGATCGGTCGTGACCTCGGCCCGCGTGTATCGTCAGCTCTGACCAGCGGATTGACAGCGGACTGTACCTCACTGGAAATCGGTGACCACGAAGATAAGAAAGAAGGTAAGGTTTACAAAAACCTGCTTTACCAGATTCGTCCGGCATTCGGAGGTAACATCGTTGCTACCATCGTCAATCCCGAACACCGCCCCCAAATGGCAACCGTTCGCGAAGGTGTGATGAAAAAAGCCATTCTGTCAGCCGACTACAAAGGTGAAATCATTAAGCATGATGTGAAGAAATACGTAGCCGACACCGATTACGTAGTAAAAGTCATCGAACGCCATGTAGAAAAAGCCAAGAACAACCTGAAAGGTTCTCCGATCATCATTGCCGGCGGTTACGGTGTAGGTTCGAAAGACAACTTCAACTTGCTGTTCGATCTCGCAAAGGTGTTAAACGCAGAAGTAGGCGCCAGCCGTGCCGCTGTAGATGCAGGCTTCGTTGACCACGACCGTCAGATCGGCCAGACCGGTGTTACAGTACGTCCGAAACTCTATATTGCCTGCGGTATCTCCGGACAAATTCAGCACATTGCCGGTATGCAGGAAAGCGGTATCATCATCTCCATCAACAACGATCCGTCAGCTCCGATCAATACGATTGCAGACTATGTGATCAACGGAACAATCGAAGAAGTTGTACCGAAGATGATTAAGTATTATAAACAAAACAGTAAGTAAGAAATGGCTAACTTTTATTTAGATACTCCGGAACTCAAGCATCACTTGAACCATCCGTTGATGAAGAGAATTGTTGAGCTGAAAGAGCGCAACTATGCTGATAAAGATAAATTCGACTATGCTCCGGTAGACTTCGAAGATGCAATGGACAGCTACGATAAAGTACTGGAAATTGTAGGGGAAATCTGTGGTGACATCATCGCTCCCAATGCAGAAGGCGTCGATCACGAAGGTCCGGTTTGTGCCGACAACCGCGTAACTTATGCCAGCGGAACTGCCCAGAACCTGGATGCCTGCCGTAAAGCCGGGCTGATGGGTATGGCTATGCCCCGCCGCTTTGGAGGTCTGAACTTCCCAATCACTCCATACATCATGGCTGCCGATATCGTGAGCCGCAGTGATGCAGGTTTCGAGAACCTCTGGGGACTACAGGACTGTGCCGAAACCATCTACGAGTTTGCCAACGAAGAACAGAAGCAGCGCTACATCACCCGTGTATGCCAAGGTGAGACCATGTCAATGGACCTGACCGAACCGGATGCAGGTTCCGACCTACAATCTGTCATGCTGAAAGCCACTTACAGTGAAAAAGACCAATGCTGGTATCTGAACGGCGTGAAACGCTTTATCACAAACGGTGATGCCGATATTCATCTCGTATTGGCACGTTCGGAAGAAGGAACACACGACGGACGCGGTCTGTCTATGTTCATCTACGACAAGCGCAATGGCGGAGTTAACGTACGCCGCATCGAGAACAAAATGGGTATCAAAGGCTCCCCTACTTGCGAGCTGGTATATAAAAATGCCAAAGCCGAACTTTGCGGTGACCGTAAACTGGGTCTTATCAAATACGTAATGGCGTTGATGAACGGTGCCCGCCTGGGTATTGCCGCACAATCGGTAGGTTTGTCACAGGCAGCTTACAATGAAGCCCTGGCTTATGCCAAAGACCGTAAACAGTTTGGCAAAGCAATCATCGAATTCCCTGCCGTAGCCGAGATACTTTCTTTGATGAAAGCTAAACTGGATGCTTCCCGTTCACTGCTGTACGAGACAGCTCGTTTTGTAGACATTTACAAAGCACTGGACGACATTGCCAAGGAGCGCAAACTGACTCCGGAAGAACGTGCCGAACAGAAAACATTCGCCAAACTGGCTGACGCCTTTACTCCGCTGGGCAAGGGCATGGGCAGTGAATTTGCCAACCAGAACGCTTACGATTGCATTCAGATTCACGGTGGTTCGGGCTTTATGAAAGATTACGCCTGCGAACGCATCTATCGTGACTCACGCATCACTTCCATCTACGAAGGTACCACCCAGTTGCAGGTTGTGGCTGCTATCCGTTACGTAACGACCGGTGCTTATCTGGCACGTATCCAAGAATACGAGAACATGCCGGTAGCTCCAGAACTGGAAGGCTTGCAGAACCGCCTGAAAAGTATGGCAAGCAAATATGCAGCCTGCGTGACTCAAATCACAGAAGCAAAAGACCAGGAACTGCTCGACTTCTGCGCACGCCGTCTGGTAGAAATGGCTGCCCACATCATCATGGGTCACCTGATGGTTCAAGATGCTTCGAAGAGCGATCTGTTCTCCGAATCGGCTCAGGTATACGTACGTTATGCTGAGGCTGAAGTAGAAAAACATATCAACTTTATTCGCAAATTCGATAAAGACGATCTGGCTTACTACAGAAAGTAAAGAGTTTACTTCAAGACTAAAAAAAGGGATTCGGACAACCGAATCCCTTTTCTTTTTCTACTACCGGAGAGAGGCGAGTTATTTTTATCTCCCGAAAATACCCAATTAATGTCAAATGATTTGGCTATGTGACTGGTTTTTACGAATATTGCAACAAAATTAGAGAGATACCGGATTACGGATCAATATAACACGAAAAAACTTCAGTAAATAATCTATTAAAAGAAAAACAATTATGCGGAAAATCACGTTAGGTCTGATACTATGCAGCATGGTTACGCTTTGCTTTGCCGGTCAAAGACCTTTAGAGGGATTTAAGTATGCCTCGGAAAAAGCCCCGGTGGGCAACGAATGGGAATCACCGGAAAACTTAGCACTCAACAAAGAACAACCGCGCGCCTGGTTCTTTTCCTTCCAGGATGTGGAAAGCGCACGAAAGGTGTTGCCTGAGAACAGTAAATACTGGTTGTCACTGAATGGTGACTGGAAATTCAATTGGGCACCCGATCCGGACTCCCGCCCTAAAGATTTTTATCAAACAACCTTCGATGTTTCAGGATGGGACAATATCCCGGTTCCTTCAAGCTGGAATATTTATGGCATCCAGAAGGACGGAAGCCTGAAATACGGAGTACCCATCTACGTGAACCAACCTGTAATTTTCATGCACAAAGTGAAAGTAGACGACTGGCGCGGAGGTGTGATGCGTACCCCTCCGACCAATTGGACTACTTATAAAGACCGTAACGAAGTGGGTTCGTTCCGTCGCGACTTCGACATCCCGCAGGACTGGGACGGTCGTGAAGTATTTATCAGCTTCGACGGCGTGGACTCTTTCTTCTACCTCTGGATCAATGGACAGTATGTAGGTTTCTCCAAGAACTCACGCAACACAGCCAACTTCAACATCACTCCTTACCTGCAAAAAGGAAAGAACACCGTTGCTGCCGAAGTATACCGCAGCTCGGACGGCTCATTCCTTGAAGCACAGGATATGTTCCGCCTGCCGGGTATCTTCCGTACCGTAGCCCTCTATTCTACTCCGAAAGTACAGGTACGCGACCTTGTTGTAATCCCCGATCTGGACGAGACATACACCAATGGTTCATTGGCTATCAGCGCTGACATCCGTAACTATGGCAAAAAAGCTGCCAAAGGATACCAGATGGCTTATACACTTTATGCAAACAAACTGTATTCGGACGAAAATACCCCCGTTGCCAATGCGGTTGCCAATGCTACTGTGAACCTGGTGAACCCGAACGAAACCGTAGAGGCTGAAAAAGCGATATTGAACGTGCAGTCACCCAACAAGTGGTCGGCTGAGTTCCCTTACCTCTATACACTCGTTGCTGAATTGAAAGACAAGAAAGGCAAAACAATAGAAACCGTTTCAACTACTGTAGGTTTCCGTAAAGTGGAAATCAAAGACACCCCTGCTTCTGCAGACGAATTCGGACTGGCAGGCCGTTACTATTATGTAAATGGCAAGACCGTGAAACTGAAAGGTGTCAACCGCCACGAATCAAATCCTGCCGTAGGTCATGCCATCACTCGCGAAATGATGGAGAAAGAGGTAATGCTGATGAAACGTGCCAACATCAATCACGTACGTAACTCTCACTATCCGGACGATCCGTACTGGTACCATCTGTGCAACAAATACGGACTCTATCTGGAAGATGAAGCCAACATCGAGTCTCACGAGTACTATTATGGAGCCGCTTCACTGTCTCATCCGGTGGAATGGAAAAACGCCCACGTAGCCCGTGTGATGGAAATGGTTCATGCCAACGTAAACAATCCTTCGATTGTCATCTGGTCATTGGGTAACGAAGCCGGACCGGGAAAGAACTTCGTAGCAGCCTATGATGCACTGAAAGCATTCGACTTGTCACGCCCTGTTCAGTACGAACGTAACAACGACATCGTCGACATGGGTTCCAACCAGTATCCTTCCATCGGCTGGATGCGTGGTGCCGTGAAAGGTAATTATGATATCAAATATCCGTTCCATGTTTCGGAATATGCTCACTCTATGGGTAACGCCTGCGGTAACCTGGTGGACTATTGGGAAGCTATCGAGTCGACTAACTTCTTCTGTGGTGGAGCTATCTGGGACTGGGTAGACCAATCGATGTACAATTACGATAAGAAAACCGGAGAGCGCTATCTGGCTTACGGTGGTGACTTCGGTGATACTCCGAATGACGGACAGTTCGTTATGAACGGTATCGTATTCGGTGACCTGGAACCGAAACCACAATATTATGAAGTGAAGAAAGTGTACCAACACATCGGCGTACAACCAATCGATGTAGAAAAAGGACAGTTCGAAGTATTCAACAAGTATTACTTCAAAAACCTTTCGGACTATGAAGTTAAATGGTCACTTTACGAAAACGGTAAGGAAGCACAATCGGGCATATTGTCTATGGGTGAAGTGGCTCCGCGTACCCGTACGCAGATCACGGTTTCTTATCAGTTCAGTAAACTGAAAGCCGATTCGGAATATTTCGTGAAGATTCAGTTCCTGCTGAAAGACAGCATGCCTTGGGCTGACAAGAACTTTGCGCAGGCAGAAGAACAGATACTCGTTAAAGAAGCTACTGCACGTCCTGCCATCAACACTGTAGCATCCGGAAGCGACAAACCGGAAATAATTATGATTAAAGCGAGCGATATCATTACCATTAAAGGCAATGGCTACACAGCTCAATTCGATATCAAAACAGGTACTATCTACAGCCTGACATACGGAAACGAAAAAGTAATTACTGACGGTAACGGTCCGAAACTGGATGCGCTCCGCGCGTTCACGAACAATGATAACTGGTTCTACTCTCAGTGGTTCGACAACGGACTGCACAACCTGAAGCACTCAGCTACCGGCTTCGATATGACTACCAAAGAAGATGGCACAGTCGTATTGTCATTCACAGTAAAATCCCAAGCTCCAAACGCAGCTAAGATTTTGGGTGGAACGAGCTCCGGCAAGAACAAAATTGAAGAACTGACGGACAAGAAGTTCGGCAGCAATGATTTCAAGTTCACCACCAATCAGGTATGGACTGTCTATAAAGACGGCTCCATCGAACTGGAAGCAAGTATCACATCCAATCAGCCGAGCCTCGTATTACCTCGTCTGGGATATATGATACGCGTGCCTCAGCAATATGATAACTTCACTTACTACGGACGCGGACCTATTGACAACTATGCCGACCGCAAGGTAGGACAGTTCATCGAGCAACATAAGAACACGGTTGCCGGAGAATTCGTCAACTTCCCCAAACCACAGGATATGGGTAACCACGAAGATGTGCGCTGGTGTGCATTGACCAACAACGCAGGCAACGGTGCTGTGTTTGTAGCTACCGACCGCTTGTCGGCTTCGGCTCTGCCCTACTCCGCACTCGACCTGATCCTGGCTTCACATCCGTATCAGTTGCCGAAAGCCGGTGATACTTATCTTCATCTGGATGCAGCCGTAACCGGCCTGGGTGGCAACAGTTGCGGCCAAGGTGGCCCGCTGGAACAAGACCGTGTCTTCGCCAGCCATCACAACACAGGTTTCATCATCCGCCCTGCGGGTAAAGACCTGACTGCAACAGCCAATGTAGCCCCTGCCGGAGAGGTGCCGTTGTCCATTACCCGCAACCGTGCCGGTGCAGTATCTGTATCATCACAGAAAAAGGATGCGGTTATCCTCTACACAGTAGATAAGAGTAAACCCAAAACTTACACCGAACCGATCGCATTACGCAATGGCGGTACAGTGACCGCCTGGTTCAAAGATGCACCTTTCATCAAAGCAACCATGACATTCGACAAGATCGAAAGCATCCAGACGGAAGTGATCTATGCAAGTAGCGAAGAATCGGATGGAGGCGAAGCCAAGAACCTGACCGACGGTGACCCGAATACCATCTGGCACACCATGTTCTCTGTAACCGTGGCTAAACACCCGCACTGGGTAGACCTGGATGCCGGTGAAGTGAAAACAATTAAAGGTTTCACTTACCTTCCACGTCAGGACAGCAGCAACGGTAATGTGAAAGATTACACCATACACGTAAGCCAGGATGGCAAAGAATGGGGTGAACCAATCCTGAAAGGTACTTTCGCAAGAGACCTGAAAGAGAAGAAAGTAATGTTCGAGAAACCTGTAAAAGCCCGTTACATCCGCTTCACCGCTCTGAGTGAACAACGCGGACAAGACTACGCTTCGGGTGCCGAACTGACGATTCTGGCTGAATAAGAGTACGGCCAAGCATAAAAAAACAGAGCCTTTATCGGGGCGGAACAGACACTCTGTCCACCCTTGATAAAGGCTCTGTTTATATCATATAGAGGCTCTGATAGAAACCGGAAAAGCCTCTTTATCCAACACATGAAATAAACCTTTTACCAGTCCTCCATTACACCTTCCCTTTTAAAGACGATAAGCTGATTCCGGAGAGTACTGATTTCACGTCTCATCAGTTCCATCCTTTCCAGCAAATGATGAATGGCATCGATACCCTCCATATTGATGGACAGGTCGTAATACATACGGCTGTATCGTTCCACATCGGGAAGTTGTGACGCAAGCAGATAGTGCTCGCCGCCCTCGGTGCGTACCTCAATCAAGCCACCCTCTTCTAACAGGTCGATAAATGAAGGCTCAATATGACATTTGTGACAGTATTCACTGACTATTATTAATTCGGTCTGCATAGCGCTCTTTCATTATTAGTTCATACTCTGTTGTAACTCTCTGAACAGTTCTTTCTGCCTATCTGTCAGACTCGTAGGTATCTTGACTGAATAAGTGACAATCAAATCGCCAAACTGTCCTTCTTTCTTATATATGGGGAAACCTTTACCCTTCAGGCGTACTTTCGTACCATTCTGGGTTTCGGGCTTTATCTTCAGTTTCACTTTACCTTCCAGCGTATCAACCACCTTTTCACCACCCAGTACGGCAGTATAGAGATCGACTTCCACATCCACGTACAGATCATCTCCGAGACGCTTGAATACAGGATCTTCGGCTATCCGGAAAGTGATATACAGATCGCCTGCCGGACCACCGTTAATACCTTCACCACCGTATCCTTTCAGTTTAATCACCTGTCCGTCGGCTACACCGGCCGGTATTGTGATACGAACCTGCTTTCCATTCACATTCAACACCTGCTTATGGGTCTGTGCCGCACCGCGAAGAGACAGGTGTAGTTCCGCATTAAAATCTTGTCCGCGGAAACCTGAGCCGCCTCGTCCGCCTCCGCCCCTATGCCCGAACATAGACTCGAAGAAATCCGAGAATCCTCCGGCATCACCACCCGAGAATCCTTCTCCATCGGACGAGTACCAATAGGAACCACCGTCTCCGCCAAAACCGGAGAAGCCGCCTCCACCCGCACCGGCATGCTGGCGGGCCTTCTTTTGCGCTTCGAATTCGTCCGCATGTTTCCAATGTTCGCCGTATTCATCGTACTTTTTCCTTTTCTCCGGATCGCTCAATACTTCGTTGGCTTCATTAATCTCCTGAAACTTATCCTTGGCGCTTGGGTCATTCGGATTCAGGTCGGGATGATATTTACGGGCTAATTTGCGGAAAGCCTTCTTGACATCATCCTGAGAAGCATTCTTGTCAACTCCGAGAATCTTGTAATAATCTATATAAGCCATGTTTTTTATATATTTAAACCTCTATATTAAGTGTATACAAACAACACGCCAACCGGAGTTTTAGGTTCAATTTTTAGCACAAATTAATAGGAATATCGAGCGGTATGTCCTCTTGAACAGGAAGACGGAACCAGAAGCAGGCACCCTCTTCTACTGCCGTATCGACCCCGATCGTTCCTCCCAGGCGCTCTATGATCACCCGGCAGATGGCGAGTCCCAGCCCCGTGCCCTTAACGAAGGAGTTCAGTTTGACAAAACGTTCAAAAACTTTTTCAGCTTTATCGGCGGGAATACCGATACCTGTATCTTTCACGAAGAAATAAAGTTCATTCCTCTGTCCGTTCAGCCGGTATCCCAACGTAATGGAACCTTCGGCGGTAAACTTCATTGCGTTATTCATCAGATTGATGATGACCTGCGACAAACGCAAACGATCCGTATTGATCACACAGCAGGGTTCCTTTTCAGTAAACAGAATCTGTACCCCCGGGCGTTGGTTCTTCTGCTGCATTTGCAGGCAGATGTCCTCCATCAGTTCGTTGATATCCGTCAGGGCATAGGAAAAATCCATCGTTCCGGCTTCTATCTTCGACAGGTCGAGAATGTCGTCGATAAGCTGCAACAAAAGTTCGTTATTCGAAGTAACAATCCGGATGTACTCCTCTTTCTCTTCGGCATCATCTGTCTGGCAGATCAGGTCGGAGAAACCGATGATGGCATTGAGCGGTGTACGTATTTCATGGCTCATATTGGCAAGGAAGGCCGACTTCAGCCGATTGGACTCCTCTGCTTTCTCCTTGGCCTCTTGAAGCATACGGTCTACTTTCAGTTTCTCAGTGATATCTTCAAAGCGCAGCAATCCACCGATAATTTCACCTCCCGTATCACTATAAACGGGGGTAGCGGTAATTTCAAAGTCTACATGATCCACATGGGTAATATGCCTCACCATTTTGCCGGTACTGATGGCCTCCTGAAAAGCACATCTTTTACACGGTTTGTCCCCTCGCCCCGTTGTCCGGTAGCAAGTAGTGCCGGGAATATAATGACGTCCGACAACCAGATTCTTTATATTACTGGTCTCTTCCCATTGCACCTTATAATTTCGGTCAATATAAATCAGGCCGAAATCAATACTTCTTAAAGCCAGTTTCTGTTTACGAACGGCTCCCTCCAGTTGCTCTTTGGCAGCCAAAAGCTCCCTTTCGTACATCTTAAGCTGAGTGATCTCCCAACGGGCCACCAGTAACCATTTGCCCAGTTTGCCCGAAGATATGATTGATTTCACCACAAGGGTATCATGCACTTTTCCATCGGCAGTCACATACCTCTCTTCCGCTTTATAGGGTTTTCCGGCTTTAACGAGATCTTCATCTATTTTACGGTACTGTTTACCCCGTTCTTCACCAAAAATATCGGCATCTGAAAAGCCGACGGCATCTTTGCGGCTGATGCCCGACTGCAACTCGGCCTCCTTATTCCAGTACGTGTACTTGAATTGTTCCTGAATATCCTTCACCATAATAGGAAACGGAAGATTATCTAATATCTCAAACAGGAAGCGACGATAGTCATCGTCTGCCGAAGCCGATTTACGAAGCCGGAAGTTCTGAAAGAGCAGGAAGCAAACGGTCAGAAACAAAAATACGGATAACACATAAAGCCATAGATTATCGGTTACCCCCATTACCAATAGTAGTTTGGTTGCCATAATTGCATATTGTGATGAATTGACGGTAAATATAGAAATTATTCTCCGACTTTCACCACAATATGAAACAAAAGCACCTGTAGGGAACAAAGTTTCGAGATACTACACTTATATCCCCAAGTCTATAGTTTAAATGCGTTTTCAGCGAATATTCATTTTCCTGAACATCTCAAAGTCCTCCTTACGCAATCCGATATCGTCGTAAGCCCGCGGCTCGTTGTGGTCATTCAGGTAAAAGCGGGGGAACTCCGTATAGGACGGGCTTGCCACGGACAGCGAGTCGTTCACATAGGCAGTAGTCACTCCGGCCAGATCGAGTACCGAATGGAACACTACCCGGTTCGAAGCGACAGACTTTTGACGGTTTTGCTGTAAAGCAGCGATATGCTCCGGATATTTCTCCCGGTATTTATCCGAAGTCCAGACAATAAACGGCACGTGCAACTGATAATACGAAGGCACAGGCGACGCATGCAGGAAAAGGTGACGGTCGTCGTCAAAAATATCTTCTCCATGGTCCGAAGTATAGAGCATGGCCGAACCGGCATCCTGTTGCTGCAACAAGCCGATCAGCCTTGCCAGGAAATCGTCGGTATAGCGGATGGAGTTGTCATAGGCATTAATCAGATTGTCCCGATACTTAAATTCGGCATCCGCCGGACTGTCGGGCCGGAAAAACGCAGCCCCGGCAGGATAGCGCTCACGGTAGTTAAAGTGCGAACCATAGGTATGCAACACAATGAATTGTTTGCGGTTCCCTTTGGCAAGTTCCTCTTTCACCAATGCCAGCAGGTTGTCATCCGAAAGATTCTGACCAGCGGTCAGCGAATCTTCTTTGATGAAATCGCAATGATCGGCCTCTTTTCCGAAGAAGTCTATAAAAGAATTATTGTAACGCTGATTGGAGAAAAAAGCCGTCTTGAAACCTGCCTCCCTGAAAGCCGTAATAATACCTTTCTGATGGTAGATAGAGTCGAAATTCTCTGCCGAAACGGCGGACATCAGCATCGGAACGCTCTTATGGGTTGTGTTCGACTGGGTCAGCACATTCGTGAAAGCCGTAAGATTGGGTGTTTCCGACAATTTTGGGTTCGTTTCGCGGTCATAGCCATACAACGACCAGTTGAGAGCACGGGATGTCTCCCCCACAACCAGCACGTATATCTCGCGGTCCTCCGCCGGATGGGTGGCAACAGCATGGAAAGTAAAATCCTTCGAAGTCTCTGCATAGTCAAGGGTCTGCGCGTTGCGCTCTACGGCAAGCACCACGTTGTAGCACACATTGACCGGATATAAATCGGTGGTCATCTCATATTTCTTATCCAGCAAGTAGGCAGCTCCCAACGAAAGAAAGCCAATGGCAAGTACTCCCCACGCACGTTTCCGTTGCCTACGAATAAAGTCGACAGAGAGCCTGCGTTTACGAACTATGGAAATCATACCCAGTATCAGGGCGGGTATATACAGTATCACGATCGTAACGAGGGCCGGCAGCAGATTATCGAGCAACTCCATGGCTTCGGAAGAATTGGTCGTAGCCAGATTGAGGAACATATCCACCGCTATGATGGACTGCCCGAACAGATAGAGCAACACGATCTGAAAAGCCCCGAAGAATACAAAAAGAAACAATATCCAGAGCATCTTTCCGCAATTCCTGGACAGGGTCATAATCAGATAATAACAACCCAAAGGTAACAGAACGTTGGCAACCTTGGCCACAAGCGGTAAAGGTTCCGTGAAACACAGTGCTATGTTGGGCACAATCAGCACAAACAAAAACAGGTAGAACAAGTTCTCCTGATTATCGAACCATTTCTTTATCTTATTAAAAAGCTTCATTGATATTAAATATAAATCCGGTCTGGCCTTTTCCAAACCCTAAATCCAATCGTACATTCACTCTCTTCTTGAACTCCCACCGGTAGCCGAATCCATAATTGGGAAGTATATGTTTCACCTCGAACGAAGAAAAGTCGGGAAAAACATTTCCGGCTCCCACCCAGACAGCTACTCCGTTACGTTTCCATACATGCTGCCGGAGTTCAACCTGCATATCCACCACATTCTTGTCACGGAATCTGCCATCGTAATATCCGCGCATGGAATACGAACTTCCCAATGTTGCCATCAATCCCCAGGGCGGATTGCCGTAAGTCAGCAGCGTATGAAATTGTCCGGCAAGTATTCCACCTTTCCACACCTTACGATAGTAGCTTGTGGTCAGCTCCGTACTGCTGAATGCGTAGTCATTCCCCAGAAACGCAGGACTGAAACGCTGGTCTATGCGCAGATAATACCCCTTATAGGCATTCGTGAGGAAGTCCCGAGAATCATACACAAGGGAAAGCCCTGCACTGACGTTGGTCGTACGGGCGTCCATCCCCTGCCAAAGTTCGGGCTTCTCAAAGTTGCGTCCGTCGATATAATCGAAACTTGCCATAGGTCCCAGATAGAAGTTTTTTGCCAAACGGAACATAAAGTCGACTTTCACCTGTGCCTGGAAGCGCTTGTAACTGCTTTCATTTTCGTCATTCACCGCATTCCGGTATCCTATTCCCCAATACAAACTGGGAAAAGAATAAAAATAAAGGTTATAATTCAGCCTGTATTTATCTTTCGGAAAGATATGATTGCCCCGAACGCCCAGCAGATAGAATCCGACAGTGGACACATCGCCATACAATGATACGGTGGAAAGCGGCAGAAGTGTATCGGCACGGTCGGTACGGTATAATCCGGCAGCCACCAGTCCCAGCCCAAGCTTGGTATCACTGGAATAATGCGGACCGCCGATTACACTGAAATCAAACTTCTTGTTCTTCTTCTCCTTATTGGCATCATTGAAGTAATCAAGGAATTTCTTTAAAAAACTACGCTTCACCGCAGTAGAGTCGGCAACGACAACAGTAGAGGCGGAATCCTCCGCAACAGGAATATACGTAATCGGTGAGAGACTATCGTTGCAGTTCTCCCCCTGTGCCAAAGATACAGTCCACAGTGCGGAAAAGCATCCAAGTAATAGCCAGTTTTTGTGTTTAGGTTTCATATATTGTTCCCTCTTAAGAAAACTCAATCTACAAAAGTAGTTTTATCATTCCTTGTTACAATCATATTACATTCTCTTTTATCATTTATTGCCTCCATTTAACACTTAATAAACGAAAAAAGTTCAGAATATACCATATAAAGCAATATCAAATTCTAAAAACTTGTAAACGACACATAATATCAGCTAATAAAACTACCCTATTATTCTTTAAGTAAATTAAATCCGCTTTATTTGCATTATACAACTTAACACATTCCCCAACCTTAAACAATGCTTCCATTATGAAACGGAATTACTGGCTTTTGGCCATTGTTTTCTTGCTTTCCACCCTGCACGCTCAGGCAGGTGAATGGATACGGATCAACCAACTGGGCTACCTCCCCCAATCTAAAAAGGTAGCCGTATTTATGAGTGAAGTACCGGTTGAAGTGAACAACTATTCACTGGTCGATGTATTCACCGGAAAAACGGTACGTACTTTCACATCTCCCCGGAAGACAGGCCCGATCGGACAAATGAAATCAACCTACCGGCTGGACTTCAGTACCTTTGATACACCCGGAACCTACTATCTAAAAGCCGGAAAAGCAGTATCGCCCCACTTCCCCATCAACCACCGCGTATACAACGGAACGGCCGACTTCCTGCTGAATTACATGCGCCAGCAGCGATGCGGTTACAACCCCTTCCTGAAAGACAGTTGCCATGTACATGACGGCTTTATCGTGTATCATCCCACAAAGACCGGACAGCACACCGATGTCCGGGGAGGATGGCATGACGCGACCGACTATCTGCAATATACCACAACCTCGGCCAATGCCATTTACCAGATGATGTTTGCCTATCTGCAAAACCCGGAAGCTTTCGGCGATGCTTACGATGCTGCCGGACACCCTGGAGCTAACGGCATCCCGGACATTGTGGACGAAATAAAATGGGGGCTCGACTGGTTGAACCGGATGAACCCTGCCCAAGGAGAACTTTACAACCAGATTGCCGATGACCGGGACCATGCAGGGATGCGCCTGCCCGGCAAAGATTCGGTGGACTACGGCTACGGACGAGGACAAGGGCGCCCGGTTTACTTTTGCAGTGGTGAGCCTCAGGTTCGCGGCAAATTCAAGAATGCAACCACCGGAGTGGCCAGTACCGCAGGCAAATTCGCCTCTTGCTTTGCACTGGGGGCAAAGGTACTGAAAGATTTCTATCCGGACTTCGCCCAAGAAATAGCCTCTAAAGCAGATAACGCCTATCAGGAGGGTATAAAGAAACCCGGTCCCTGCCAAACGGCCTCGGTAAAGTCACCCTATATTTATGAAGAAGACAATTGGGTGGACGATATGGAACTCGGAGCCATGGAACTGTTCAAAGCTACCGGCGACCCCAAATATCTGGAGCAGGCAGTAGAATACGGAAGGCGTGAACCGGTGACACCGTGGATGGGTGCCGACAGTGCCCGCCACTACCAATGGTATCCGTTTATGAACATGGGACACTACTGGGTAGCCAAAGCTTCGGGCAACGAGCGCCTGCGCGACGAATTTATCCGGAACCTGCGAACCGGAATACAGCGAACGTATGAAAAAGCCGTCGGTAGTCCTTTCCTGCACGGCATACCTTATATCTGGTGTTCGAATAACCTGACCACCGCCATGCTTACGCAATGCCGGCTTTACCGTGAGCTGACAGGCGACACGACTTATGAAGAGATGGAAGCCTCTCTGCGCGACTGGCTCCTGGGGTGCAACCCGTGGGGAACCAGCATGATTGTAGAGCTACCTTTATCCGGAGATTATCCGATACAGCCTCACTCTTCATTGCTGAACGCAGGAGTAGGCAACACTACCGGCGGACTGGTGGACGGCCCGGTATACCGCACCATTTTCGAAAGTCTCCGGGGAGTGAACATGGAGGGCATTCCGGGAATGCCCGGACAGGATTACGAACGTTTCCAACCGGACTTAATGGTCTATCACGACGCCCTTCACGATTATTCGACCAACGAACCGACCATGGACGGAACCGCTTGCCTGACCTACTACTTATCTTCTTTGCAGAAAGACGGAATGAAGCAGGCAAACGCAGCAGCAGATAAGAACATCTACAGCAATGGCGGCATTGTACGTACCGACCCCTCCAAAAAACAAATCACGCTCGTATTCACCGCCGCCGATAGAGCGGACGGAGCGGACACCATCATCAGTACCCTGAAAAAGCAAGGTATCAAAGGGGCATTCTTCTTTACCGGAGAATTTTACGAACTCTATCCGGACGTAGTGCAACGCCTGCTGAAAGAGGGACACTACGTCGGCAGTCACAGTTACGGACATTTGCTGTACAGCCCGTGGGAAAACCGCGATTCGCTGCTGGTGACGCGCGAAGAGTTTGAAAAAGATCTGTTGAAAAGCTACGAAGTGATGCGAAAGGCCGGCATTGAATTTAAAGATGCTCCGCTCTATATACCGCCTTACGAATATTACAACCGGCAGATTGCAGCGTGGGCAAAGAATATGGGCATCCAGGTGGTTAACTTCACCGCCGGCACAGCCAGCAATGCCGACTATACCACACCGGACATGAAGAACTACCGGAGCAGCCAGGCAATCTACGATAAAATCCTTTCGGTAGAAGCTGCCGAAGGATTGAACGGTCACCTGATGCTGATCCATTTCGGGACGGACGCCCGCCGCACGGATAAATTCTATAAAGGTCACCTTGAACGGTTGATTAAAGTCCTGAAGAATAAAGGATATAAATTTGTCCCACTGCGAGAAGCCGTTGGCATATAATTCAGTTACAAGATAAAGGTTAGTTAAGAAGGTTATCATAATAGGTATTTAAGGTAGACAATCGACCGGATTGTTTTCAGTAAACAAACCCCTCCACCCCCAAGGAGCGTGGTTTGAATAAGCGAAGGTCCGCGCCTGCGAAGGTCCGGACCTTTATTATGCCCTCACGGCTCTTTCAGGGCGGACGCTCAATAAGTATAACATCTTATCATTTTCTATATTTTTTCAAT